>Ga0307374_10013700_pt1 | contig 11166 bp, 10 predicted proteins | sample OX3MG_FD_202532 | JGI IMG/M metagenome (GOLD analysis project Ga0307374, IMG submission 202532) | Soil microbial communities from Risofladan, Vaasa, Finland - OX-3 | ecosystem: Environmental > Terrestrial > Soil > Coastal area > Acid sulfate soil | place: Finland: Risofladan, Vaasa | collected... | reverse complement strand
GCCGCGCGCATCGGCCGCCCGCCCGAAGTCGGCTCCTACCATCACCGCTGGTTCGTCGAGGCGACGGAGACCCATCTCCGCTTCTCGGCGAAGACGACCGAGCTGTTGCGCGACCGGCGCTATTACCTCACCCGCGGCGATCTTGGCCGCAAGATGCACGAGGCGGAAAGCGGCCTCGGCTTCTTCTGGGATGGCGACATCAGCGCCGAAGAGGTGATCATCATCGACGCCGAGGAGGCGCGCCAATCGCTGCGCCGCTTCCGCGAGGACGCGATCAGCCGCCTGCGCTGACACATGGGCCGCCGCGCGCGAGTTCCGTCTCGATGCGCTGATAGGCCGCCACCGCCGCCGCGAGCGAATAATGCGCGGCGATCCGCTGCCGCGCCGCCGCGCCGAGACGTTCGCGCTCCGCCGGCCCGCGCGCGAGCAATGCCAGCACCGCCTGCGCCAGGGAAGCGGGATTGCCCGGCGGCACGACGGTGCCGGTATCGGCGATGATCGAGGCGGCGTCCCCCACGTCGCTCGCGACGCACGGAACGCCGCAGGCCATCGCCTCGCCGATGACATTGGGGAAACCCTCGCCGCGCGAGGCCAGCACCATGACGTCAAGCGCCGGCAGGATCGTCTCGACGGCGGCGCGCTCGCCGAGCGCGTGCAGCCCGCCGGCGAGGCGCGGCGGCGGCGGCAGACGCTCGGTCCCGGCGCCGATCAAAACGAACGCCGTATCGGCGCGCGCCGCGGCGATGATGGCGGCGCCGGCCAGGAAGGTGTCGTGGTCCTTCATCGGATCGACGCGCGCCACCATGCCGATGAGGAAGTGCGACGGCTCGACGCCGAGGCTTCCCCGCACCGCCGCGCGACGCTCGGCATCGGGCCGGAAAAGATCGATGTCGAAGCCGTTCGGCACGACCTCCCAGCGCCGCGGATGATAGCCGAGCGCCGCGTGGTAGCGCCGCCCGGCCTCGCTGTTGGCGAGGATCGCGGCGGGATAGCCCGACGCCCATGCCAGCACGCGCCGCACCAGCCGGACCTGGCGCGAATAGCGCTCCAGCGCCATGTTGGCGCAGCGCAGGCTCCAGACGATCGGCACGCCAGTACCGAGCGCCGCCGCCAGCGCCAACAAATCGGCATGATAGAGCCAGCTCTGCAGCAGATCGGGCCGCTCGGACCGGATCAGCCGCCGCAGACGCAACAGCGCGGCGAACGAAACCGCGCCGCGCCGCATGCCGAGACCATGCACCGGAATGCCGGCCGCACGCAGCGCCGCCGCGCAAGGGCCGCCGTCGATGAGCGTGACCACCATCGGCGCGAACCGGGCGCGGTCCATGTGGGTCAGCAGCCGCACCAGCATCGTCTGGGCGCCGCCGCGCTCGAGGGTGGTGATGAGATGCAGGATCTTGAGCGGCGCCATGGCGGGCCCGACCCTAGCCAACGCCGCCGGCGCGGGTCAAACCGCGGCCGGCCGGGGCATTGCCGCGGCCGCTCGCGCGGGGAGATTGTGTCGGAGCGCCGCCGCCGCTAAGCATGCACCGTGTGCGGTCGCTTTCTCAATCGGACGCCGGCCTCGGAGACGGCGCGCATCTTCGGCACGGCCAACGCCGTGCCGAACTATCCGCCGCGCTATAATCTCGCGCCGACCGAGGGCGTGCTCGGCGTCCGCTTCAATCCCGACGACGGCAAGCGCCATCTCGACGTGCTGCGCTGGGGCCTGATCCCGGTCTGGGCCAAGGACCGGACGATCGGCAACAAGCTCATCAACGCCCGCGCCGAGGGCGTGGCGGAAACGCCCGCCTTTCGCGATGCCTTCGCCAAGCGCCGCTGCCTCATTCCGGCCGACGGCTTCTATGAATGGAAGAAGACGACGTCCGGCAAGGAACCCTATGCCGTCGTCCCGGTGGACGATCCGCTGTTCGCCTTCGCCGGCTTGTGGGAGCGCTGGCGCGATCCCAATTCGCAGGAGATCGTGCGGACCTGCGCCATCATCACCTGCCCTGCCAACGAGACGCTGGCGCCCCTTCACGACCGCATGCCCGTGATCCTCGACCGTGCCGACTGGCCGAGATGGCTGGGCGAGGATCAAGCCAAGCGCCCGGACCTTCTCAAGCTGTTGCGGCCGTTCCCGGCGGCGCGCATGCGCGCCTACCGGATCGGCCAGAGGGTCAACAACGTGCGCAACGACGACGCGGCCCTGCTCGTGCCCGAATGACGGACGCCCGCGCCGGGCCGGGAAGCGCGGCAATTCTCGCCGGCTGCGCCGCGGTGTTGCCGCTCCTCGCGGAGTGGGCGCCGCTGGGACTGGCACCGCTCCTCGCCGTCGCCGGGATTGCCGTTCTTGCCGTCGACGGCCGTGCGGCCTTGGCCGCGGCCCGGCATCTGGCGCCGTGCGCGGTCCTGTTCGGCGCGTTGGCGCTGTGGGCGGCGGTCTCGGCGGCGTGGTCGATCCTGCCGCTCTACAGTTTCGTTTCGGCGCTGCGCCTCGTCGGGGTCGGGGCGGGCGGCCTCGTCGTGTTCGGCGCGGCCATGGCCTTGGCGCCCGAGCGGCGGCGTCTGGTCGGCGCCGCATTGCTTGGCGGCCTCGCGGCGGCGATAGCCGTGGCGCTGATCGAACGCGCGACCGATGGAGCGATCACGCGGTTCCTCATCGCTCCCGCGCGCGTATCGCTGGTTCGGTTCGACCGCGGCGCGACGACGCTGGCGCTGGCGCTGTGGCCGATGGTGGCGGCGATCGCACCGGGACGGCGCGCGGTGCTGCCGATCGCGGTTGCGCTGGCCGGCGTCGTCGCGATTTTCCTGTTGGACAGCGATGCCGCATCGCTCGCGGTCGTCGTCGGCATCGCGGTTTTCGCCGTGGCCTGGGCCGCGCCACGGCTCGCGGCGGCCGCGCTTGCGGCGGGGCTGGTGCTGGCCGCCATCGCCCTGCCGCTGGCTACGCCCGATGATCCCGCGGTCGTGGCGATCCACCACGCCGCGCCGTGGATCAAATACTCGGGCATTCATCGCCTGATGATCTGGCGCTTCACCGCCGACCGGATTGCCGAGCGGCCACTCCTCGGTTGGGGCATGGGCGCATCGCGCGACCTGCCGGGCGGCAAGACCGATCTCACGACACTTTTCCCGGACGCCGGGCTGATGCCCGGGTCGGAGGCGCTGCCGCTCCATCCCCACAGCGCCGTGCTGCAATGGGAGGTCGAACTGGGCGTGCCGGGCACGCTTGCCGCGCTCGCGTTCGTGTGCTGGAGCTTGTGGCGCGTCGGCACGAGCGCCGGGATGTCGCGGCTGCACCGCGCCGCTTCGTTGGCCTGGGCCGCGGCAGCGATGGTCATTGCGCTCCTCGCCTACGGCATCTGGCAATCGTGGTGGCTGTCGTGCTTATGGCTGACCGCCGCCCTGTTCGCCGCCATCACCGTGCCGGCAGCGGAAACGCCTCGAGATAGCGTTCGTATCCGGGCTCGAGATCAACCTTGAGGCTCTCGAGGACCCGCACGGTCGAATTGTAGATTGAGATGGCGAGCACGAGTTCCACCAGGCGCTCGCTGTCGAGGCTCTGCTTCAGGACCGCATGGGTCTCGTCCGACATGGCGATGCCGGTCGTCATCTCGCGCGCGGCCTTGAGCACCGCCCGGGTCAGCGCGTCAAGCCGCGTCGGCCGGCCGGCGGTGTCATCGGCGACGGCACGGATGTCGTCGTCGGAGACGCCGAATTGGCGGGCGAGCTCGACGTGATGCGCATATTCATAGACGCAGCGCGACGAATAGCCGACCTGGAGGATCGCCATCTCGCGCAGGCGCGGATCGAGCCGGCTCTTGTGGCGGATGAACATCGCCAGCGCGCCGTGGAGCCGCGCTGCCTCGGGGCTGTTGGCCATGGCGCGGCGGATGTTGAGTGCATCCGGCGGCACCACGTCCGCGTAGCCGGACGGAAGGTCCTTGGCGTCGACATAGGGCACGCGGGCCATGGTGGCGTCCTCCGGGGGTTGCTAGGCGAGATAATGCCGCCGGTACCAATCGGCGATTTCGGCGCCGGTCGTCACCCAGACCTCGCGGCGCGCGGTGATGTGGGCGAGCGCGCGGGCAAAGTGCCGCGCGCGGTGCGCGTGGCCGATGAGGAAGGGGTGAAGCGGTATGGCCATGACCCGTCCGGTCACGGCACCGTCCTCGTAGAGCTGGTCGAACTGGTCGCAGAGCACGCGGGCGAACTCCTCGCCGGTGCGCTTGCGCTCGAGGAAATTGGTGATGTCGTTGAGCTCGATCGAATAGGGCAGCGACAGCATGGTCCCCGATGCGACCCGCATCGGATAGGGCTGCTCGTCATTGACCCAGTCGCCGACATACTCGATGCCGCATTCGGCGAGCAGGTCGAGCGTGCGCACCGATTCGCTGAGCGCCGGGCCGAGCCAACCGCGCGGGCGCTTGCCCGTCGCCTGGGCGATGGTCTCGACCACGTCGCGCACGAGGGCGCGTTCGTCCGCCTCCGGCTGGGCATTGAGCAGGATCGAGTTGTTGCGCCCGTGCCCCATCCATTCCCAGCCGAGCGCGTTTCCGGCCTCGATGATGCGCGGATAATGGCGGCAGACATCGGCGTTGAGCGCGACCGTGCCCTTGACGCCATAGTGCTCCATGATCTCCATCATCCGCCACACGCCGACGCGCACGCCGAAATCGCGCCACGAGTAGTTGAGCACGTCCGGGCGCAGGCCCACCGTCGCCGAACTCACGCTCGTTGACGGGCGGTCGAACAGGAAATGCTCGATGTTCGGGATCACCCACACCGCGACGCGGGCGCCGTTGGGCCAATCCAGCTTCTTGCGATCGACGATCGCCGAGTAATCGAAGCGGCCGTGCGCCTGCGGCACGGACGAGGACGCATCCGCCATCCAACGCCTCCGTTCAGGAACCGACGCTGAGCACGACCTTGCCGAAATGCGCGTTGGCGCGCATATGCGCCTGCGCCGCCGCCGCTTCCGCCAGCGGGAAAACGCGGTCGATCGGGATGCGGATCTTGCCCGCCTCCACCGCCGGCCAGAGATCGGCGCGCATCCGGCGCACGATCTCGTGCACTTCGGCCGGCGAGCGCGTGCGGAACGTGGCGCCGATATAGTCGATCCGCCGCAGCGCGTGCAGGTCGAAATCGAACTCGCCCTTGAAGCCGCCGAGCCGGCCGATATTGACGATGCGGCCGAGAACCCGCGTCGCCCGCATGTTCTGGTTAGCGACCGATGCCGAGACCATGTCGATGACGACATCGGCGCCCTTGCCGTCCGTCGCGGCGAGAACCTGATCGGACCAGTTGGGATCACCGGCATCGACCGCGAGATCAGCGCCGTACTCCTTGAGACGGGCACGGCGCGCCGCATTGCTCGAGGTGCCGATCACCTGGCGGGCGCCCATCAGCTTGGCGATCTGCATGCCGATGATGCCGACCCCGGAGCTTGCGCCCTGGATGAGGACGGTCTCGCCCGCGGCGAGGCGGCCTTGCGTGACGATCGCGTCGTGCATCGTCTGCAGCCCGATCGGCAGGGTCGCCGCCTGCTCGAAGGTCATGTTGTTGGCGGGGATCGCCATCGCACGCCCGGCCTCCGCCACGGCATATTCGGCATAGGCGCCGTTGCCCGTGCACATCACGCGCTGGCCGGGCCGGAACCCCGCCGCGTCGGCGCCCGCCTCCACCACCTCGCCCGAGAATTCCAAACCGAGGATGGTGCCCGCGCCGCCCTGATTGCCGTGGCGATAGCCGCTCGCCATCATCACCTCGGCGCGGTTGAGGCCGCAGGCGCGCACGCGCACCAAAATCTCGCCGGGCTTGGGCTTGGGCGCCGGGACATCGCGGATCTCGAGACCCTTTTCCGTCAGGACGGCTGCTTTCATGTCCGGTCCTCCCTCCGCCGCAATGCTAGCCGGCCGGAGCGCCCGCGCCAATGCTCAAGGCCGGCGCGAACCGCGCAGCGGGCTCAATCCGGCCGGCAGCGCGAGCGCCGTCGCCAGCACCACCAGCGTCAGCACGCCGGTGATGAGATAGACATTGTGCAGGCCGCGCCCGATCGCCGCCGTGAGCGGTGCGATCTCCTGCGCCGAGAGCGCCTGGCGCAGCACCGGATCCATGACGCGGTCGACGATGTCCCGGGGCGCGTGCTGCTGCGCCAGCTCGGCGTTGATCGTGCCGCCGAACAGCGCGGCGCCCAGCGCTTGCCCGACAATGCGCGTGAACGCCATGGTCGAGGTGGCGATGCCACGCTGCGCCCAGCCGACGCTGCCTTGGATCGCCACGGTGAAGGTGTTGTTGGTAAAGCCCATGCCGATGCCGATGAGCGCCGCGCCGAACCCGGCGGCGACCGGCCCCAGCGACGGATTGAGCAGGATCATCACGAGGCAGCCGAGGATGAGCGGCGCCGCGCCCACCGCGGCGGTGCTGCGATAGGATGTGCGCAGCATCATCCAGCCGCCGAGCGAACTGCCGATCGGCCAGCTCACCGACGGCGTCATGAGGACGATGCCGGCGGCGATCGCGCTGCGGCCCATGACGCCCTGAACATAAAGCGACAGAAACGCCGAGGCGCCGATGATGATCGCCCCCAAGGCGAGGCAGGCGATGTTGCCCGCGGCGATGACGCGATTTCTCAGCAGCGGCAGCGGCAGCATCGGCTCCGGCGCGCTCCGTTCGTGCACGAAGAACATGACGAGGATGGCGAGTGACGCCGCGATCAGCGAGACAAGAGTCGCAAGGCTGAGACGCGTCGCCTGCACCAGGGCGAACATCAGGAGCCCGGTCCCGGCCATCATCAAAATCGAACCGCGATAGTCGATGCGATGGTCGCGGTGCTGCAGATCCTCATGCAGCCACAGCACGAGCAGCAGCGCCGCGATCAGGCCGATCGGCACATTCACCCAGAACACCATCGGCCAGATCGTGTGGGCGATGAGAAAGGCGCCGATGAGTGGACCCAGGATCGATCCCACCGCCCAGATGCTCGAGAGATAGCCCTGGATCCGGGCGCGCTCCGCCGGCGTGTAGAGATCGCCCACCACGGTCTGCGAGATCGGAATGAGCGCACCCGCCCCGAGGCCCTGAACGACGCGGAATCCGATCAGCGCGATCATGTTCCAGGCGCAGCCGCACAACACCGAGCCGACCAGGAAGATGCCGATCGCGATGAGCAGCATCCGCTTGCGTCCATAAACGTCGGCGAGCCGCCCATAAATCGGAATGGTGACCGCCTGGGTCAGAAGATAGGCGGTGAAGACCCAACTGAAGAGATCGAAGCCGCCGAGCTGGCCCACGATCTGCGGCATCACCGTCGCGACGATGGTGCCCTCGATCGCGCTGATGAGGATGGTCGCGACGGTCGCCGCCAGCACCAGCGGGCGGCGCGAGGCCTTCACCCAGGCCGGGCGTTCGTGCGGAACGGTCGAGGCTTCGCTACGGGCGGGCTCGGACAAGGACGGCTCTGGCGTTTTATTCTCGTTGCCGCCTTGGTACTCCACCCTTCGTCCCGGTCAAAGCGCCATTCGCGCATGGCCGCTCGATCTTTATAGCGCATCCACGCGATGCTGCAGTGCGGCAGCGTCGAGAATCGTGATGGTACCCTGTTCGACCTTGATCATGCCGTCATGCTGCCACGCGGCGAGCTGTTTGTTGATGCTCTCGCGCGACAGGCCGATCATGCTGCCGAGCTCGCGCTGGGAGATGGTGACCACAGTCGCCGACCCCGACCGCGCGGGCTTGTCCTCGGTGCCGGCGAGCTGCAGCAGGCGCTTGGCGAGGCGCGCGGGCGCATCGAGGAAGACCACGTCCTCGACCTGCTCGGTCGTGTGGCGCAGCCTTTCGCACAGCACGCCTAAGAGCCGCAGCGCCACTTCGGGATTGGCCCGAACGAACGGCACGAAATCGCGCCGGTCGATCGCCACCAGCTCGCAGTCGGTGACCGCCACCGCATCGGCCGTGCGCGCCTTGCCGTCGAGCAGCGCGATCTCGCCGAAGACGTCGCCCTCGTTCATCATGTTGAGCACGATCAGGCCGCCATCGGGGCCAAGCGATCCGATCCGCACCTTGCCCTTGAGCACGGCCAGAAGCCCCTGGCCCGGCGAGCCCTTCTGGAAAATCTCCTGGCGCGCACGATAGCTCTCGATCCGCGCACGGCTCGACAATTGATCGAGCTCGGCCACGATCAGGCAGCCGAACAGGCTATGCCGTTCGAGGATGCGCCGCAACGCGGCCATCCGTTCGCTCGTAACAGGCATGACCACGCCCCCGCCGACCAGCGCGACGCGATCCTCCAGCACCGTTTGTTATCTTGTTATCGAGCCTTGTGCCATCCGGAGGTTAGGCCCCGCCTAGCCAATCCGCCGCCCATCAAAATGGCGCAAGGATGAAACCAAATCAACTGTCGTGCGCCAAGGCACCCGCCCCGGGCCGGCGCACTCATTCCGCCGCGCGGCGCGCGGCGGGCCGATAGCTTCCCGGGACGGTTCGGAAGGCGATGTTGACGCGGTTGGCAGCATTGATCGCAACGACGGCCAAGGTCAGGTTGACGAGTTCCTCCTCGCTGAATTCCCGGCGCGCGGCCGCATAGACCTCATCCGGGACGTCGCCGCCGACGAGAACTGTCAGTGCCTCGGTCCAGGCGAGCGCTGCGCGCTCGCGCGCGGAATAGAACGGGCATTCGCGCCAGGCCGTGAGGAGATAGAGCCGCTGCTCGCTTTCGCCATCGGCCCGCAGCTCCTTCGTATGCATGTCGATGCATTGAGCACAGCCGTTCATCTGCGAGGCGCGCAACTTGACCAGCTCGAGCAGACGATGATCGAGGCCGCAGCGCCGGACCGCGGCATGAAGCTCCGTCATCGCCTTGGTCGCGTGGGGCGATGCCGTCTTGTAGTCGAGACGCGCTTGCATGGCGGCTCCTCACTCCGTTGGTGGCGCAAACAGGTTCTGCGCATCGGGATGGCGCAGCGGCGCGGCCAGTCCGTCGAAGGCTCCGGTCGCGTAGAGCGAATCGGCGAGCGCTCGGATCGCCGCCATCGCCACCAGCGTCGGCGCCGAGGCGATGGTGATCCGCGCGACGCCGAGCCGCTCGAGCGCGGCGGCATCAGGCATGCCGGCACGGCCGGTGATGTTGACGGGCGCAGGAACGGCCGACGTCAGCGCCGCGATCGTGTCGGGGTCGCGCAGGCCGAACGGATAGACGCAATCGGCGCCAGCCGCGAGATAGGCCTTGCAGCGCGCGATCGTCTCGCCAAGCCGCGCCGCCGCATCGCCGAACTGCAGATGAAAGACATCGCAGCGCGCGTTGATGACGATTGGCACGCCTTCGGCCGCCGCCGCCGCGCGGGCGGCGCCGATGCGCCGGGCGGCATCGTCGACCGCGCGGATCCGCGCCGGCCCGTGCAACCCGTCCTCGAGATTGATGCCGACGACGCCGGCGCCGATGATCTCCGCCACATGGGCCGCGACCTCGGCCGGCGTGGCGGCATAGCCCGCCTCGATGTCGGCGCTCACCGGCACGCGCGCCGCACGCACGATGCGCGCCGTGGCGTCGACGACCTCGCGCCACGGCGCGGCCTCGCCGTCGCGATAGCCGAGCGCCCAGGCGACGCCGCCGCTCGTCGTGGCAAGCCACGCGAAACCCCTATCCGCGAAGATGCGCGCGCTGATGGCATCCCATGCATTGGGCAGGAGCAGGACCGGGCGCTGCGCATGGCGCGCCCGAAACGAAGCGGCCGTCCGCGCCTGATCCGTCTTGTCCGTCATTGTCATGGCAGCAGCCTCCGCCAGCCGACGCGCGGCGTCAATGCCCGTGTTCGCAACGGCCCGAGGCCCGAGTCAAGACTCGCCCCCGCCGGCGTGTTAGAATCGCCGCGTCGTCGCGCGAGGCCTTATCATGACCAGGACGCTCGTCCGCAACCATTCGCATTGGGGCGCCTTTCTTGCCGAAGTCGAGGACGGGCGCGTGGTCGGCGTGCAACCATTCGAGCGCGATCCCGATCCCTCGCGCCTGATCGAGGCCATTCCCGCCGCGGTGCATTCGCCGACCCGCATCGCCCACCCGATGGTGCGCGAGGGCTGGCTCGCTAGCGGCCGCAACAGCGGCGCCGGCCGCAGCCGCGAGCGTTTCGTGCCGGTGTCGTGGGAGCGCGCGCTCGATCTCGTCGCCGGCGAGCTTGCGCGCGTGCAGCGCGAGCACGGTCCCGGCGCGATCATGGGCGGCTCGCAAGGCTGGGCGTCGGCCGGCATCTTCCACGATGCGCGCGGCCAGGTGCGGCGCTTCCTCGCTGCCTTCGGCGGCTTCGTCGACCAGACCAGCAATTACAGCTTCGGCACCGCGCTCACCTTTCTGCCGCACGTGCTCGGCAGCGCCCAGGCGGTGACGGGACCGCTCACCTCGTGGTCGTCGATCGCGCGGCACGGCAGGCTCGTCATGCTGTTCGGCGGCGCCAACCCCAAGAACACGCAGGTGGCGAAAGGCGGCTGCGCCTCCCATGCCACCAGCGGCTGGATCGAGGCGCTGATCCACGCCGGAGTCGCGGTCGTCAACGTGAGCCCGATCCGCGACGACGGCCCCGGCTCCGTCGCGCCGGAATGGATCGCGATCCGGCCCAACACCGACACGGCGCTCCTGCTCGCGCTCGTCCATACGCTCGTTGCCGAGGGCCGGCACGACATCGGCTTCCTCACGCGCCACTGCGTCGGATGGGAGCGCGTCCTTCCTTACCTCATGGGGGAAAGCGACGGCACGCCCAAGGATGCCGACTGGGCGGCGCGGATCACTGACGTTCCCGCGCAAACCATCCGCACGCTGGCGCGGCGGATGGCAGCGACGCGCACGATGGTCACCGCCTCGTGGTCGATCCAGCGCGCCGATCACGGCGAGCAGCCCTATTGGGCGCTGGTGCTGCTCGCCGCCGCACTCGGCCAGATCGGCCTGCCCGGCGGCGGCTTCGGCTTCGGTTATGGCTCGTCAGCGGGGATTGCCGAGCCGCCGCTCCTGTTCCGTACGCCGGCGATGGAGGGCCTGCGCAATCCGTCGGGCCTCGCCATTCCCGCGGCGCGCATCACCGATTGCCTCCTCAATCCCGGCGCGCGCTACGATTATAACGGCGCGAGCGCGACCTATCCCGACATTCGCCTGGTCTATTGGGCGGGCGGCAATCCGTTCCATCATCACCAGGACCTGAA
>Ga0307374_10013699_pt1 | contig 11167 bp, 9 predicted proteins | sample OX3MG_FD_202532 | JGI IMG/M metagenome (GOLD analysis project Ga0307374, IMG submission 202532) | Soil microbial communities from Risofladan, Vaasa, Finland - OX-3 | ecosystem: Environmental > Terrestrial > Soil > Coastal area > Acid sulfate soil | place: Finland: Risofladan, Vaasa | collected... | reverse complement strand
GCTGCTGCTGTGGTCGCTGCTCAGCTTCGAGCAGTGGTGCCACACCTTCCTCAAGGGCGAGCACCCCTAGTCACAGCGGACGCGACGCGCGGACACTGATGCCGCTCTCGATCACGTTGAGGTGCTCGACCTCCAGACCGGCGTCGCGACACCAGCCGAGGACCTCCTCCTCGGTGTGACGGGAGCGAAACACCGGGCTGTACCAGTCGTAATTGACCAGCACGCTCTGGTGCCAGCCGAGGTCCTCGTTCCAGAAGCACTTGAGCATCGTCCAATAGATCAGCCGCTGGACGTCGTGCTCACCCGGCTCGATCCCGAGCAGCGGGACGCCACGCTCAAGCGTGACCGTGGCACCGGTCCGTGAGAGCTCCCGCCCGAGCTCGGTGAGCTGCTCGCTCAGCTCGAGGCACTCCTCGAATGAAAGACGGGCGGTCAGGTCGATCACGTGGTCGTCGACGAGCTCTCGGATGATGGGCTTCTTGCGGTATACGTACACGGCGAGCTGGCCGCCGGGCGCTACGAGCTCGGCCATGGTCGCGAACGCACGCACGCAGTCCGGGGTGTGGTGCAGCACCTGATCAGCTACCACGAAGTCGAAGGTCCTCGGCGCAAACGGTGGGTTCAGGATGTCACCCTGGAGGTAATCGAGGTTCCGTTGGGCGGCGTATCGTTGGTGCGCGGCGGTGACGCTGTCGCTGAGATCCATGCCCACGACGCGTCCACCACTCAAGCGAGCGCAGCGCGCGGCACACAATCCGGGACCGGTGCCGGCATCAAGAATCCGCCGCTTGTCGGCGAGAAAGGAGGCGAACCCCGCCTCGGTAGAAAAGCCGAAGCGCTCGTCGAACCAGGAATACTGGAACGCTGCGAGAAGGTCCTTGTCGGGCTCCTCGTATTGCTCCCATTTCGCGCCGAAGCTCCGCTGCGTGGCCCCGGCGTCCACGGTCACCGACGAGTCGGCGTCCGGCACCATCCGTGCAACGCCCTCGCGTATCACATAGCGCGCGTCGCCACCCCCGCTGATCAGGGCGCCGGACGCGATCTCCCCGTCGACGGTCGCCGAGCCTTGCTCCAGTATGAGCCGTGAGCCGCCGCCGGGGTCGACGAGCAACTCGAGAAGTTCCGGGTGCATCCGTGCAGACTATGGCTACGAGCGGGCCGGTGCAGCGCCGCCGATCGCGCGCGGCGTATCGTGCGATTGGCGATGAGTCTGTGTCCGATCTGCTCGACGATGCTCCCCCCGGCGAGCATCGTTTCGCCGGACCGCGGGCAGGCAACACGCGGGCGCTTCGAAGTGGCGATCTGCCCCGTCTGCGCGGCCGGCGTGACTCTGCCGCTCGTGGACGCGTCCGAGCTGGAATCCTTCTATCCGTCCGGATACGGTCCACACACGCAACTCGATGGTCCGATCGTCGCGCTCATCTCGAGCGCGATCCGCCGGTGGCAGGGGTTCCGATCTCGGCGACGCCCGCCTCTGCAGGCGCTGCGTGGCGTCGCACCCGGCCGCGGACTGGACATCGGCGCGGGTCGCGGCGATGTCTCCGCGATGCTGGCTGCGGACGGCTGGCGGATGACCGCGGTGGAGCCCTCCCCAACTGCGGTGGCGACCATGCTCGAACGCGGAATCGACGCTCGCGAGGGGGTCCTCGGCACGGTCGTGCTCGAACGCGCCGGCTATGACATCGCGCTGTTCCAACATTCGCTCGAGCACACCATCGATCCCGTCGCCGATCTGCGGCGTGCGCATTCGGCGCTCAGGCCCGGCGGCCTCTTACTGGTCAGCGTCCCGAACTTCGGCTCGTGGCAGCGTCGCGCGTTTCGCAGCAACTGGTACCACCTCGACCTCCCGCGCCACCGCGTCCACTTCGCTGGCGCCACGCTCGAGCGCGCACTGACCGTGGCCGGCTTCACCGGTGTGCGGCTGCACCACTCCTCAAGCGCCGTCGGGCTGCCCGCGTCGCTGCAGTACCTCGCCGCGGGCCGCTGCCTGTTTCCGGACGGCTTGCGCCTACGGATCGCGACCGCGATGTGCGCGCTGGCGCTCCCCTTCACGATGGTGCTCGACCGGCTGCTCGGCGACGGAGACACACTGCACGCCGTGGCCCGTCGCGGCAACTGAGCGGCCGGCCCCAGCGCCGGTTTGCCGGCGTGCCTGCTTGGCTGCGGGGAGAACGGCGCGCTCAGACGGCGGCGAACGACCTGTAGGCGGGTACGACCACCTGGTGCGCGCGGCCCGCTTCCTGGATCGCACGGGCGGTCGAGAGTGCCGCGAGGCCGTCCTGACCGCTGACCGGTGCTGGGCCTCCCAGCCGCAGAGCCTCCAAGAACGCCTCCCACTCGACGCGCAGCGGCTCGCGCCGTGGCAGCGCGTAGCGCACCATGTCGCCCTCGCCCGGGCCTCGCATCCCGGCCAGGGCGTCCCACTCCGTCTGCTGGACTGGGTGCTCGTAGAAGAACAGGTTCTGTGCGAGGTAGTCGACGTGGCACATCCCGTTCTCCCCTGTGACGGTCAGCTCCCGCACCTTCGTGGGTGTGAGCCAGTTGACCTCGAGCAGGCCGTTGACGTCGTTCTCGAAGCGCAGCGTCGCGCACAGCAGGTCCTCAGCACCCTCGAGGTGGCGCTGTGAGGTCTCGGCGAAGACACGGTCCACCTCTGCGCCGGTCAGGTAGCGCATGACGTCGATGTCGTGTGTGGCGAGGTCGAGCGCGACCCCACGTATCGAGTCTCGGTCGGGAAATGGACTCAAGCGTCGGGCATGCATCTGGTAGATGTGTCCGAGGAGTCCCTCATCCAGCTTGCGCTTGAGAGCGATCACCGCCGGGTTGAAGCGCTCGACGTGACCGACCCCGAGGACGAGGCCGCGAGCCCGCGCGTCCTCGATCATGGCGACCGCATCCTGTTCGGTGGGCGCCGTCGGCTTCTCCACCATCGCGTGGACGCCGGCCGCGAGAACCTCGTGCACGCAGGGCGGCAGCTGATCGACCGGGACGACGACGGCGGCGAAGTCGAGGCGCTCGGCCGCGAGCGCCTCGCCGAGGCGCGCATAGGCGCGTAGACCCGGCCACGAGCGCTGCGCGACCGCCCGGCGGTGCGGATCGGGGTCGACCACCGCGGCAACCTCAACCCCTTCGAGAGCCAGCAGAACGCGGAGGTGATGTGAGCCCATGATGCCGAGGCCGACGACCAGGCCACGAAACGGTTCACGTTCGGCAGGGCTCACGATGGCTGCCAGGCTAGCCGACCCTGACCCGCGGCGGTCACTTCAGAGCAAGACCGGCTCAGATCGCAGTCCGGGCACGCGCCGCGACCGTGCCTCATACTCGCGTGCGTGCCCACGTCCGCCGGAGCGCCGCGCGAGCCCATCCGCATCGTCCATCTCCCGACCGGCACCGGCGGTCACCCGCTCGGTCTTTCGCGAGCAGAGCGCCAGCTCGGGTTTCATAGCGATGTCATCGACTTCGCGCCCAACTACCTGGGCTACACCGCGGATCGCGCGTTCGACCTCGCCGACCGCAGCGCCCCTGCGCGCGCCGCGGTCCGACTGCGCTTTCTCGCTGGGGCCGTCCGCCGCTACGACGTATTCCACTTCAACGCCGGGGCTCCGACGATCGCGCTCCGCACATCGCGGGGCGTGTTCACCGAGTTGCCGTTGCTCAAGCGGCTGGGAAAGACCGTCGTCGTTACCTGGCAGGGATGCGACGTTCGCCCGAGATCGGCGTGCCCGTGGTGCGAGCGGCCGGAATGCATCCAGCACGATCCGTGGCGGGGAGCGGACGCGAAGGCGATGTTGAAGTACGCCGACCGCGCCATCTTCATCAACCCCGACCTCGGACGGTACCTGCCCGGTGCGACGTTCCTCCCCTACGCCAGCGTCGATGTCGCCGCCATCGAGCCTCGTCCGCTGCCGGACCGAGCGACGGTCGTGGTTGCCCATGCCCCTACGAATCCGCTGGTCAAGGGCACCCCGTACGTGGTCGCGGCCGTCGAGCAACTCCGTGCCGAGGGCCTGAACATCGAATTGGACCTGATCACGGGGGTGACGAACGCCGAGGCAATGGAGCGAATCGCCAGCGCCGATCTGCTGGTGGACCAGCTCCACATCGGCTGGTACGGCGGAGTCGCCGTCGAGGCCATGGCACTGGGCCGGCCCGTCGTGTGCTTCATCGACGAGTCCGACAACCCCTATGGCTCGGCGCTCCCAGTCGTGCGGGCCGGCCCTGCGACCGTCAAGGCTGTCCTGGCCGAGCTCGTCGTCGATCGCGAGCGACGAGCGTCGGCGGCGGCGACCGGGCGCAGCTTCGCGCTCCGCGAGCACGATCCTCGGACGATCGTACGCCGCTACTACGAGGGGCTCGTGACCTTCCCGGAAGCGGGCGCGTAGCAAAGGTGCCTTCGCGTCGGATCCTGGCGGTCTCCTATTACTTCCCTCCCAGCCCGCTGGCCGGAGCCCACCGGTGGGAATCGATGGCGGCGGTGCTGAGGAAACTCGGCCACGAAGTGACCGTCCTGACGACCGGCGCGTCGGGGGGGCTCGACACCGACGGCCCGTGGGTGGTTCGTACGGGAGACCTGCAGACCTCGGCGACGCTACGACGGCTGCTGCGGCGGCCGGAGAGGACCCCTGCCGAGCAAGATGGCGCAACGGTGGTGGGTTTCGACCCGTCGCAGTCGTCGCGGCTACTCACCCGCGGCCTGGTCCCCGACAGTTGGGTACTGACGTGGCTCCCGTATCTCATTCCGATTGCGCGTCGCGTCGTTCGTGAGCGCCAGATAGATGTACTGGTAACCAACGGGCCGCCGGACAGCACGCACCTGCTCGGACTCGTGCTTGGCCGCAGGCGGCCTGCCTGGATCGCCGACTTCGATGATGGCTGGCGCTACGAGGCGATCATGGGTCCATGGCCAACGCGCATCCAGGATCGTCTCGATTCGACGCTCGAGCGCCGCGTCGTGAGCTCCGCTGAGGCGGTCGTCGGGATCACCGAGCCGATCGCCCGCGATTTCAGGGAGCGTTATGCGTGCGTCGCCTACGACATCCCGAGCGGCTGGGACGCCAGCCAGCTCGACGCAGACGTGGCATCGGCCGTGCCACCCAAGCTCAGCGGGGGTTTCGTGAACCTCGTGCACACCGGGTCGTTGAGCGTCCCGGAGCGGCGAGACCCCCGGGGGCTGTTCCGCGCGCTCGAATCGCTCGTCGCGCGCGACCCTGGCGTCGCGACGAGGCTGCGACTGACGCTGGCAGGCGCGATCACGGCTCACGACCGGCGAATACTCGACGCGTTGACGCCGCCGGTGCGAGGCATGCTGTGGGAGGTCGGCTTCGTGCCCAAGCCGCAAGCGCTTGCGCTGCAGCGGGCGGCCGACGTCCTGCTCCTGATCTCCACCGGCCCGCACCAGCAGGTAGTGACCGCAAAACTCGCTGAGTACCTGCTCGCCGAGCGTCCGATTCTCGCCGTCTCGTCAGAGAACGAAGCGGCGCGGATCATCCGCGAGACGCAGACGGGTGTCGTGGTGGCGCCCGACGACGTGGACGCGATCGCCGATGCACTGCAGAGCTGTCTCGACGGGCGCCTTGCCGGCTGCTTTCAGCCACGGGGACTTGAGCGCTACGCTCAGCCGGCACCGGCCAAGGAGTTCGCGGCCGTGATCGAGGCGGCGATCGAACAGCGCGCTCGCGTTGCTCCCGGCTCGCGGCGCGATCAACGGCGCGGCTGAGCGAGGCGTAGATCTCGCCCGTTCGAGGAGAGGCGGGGCGGTGAGCGGTGAGGCACTCGCAGCGCCCTCGCGTATCCTGTCCCCAGTGTCGGTCCCGCTGTTTGACACCCACACCGCTCTTGCGCCGCTACGCGCCGAGATCCTCGAGCGCATCGAAGAGGTGGTTGACGACTCGCGGTTCATCCTCGGCCCCAACGTCAGCGCGTTTGAGCGCGAGTTCGCCGACTACGTCGGTGCGAGCGACGCGATCGGCGTGGCGAACGGCACCGACGCGATCACGATTGCGCTGCGCGCGATGGGCGTTGGCCCGGGCGACGAGGTCGTCGTGCCGTCGTTCACGTTCTACGCGAGCGCTGAGGCGATCCCGCCGACCGGCGCGACGCCTGTCTTCTGCGACATCGACCTCGAGACGTTCTGCGCCACCGCCGATACCGTGCGCGCCGCGCTCACGCCGCGGACCAAGGCGGTGATCGTCGTGCACCTGTTCGGCAATGTCGCGCCGGTCGCGGAGATCGAGGCGCTCGGCGTCCCGGTCCTCGAAGACGCCGCGCAGGCGGCGGGCTCGACGTGCGAGGGCGGCCGACCGGGGGCGCTTGGGACGGTCGCGACGTTCAGTTTCTTCCCGTCCAAGAACCTCGGCGCCTACGGCGACGGCGGCGCGATCACGACCTCGGATTCCGAGCTCGCCGACCGCGTGCGGATGCTGCGCTTCCACGGCTCCCGCGACAAGGTCACCTACGACCACATCGGCTACAACTCGCGCTTGGACGAGCTGCAGGCCGCGATTCTGCGCGTCCAGCTGCCCCACCTCGACGCCTGGGCGGACGGCCGCCGCGCCGCCGGCGGCCACTACGCGGCCGCCGGGCTCGGCGAGTTCGTGGCGCTTCCCGCGGCAGTGGCGGGCTGCGATCCGGCCTGGCATCTGTACGTCGTGCGCGACCAGCGAGCCGACGAGCTCGCGCAGGCGCTCTCGGCGGCAGGCATCGGCAACAAGGCCTACTACCGCACCCCGATCCATCGCCAGCCGGCGATGAGGCCGTACCCGCCGACGGTCGAACTGGCCGCCACCGAGGAGGCGGCGCGAACGCACCTCGCGATCCCGATGAGCGCCGTGCTCGGCGCCGAGCAGGCCGCGGAGGTCGTTCGGGCGGTTCGGGCGGCAGCCGAGCGCCGCGAGCCGACTGCACTGGCCTCAGCGGGCGAGCACAGCTGAACGCCGGTTGGCATCGAGCTCGCGCTGCAGTCCTTCGAGGATCCGCACCACCCGCAGACCGCTCTCGCCGTCCGACCGGGGGGTCCGGCCCTCCCGCACGCATTCGATGAAATGTTCGCACTCGAGCCGCAACGGCTCGCTGTTCGCGACGAGCGGTGAGCGGATCTCCCCGGCGCGCGCGATGTATTCGCCGTAGCTGTTGCTCTTTTCGTCGAAGCCCTTGTCGTAGATCGTGACCTTGCGCTCGTTCTCCATGTCGTCGAAGGTTGCCATTCGCTTTGCGCCGACAACGGTGAAGCGCCGCTCCTTGTGCGGGTCGAGCCAGCTCAGATGCAGGTGCGCCGCGAGACCAGACGGGAAGCGCAGGAAGCCGAACACGACGTCCTCGATCCCGTCGCGCATGTAGCACTCGCCGCGTGCCGACAGCTCGTAGGGCTCCTCGCCCGCGAGCGCCAAAACCACCGAGACGTCGTGCGCCCCCAGGCTCCAGAGCGCGTTCTCGTCGGCGCGTAGCTGACCGAGGTTGAGCCGGTTGCCGTAGATGTAACGCAGGTCGCCCAGCTCCCCCGAGTCGACGATCTCCTTCAGCGTGCGCACACCCGGGTGGTACTCGAGCAGATGGCCAACCATCAGCAGGCGGTCCGCGTCGGCGGCCGCAGCGACCGCGCGCTCGGCGTCGAGGACCGACTGCGCGAGCGGCTTCTCCACGAAGCAGTGCTTGCCTGCCTTGAGCACGGCCACCGCAAGCGATGCGTGCGTGGGCACCGGTGTGGCGAGCACAATCGCGTCGAGCCTCGGATCGCTCAGCAAGTCATCCAGGTCGTCGGTGAAACGCGCCGAGCGGAACTGCTCGGCGAATCGTGCGCGGCGCTCCGGATCCGCGTCGCAGCACCAGGCGAGCTCGCAGCCAGCCAGCGCGGAGAAGTTGCGTGCGAGGTTCGGGCCCCAGTACCCGAGACCGACCACGCCGACGCTGACGCGCGAGCCGTTCACGGGCACGGGGGAGTGCGCCGGGCGATCGCGCGGGAACTCACGGTTTGAACAGTCTAGTTGCCAGTGACACGAACTCGTGACCGCGACGTTTGCCAGACTCGCGAAATGGCGCCGACCACCGCGCGACGGGCCCGGGGCGCTGGCGACCCGCTTGCCGCAGGCCCCGCCGGGACACTGTTCCTACGCGGCGGAGCCGTGCGCGTGTTTGCGTATCTCGGCGGGATCACGACGAGCATCGCCGTGCTGCCGTTCGTCACACGACATTTGCACAGCCGAGACTACGGACGCTACGTCGTCGTGACATCCCTGATGCTGATCGTCACCGCGCTCACGGAGGGCGGGATCGCGAGCCTCGGCGTGCGCGAGTTCGCCGGCGCGCCGGGTCCGGAGCGTCGCGAGTTCATGCGCGGCCTGATCGGGATCCGAATCGCGCTGAGTGCGCTGGGCGCCGCCGCCGCCATCGCGTTCGCGCTCATCGTCGGCTATCCACGGGTGGTGGTCGAGGGCACTGCAGTCGCCGCAGTCGGGCTCGTGCTGGCAAACCTTCAGGTAACACTGACCGTGCCGCTGACCGCCGCGCTGCAGCTGCCGTGGCTTGCCGTGCTCGACTTCCTTATCCCCGCCGTGACCGCTCTCGGCCTCGTCGCGCTCGTCGCGATGGGCGCGCCGCTGCTGCCGTTCTTCGCCGCGGCTGTGCTGGCTTACGCCGTCGGCCTCGGGCTGACCGCCGCACTGGTACGCACGCAGGTGACGTTGCGCCCCGCGTTCAACCTCGGACGCTGGCGGGCTCTCTTACGCGACTCGGCGGTGTTCGCCGCGGCGACCGCTCTCGGGACGATCTATTTCCAGGTCGTGGTGGTCGCGATGTCAGTGATCACGAATGCGCAGCAGACTGGAGTCTTCAGCCTCGCGTTTCGCATTCTCAGCGTCGTCAACGGCATCCCGGTGCTGCTCGTCGGCTCGGCGTTCCCGATCCTCCTGCGCGCGGCGCGCGACGACCGCGAGCGGCTGCGGTACACGATGCAGCGGCTGCTCGAGGGCAACCTGCTGCTCGGCGGGTGGTTGTCGCTGCTCGTCGTGGCGGGGGCGCCGTTCGCCGTTCACGTGCTGGGCGGTTCGGGCTTCCCGGGATCGGCGACGGTACTGCGGATCCTCGGCGCCGGCGTGATCGCGACGTTCATCGCGGCGGTCTTTGCGATGACGCTGTTGGCGTTGCGCTGCTACCGCTTGCTGATCGCGATCAGCATCGGCATGGTCGTGCTCGCAGTCGTTCTCTGCACAGTGTTGATTCCGCCGCACGGTGCGCGCGGCGCCGCGGTTGTCACACTCGCCCTCGAGGTCGCGATCGCCAGCGCCTATGGCCTCTCGCTGGGCGTGACCCATGCCGAGCTGCGGCCACAGCTCGCGCTGGTGGCGCGCATCGCCTTGGCGCTCGCCGTTGGCTTCGCCGCGGCGCTGGCTGCGCCGGTCTCATCGGTGCCCGCCGCTGTCATCGGCACCGCGGCTCTTGCCGTCGCTGCGGCGGCGCTGCGAGCCGTCCCGGTTGAACTGCTGGCCGCGCTGCGCCCGCGGCGCGAGTAGACGTTGGAGCACCGAGGCGCCCGCGTCGGCGTCAGCGCCAGCGCTCGAGCAGGTCGGCGTCGGCCACGCCGGCGTCGGCCACGCGCGCCGGGACCCCCATGACGACGGCCCGCGGCGGCACGTCGCGCGTGACCACCGCCCCGGCGGCGACGAACGCCTCCTCACCGATCTCGACACCCGGCACGAGGACCGCCCCGCCGCCGACGCGGCAGGCGCGCCGGAGCAGCGCTCCGCGCAGCTCGTAGCTCTTGTCGTGGCGACCCATCGTGTCGTCGTTGGTCGTGCACGCGCCGGGCCCGACGAAGACATCGTCCTCGACGACGCTGCCCTGCGTGAGATAGACGTCGGTCTGCACCCGGACTCGCGCTCCGATCTGGACGCCGGGATCGACGACGCTGCCGCGGCCGATCACGCTCGCCGCGCCGACCGCGGCGCGCTCGCGCACGAAGGATTGGTCGCCGAGGATCACATCCGCCTCGATCCGCGCGCCCGCGAAGACGATCGCGCCGGAGCACACGGTCACGCGCGGCCCGAGGACCAGTCCGGGCAGCTCGCCGCGCGGGGCGCTCGAATGCCGCGCCAGCCGCGGGCGCTTGCCGAGCACGGCGCCGTCCTCGATCACGCAGCCGGCGCCGACCACCGTGCCGGCGTGGATCGTCACGTGCGCGCCGATCGTGACGTCCTCGCCGATCGACACCCCCTCGCCGACGTGCAGGCCCGGCGCGCGCGGGTCGGCGCGCAGGCTCACAGGCGCACGACGCGGGAGTCGGCGGAGACCGGCGTGACCACGCCGCGCAGATCGAGCACGCATGCGACGCGCGCCGCGATCGCCTCATAGTCGATCCCCGGATGGGCGGTCACGATCAGCACCAGGTCGGGATCCGCGAGCGCCTCCTCGAGCGGTGTCGAGCGCAGCCCGAGCGCCTCGAGCGCGGTGACGTAGGGATCGTGATAGGCGACCTCGGCGCCGAGCTCGCGCAGCAGCTCGATGATCTTCAGCGCCGGCGATTCGCGCACGTCGCCGACGCCGGGCTTGTAGCTGACGCCGAGCACCGCGATCCGCGCGCCGCGGACGGCGCGCCCGCGGTCGTTGAGCGTCCGCTGCAGCTTGGCCACGCAGTGGTAGGGCATCTGCTGGTTGATCTTGCCCGCCAACTCGATGAACTCGGTCGACATGTCGAACTCGCGGGCGCGCCACGAGAGGTAGAACGGATCGACGGGCAAGCAGTGACCCCCCATGCCCGGGCCGGGCTCGAAGCGCATGAAGCCGTAGGGCTTGGTCGAGGCGGCATCGATGACCTCCCAGATGTCGATCCCCATCCGGTCGGTGAGCAGGGCCAGCTCGTTGACGAGCGCGATGTTGACCGCGCGGAAGATGTTCTCGAGCAGCTTGGTCAGCTCCGCCACCTCGGGCGTGGCGACGCGGATCAGCCGGTCGCAAACGAGGCCGTAGAGCGCCTCGGCGCGGTCGCCGCAGGCTACCGTCAGCCCCCCGATCACCTTCGGCGTGTTGACCAGGGTGAAGTCGGTCCGGCCAGGGTCGACACGTTCGGGCGAGAACGCCAGATTGAAGTCGACACCGGCGCGCAGGCCGCCCCGCTCGAGCAGCGGCGCGACGCGCTCGCGCGTCGTGCCCGGGTAGGTCGTCGATTCGAGCACCACGA
>Ga0307374_10013698_pt1 | contig 11169 bp, 6 predicted proteins | sample OX3MG_FD_202532 | JGI IMG/M metagenome (GOLD analysis project Ga0307374, IMG submission 202532) | Soil microbial communities from Risofladan, Vaasa, Finland - OX-3 | ecosystem: Environmental > Terrestrial > Soil > Coastal area > Acid sulfate soil | place: Finland: Risofladan, Vaasa | collected... | reverse complement strand
ACGACGGTGCTCACCATCGCACCGATCACCTCGTCGCTCAGCTGCGTCGATTCGGGATCCTGTGGCGAGCCCGCCGCCGCCTTCGGGCATTCCCGGGCGACGCTGTCACGCAGCGCCCGCAGCGTCGATCTCACGCGCCGCATCTGCGAGGTGCCCGTGTGAACGAGCTGGTAGTCGGCTTCGATATACGCTCTCGTGGCCGTCTGGTCGCTGGTCGCGAGCGCGGGGCGGACCGGTAGCATCAGGCCCACACAGACGGCGCTCGCGGCGATCAGCAGGCGCCGCCGCCTAGCTTGGATTGGGCGGGGACTCACAGCGAAACTGCGGGCCGTTCCAGCCCTCACCTTCGCCATCTCCCCCGAAATGGCCCTCAACATCTGTGGAGGTTCTCGAGGTTGTTGCTCTCGGTGCTGCCCGGGTCCGTCGCGATGTAGGGGCTGAGCGTGCACCCATCGTGGGGGCAAGCGCCGGCGATGTGGATATCGGCGGAGTGACCGTCGGCCAGCGTCCTCCAGCGCTCGCCTTCACGAATGCTGTCGATCACTTCTTGGAGGTCATAATGGATCGGGCCTGCGGTGCATAGCGCGCTGACGTGCCGGTGGGTCGCGTCCGCGGACAGGGCCTTGCGCACACCGATGACTATGTGCTCAGCGATACCGCATCGGCCAAGATCATCACTGCGAACGCAACTGCGGGTAAGTAACCGGATGTAACGTTCTAAGGCTTGTGCGGAGCGGATGCACTGCTGGCGCCTGGGTGCGCCTGCGCCCAAGCAACGATCGAGCGTCGTCTCGACGACCGCGACGCGGAGAGCCAGCCCCCGCTGCCGCCGACCTTGCCCTCATCCTTCGCGCGCTCAGTATCGGCCTCGCCGTCGAGGCGCTGAACGAGCCGGGCGAGATCAACCCGCGTCTTTACGGCGACTTCGTCGCACTGATCGTGATCCAGCTCGAAGCGACGCGTTCAGGGCAATTGGTGGGGTCGGATCGATCGCGGGCCGCACCGGCGCGTAGTTTCAGCCTTCCCTGTCGCGACCAGCGAGCCTCGGTCCGCGGCACAGGGAGCGAGCGCCTACGTAGGCTCCGTACCATAACGGGCGCCCGCGGATAGCCCCTCGAGAGGAGAATCCTTGCCCAGCTTGCTGTTCCGCATCGCGACCGTCGTGCTCGCGACGGGTGCCGCCGTCCCGACGCTGCTCGAACTCGACGACCCCGCATGGCTTCCCGCGGTCCCGATCACCGTGATTCTGCTGGCCGCCGCTCTCGTCATCACGCTCGATATCCGTACATGGCTGGCGGGCCGCCCTAGCCGATTCAACTCTGATGAGACTATTCGGGACTTCATGTTCGATTGGATCTCCGAAGACGGGCGGGTCAGCATTTACACCCGGGACATGAGCTGGGCTCAGCCGGAAGATCGGATCGCCGAGCTCCTGAAGGCCAAGGCTGAGCGCGGCGAGCTGACGCTCTGCTTGCCGCAGCGCATTGCACTGACCGATCAGCTCGAGGCGCACGGAGCAAGCGTGTACACCTACGGCAACCTCAACTACGCGCCTGTTTCCAGATTCACGGTCGTCCGGGCTGGGCGCGAGGATGCGCAAGTCGCGATCGGTCGCCGCATCAACGGCGTACACACGATCAGCACATACTCGCGCGGCGAGCACTCCGCCTTCGCCCTGGCGGAGGATCTGCTCGCTTTCGTCGAGCGCATCAATGCATGAGGAGGCGTCCAAGCCGGGCGCACGCCCCGCCGTGGGAATGTCCAATCAAGACCTCGAGCATGAGTGGGATGCCTTGGCAGAGCTACGCCTCAGCCAGCTCGCCAGCCACCTCGACGTCTCCTACGACCACGTCATCGTGCCTTCGCTGCTCGGCATGCTTGGCGACGTCGAGGGCGGCTCCGTGCTCGACGTCGGCTGCGGTCTCGGGTCCGCGACCGCCCAGATCGCACAATCCGCCGCGAGCGTGGTTGGCGTTGACCTGAGCCCCCGACAGATCTCCCTCGCCCGCGAGCACCACGCGGCACCTAACGTGCGCTACCTGTGTGGTCGTCTTGAAGACCTCGTCGACGATCTCCCACGGGCCAGCTTCGACGCGGTGGCGGCGAACATGACACTGATGGACGTCCTCGATCTCGACGGTTTTCTCACCTCCGCCACGACCGCGCTCAAGCCCTGGGGACGTCTGGCGTTCACGATCACCCATCCCTGCTTCTGGCCGCGGTACTGGGGTTATGACAGCGCACCCTGGTTCGATTACAGCCAGGAGATCGCTATCCGAGCGCCGTTTCAGATCTCGCTGAACCGCTCCTCCAAGCTAGAGACAACGCACGTTCATCGCCCGCTCTCGACCTATGTGAGGAGCGCGCAGCGCGCCGGGCTGCGGTTGGCTTGCCTGACCGAGCCAATGCCGGATGAGCAGACCGCGGCACGCTACCCGTCGCCCTGGCTCTTTCCGCGCTACATCGCCGGCTGGTTCACGCGAGTTCCCGCAGCTGTTTCCGATACTGATCTCAGTGCGTAGAGGGTTCTAAGGCTTGAGCGGTGGGTGGAGGCGCTCAGCGGGAGTGCGAATCGTCAGCGCGTGGCCGTGGCTCTGAGCGCGGCTACCAGCACGCCGCGGCACTTTGCCGCGGCCGCCTGAAATCCCGTAGCGCTGGGGGCCGGTGTCGCGTGGCCGCTGCCGGCGTTGGCACCCGCTAGGGGGTTGGTTATGCCGTGGGCGCGCATGCATGCCTTGAAGGTCGCAAACGCTGCGCGCAGGCGCGCCTGTGCTGCGGGCGGGACGGCGAGTGCCGGCTTTGCGAGCGTCCGGGGCCTGGCGGCTGCGGCGCTCTTGCTCGGCGTGGCAGGCGTCGAGCTTCCCCTGGCCGGGGTTCCCCTGGTCGTGGACGGCGCGGCCGTGGACGTCCGCACGGGCGGGATCTGTGCCGTCGCGGTTTGCGTCGGGGTATGAACCGACGCGGGGGACGGTTGTCCCGAGTGGGCTGTATCCGAGCCGCCGCACGCCGCCAGCGTCACGCACGCCCAGGCGACGGTCAGGACCGTCGCCCACCGCTGGGCACGCGCGCCGCGCGCCGCGCCATCACGGGCTCGCATCTGCGGCGCTGGCATCCGCCGGTCACCTGCGACCGGATTCGGTTTCACCGCACGCGTCGGGACTATTTCTTCTTCCTGCCCTTATGCCTGCGTGGCTGATGTTTCTTCTTGGCCTTTGGGCATCCCGTGACGGCAACCTTCGTTGTCTGCTTGATCTGCAGGCCGTTCTGGGCTTTGAAGAACGTCGGCATGACGAGCTTCTGCCCGCAGAGGCTCCCGTGGGCGCTGGCTGGGAGGTTGGCGCCGAACTCGGAGAATGGGCCCGAGGGGATCGTCACTTCGATCGATTCGAATGGCACGTCGGGGGTATCGCGGAACGTGGCGCTCGTTAGCCCGGTTTTGCTGATGAACGTTTCCCCGACTAGGTTTACGCTCACGCCGTAGCCCTTGAGGACGAGGACCGCGTCCGGGAATTTCGCGCCGCCGTGAGAGACGAAATAGACGGGGCCTTCGAGCGGAACGGGAAGCACCTGGGTATGCACCACCGCATACCCGATCCGCGACGCGGCAGGACAAGCGGACGGATTCGCTTCAAAGACGCTTGCAAGGCACGCTTTCTGGATCGTCGTCAGTCGCGCGGGGAGCTGCTTGGGGAGGTCAAATTTCGCCTCGGTGAACCAGGACTGGGAGCCCATCGCGCCTTTGGGGTAGGCGATCTTGAAGTGCAGGCTCGAACCGTTGACTTTGCTCGTCTTCGCGGCGGTCGTGACGCTGATCTTGGGTGTGAACTTCAGGGAGGCGCAGTTGGTGACCTGGAACGGGTAGGAGACCGGTGCGGTGGCGCCTTCGGCGCTCCCGATCGACCCCGTCACCGCCATCGGGCTGCAGCTCGTCGGGTTGAACGTGAAGCCAGGACGGTTGACGGTGACGTTGACGTGCTTGATCTGCAGCGGGATGCCCCTCAGATACTGCGGGATCGCGTGGGCACCCGACGGGTCGGTCGTGATCGTGAGGGCGGCTGTGGTCGGGTCGACGTCGATCTCCGCGCGCACCACGACTTTGCCGAGATCAAACGGCCCGGCCTTCGCGGGGTTGACGATCGACAGGCCAAACGGGGCGCCTCCATATTTTTCGGTCAGGTAGACCTTGCCGCCGGTCACCGAGAAGGGGTCGCCGCCGAGACCGACCGACACGACCGTTTCCCCGATCAATGATCCTGGGCCGCAGGTGCCGGCGTTCGCCTGCGCTTCCGGACACAACACCACACCCGCAAGCAAGCCCGACACACCCGTGGGCATGTGCAGCTGCACCGACTGAATGTCCTGGTCGCCGTCAGGACGTGAGATCGTGGTGCTGAGCGGCGTGAAGGACCCCGCGTTGATGTTCGTCGTCCCCGCCGCCAACGAGGGCGCGAACACGAGCGGGCTCGCACACGGCGCACCGTTGGTGCCGGATTCGATCTTGAACGGGTCCGCACTCGTATTGACCGCATCGTTCCCAGACCACGGCGCGAACACCGCCCTGGTGGTGTAAGAGCCACAGTGCGCGGGCGTCGCGAGCGGCGCGCGGTCGCCGCCGAAGAACTTCAATTCGGCGTCTTCGAACGGCAGCTCCGGGTTGTCCTTGAAGCTCGCGGTCACCTGGCCCGTTTCTGTCAGGGAGACCTGGCCGGGGAGCTTGACGAGCACGCCGGAGACGGGGTCTTTGGCGACGAGGTACATTGCGATCAGGGAGGAGAACGGGTTTTCCTGCGGCGGACCAGCAAAATTCTGCGGCGACGCCAAATACACAAACCCTTCCAGCGCATTCGGCAACAGCGGCGTCTTGATCGCCACACTCGCGATCTTCGATGCGTTAGGGCAGCTGGCTTCTTCGGCGCTCTGGAGAGCGACCTGGGCCTCAGAGCAGGCTTCCAGGCCGTCGGCACCGGCAGGATTCAGCCGCATGCCTTCGGGCAGAGCGACGGTGATGTCCTTCACCGCCGACTCCGCCAAGCCATGGGGTTGCAGCACCGAGGCCTGCGGCACGTGCACATCCGCGGAGAGGCCGCTCGGCGTGCTCGCGGCCGTCCCGTCAGGAGTGATCTTCAGCGACGGTTCAAACGGCAGATGATTACAGCCGGCGATGCCTTCGGGCAGGGTGTAGGTGACCGGTTCGGCTTCTTCGGCCGGGATGCTCGAGGAGCCCCAGCTGGCGGCGTGCACCGTGGCGGAGAACGGTGCCCCACAGCTGGTCGGCATCACGAGGAACGGCGGGCTTTCCTGATTCGTTGTGGTTGGGCAGCCGCCGAGCCGATAGAGACAGCTCCAGCCGCGCTGTTCGTCGTGGCGCGGGTCGCCCGGCACACCCCAGAACGTCAGGCGCACGCCTAGCAGGTAGGCGGCCTGGGTGATGTCGCTGGAGGTGATCGTGACGCCGTAGTCACCGCCTGTACGGACCTTGGCATCCAGGAAAGCGGAGACGATCCCGAGGGCCTTGAAGCCGAACCGCGCCGGCTCCCCATGGCGGGGGGTCATGTTGAAAAGCGGGACGTCTGTCGTTGCGAAGCCCGTCCCGAACGGGTTGTTGAACGTGAGACTCGCGACACCGACCGCCGCCTCGTTAGGGCATTCGTTCAGCAGCAAACCGCTCACGGGTTCTTCGGTGACGTTCGAGAATTGGGCGTCCGTGCACTGGGTGAAGGGCGACGGGTTGCCCAGCAGCCCCGGGGGTAGTTCCCCGCTGATTTCCTTTGCCAACCCGACGCTGCGGGGCCGGTCCGGGTTTTCTTTATCGGCAGTCTGCGTGTTCAACGTCGTCACGTTCGTCAGCTGAAACGGATGCGAGCCGGCCTGGGTGTCGGTAGCGCCGCCGGCTTCTTCGGGCGTCAGCCGCCAGTCTTCTATCCCAAAGCGCCGAGACGAACCCGCATGCAAAGGCTGAGGTGCACTCACGACCCCCACGGCACCGCCGCCCGCCACGCTCGCCGTATTCACCGCGCCCGCCTCCACGCCCGACGGGACCACCTTTACGCGCAGTTCGAGAATTTCGAACGGTGGCAAGGACGCCGCTTCTTCCGCCGAGAACGTACACTCCAACGGTTCGATCGAGCATTGCGCCGGCAATTCGAAGGGGCCCGTCCCGCCCGCGTGGCCACTCACAGACACCGCCCGAAGTCCCGCAGGCAGCACGTCACTCAAGGTCACCTTCCCCGAAGAAGCCGTGAACCCGCGGTTCTGAGCGACTGCGAACACCTCATCTTCGCTGCGCACGCCTTCCTGGACCTGGGTCATCGACACTTCGGCTTTCCCGCCCGACAGCGCCGTCGCTTCTTCCCCGACGAATTCCGCGAACAGTTTCACCAGCGGTTCGCTCCCGAAGATCGCCGGCGGCTGCACACCCTGCTGGGAGGGGAAGGTAATGGTGTAGAGGTGGGTTTCCGGTTCGCCGCTTGGTTCTTCCGCCACGGACAGTGCATGCGAGGGAAGCACCCCCCGAAGCTTTTCCTGCACCACCGTCGCGCTCGCGTCAAACGGCACCACCTCAACCACGAACGGAGCACCACTGAACAGCACATAGTCACCGGCAGTCGCACTCACGGACAAATGAAACACCTCATCACTACCCGTCCCACCCGCAAGATTCGTCGGACGCGCACCCGACGACACACCCCACCACACCGACGGTTCAGCAGCCGACGCGAGTGCAGGGGCAGCCAGGCAGACGCCGAGCGCAACCGTCGCCGTGAGCATCGCCAGCAATCCTCTAGTGCGAGTCATCGGTGGGCTCCCGTTCCCTTTGCGGCCGTATGTTTGGTGGCGTAGCGGCGGTGCGCCTGACGTTCACACGCCGCCCGACGGTGCCTCTGATGTCTGAAGCGCTTGCGGCAGGCCGTCAGGGCTTTCGCTAGCTTCTGCCCGTTCGTCTGTGTGCGCTTGCCCGGCGCCGGCGCCGGGGCGATGTTGCCGGGTCCATGGAATTCGCCCGAGGCGGGAGCGCCGAATACCGAGGGCTGGGGTGTCGGCGCGCGGCGACACGCATCCGCGGTCACACACGGCGGCGCCAGCGCCACTTCGGGCAGGCACGGAGACGCGCTCGTGCAGCTGTGCGCGTCATACACATCCAACGAGCTATCCGTGTCCGCCGCCGTGAGACGTTCACCGGTCAAAAAGAAGACATCCCCACCGGATTCGCTCGCATCGAGGAACGCCGATTCGCCGGAGGCGCGACCTGAAGAGATCAACGCGACACACGCTTCGCCACCTGGCACCAGGACTGCGCCCGAAGGCGGCGCAGACAAGCAGTTCCCCACACCCGTCGGCTCGTACTCATACACATCCTGGTTGCTGTTGATATCCCGCGGCACCAGCGCACCCAAGGCGTTGAAGAACATCCGGCCCGAATCCGACAGCACCCGCGACGCGTACCACGCTTGTTGAGACTCGTACGTCGTCCAGCCCGGGATGTTCGCCGCGATCCATTGCGTGCTGGCCCATCCGGACGCCTCAGCCACGATTCCAGGTTCGATGTGCGCGTATTCAGCGCCGACCGGCCTCGCACCCGTCGGGTCACACGACACGCATCTTACGCCCCCGCCGGCGTGATACAGATACACCTCCTCATCAGGGTGACTCGAGACCACATCACGATTGTCGTAACCCGTCAAGCTGCGATCAGACATGAACGCGAGCCACTGCCCATCGCCCGATACCCGCGCCGTCAAGCCGGTGATGACGACGCCGGCGCCGCGGCCGGCCCAGTCGGGGTAGTCATCGCCCGAGGGCACGGCTACGAGCTGCGGAGCTCCCCATGCCGCGCCGGTGAACCTGCTGACGTAGATGTTGCACTCCGCGCCTTCCAGGGAACGTTCCCCGGCGCAGTTGCCGTTTACCGCGCCTGCGGCGAGCTTCGCATTCGCGGCGTAGTAGACGGTCGAGGCGTCGGCGCTCGCGCCCATCAAGGCGCCCTGCACATCGCCGGCTTGGGCACCCGCCGTGAGATCCGAGAGACGACACTCAAGCCCCGTGTGACCCGTCACGATTTCGCACGCATAGAGATCAGGCTGGCGTGAGCCAGCATGGCTGTCGTTCGTCAGGCGCTGAGTGTCGGTGAACAGCACCCGCGACCCGTCAGGGGAGGCGAGCTGAAACGCCGGGTTCACGCCGTTCGCGCCCGACGCCCCCGGCTGCACCGCATCGAGCCGCACCGTCTGCCCGAGCCCCGCGTCGCGCAGATACAAATGCCCGCCGCCCTCAGACCAAACAACCCGCGAACCATCGCTCGAGACCGCGCCGCGAGTATCCGATCTCGCACCGAGCTCGTGTTCTACAGCGCTAGGTGCGCCATCGGGGAGTACGCTCACGAGCGCCGGCTGGGCACCCAGCGGGCTGGTGGCACTCCACTCATATAGCCCGCCGTTGTTCGGGCGGCCGGCGGTTACAATCACATGACGCTGATCGGGACTCGCGCCAAGGAAGTACTCGTTCCCCCTCACGCCGCCTTCCGTGCTGAGGACCCCGCCTTCTGGGACGTTCGCATAGCCCGGGGCGGTCGTCAGCAGCGGCTCATAACACATGGCCGGGGTGCCCGCGCAGGTTGTGTTGTGGCGGAGATACGCGGTGTGCCCCGTGTCGGGTGGAAACACTTCCGGCGCGAACGAGCTGAATTCGCCGGGCGGCTCGACGATCGCGGTCGAGAGATCGGTCGAGAACCCGCGGAACGCGCCGCCGTAACCGAGGGTCGAGACCGGGGTGGGACTCGCGGTCGTGAGATCCTGGTTGCTCCAGCCGCCGGCGGTGCGCGTGGAGAGCTGCTGGAGTTTTTCGTCGTTTCCGCTCGCGCCGCCCGCGGTCGGCAGCGTCGTAACAAAGCCGAAGGCGTCCCCTGAGGCCGCCGCCTGAATCGCACCAGGCGGGCCGATCGGAAGCAGGCGAGCGCCGTGCTTATCCGGTGGGGAGACGAGCTGCCACTGCCGGCCGTCGGGGAGCGTTAGCCCGCCGGCCGGTGCCTGGGTCGTGAACGTCTGGTCGGAGCCGGCGAACGCAATCGTTTGGAGGGAGCCTTCGGCCTGGAGTTCGCTGAGCGCGACGAGGCGGTAGTGGTAGGTCGTAGACGGTGTCAGGGACTGCAGGTGCTGGGCGGGCAGCTGGACGTCTTTGCCGTCTTCTTCCCCGATCAACGCGGGGGCCGTGGGGGCTTGGGCGCCGTAGGAGGTGCTCGTGCCGTACTGGAAGTAGAAGCTCGTCGGGGCGCCGTGCGCGTCGATGCTGCCGCCCAGGCTCGCCGACGTCGAAGACACTTCAGAGGCGAACGCGCCATGCAACCCCGGGCCCGGCGTGGTAAAGCTCTTGGTCTGGAAGGCCTCGCCGGGGTTCAGGCCGTTGGCGTTACCGGCCTGCAGGCGAAACCGGTACGTCGTGTCGGGCGCAAGATGGCTCAGGGGCGCCGTGACCGCGACCGCGCTGGTGCCATCTGGGATCCCTTCGGGTTGACAGGCCGCCGGTGGGCTTTCGAACGCTTCGCTGGAGCCCCACGCAAAGGCACACGATGTAACCGGGCCGGCGCCGTGGGGGTTCACGGTCCCGTTCAGCGTCGCCTGGATTTCCCCCGTGGCCGAGACCGTGATACCCGTCGCTTCGCCGGTGCTGACATCCGGCAGCACGACCGTGGGGGCGAACACATCGACGAAACCTGCTTTTGATTCTTCGTCATAGCTGCCGACGTACACCTGGCCGGACGGGTCCACCGCGAGCGCCTTCAGGCTGTGGAACGCGCCGGTCGGGGTGCGCGTGATACGACCCAGGTATTCACCGGACTGGCTGAACTGGTCGACCACGCCTTCGGTGACACTGCCGGCTTGGTCGGCTACGAACACATCCCCGTTGGAGGGATCGACAGCGACAGCGCGCACTCCCGCGAACGGCACGTCGGCTCCGCCTTCGCCGGTGGGGGTGGTGGTGATCTGGCGCACGAATTCATACTGGCCGAGCACCGTCGGATGAAACACGTCGACGACGCGTTCGTTGTCGGTGACGAGCACATCGCCGTTGGCGCCGGACACCGCGATGCTCGAGGGCGCCGTGAACGGGAGCTCTTCCGCCCCTGCTTCACAGCCGGGGGCGCCGAGGACCGTGCCCGGGGATGGGCACGTACCCGTGATTTCCGCGACCGGTTTCGCGGGTTCTTCCCCACCCGGCCCCGCCACCAGCACATCGACCACGTTGGCGGCGGATTCAAAGCCCGCGCTCGCGACATACACATCCCCCGCCGTTTCAAGGTTGGCGGAGGAGTCGACCGCGACACCCGCGAGCTGATCAAAGGATTTCCTCGCCGTTCCTTCGCCGGTCCAGATGTGCTTGAGCTTTCCTTCGCCCGCGCCATAGACCGCAAGGACACGCTGGCCCGCGCCATTCGCGCCCGCATAGACAACTTCTTCACCGCCGATGCTGCCGACGGCCAAGCCGTGTTCTGGCGATGAGATGCCGCCTTCCTCGATGAGCTGGGGCGGGAGAAACGCTCCGGTCGCCGAGCCAAACGCATCGATCCTCGACGGCTGCGATTCGTTTTCCAGGCGATCAGCGACCCACACACGACCAGGACCCGCCGCCAAGCCCACCACATTGCCCAAGGGGCCCTTGACTGTGGCTTCCCCCGCCGACGCGCCTTCCGGGACGCCCGCGTCGATCGCTTCAGAGGGGCCGGGTAGGTATGTGTGGCCCGCAGCAGCCCTAGCCGGGGCACCCCAGCAGAACAGGAACGCCAGCGACAGACACACCGCCGGGGGCGCGAGAACTGTTAGGCGGCGAGCAGAGAGAGAGAGAGAGAGAGAGAGAGCTTCCCGAACACGGCGTGCTGCGGAGGCACCGTCGCCGTCCGCAGCTTGCGTCCGAATCAGGCCCACCGGTCGAACAGATGCCATGCGAATCCCCATCCTCTAGATCTCCCAACCAATGCTCATCGAACAGTTAGGGCCCACGGGCCCTTGCGCTCGCGCGTTAGGGCCCACGGGCCCTTGCGCTCGCGATGATGCACACCGCACGCCACGGCCATCATGGCGCTGCCGGAGGCCCTGCGCCAGCCACCCGCTAGAAGGTTCTATGACTTGAGCGCCAGATCGGCCCGTGTTCTAGGCGATTCTCGCGATCGGGAAGCTG
>Ga0307374_10013697_pt1 | contig 11169 bp, 10 predicted proteins | sample OX3MG_FD_202532 | JGI IMG/M metagenome (GOLD analysis project Ga0307374, IMG submission 202532) | Soil microbial communities from Risofladan, Vaasa, Finland - OX-3 | ecosystem: Environmental > Terrestrial > Soil > Coastal area > Acid sulfate soil | place: Finland: Risofladan, Vaasa | collected... | reverse complement strand
TCGGTCCGCGCGCGCAGATGTCCGCCGGTCCGCTCGTGGTCGCCGCCGGGCTGGCGCTCTTCGCACGGATCAACGCCGGGGGTAACTACCTCCTCGAGGTTCTGCCGGCCGTCCTCGTGTTCGGCTTCGGTCTCGCGATCACGGTGGCACCCCTGACCGCCACGGCCATGTCATCGGCGCCGCCGGAGCGCAGCGGACTCGCGTCGGCGGTCAACAACACCGTCGCACGGACCGGAAGCCTGCTGGCCATCGCACTGCTCCCGGCCGTTGCGGGAATCACCGGCGACAGCTACCTGCACCCAGCCGTGTTCGAGACGGGTTTTCAGCATGCGGCGCTCATCGCAGCGGTGATCTGCGCCGCGGGCGGCGTGGTGGCATTCGCCACCATCCGCAACGGCCAGCGGCCGGTCGCACCGCGATGGACAACCGAGCGGGGACTCCCGTTCCGCCGGTGATGCGCGCCCACGTCGGTCTGGCGCAGACCGGGCGCTGCGCGCGCCGGAAATACCCGCACGGGGAGTCGAACCCCGGTTACCACCTTGAAAGCGCCCTTGGACGGCTGTCGCGGGGTGTCAGGGTGCGGCGTCAAAGGCCGGTACGAATTCGATCCGAGTCCTCCCACCGCCGCCCTGGGTTGCCCCGTGCCACCCGGTATCGGCTGCATGGGCAACATTTAGGCAACAAATGACCGGGCAAGTCGACGGGAGCCCAACCCTGTCATCTGTCCGGGAGAACCCTAGAACGCCTTCTCGGCGAACCGCTCAGCCGCGCTAGCATCCGCTGAATGAGGCGCATCGTCACGACCACCCTTCGGGTGGCATCGCTTCCCGTGGGTATCGGGGTTGGTCTATGGACCGCACAACTGCAGGTGAGAATCATCTGCACGTCCTTTTCGTGCCCCGCCTTCACGGAGTTCCCAAGATTCGCGGTCTCGCTGTGCGCCCTTTTTGGCGCAGCCGCAGCGGCTTTGACGGCCCTGGTGTCCATCGCAGCACGCCGTGCCGCCCCGGGCTGAGCACTATCCTCAGGCCACTCAAAGTGCGCCAGCGCATGTATGGGCACCCGCCGCCGAGTGCTCTCAGGGGACGACGCAGCCCGAAGGCGAGCTTGTCGTCAAGCGGTCGGGGTCACCTGAACTGACCCCATAACCTTGGTGCCCACAGCGTCAGCGACGCCGCGTGAGCAGATGTCGACTTCGAAGTAGTTGTCCGGTGCATCGGGGAACGCGATTACCTCGGTACGGGTCCGATCCGCACCCAGTCCGCTGCAAAGGCCGTGGGCACCGAGCTGGTCAGTCACTCGTGCCTGCAGCCTCGATACAGTTGTCGGCGTCCCTGGTTGGCTATCGATAGTCCATTGCGGGCTGCCGTTGTGCCAGACAACCACGAGCATCGCGCCGGGTTGCAGCAACGTCAGTGGTAGCCCGCACTCAATGGTGTTCGGTCCCGTCGTGCACGGGGGAGATAGAGACTGATTGCTGAAGCTGCCGATTAGGTCGGTGAAGGAACCGGCCATGACGTCGGCCTCGCCAACGTTCCAGTTTGCTGGCACCGACAGCGAGAGACCGCTGTGGTCGATTGTTCGCGTGGTCCATGCCCCACTCACGTCGATCGCCAAGGGCGGCGGGGAGCTGCAGCTAGCGGTGGCAGCGACGATCAGCACGGATACACTGACGATCACCGGCCGGAAACCACTGGTGACCAGGGCGAGCAGCGAGCGTCGGAACCCGCCCGCCCCGATCACATGCGGCGAAAGGGCCATTGACTCATGGTATTCGCCTCGCGGCGGCGTAGCGCTCTTTCTCTGGCGAAACTAGTCGCGTGGTGCGCATTCCGCCGCCATTCACAATCCCCTGGGTACATTGCCAGCGTGAGCGACCATCGCCTCCCTCGGTCCGCTGATGATCGAGTTAGATGGTTACTCGATCTCGTAGAGAGCTTCGACCTCGGCCAGAGATCGTCGTGAGGGCTGCTGGGGCGCCCTGGGGCACCGGGTAGCGCGTCGCTCGACGTTCGACACGCTCGACGCTCGCCCCGCCGCCCCAGACGCACGTTTAGCCGACGCGCTAAACACTCGGTTGTGTATCTAAATTAGGCGCTACCCGAACCCCGTCAGCCACTCCGATACATTGCACATGTGGCTGCCAATCGCCGACAGAGACAAAAACGAGCACACGCCGCTCGACGGGCGCAGAGAGACACTGGAACGCCCAAGGCGCCCGACACAATCACCGCCAAGCTGCCTCGTCCGCGTGTTACTGAATACAATGAATTCACGGTGGTGCCGGTGTTTCCGCACGGCGACGCTGGCCCCGTGACTGGGTCACCGGGGAGCTATGAGGTGGCGCTTATCCTCGGAATACCCGGGATGGCCGGAGCAACCACAAGCCTGATCTTGGATGAGAAGCGCGCACCAGGCGACTCGCTTCTAGTGGGTACTGGCACAGAGGTCCGGCTGAGCGGTGATGAGGGGACGTCGCTTATCGCTAGGATGATTCCGAACGACCAGGGTCGCCTTGCGCAGGTGCGGATGACACTTCAGGCGGACAGCTTCAGGGAGGCGCAAACACACGCGTACGACCTAATCATGCCGGTTCTGAGCCGGATTGCCTTCGAGGCCGACACAGCCCTTGAGGTGACGGCGGTGCTGCTCACGGAGACGGCGACGCGGATTCAGCAAGGCGGGGCTACCTTCATCGGCCTGGCGCAGCCAACTCCGGAGCTTGCTGGGCCTATGACCCCTGAGATTCGACCTTTTCTCGCGGCGTACAGAGAAGGACTCAGTTCCAACTCCGTTTTCTACCAAGCGCTTTCCTTCTACAAGGTCGTCGAGGGTGTCGCGACGTTCAGTGTCAGGAAGGCGCGAGAGTCGACGAGAGCCGGTGGGCCGCCGATCCCTGACCCGCTGGACACGCATCACATCCCGACGGACTTGAGCGCCCTGACTGATATGCCCGACTGGACGCGCCACCTCTTTTCCGAGCATCTGGGCCTCAGCTTCCGTGAGGTGAAAGACCAAGTAAACAATCCCATCCGCAACGCGGTCGCGCACTTGACACCAGGCCTCGACATTCGTATCGCCGACCGCCTATCGGATACCCAAGCGTGCCGCGACATCCTGCCAGTCCTTCGCTACATGGCTCGGGTGCTGATCCAAGACGAACTTGCGGCGTTACCGCCCCATCCTGCGACCCCGGTGGGTGGTGAGCAGGCGTCCACTCAGACCGCCTAGACCATCTCACAGCAAACCCTTGGACTTCCAGACCGAACCCCCGCAGCTAGCGCCCGATGGAGGCCTCATCAGCCTCGATCGGCATTGTGCCCCTTGACGGTGCCACTGCTTGCGGGGGCGGGAGTGGGCAGGACGCACGATGGAGGCGTGCCGCCGTGCACTTGATGCATCAGGGGTCAGACGGGCGCGACAGCCGATGATCGGGCTCTTGGTGGCAGCTGAGTGCGGCGTCCCGGCGCGTCGGACTCGTCAGGCACTTTGCATCGATCCAGCGGTGTAAGGCATCGCGCGGCACCCGCAGAACGCGGCCGATCCGGATCACCGGGATCTCGCCGGAGCGCAGCAATTCGTAGGTTCGGGTGCGGCCAAGCTGGAGCTCAGCTTCCACATCGCGGACGGTTAGCAGCATCGTTCCGCGCGCAGCTGGTCTCGCGACGCCGTCCACGGAGTCGGGACCAAGTGGAGGAGCCGCGGGCGGAGGCGTCGGGTTGATGGCTGTGGACTCCCGGTGACGATCGATGCTGTGGCCGGTCGTCGATCGCGACCAAGCAACAACTGTGTCGAGGGGGAGCTTAGTCTGGTGCACCGATGTCATCAGAACGGACTAGGGGCGCCGTCGTCCGGCGACAGGTCCTCAGCGAAGTCAAGACGATCCGCGAGCAGTGGGACGTCGGTCGCAATGGCGGGATTCGGCTCCATCCAAGGCATGGCTGACACCTCGTTGAGATCGCGGCGCCTCGCCAGGTGTTCCTCGATGCGCTCGTAATCGAGCGTTGAGTCGGCGGCCTCGCTCCGGCTCCATGACTGCTCGAGCCGCTCGGCGAGCTCATCCGCCCGCTCCTCGTGGAGATGGGTGCCATGCTCGTCAGGACGCGGCGGCGCACTCGGCGTGTAGTAGACGTTGTCCTCGCGTCCTCGTGACATGGCGGTATAAGTCCACTCCCGGCCCTCGTCGCCTCGGGCGAGCACCAGGCTGACGTCAACGCTGAGCCCCTGCGCCTTGTGCACCGTCATGGCGTAGCCGTGGTCGATGGCGTCGTAGTGGCGCAGATCGACGGTCACCTCCCGGCTGTCCGGGGTGCGCAGGGTCACGGAATGCAAGGCGGGGTCGACGGCGATCAATTGCGCGCGCATCCCGTTGGTGAGCCCGCGCTCGTGGTCGTTCTCCAGGCAGAGCGCGATGTCGCCGGCGCGGAACTCCTTGGGCAGCTCGACCGACCCGTCCCCGCGAATGCCGAGGCTGCCCACGGTGAGGGTAGGCCCCTCCAGCTGGCCTCGCGCTGCCGCCTGCCCATGGGCCATGCGGTTGAGCGTGTCGACGTCGGCGCGGCGGTGGGTGAGCATGATGGTGTCCCGCCCCTGCTCCACGGCGGTTCGGTAGTCGTGGATGAGCTGCCCCAGTACCTCGGCTTCGAGGCGCTTCCCCGTGACCACGGCGTCGTGTGCGATGTACGCCGAAACGGCCTCGGCGGTTCGTCCCTCGCGCAGGTTGGAGAGCGCGCGTCGCTCCCACTCATCCGTCTGGCGCACGTTCTCGGTCATGCGCACGCTCCCGAGCTGATCGCCGAGAGCGCGGAAGGCTGCGCCGCCATCGATGGCATGGAGCTGATGGGGGTCACCGACCAAGACCAGCTTGGCTCCGTCGCGGGCGGCGTAGTCCACCAGCCGAGCAACCTGACGGCTGCCCACCATGGCCGCCTCGTCGATCACCAGGACGGAGTCAGCGCTCTCAGGGGCGCCCTCGAGGCGGTGGAGCAAGCTGTGTACCGTGCTGCTGGGGATGCCCGCCTCCTGGCTGAGCTTGAAGGCGGCGTTAGCCGAGAGCGCCGCACCGATGACCTGTTGTCCCGAAGCCTCGAGCGCCTCACGGCAGGCTGCGAGGGCCGTCGTCTTACCGCTACCCGCCGAGCCCTCGATCAGAGTCACCGCTGCGCCGCGACGGCAGACGGCGTGGATCATCGTCTTTTGCTCGCCCGTCAGAATCGGCCGCAACGTGATGGCGTGGTCGACGTCGGCGGCGCTCGCCAGACCGCGGCCGGCGAGGTGACCGGCGCGGGCTGTGGCCAGCATGCGCTCCTCAATGGCCACCATCTCCGGGGTTGAGTAGCGGCGGTCCTCTTCCATGTACGAGCGGAACGACGACGGCAGCCGTTGAGCTGCCGTATCGCTGAGGACGCCGAGCTCGACGACCGTGCTGCGGTCGGCGAGCACCGCGTCGACGATGCGCTCCAGCTCGGGAAGTGGGAGTCCCAGGGGTGCGTGCGCGGCGACGGCTCGGACCAGGTCGCGGCGTGTAAAGGTTGCCGCCTCCGCGGTCAAGCCGCGCTCACCGACGAGGTGGCGAACATCGACTACATCGAGACCGCGTTCCGTCGCGTGTTCCCGGCCGAGCAGCGCGGTGACCATCTGGGTGTCGAGCCCCACCGTTGCCGCTCGCTCGCGCCACTCGGCGATCACGTCGTGGCCGGGTGGAATCTCGTGCTTGCCCTCGCGCGAGGCGATCACCGCCAGCTTGTGGCCGTACCAACTGTCCACCGAAAATGCGGCGTCCATGGCCGCGACCTGGCGGGTGCGCCGGCTGAACTCCGCGCGCATCCCCTCCGTGATGCCGATCACCTCGAAGGTGCCGTTCCGTGCCACCGAGACCGCAACCCCGAGCTCACGCACCAGCGCATCACGGAGCACGGCCTGACCCACGGCACCGGCGGAGTGTGCGTGTCTGTACAGCGCGACACCGTGGAGCTGCCCCCAGGTGCCGTCGTCACGCAGCACGTAGTTGGGGATCGGAATGTGGGTGTGGAGCTGAGGGTCGACGGTGAGGACGCCCGTGGCCGGATCGGTCACCGGGCGCGAGGTGCGATGCAGGAACTGGGGCAGTGCGAGAGCAGCTCGCACTGGGATGGTCTCCTCGGACTCGCGGTCGTAGCGGCGTCCCCAGCCGGCGTGCGTCTGCAGGTACTCGCAGACCGCGTCCACGGCCGCTTGGTGGGCGCGCAGCACCGCAGCACTGGTCTGCTCGTCGCCGACCGCCCAGAGCAAGGACACGCTCTTGGGAGCGCTGAAGGTGACGTCGTAGGCGACCACCGACTGGCGCGCCCAGCGTCGCTCCATGAGGTCGGCGCCAACCCGTGGATCTCGCCCGTTCAGGAGTGATCGCAGGTGTTCGTGGGCGACCGTGCCCTCGAGGCCGAGATGTTCAGCAGCGCGGCCTGCCCAGCGGCCCGGCGCCTCATCGCGCGACGCGTAATACTCGATCTGTGCATCGGTGGTCGCTTCCACCAAGTACCGCACCACCTGTTCCGCATCCACTAACTTCCCGATCGAGATCATCAACCTCAAGCGTGACCGCCAAACGCTTACATATCGCTTGCACTTTTCGGGAAAACCACGAGGCGTCGTATCCCACGCATGCGGTGTCGCGAGTTCCTCGCGGATGTTTGAGCCCATGTGGCCGATGGCGACATCGTTACGGCGCACGTGTCGCCGCGTGGCGCTGCGCGCGCGGTATGCGAGGGGCTCGCTCCGAGCTCCACGCGATCTCAGCCGATAGCGCATATCTTTGCACCACGTTTTTGGTCGGCACCGCGGTGCAAATGTCTGCTGGTGAAGGGCTGGGCTGGTGACGTGCTGGGTGAGTGACCTCGGGATCGAGGGAAGTGAAGCCTGTGCACGGCGAGGCGGCTGGCGATCGGATAGCGGAGTTGGATCGCCGAGTCGCCGATGGCTGCAAGAGCATGTCCGCCGCGATGCGCACACGTCGATCCCGCCCGATGGCTCAGTACAGCGGGGACGCCGGCGGACGTCCCCGCTGCGCTCCGTTTCCCCTACCCGCTGAGCAACGAGTCAAGCCGACGGAGTGCCGCCAAGATGTCCGACTTCATGTCGGCTCCCAGCGTGCGCGCCGACGTGACCTCCTTGTCGATCCTGCTGTGGCAGTTCTCGATCTTCGAGAACTGTTCAAGCAATCTGCGTATGACCGTGACCTCCCGTTGTGCGGCGACGAGATCGATCTCCTCACCACTGTCGTTGGCAATGGCGCCAAGCGCCACGACCTTCGCCATGTACAGCGCGCAGACAAGCGCCGTCTCATCGCCGTCGTCTGGGTCGAAGGCGACGAAGAAGTCGCACTCGGATACCTGGCCAAAGCCGATGCCGTCGGGCAGCGAGTCGGCCTTTTCCACAACCAAGACGGCTGCCGCAGCGTTGCGGTTGGACCGCACTCGCTTGAGCTCCACCCTGATGGCGTTGGCGCTGAAGGGCTTCTTGTGGCTCTTGGCCTCGACGGCGATGTTCGCTGACTCGCCGCCGGGAACCGTCTCTAGCGTTATCAGATAGTCGCCACTCTCGCCAGCCTTATCGCCCTCCGTGCGAGCGCAGTGCTCGACACGGCCCATCCCACGCGCGAGGATCGGGAGACGGACCGAGAGCACATCCTCGAAGCAGCCGCCGCGGCGGCTGCTCTTGGTGCGCAGGGCCTCACGCTCGCCGATCACCTTGGTGATGGCGGTGGTCATCTCCTTGACCTCGCCAGTGATCTTCTTGACCGCCTTTCCCAGCGCGCCCTCGTCGGCGTCGTTGAGCATCACCGCGATGTGGTCCATGGCGACCTTGTTGGACTTTTCCAGCATCGCGACCATTACGGTTGGGAGGCCGTCCTTGGTATTGGGATCGAGCGGGCCGAGCAACTTCGTCAGCGCTGCGTTGAACGCGGTCAGCAGCTTCTCGGTCTCGTCGGCAGAGTTCTCGTCGGCAGTCTTGAGCTGCTCGGCGAGCGCCTCCGCCAGCTTCGTCACCAGCTCGTCGATCTTGTTCTCCAGCAGCACGATGTGCGCGCTCGTCTGAACCGCAGCGGCGGTGGCGGCCCCGTGTTCGAGGAAGTCTTCGATCGCTCCCATTCGCAGCTCGGGCCGCAGGGCGCTCAGCAGGCTGGCTGCCTTGGGCGCCTCAAAGACGACGTGCCCAATGATCGTGATCGTGGGGCCATCGACCACCAGGTCTCCGGTGCTGTCGGACGGGTTGACGTAACGGTGAATAGCCATGGGTCCCCCTCTGAGGTGGAGGTCGCCCGTCCGGTTGCCAGCGGGTATGCTGGCTGTTGCGTCTTGGTTGTCCGAACGGGCGACGGGATTAGGCGGCCCCCGAGCTAGCACTCGCGGGGCCGTTTGCTTTATCGATCGATCGGTGTTGATTGCGCCCTCTGGCCTCACCTCCTCCGCATTTTTGTCGCGCGCTTCATATGTCCAGCTCGTCGACGAGATCAACGCTGAGCGCGGCAGCTGCTGGCGCGACGATGAAATTGGGGATCCCGCCCCGCCGCGCCTCGTCCAGAGAGTCGTAGACCTTCAAGTGGGGAGAGTCGCCAAATTCCGTGCCCTCCGCCTTGTCGAGCTCGAGAACCGCGATCTTTCCGCGGCGCGTCAGGGCAACTCCGTACATATGCATGTCACCGTCGGAAACGGCACGCTCATCGAGGTCCGGGCGGGGCTGGCGACGCTCGACGGGCTCGCCGACCAGCCAGCGCCCAAGGAACGCGATCTTTCGTGGTTCGCGCTCCCGGGGCCCAGGCGGCGCATCCCCCTCCACTACGGCCTCGAGAACGATGCGATCGAACCCCTCTGCCTCCGCTTCGCGCTCTGCCACGTACCGGCGGAGCCGGTCAGCAACGAGTTGAGAGATCGACTGTCCCGCCAACTGCTCGGCGCGATCCCAGATGTCGGCGTCCTCGGCTCGGACGTAGAGGTTCCGGCGGGCCGGGGCGGCTGGCCTCGGCGGGTTACTTTGTTCCATATGTGCATCATACACACTATACGCACTATGCGCAGGTGTGCAGCAAACACGCTCGACCGCCCAGTACCTCCCCCACGTTCTCGATCGCCAGACGCTTGCTCGGGGCCATGCCCCGGCGCGGCTCAGCGACTCGTCGACTGCCCGCTTTGGTCGAGATCCAACACGTCGGCGAGGCGTTGCGCAGCGACATCGTGCATACCCGGGATCACGTGGCTGTAGGTCGAAAGCGTGAACGCCACGTTGGCGTGGCCCATTCGCTCCGAGACGAGCTTGGGGTGCTCGCCGGAGGCAAGCATGAGCGTCGCCATGCTGTGGCGCAGCCCGTGCAGGCGGATTCGGGGCAGGCCTGCCGTCGCCAGAATGCGATAGAAGTGATCCCGCAGCGTGGCGCCCAAAACTGGCCCCCCGATGTCGTTGGTGAAGACGAGATCACGGTCGATCCACATCTGCGCTGCCAGCCGGAGCTCGACCTGGCGCGACCTGTGCTGTCGTAGCTCCTCCAGTAACTGGGTTGGAAGCGATAGCGGACGCTCCCCGCGGTGCGTCTTGGTCTCCTTGAAACGTGGAGTACCGTCCGCGGCCGGCAGGTCAAGCGCTTGGCGGACGCTCAGGCGGCCATGGTCCCAGTCGATGTCAGACCACCGTACGGCGAGGAGCTCGCTGAGCCGAAGACCACAGAGCAGGGCGACCCGCAGCGGCAGTTCGTAACGCTCGGAGCGCAGGGCACGCAGGAGGACGCGCGCCTGAGCCGGAGTGACCGAACGAATCTCGGTTCTCGGGATCACCGGTCGGTCGACGGCGTCCACCGGATTTACGGCGATGGCCTGCCACCGGACGGCGTGCGCCATTGCCCGATGAAGGACGGCGTGGACCTTCTGCACCGCAGCAGGTCCGAGACCGCCTCCCGTGCGCCGGTTGCCTGAGACTCGAAGCTGCTGCTCGAGGGCGATGATGTGATGCGGCCGGAGCTTCTGAAGGGGCAGCTGGCCAACGAACGGGATGATGTCGAACTCAACCACTTCCCGATACCTTCTCTGCGTGCTGAGGGCGAGCGAAGGCTCGACGTAGTCGCGGAACCAGCGACGGAGGAACTGCTCGACGGTCTCCCGGGTTGGGTCGCCGAACGCCCCGCCTGCGACCGCGGCGACCTGGGCGGCCGCGGCGTGCTCAGCGTCGCGCTTGGTGCCCCGAACCGTGAAGGTCCGTCGCTCCCGCTTCCCGGAACTCGGGTCGCGCCCGAGCTCCACGACGACCTCCCACGTCCCCGCCGAGCGCCTGTGAATCCTGGCCATGAGGTGCCCTTTCCGTGTCGCGGTGTGCCCAACGTTGTTAGCTCGTGCCGCCCGGTGCGGCAACAAGTGGGCAACAAATGCCACTCGCTCGGGCAACTGTAGCACAGCCACGAGGGCATTTTGAGATCAAATCCGTCGTACCCGCACGGGGAGTCGAACCCCGGTTACCACCTTGAAAGGGTGGTGTCCTCACCGCTAGACGATGCGGGCGCGACCGCCAATCTTAGGTTCGCGCGCTGACCTCGTCGCGAGCCGCAGAGCGAACTGAGCGCGCCGGTATACTCGCGGCATGCCAGTTCGAGAGATTGTCGGCAAGACCCTGGGCTTCGGCCTCGTGGCCGCCGCGCTGATCGTCGGCGGCATCCTGGACCTGCTCGGAGGCCACGTCTACAACGACTACCTGAACACAGCGCTCGGGATCATCCTGATCGCCATGGGCCTGGCAACGGGCGGTCTCGGCACCTTTCTCATCGCCGGCATCCTCTACGAGGAGAAGCTGCGCCGCCAGGACGAGCAGGTGCACATCACGCCCCGCGGCACGCCGCTGGCGCCACCACCGCCCTGGGGGATGGCCGACGTCGGCAAGCCGCCCGGGGTTGTCCGCGTGGGTGATGCCGCGCCATCGCCTGGGGGCGGAGGGTCTCCGCGTGTGATGGCCGTCGTGGTCTCGAACCTCGATGCGCCGATGCTGATCGTCGGGTTGCTCGCGTGGACGATCCTGACCCTCGTGCTCTTCGCGCCGCGCTGAGTCTGGTCTAGTGCCCGACGCGCGGATCCGCACTCGCTTCGCGCCGTCCCCCACAGGCGCGTTGCACTTCGGCTCTGTCCGCACGGCACTCTTCGCATGGCTCGCCGCGCG
>Ga0307374_10013696_pt1 | contig 11170 bp, 6 predicted proteins | sample OX3MG_FD_202532 | JGI IMG/M metagenome (GOLD analysis project Ga0307374, IMG submission 202532) | Soil microbial communities from Risofladan, Vaasa, Finland - OX-3 | ecosystem: Environmental > Terrestrial > Soil > Coastal area > Acid sulfate soil | place: Finland: Risofladan, Vaasa | collected... | reverse complement strand
ACTGCGTTCTGGGATCACATGCGCGCGCAGTTCGGCGAGGCGTACGCCGAGAGCGTGGCCAAGGATCACGTCATCGGCGCGCTCGGCAACCGCACCGTCAACCAGGCACTGGCCGACGGCGAGGACGTGAAGACCGTGTGGCGTGCCGTCTGCGACGCCTTCCACCTGCCCGAGCGGGCCCGCTGACCGCTGATGGAGCGTTCCGGTCGGCGCATCGTGCTGGCCTCCGGGGCTCCTGGCGCGGGCAAGACCACCCTGACCGTGCCGCTGGCCGCTGGACTGGGGTTCGCGCTGCTGAGCAAGGACCGGATCAAGGAGACCCTGCACGACGCCCTGAGTGGCGCACCCGGCAGTGCGCCCGCGATCGACCTGGCGTGGTCGCGCCGGCTGGGCGGAGCCGCGATGGAACTGCTGTGGGCGCTGGCGGCCGACGCGCCCGCGGTGGTCCTCGAGGCCAACTTCCGGCCGTACGGGGCCTATGAGCGGAACCGGATCCCGGCCCTCGGCGGCCGGGTCGTCGAGGTGAACTGCGCCTGCCCGCCCGAGGTCGCCGCCCGCCGCTACGCCGCCCGCGCGGCGGCGACTCATCCCGTGCACGTGGTGACCCGCTTGTCCGCGGAGATGCTCGCCGAATACGACCGTCCCGTGGGCGTCGGCGAGGTCATCATCGTGGACACCACCGGCCCGGTGGACATTCCCGCGCTGGCGGCGGCCGTCAGGGCGCGCCTGCCGCAGGCTGCGGAACGGCCCTGAGCAGGCCGGGAAGCGCCGCGGGTGGTCCGTTTGACATGGTGGTGACGCGATTTCGGTCAACTCGGCGTGTCGCCTGCATGATCGAACAGTTGTTCGCTACAGTAGGACTGCTGGAGGTCTCGCGCGACTCGCGGCGACCGCCAGGGAAGCCCGGCACGAGGACGACACGAGGAATTGTCAGTGGCGACGCGTAGCGTCTCCGCCGTTAGCAGATGACATGGTCAGGCAGGCGGATCCAGGTAGTGCGGATCGCCGTGCTGCGAGTGGCTCAGCGGAGCCCCTTGATCCCGACAGGAGTTCACATGGCACCCAGCGATAAAGCGGGCAACAGGGGCGGCGGCGACCGGGAGAAGTCCCTGGAGACCGCGCTCGCGCAGATCGAGCGGCAGTTCGGCCGGGGCGCCATCATGCGACTCGGTGACGAGGCCCGCGCGCCGATCGAGGTCATCCCCACTGGCTCCATCGCGCTAGATGCCGCGCTTGGCATCGGCGGCCTCCCGCGTGGCCGGATAGTCGAGATCTACGGGCCGGAGAGCAGCGGAAAGACGTCGCTCGCCCTGCATGCGGTCGCTAACGCCCAGAAGGCCGGCGGCATCGCCGCGTTCATCGACGCTGAGCACGCGCTTGACCCCGACTACGCTTCGAAACTCGGCGTGAACACCGATGCGCTGCTGGTCTCCCAGCCGGACACCGGTGAGCAGGCGCTGGAGATCTGCGACATGCTGATCCGCTCCGGGGCTATTGACGTCGTGGTCATCGACTCGGTCGCGGCGCTGGTCCCGCGCGCGGAGATCGAGGGTGAGATGGGGGACAGCCACGTCGGCCTGCAGGCGAGGCTGATGTCCCAGGCTCTCCGCAAGATCGCCGGCGCGCTTAACAATACGCATACCACCGCCATTTTTATTAACCAATTGCGGGAAAAGATAGGCGTGATGTTCGGAAGTCCGGAAACGACGACAGGGGGAAAGGCTCTCAAATTCTACGCGTCAATTCGGCTGGATATCCGACGTATCGAGACGCTGAAAGATGGCACTGACGCAGTGGGCAATCGTACCCGCGTAAAAGTAGTGAAGAACAAGTGCCTTGCAGAGGGAACTCAGATATTCGACCCCGTAAGTGGCCTCATCCATCGCATCGAAGAAGTCGTCCAGCAGCAACTTCCCGTGCACGTTGTATCGACAGACAAAAGCGGCATCTTGCATATACGCGAGGTAACATCCTGGTTCGACCAAGGCGAGCAGGATGTCATCGGAATCAAGCTTCGTGACAGTAACAAGCTCTGGGTGACGCCTGATCACAGGGTCTTGACCGAGCGTGGATGGCTACCCGCAGGAGAACTCATTAGGGGCGACCGGCTAGCCAGGCCCAGGACCTACCTGGGCTTCGGCTCGCATGAGCCGGTGCCAGCCGATCACGCGAGGCTGCTTGGTTATCTCATCGGTGACGGCTACGTCGGCGGTAAGACTCCTGTGCAGTTCATCAATACCGCGGAGTCTTTGCAGCAGGATGTCGCCCGGATCGCCAGCACCCTAGGATGTGATGCGAAGCCGGCTAGCAACGACATTACCGTGGCGCTTTCCCATCGGCGCGGCGAGAAGAACGGCGTCCTTGAGCTTTGCCGCTGGGCGGGAATCGCAGGAGGCCTAGCTCCCACCAAGAAGATTCCAGCGGCTTTCTTTGCGCCCGACGTCTCGGCCGAGGTCGTGGGTAATCTCATTTTCGGTATTTTCGAGTCTGACGGTTATGTCTCGAGGGAGCAGACCGGCGGGCTCCGGGTCGGCTTTACTACGACCTCTGAGCAGCTTGCTCATCAAATTCACTGGCTTCTTCTCCGCTGGGGTATCGGGAGCAGTGTTCAGAGCCGCAATCCGCGGGCTCAACGCGGCGGCCTAGTGAAGGGGCGCAGGATCGTAGGCAAGCTCCCGATATGGGAGGTACGGGTCTCTGGAGTGGAGAACGTCTCGGCATTTTCAGCCGGGATTCCGATGTGGGGACCGCGCGGGCAGGTGCTGACGCGCGAGGTCGCGGCACTCGACGGGCGCTATCGGGGATCGCAGCGGGTCTACCTGCCGCAGGACGTGGCGGAGCCTGTTCTCACTCATCTGGAGCGCCGTGGGGTGACGGCATTGCTAGCTGCTCAGCTGATCGGCGAGCGCGCAGGAGATCCGCGGGGTGGAATGAAGATCGTCCTTGGCGCTTCGCGTATGCGTCGCGATCGAGTCGGGAGGCTCGCAGAGGCACTTGACGACTCGTTCCTGCGCGAGGTCGTGGCGGATGGGCTCTGGTTCTCGCGTGTCGAGGCCATCCTGCCGGTTCGGCGATCCAGGACCTTCGACCTGGAGGTGGAGGAGTTGCATAACCTGGTAGCCGAGGATGTGGTCGTACACAACTGCAGCCCTCCATTCAAGGTCGCCGAGTTCGACATCCTGTACGGCGTGGGTATCAGCCGCGAGGGCAGTCTCATCGACCTCGGCGTCGAGCAGGGCATTGTGCGCAAGTCCGGTGCCTGGTACACCTACGACGGCGACCAGCTCGGCCAGGGCAAGGAAAACGCCAGGACTTTCCTGCGTAGTAACCCGGACATGGCCAACGAGATCGAGAAGAAGGTCAAGGAGAAGCTCGGCATCGGCGCCCGCGTGGACGCCCAGGTTCCGGCCGCTCCCGAGGCCGGTGTTCCTGCTAAGCCCGCCGGTGCCGCGAAGGCCACGGTGACCAGCCTGCGGGGCGTGGAGTAGGCATGGCTCGCGGCGTCGGTGCGGCCGCCGGGAGCCCCGCAACGGGGCAGGGACGGCGCCCGCGCCGGGCGAGGCCGGGCGAAGGCGAGTGCGACGCCGACCCTGGCATGGTCCCGTCCGGCGAAGCCCCAGCGGAGCCGGCGGATCCCGAGGCGGTGGCCCGGCTGATCTGCCTGCGGCTGCTGACAGCTGCGCCCCAGACCCGCGCGCAGCTCGCCAGCGCGCTGCATCGGCGCGGCGTGCCGGACGAGGCCGCCGAGGCGGTGCTGGAGCGCTTCGCTGACGTCCAGCTCATCGACGACGCGATGTTCGCGCGGGCCTGGGTCGACTCCCGGCACCACGGGCGCGGCCTGGCCCGTCGCGCGCTCGCGGCCGAGCTACGTCAGCGCGGCGTGGCGACCGAGGACATCCAGGCGGCCGTGGGCCGGGTGGATCCGGAGCAGGAATACGCGACGGCCCGCGCGCTCGTTGAGCGCCGCCTGGCGGCGATGCGCGGGCAGCCTAGGTCGACTCGGTTCCGGCGGCTGATGGGGATGCTGGCGAGGAAGGGTTATTCGGAAGGGCTGGCTTACCGGGTCGTCCGGGAGGCGCTCGAAAAGGAGCCGTCCGTTGATGGCCTGCCTGACCTGCCGGGACCCGAGCCGGACGGCGAACCGACCGATTGGTGAACGGCCGTGGAAGCGCACCGGGCCCCGCGGAGGCCGTGTGCTCCTACTTGCCCAAATCGTTATCTCCGCTTAACCTCACGGCAGCGAGGTTTACTCCGCGCAAGGCGGATCAGCGGTACAAGGAAGATCAGATATGAGCACCGGGCGGCCCGGCGGCGACTCAGCCGGGCGGCTTGGAGGCTATGAAGATGCGGCACGACCGACGGGTAGTAGCCGAAGCAGAACCAGGCCGAACCTGGCCTGGCCGGCAATGGCGGCCCGGTGGAAGGAGCAAGAGCGCCTGGGCTGTTCGCCTGGGCAGAAGCTGAGCCTGACGCAGGACTAGCTTCGGCTGCTGGCCGCGCCTAGGTCAAGGTGAACTTGGCCTGGCGTGCTGCGCAGCCTGGCTGCTGCAAGGCCCGAGCGCCGGCAGGGCCAGCCTCCGCGGTAAGTTCGCGGGCGGCCCGGCCAGGGTCAGCGGTGCGCTCGGAGCTGAGGTAGCGGCTGCCTCGACCGGTCGGCCAGCCAGAGGGCTGGAGGCAGGTCACCGGTATCGCTGCCCCCTGCGCCCGGCCAGGCTGCGGTGTGCCGAGCGTCAGCTCGTCGGCCAATCGCTGCGGCGTCGGCGTGAAGTACCCCTCGCTGGAAGGCATGTGTGCAGGGCAGGCATGCCTAGTCAGGCTCGCGATGCGCGCGAGCCGTAAGCGGGAAGGGGCGCGACTTGAACAGCGGAATTGTGCTCGTGCTGGCGATAGTCGCGTGCGTCGTCGCACTGGCCGCGCTGATCGCGCTCTGGTTTGTGATCCGCCGCAGCCCTAGCTTGCTGCCGGGCCCGCCCGCCGCCGGCCAGACGGACCAGGCCGGTCAGCCCCAGGAATCCAGCGTCCAGCCCGCCAGCGTCCAGCCCGCCAGCGCCCGGCGCGGCGGAATCGGGCCCGGCGCGGGCGCGGCAGACCCGGCCCTGGCAGGCACGGACGCAGCCGACCTGCGCCAGGCAGGCGCCGCCCGGCCAGGGTTGGCGACCGCCACCGTCCCTGGCGCCGTCCCCGTCGCCGTCGGCCCGGCCGCCGCCGGCGGTCATCCGTCCGACGGGAGCCAGCCACCCGAGCTGAGCGCCGATATCAGCCGGCAGGCCGCCGAGGAGGCGGCCCAGCGCGCCGAGCAGATACGCGTCGAGGCTGAACGCGCCGCCGCGGCCATCCTCGCCAAGGCCGAGGCCGCCGCGGCCCAGGCCGACGTGGCCCGCCGTGAGGTTGAGGCCGAGATCAAGACGGTCAAGGACGAGGTCAAGCTGCTTCGCGCCGATCTCGAGCGCAGGGAGGTCCGACTGGCCGAGCGCGAGCAGCGGATCCACGAAGAGGCGCGCAAGGTCGACCAGCGCGCCGACGCACTGGAGGCCGCCCAGGCCGAGCTTGACGAGCAGCGTGCCGAGCTGCAGCAGCTGGACGCTCAGCGCCGCGAGGTGCTGGAGCGGGTGGCGGGGCTGACCGCCAGCCAGGCAAAGACCGAGCTAGTCACCATCATCGAGAACCAGGCCAAGCGCGAGGCGGCACTGATCGTCCGCGACATCGAGGGTGACGCGCGCAAGGAAGGCGACAAGCGCGCCCGCAAGATCGTGACACTGGCCATCCAGCGGGTCGCCAGCGATCAGACCAGCGAGTCGGTGGTCTCCGTGCTGCACCTGCCCGGCGATGAGATGAAGGGCCGGATCATCGGCCGGGAGGGCCGCAACATCCGGGCCTTCGAGTCGGTGACCGGCGTGAACCTCATCATCGACGACACCCCCGAGGCCGTGCTGCTGTCCTGCTTCGACCCGGTGCGCCGGGAGGTGGGCCGGCTGACGCTGGAGCGGCTCGTGCTCGATGGCCGGATTCACCCGCAGCGCATCGAGGAAGCCTACGAGCGGAGCAAGGCCGAGATCGAGCAGCTCTGCGTCCGCGCGGGCGAGGACGCGCTGGTGGACGTCGGCATCACCGAGATGCACCCCGAGCTGACTAACCTGCTCGGGCGGCTGCGCTACCGCACGTCCTACGGCCAGAACGTGCTCAAGCACCTGGTGGAATCGGCGCACATCGCCGGCATGATGGCCAGCGAGCTCGGCATGGATCCCGTCCTGATGAAACGTTGCACAGTCCTGCACGACATCGGCAAGGCGCTCACGCACGAGGTCCAGGGCAGTCATGCGCTCATCGGCGCGGAGATCGCCCGCCGCTACGGTGAGTCGCCCGATGTCGTCCACGCCATCGAGGCCCACCACAACGAGGTCGAGGTGCACACGGTGGAGGCCGTGCTGACCCAGGCCGCGGACTCGATCAGCGGCGGCCGGCCCGGTGCGCGCCGCGAGTCGCTGGAGGCCTACGTCAAGCGGCTGGAACGGCTGGAGCAGATCGCGCTGGCCCGCAACGGGGTCGAGAAGGTCTTCGCGATGCAGGCGGGCCGCGAGGTCCGGATCATGGTGAAGCCGTCGGACGTCGACGACATCCAGGCGCAGGTCATCGCGCGGGACGTGGCCAAGCAGGTCGAGGAGGAGCTGACCTACCCGGGCCAGATCCGGGTCACGGTCGTCCGGGAGTCGCGGGCCATCGAGTTCGCGCGCTGATCCCCGGCCGGCCGCAGCCGCCGCCTACCGCGCGGGCGTGCCCGCGGATACCTTGACCGCGGGGACTCCGGGCGGGGTGAAACCGAGAATCTGACCGTAAAACGACAGCTCAGCCTCCAGCGACGCCATCACGGTCTCGGCCTTCCTGAAGCCGTGTGATTCCCCCTCGAAGGTGATGTAGGCGTGCCGGATGCCGTGCGCCGCGAGGTCAGCCGCGATGATCTCCGACTGGGACGGCGGGACGATCGGATCATCGAGCCCTTGCAGCAGGAGCACGGGCGCGGTGGCGTCCGTCACGTGACCGAGCGGGGAGCGCTCCTCGTACACGGCGGCGAAGCCCGGCAGCGGCCCGAGCAGCCCGTCGAGGTAGCGCGACTCAAAGTCGTGCGTCTGATCGACGAAGCCGCGCAGGTCGGAAACGCCGTAGTAGGAGGTTGCGGCGCTGAAGACCGGGCTGCTCGCGATCGCGCCGGTGGTCACCGCGGCGAGGGCGGTCCAGCCGCCCGCCGAGCCGCCGCGGATGGCCAGCCGCTTCGGGTCGGCCTCACCAGCGTCGGCCAGGAAGCGGGCGGCCGCCATAGCGTCTTCCACGTCGACGACGCCCCACTGCCGGCGCAGGCGCTCGCGGTAGGACCGGCCGTAGCCGGTCGAGCCCCCGTAGTTGACGTCGATGACCCCGATCCCGCGGCTGGTGAAGTAGGCCTTCTCCAGGTCGAGAACGGCGTTGACGCTGGAGGTCGGGCCGCCATGGATCCAGACCACGTAGGGCGGCAGCTCGCCGGCGGGCGCGGTAGCGTCCGGGCTGGTCGGCGGGTACACCAGGGCGTGCACCACGCGGCCGTAGGGCCCCTCGAACTCCATCGCCCGGGGGACCGGCAGGTACTCCTCGTCCGGCAGTTCGTCGAGTTCCCGCCGCAGTACCTCCGCCTTGCCGCTGCCGGCGTCGACCCGGACGACCGACGCTGGCATCAGCGGGCTGCCCGCGATGCCCGCGATGGCCGTGCCGTCCGCGGCTACCGAGAAGTCGAAGTCGGTGAAGGGCAGGTCGAGGTCGGACAGCTCGACGGACTCCGGGTCCAGGATGCCCAGCCGAGTCGAGCCCCGGCCGTGCACGACCGCGAGCCGGCCGTCGCCCAGCATGGCGAACGGGCGTGCCCCGAGCTGCCAGAGTGGCCCGGCGAACTCCTCGTCGGCGGCGAACAGGGCCAGCGGCGGCTCACCGGTCAGGCTGAGCTGGTAAATGTTCCACCAGCCGGCCCAGTCGGTCGCCACGTAGAGGCTGGCGTTATCTCGCCACACGGGAGCCAGTACCGACTCGCGGAGGCTGCCCTTGAGCAGCCGGCTCTTGCCAGGCACCCCGTCCTCGATGGCGGCGACCCGCAACTCGGTGCCGTCCCAGGGCATGTGCGGGTGGTTCCAGGCGATCCAGGCGATCCGGCTGCCGTCGGGTGACGGGCTCGGGAACGCGAAGAAGTCCGAGCCGGTGATCAGCGTTCGGATGGCCTCCGGGTTGGCGGCGGCGGATCCGTTCAGGGGGACGGCCACGATCGAGCGGGTGACCTTGTCCCCGTCGTAGCGCTCCTGCACGCACCACACCTCGCTGTCATCCGGCGAGAGGACGAAGTCGGCGTAACGCAGCGCGCCGGCCTCCAGCATCCCCGTCCCCTTGGCCGCGGGCACCTGCGTGGGGTCCGGGGTCAGCGGCTGCGGCTGCTCCTTGCCCTCGGCGGTTTCCCGGCCCGCGAGGTACAGCCGCTGATCGGAGTAGTTGGCGAAGACGATCGCGCGGCCGCGCGGCGATTTGCCGGCCCGCACGGCGAGACCTGGCACGGGCGGGCGGGGCACGGGCAGGTACGCCAGGCCGCCGTACTCGTGGACCCGCGTCCGCGCGTTCCAGGGCGCGGGCAGCAGTTCCGTCTGCTTGCCGCCGGCCGCCTGGCAGATAACGGTGCTCCGGCCGCCCTCATCCGGCCGCACCTCCTGCCACCAGACGTCACCGCCGATGACCGCCGGGAAGGACAGTCGCAGACCGCCGCGGGCCACGTCGGCGGAGGTGATAGGCGACGACCACGCACCGAAAGGTATCTCCGGTTTGGACACTGTCGCCGTTGCCGTCGATGCTGTCCCGATGCCCGCCGAACCCGTCCCGCCATCTGTCATAGGCATATCGTGCCCTACCGCGCGAGCCCTCCTCGCGGAGATTGCCGACCCAGCGGGACAGGTTCCTGCGGCCAGCTGCGGCGACACCGGTCTGAGCAGGGGTTAGTCACCGGCGCGCCAGAAACTGATAACCGGCGGTAGCCGGCATCCCCGGGCGCGGCGCCTGCTGCCCGCGCGGGCGTCTACCCTGGTGGGCATGGTCGGCGCCACTCCTCAGCGAACCTTCGACATCCGGACCTACGGATGCCAGATGAACATGCACGACTCCGAGCGGCTCGCCGGCCTGCTGGAGACCGCCGGCTACCGGCGCGCCGCCCCCGACGCCGCCCCCGACGTCGTGGTGTTCAACACCTGCGCGGTCCGCGAGAACGCCGATAACCGCCTCTACGGGAACCTCGGCCATCTGCTGCCGGTCAAGAACGCCCACCCGGGCATGCAGATCGCCGTCGGCGGCTGCCTGGCCCAGAAGGACCGGGCCGCGATCACCGCCCGCGCGCCCTGGGTCGACGTGGTCTTCGGCACGCACAACATCGGCTCGCTGCCCGTGCTGCTGGAGCGGGCGCGGGTTCAGGAGCAGGCCCAGGTCGAGATCCTGGAGTCGCTGGAGCGGTTCCCATCGGTGCTCCCCGCCCGGCGGGAGTCGCCGTACTCGGCCTGGGTGGCCATCTCGGTCGGCTGCAACAACACCTGCACCTTCTGCATCGTGCCCAGCCTGCGGGGCCGCGAGGAGGACCGCCGCCCGGGGGACGTGCTGGCCGAGATCGAGATGCTCGCGTCCGAGGGCGTCCTCGAAGTCACCCTGCTTGGTCAGAACGTGAACTCCTACGGGGTGGGGTTCGGCGACCGGCTGGCGTTCAGCAAGCTGCTGCGGGCCTGCGGCGAGATCGAGGGACTGGAGCGCGTCCGGTTCACCTCCCCGCACCCGCGCGATTTCACCGATGACGTCATCGCCGCCATGGCGGCGACGGACAACGTCATGCCCCAGCTGCACATGCCGCTGCAGTCCGGTTCCGATGCTGTGCTGCGCTCCATGCGGCGCGCCTACCGGCGCGACAAGTACCTGGCCATCATCGACCGGGTCCGGGCCGCCATGCCGGACGCGGCGATTACCACCGACATCATCGTCGGCTTCCCCGGCGAGACCGAGCGGGATTTCTGCGACACCCTCGACGTCGTCCGCCAGGCGCGCTTCGCGAGCGCCTTCACCTTCCAGTACTCGATCCGGCCGGGGACCCCGGCCGCCCAGATGGACGGCCAGATCCCGCCCGAGGTGGTCCGGGAGCGCTATGACCGGCTGGCCGCGCTGGTCAGCGAGGTGTCCTGGCAGGAGAACCAGAAGCTGGCGGGCACGACGGTCGAGGTGCTGGTCGCCGACGGCGAGGGCCGTAAGGACGGCGCGACGCACCGGATGTCGGGCCGCGCCGCGGACAACCGCCTGGTGCATTTCGCGCCGGGCGGGAACGGCCCCGTGGTTAACGGCCTCGTGGTTGCGGGCGCTCTGCCCCGGCCGGGTGACGTAGTCACCACGGTCGTCACCCGTGGCGCGCCGAACTACCTGCTGGCCGACGGCGCGCCGCTGAGCGTTCGCCGCACCCGCGGCGGTGACGCCTGGGCAGCCCGGCGCGCTGCGGGTCAGGCCGCCGGCCAGGCTCCCGGACAGGCCCCCGGCCAGGCTCCCGGACAGGCCCCCGGCACCGCTCGGGCCGCGCCCGCCGACCGGGTCCTGCTCGGCATGCCCGCCCTGCGCTGACGGGCGGTGTCATGCCCCGGCCAGTGATCGCGATCGTCGGGCCGACGGCCGCCGGGAAGTCCGCGCTCTCGCTGCGGCTGGCCGCGGCCCTCGGGGGCGAGATCGTCAACGCCGACTCCATGCAGCTCTACCGCGGCATGGACATCGGGACGGCGAAGCTCACGCCGGCCGAACGTGGCGGCATACCGCATCACCTGCTCGACATCTGGCCGGTCATCGAGGCCGCCAGCGTGTCGGAATACCAGCTCCTGGCCCGCCAGGCCATCACGGACATCCACGATCGCGGTGCGATCCCCATCCTGGTGGGCGGGTCCGGCCTGTACGTGCGGGCGGTGATTGACAAGCTGGAGTTCCCCGGCACGGAGCCCGGCCTGCGGGCCCGGCTGGAGGACGAGCTGGCGCAGGCCGGCGCGCCGGCCCTGCACGAGCGACTGGGCCGCCTCAACCCGGCCGCCGCCGCCGCCATCCTGCCCGGTAACGGCCGCCGTATCGTCCGGGCGCTGGAGGTCATGGAGCTGTCCGGGCG
>Ga0307374_10013692_pt1 | contig 11173 bp, 6 predicted proteins | sample OX3MG_FD_202532 | JGI IMG/M metagenome (GOLD analysis project Ga0307374, IMG submission 202532) | Soil microbial communities from Risofladan, Vaasa, Finland - OX-3 | ecosystem: Environmental > Terrestrial > Soil > Coastal area > Acid sulfate soil | place: Finland: Risofladan, Vaasa | collected... | reverse complement strand
CCGCCCGGTCCGGGTCGGAGCGCCTCGCGTTCATCGCCGACGTGTTCGCCGACCTGCCACCCTCCACGAACGCGGACGACGCGAGTATCGACCGAAGGCACCGCGACAAGGAGATCGCCCGCGGCCTGCTGGCCGCGACCCTTCGCGAGGAGCCGGCCGCTGCGCGCGCGGTCGACGATGTCGTCCAGCGTCTCAACGCCGATCCGGATGCCCTGGACGAGCTCCTCGAGCGCCAGAACTACCGCCTCGCGTTCTGGAGGACCGCCGGCGGCGACATCAGCCACCGGCGCTTCTTCGACGTGGACACCCTGGCGGGGCTGCGGACCGAGCGTGAGCGGGTGTTCCGGGACACGCACGAGCTCGTGCTGGGCTGGGTCGAGTCGGACAGCGTGCAGGGCCTGCGCGTGGACCATCCCGACGGCCTCCGGGACCCGCAGGAGTACCTCGAGCGGCTGCGCGCCGCGGCACCCCGCGCGTGGATCGTCGTCGAGAAGATCCTGGAGCCGGGCGAGCGACTCCGCGAACGGTGGCCCGTCCAGGGCACGACGGGCTATGACTTCCTCGAGCTGGTCGGGGGGCTCTTCGTCGACGGCGACGGGGAGGCCCCGCTGACGGACGTCTACGCCGACTTCATCGGAGAGCGGGTGGACTATGCCGAGCTGACGCGCGAGACGCGGCGCCTCGTACTGGCGCAGACGCTGGGAAGCGATCTCAACCGGCTGACGGCGCTGCTGTCCGAGGTGGCAGAGGGGCACCGGCGGCATCGCGACTACACGAGGCATCAGCTGCACGATGCCCTCCGCGAGGTGCTCTGCTGCTTCCCCGTGTACCGCACGTACGTCCGTGCCGAGGTCGGCCAGATCGACGACGCGGACGTCCGCTACGTCAACGACGCCATCGCCGACGCGGAAGCCCGGCGGGCCGACCTGGACGAGGACCTGTTCGACTTCATCGGCGCGCTCCTCACGCTGCAGATCACGGGTGAGCGCGAATCGGAGTTCGTGGGGCGGTTCCAGCAGCTCACCGGGGCGGTGATGGCGAAGGGCGTCGAGGACACCGCGTTCTACCGCTACGCACGGCTCCTGTCGCTCAACGAGGTCGGGTGCGACCCTGCCCTCTTCGGCCGGTCCCTCGACGCGTTCCACGCGCGGTGCGTGGAGGCCCGGCAGCGACGGCCGCTCGCGATGCTCACCACCTCGACCCACGACACCAAGCGCAGCGAGGACGTGCGGGCGCGCATCGCCGTGCTCTCGGAGACGCCGCAGGCCTGGGGCGAGGCCGTCCGGCGCTGGCGCGACGCGAACGAACGCCATCGCCGCGATGGGTGGCCCGACCGGAACATGGAATACCTCGTGTACCAGACGCTGGTGGGCGCCTGGCCGATCGACCGGGAGCGCATGCTCGCCTACGTCACGAAGGCCGCCCGGGAGGCCAAGGTCCACACCTCGTGGATCGACGTCGATCCCGCGTACGAGTCGGCGCTCACGTCGTTCGTGCTCGGCATCCTCGGCGACGAGGGGTTCCGTACGGACCTGGAGGCATTCCTCGCTCCCGTCGTGGCGTCGGGCCGCGTGAACTCGCTCGCGCAGACGCTGCTGAAGCTCACGGCGCCCGGAATCCCGGACATCTACCAGGGCACCGAGCTCTGGGATCTCAGCCTGGTCGACCCGGACAACCGGCGCCCGGTCGACTTCGACCGTCGGCGCGAGCTCCTCGGGTGGCTCGGCGACGGGTGCTCACCCGAGGAGATCCTGTCCCGCGTCGACGACGGGCTTCCGAAGCTGTGGGTGATCCGGCAGGCTCTCCGGCTGCGCCGCGACCGGGCGGACTGCTACGGGCCCAGGGGCGTCTACACGCCGCTCGCCGCGAAGGGGTCGCGAGCATCGCACGTGGTGGCCTTCTCGCGCGGGGAGTCGGCGATCACCGTCGTGCCCCGGCTGGTCCACCGGCTGAGCGGCAACTGGGACGACACCGAGCTGGAGCTGCCCGCCGGACGCTGGCACGACGTCATGTCGGGGATCGACCACGACGGCGGCTCGCGGCCGCTCGCGGAGTTGCTCGGGCGCTTCCCGGTCGCGCTGTTGCACCGCAGCGGCGGGGTGTGACCACGGTTCGCGTCTGGGCCCCGATACCCCGGCGCGTGGAGCTGCTGCTCGAGGGCGAGCGGCGCGAGATGCAGCACGCGAGTGGCGGATGGTGGGAGGCGGACGTCTCCGACGCCGCACCGGGCACGGACTACGGGTTCGTGCTCGACGGCGTGGGCCCGTTCCCCGATCCGCGGTCGCCATGGCAGCCCGCTGGGGTCGACGGCCCGTCCCGCAGCGTGGAACATGCGGCCTTCCCCTGGACGGATCGGGGATGGCGTGCCGCCCCCCTCGCATCGGCGGTGCTCTACGAGCTGCACGTCGGCACGTTCACGCCCGCTGGCACCTTCGAGTCGGCGATCGAGCGACTCGATCACCTGGTGGACCTGGGGGTCACGCACGTCGAGCTGATGCCCGTCAACGAGTTCGCCGGCGATCGAGGCTGGGGCTACGACGGGGTCCTCCTCTTTGCGCCCCACCACGCCTATGGAGGGCCCGCGGGGCTCAAGCGGCTGGTGGACGCATGCCACGCGCGCGGACTGGCCGTCGTGCTGGACGTCGTCTACAACCACATGGGTCCCACCGGCAACTACCTGCCGCACTTCGGGCCGTACGTCACGGAGCGTCACCGGACGCCGTGGGGCGGCGCGATCAACCTGGACGGCCCGGGCAGCGACGAGGTGCGGCGCTTCGTCGTCGACAACGCCCTGGGGTGGCTGCGTGACTACCACGTGGACGCGCTCCGGCTGGACGCCGTGCACGCGATCGTGGACACGTCGGCGGTGCACCTGCTCGAGCAGCTGTCGGACGAGGTCGAGGCGCTCGAGTCGCACCTGGGGCGGCCGCTCGCGCTGATCGCCGAGAGCGACCTGAACGACCCGCGCCTGGTGCGATCGCGGGAGGTCGGCGGGTACGGGCTCGACGCCCAATGGAACGACGACGCGCACCACGCGCTCCACGTGGCGCTGACGGACGAGCGGGACCGCTACTACGCCGACTTCCACGGCCTGCCCGACTTCTCGCGCGCGCTGCTCGAGAACTACGCGTACGGCGGCCGGCTCTCCGAGTTCCGCGGCCGGCGGCACGGGCGGCCGGCCTCCGACCTGCCGGCGTCCCGGTTCGTGGCGTTCCTGCAGAACCACGACCAGGTGGGGAACCGGGCGGCCGGCGAGCGGCTGTCGATGCTCGTGGGCGACGACCTGCTCGCCGCCGGTGCGGCTCTCCTCCTGCTCTCGCCGTTCGTTCCGCTCCTGTTCATGGGCGAGGAATGGGCCGCGGGCAGCCCGTTCCTGTACTTCACGGACCACCCGCCCGAGCTCGGCGAGGCGATCCGCGCCGGCAGGCAGGCAGAGTTCGCGGCGGGCGGGGATCCATCACTGCGGGTCCCGGACCCGCAGAACCCCACCACGTTCGAGGATTCGAAGCTCGACTGGTCGGAGGTTGCCGGGCGTCGTGGGGCGCGGATGCTGGCCTGGTATCGCGCGCTCCTGGCGCTTCGCCGGTCACGGCCCGATCTGGCCGCCGGCCGGCACGCCGGGCTTGCCGTCGAGCAGGACGCCTTTGGCACGTGGATCGTCGTCCGCCGCGGAGACGTCGTGCTCGCCTCCAACCTGGGGGACCTGCCGTGCCGAGTGACGTTCGACGGCGCGGGGACGGGGCGTCTGCTGCTGAGCTGGGGCGCGCCTCCACGGGTGGTCGGCGATGGCGAGGCGGTGGAGCTCGGGCCGCGCTCCACGTCCGTCGTGGAGGCCCCGACCGGTCACGCCGGCTGAAGATCGGGGAGGTCGGGACGGGTGCAGGCGGGCCGCCGCCGGGCCCGAGGATCCCGGCGGCCCCTTGAGTCTCGGTCGGGCCCGGTCAGCCTCGGTCAGGCCCGGACTGCCCCCCGTCGGGACTCGTGCCGGCTCCCGGCTCCGGGCTGCCGCCTCCAAGGCTGCCGGTGTCACCCAGCGTCCCCGTTCCCATCGCACCCGCGCCGCCGGACCCGAGGTCGCCCGGGGTACCAGTCGCGACGGGGCCGCCTCCGCGTCCGGCGGCGCCCGGTTCCGCGAGAGGATCGTCGCCGAACGGTGCCTCCCCTGGCCTGGGCTCGTCCCGGAGATGGGGCACCGTGCCGTCCGGGACGGGGTCGCGCCTACCCACGGGATTCCGGGCCGGTGTCGCTCGGGTAGCCGCCCGAGCCGGAACCGGTCGCCGGGCCGCCGAAGTCGCCCGTGGTTTCCCGCGCGCCGTAGTCCGAGCCGCGGCTGCCGATGCCCGCGACACCGCTCGAGCTCGATCCCGTGCTCGTCGTCTCGCCGCCCTCGACCCGTCCGCGCCACGCACCGGTCTCGTGCCCCGTGCGCTCGATGAACTCCCGGAATCTCTCGAGGTCACCCTTCACCTGCCGCTGGAAGAACCCCAGCGCGGTCCCGGCGCTCTCGACGGCACCCTCGGGCTCGACGTCCATCTGGAGCTGCACCCGGGAGCGGTCGCCGCCCAGCGACTGGAACGTCACGACGCCGGCATTGCGCGCGCCGGTGGTGCTCGTCCAGGCAACCCGCTGGTCCGGCGTCTGCTCGGTGACCTCGGCGTCCCATTCCTTGGTCCTGCCGTTGATCTCGGCCTTCCAGTGCAGCCGGGTGTCGCTCATCTGCGTCACCTGCTCGACGCCTTCCATGAACTCGGGGAAGCTCTCGAACTGCGTCCACTGGTCGTAGGCGGTGCGAACGGGCACGTTGACGTCGATGGATTCGGTGACCTGGGCCATGTGGCTCCTCCCAACTGGTACGCCCGCCCGCCCGGCAGCAGGGGCGGCGCGCTCGACCACGCTACGAGTGGGGGCGGTCGACGCGCGTGGTCGGCGCTGTGGCCCTCTTGCAGTCGGCTCGCAGTTGGCGCAGGGCCTGCGGACGATCCGCGACGGCGATCAGAGGGCCAGCTGCCCCTCGAATGTGTCCTGCAGGAGGATCCAGTTGGCCGCATCGCGAAGGTCCCGGGCGTCGTGGTCCGGCCGGTGCAGCGTTGCGAGCGGCGAGTTCGGGGCGGGCCCGAGCCGGATGATCTGCAGGCCGATTGGTCGCCACCCGATGATGTCGGCATCGCCGCCCACGATGAGGAAGCCCGGCTCCCCGCGCGGACGCAGCTCTGCGGTCAGGCGGGCGGGGTCTTCCGGGCGGGCCCCCCACACCGTCTCGTGGGGTCCATCGGGCCGCTCCAGCGCAACGTCCCAGCAGACCACGTCGATCTCCGGCCGCCCGAGCAGGTCGCGCACCAGGCTTACGCGCTCGGCGTCGTCCGCCGGCAGCGCCCGGTCCGCCGCCGTCTGGCCTGCCAGCACGACCGGTCTTGCGAGCATCTCCAGGCGCTCGAGGGCCTCACCGACCCCCGGGCGCAGCTGGATGGGATCGTGCTCGGCTGCCGCGTCCGCGCCCTGTCCGCGCGGCTCGACCAGCGCACCGAGTTCGATGATCACGTGGGGCAAGTGGATCCTCCCATCCGGCTCGGACGACTGGCCCGGGTCGCCAGCGTATCCGGGAAGGGGAGTCACGGCGAGACCAGCGCGAGGGGACCTGCTTGCAGGTGGGTTGCGTTCCCGGCAGGGGCCGGCGGAGCCACGGACCGGACGACCACCGCGGCGGCGCGGACGCCCCGGCCTCGCTCCCGGAACGTATCGGGGCCGCGCGTAACGCACCTGTGAGAAGGCGGTGGGCGGAGAGCGCGCGGCGTGGACCGTCCGACTTCTATCGTCCTGCCAACGCCACCGCGATGGGCGGTCGTGGCCGGGAGGACCGAGGTATGCAGGGCAGCGCAGGCGCTGGCGCTCGGATGCCATCGCTGGAACGCACCGGGACGGACCATCCGGATCGGTCCATGCATATCCTCGAGATCACCGTCAGCGTGATCTCCCTGCTGACCGCCATCCTGCTCGCGGCGACGCGATAGCGAACCACCCGGGGCGCTTACACGCCCTTCTCGCGCGACTCCGGTCCCCCTCCCCGGGTCGCGCGCTTAACGACCGGGCGGGCCGACGGATCGCGGCCCGCCCGGTCGCCTTTTCACGCGCATCTCCTGCTTCTCCCGCTCCTGGCGGACGCGCACCCGGCGGGTGGCCGCTCCTGGCACGCGGGCGTGCCCGGCGGGTGGCCGCTCCTGGCGGACGCGCTCCCGGCGGGTGGCCGCTCCTGGCACGCGGGCACGGGTCTCACGCGAGTACCGCCGGGGCCATGCGCGGCCGCGCGCGTGCGGACGGCGCGACGCGGCGCCGGACAGGAAGACCGGGACGCCCTGAGCGTCCCGGTCTTCCGAAGCTGCGGAGGGGAATTCGCGACCGAAGGCTATGACGTGTGCGCGACCGCCTGTGGCTGCGCGGCGGATGCGCCGGCATCGCTCGACGGCATCATCCCGCCCGTCCCCGCCGTGTCGGGCCGGGGACCGTCGGCGGACGGCGACGCCGAGACCTGCCGTGCGCCCTCGATGTCCAGGACGTAGCCGATCCCCTGGAAGGTCGTGATCGGGCCGGGCTCGCCCGGCGCGGCGCCGAGCTTGCGCCGGACGCGGCTGATCCACACCCGGAGATACTGCAGGTCGTCGCGGTACTCGGGGCCCCAGACCTTGGTCAGCAGCTCCGTGTGCAGGACGACGCGACCCGCGTTCGCCGCGAGGTGCTGCAGCAGCAGCCATTCGGTGCGCGACAGCGAGATCAGCTCGCCGTTGCGGGTCACGAGCCGGCGTTCGAGGTCGATCTCGATGTCGCCCAGGCGGACGACGCCGGCACCCGGGGAGCCCGCCGCCCGGCGCAGGACGGCGCGGACGCGAGCCGCCAGCTCATCGGGGTGGAAGGGCTTGGCGACGTAGTCGTCGGCGCCCAGGTCGAGTCCCTTCGCCTTGTCCGCCGTCGATCCCTTCGCCGTCAGCAGGATGACGGGCACGGGGCGCCACTCCCGCAGCTGCCGCATGACCTCGATCCCGTCGAGGTCCGGCATCACGATGTCGAGCAGGACGATGTCGGGCCGCACTTCCTCGGCCTTGCGGAGGGCCTCCTCGCCGCTGTTCGCGGTGACGACCCGGAAGCCTTCATCGTGCAGCGTGAGCGCCACGAGCTTGGTGATGCGGGGTTCGTCGTCGGCGACGAGCACGAGCAGCTGGTTGTTCATGCTTCCTCCTCGTTGAACGTGATGAGTGAGAAACCGAATTCGGATCCGCCTTCGGGCCGGGGACGCGCCCACATGCGGCCGCCCATCGCCTCCACGAGCCGGCGGCACACGAACAGCCCGATGCCCGCACCGCTCGCGACGCGGGCGGTGGAGGGCGAGCGGTAGAACAACTCGAAGAGCCTGTCGGCCTCCTCCTCGGGGAAGCCCGGGCCTTCGTCGGTGACGCGGACTTCGACCGCACCCTCCGCGGGGGTGATCTGCATCCGGACGGTCGACCCGGTGGGGCTGTACTTGGCGGCGTTGGCCAGGAGATTCCTCGTCACCTGCTCGACGTACGTGCGTTCGGCCCGGACCGTCGGTAGGCCGGGGGCCATCTCGGCCGCGAAGACGGTGGCCGGGAACCGCGAACGCTCGACGTCGACGATGGCGGGGAGGATCCGCTGGAGCAGGACCGGCTCGTCGCCCAGGGACCCCGGCGTCACGCCCTCGAAGCGGGCCAGGACCAGGAGGTCCTCCACCAGCCGGTAGAGCCGCTCCGACTCGGCGGCGATGTCGCGGTAGACATCCGCTCGAACGTCCGGCGCAAGGGTATCGCCGCGCTCGCCGAGCACCTTGGCTCCTCCGTAAATCGTCGTGACCGGCGTGCGCAGCTCGTGGGACAGGACGCCGATGAAGGCCTCCTGGGCCCGTTGCGCATGCCGGCTTTCCGTGACGTCGCGAATGAGCACGATGGTGGCGATCACGGGGCGGCCGGCCGCGCCGGCCTGTGGCGCTTCGCCGAGCACGGGGTATGCCGTCAGTGCCAGCCACTGTTCCCGGTTGCGACGCCTCAGCTCCACCGGTCCCTGCTGCGCCGGCACGCCGGGAGCGGGAGCACGCCCATCCGGGTCCTCCAGCTGGTCGCGCACGCGCTCCCATGTGGCCAGCGACCCGCCGAACAGGCGTCTCGCGGCAGGGTTGACATGCGTGACGTCGCCGTGCGGCGAGCACACGACGACCGCGTCGCCGATCGCGCCGATCACGGCCGCGAACTCGGCGGCACGGGATTGCTCGGACTGGGCGAGGCGATGGAGGCGCGCCTCGGCCTCGACCCGTTCGGTCACGTCGCGCGCGATCGACACGAGGCGACCGTCGGCGCCGTCCAGCTTCACGAACTGCATCGAGACTTCCACCGGGATGAGCCTCCCGTCCTTGTGGCGGTGCAGCGTGCTGATGGTGCGCGAGCGAAGCGTGCCGTCGACCAACGGCTCGATCAACCCGCGGTACGCGCGCTCATCGTAGAGCGGCTTGACGTCCAGCGGGGTCATCCGGAGCAGCTCTTCACGTGTGTACCCGACCTGGTCCACGGCACCCTGGTTGACGTGGGTGAAGACGAGTGTCTGCGGGTCGAAGACCAGGATCGCGTCGCGGACCGCGTCGAGCGTCGCGGCGAGGCGCGTGACGTCGCGGTAGAGGCGGGCCCGCTCGATCGCCGTGGCTGCGTGTCGGGCGAGATCGGTGGCCAGCGCGAGGTCCCGCTCGTCGAAGATACGGCCGGAGGCGCCCTGGACGAACGTGATGGCGCCGATGACGCCCTCCGGGCCAACCATCGGCACGCACATGTACGACCGGAGGCCAAGTTCGATCACGATCTGCCGCAGCTCGGGGTCCGGCGACAGCGCGTCGAGCGTCTCCTGCGGGATCTCCCAGAGGACCTCGGGAAGCCCGGTCCGCCCGACTGCGGGGGCACCCATGGGCGCGTCCGGCCCCAGCGGGTACTGCTGCCTGAGGCGACGCGCGAGGGCGAGCTTCTCGGGGTCGACGTGGGCGACGGCCAGCTGGCGCGCCGATCCGTCCGGCTCGAGCATCTCCACCGAGCACCAGTCCGCGATGCGCGGGACCGCGAGCGCCGCGAGACTCGCCACCGTCGCCTCATGGTCGAGCGACTCGCCCAGCACCTGGCTCGCCTCGGCCATGAACCTGGCGCCCGCCTCGGCCCGGGACCGATCGGTGATGTCCGTGATCACGGCGCCGACGCCGGTCACGTCGCCGTCCGAGCCGGGCACGGGGTAGGCGCTGACCAGCCAGCGACGCGTCGCCGAGCCCCGGTCGCGCACCTCGAGCTCCCGATTCACGAGCGGCGCCCGCGTCCTGAGCACGGCGCGGAAGCGGCGGTCGAGCCGTCGCCCGCTCGCCGGTTCGAGCAGGCTCTCCACGGCCTGGCCCTTGAGGCGGGGGGCCGGTTCGCCGAGAAGCCCGGCGAGCGCCTCGTTCACGCGCACCGTCCGCATCGATGCGTCCCAGTACCCGAGGCCGACGGGCGCGCCCTCGACGAGCGTGTCGAGGAGCGCGAGTGATTCGGCCCGTCCGCGGGACGCCGCGACGGCCTGGCGGCGAAGGCGCGCTCGCACCAGGGCCTGCACGCACTGGCCCGCCACGGACTCGAGATACGCCATCTCCTCGGGCTGGAGGCCCCGGCCGGCGTGGAACAGGACGATCACGCCGATCGGCCGGGACTCCGCCATGAGCGGGAGGGCCACGAAGGAGCCCTCACCGAGATCGCGGTGCCCGGCCTCGTTCGAAGGGTCCGCGGCCGTCCGTTGCTCGAGCCTGTCCATGACGACCGGCTGGCCCGTCCGGACGGCCATCGAAGGGAGGGCCCTCCCCTCCGCGGTGAACGAAGCCCACGCCTCGGTCAACGATGCCGGGAATCCGACGGAGCGGAGCACCGTGAACGTCGCGCCGTCGGGCCCGGCCACCGCCATCGCGCGGGCGGACGCATCGAGCGTCGGGATGCTTCGATCCACGACGACCTCCGCGACGCGCTCGGGCGTGGGCGCGTCGGCCAGCTCGGCCGTGATCGCCTGGAGGTTCGCCATGCGTTCCGCGGCACGCCGGGCGGCTTCGTGGAACCGCCGTTCGGCGTCATACAGGCGCTCGCGGTCGAGCGTCACGACCACGCGTCTCGCCAGGTCTTCGGCGAGCCGCACGTCGCTGCGGTCAAACGGGGCGGAGCGGCGGCCCAGGACCAGGCTCCCCAGCCGGTCGCCTTCCCGGATCGCGAGAGGCACCTCGGTCACCATCGCGGCACGGCCGCCGCGGGGCGCATCGTCGGGCCCGATGGGCTCCAACGCCTCGGTCTCGCGTTCGGCGCCGTCCCCACGGGCGCCCGCAGGCGGCTCCGCTGCCGGCCGCGTCGCGTCCACATTGTCCGGCGCGGCGGCACTTCCCGCGGCGTCCTCGTCCGCACCGGCCCATGCCACCCGATGCGAGTGTCCGTCGCCGTCGAACATCTCCACCGCCGCCCAATCGGCGAGCACCGGGACGACAAGCGCGGTGAGTCGCGAGAACAGCTCGGGGACATCGGCGTGCTCGGCCAGCAGCTCGTTCGTCCTCGACAGGAGTCCGAGACGCTCCTGGGCGCGCCGCATCTCGTGCACGTCTGTCGCCGTGAGGACCCAGTTGCGGCCGGCCCCGCCCCGAGCACGCTCGCCACGCCCGATGTGCCACCGATACTCGCCCCTGCTCGAACGGAGCCTGAACTCGAGGGCAAACGGCGTGTCGGACGCGGTGGCCTCTGTCCAGGCGGCGTCCAGGTGCTCCCGATCTGCCGGATGGACCGCCTCGCGCCAGTCGGACGTGCCGGCCGCGTCACCGGCGTACGACCGCCACGATCGGTTCGCGTACACCTCGCGTCCGTCCGGGCCGAGCACCCACGCCACGCCCGGAATCGCTTCCGCTACGAGCGCAGGGTCGATCGACTCGGCGCGCGCGGGGCGGCGTTCGGCCACGGGCGACTGGGGATGGATCACGTCGCTGCCGCGCCCACTGGTGTCGTCATCAGCCCCTCGTGGGTCCTGTGGAGATCGGCGATCCCGCATCAATGATCGGGCCGACCGGGCCAATCGGTGCCACCGAGAAGGAGTCCGGGAGACCCGCCGGTGGATTCCGACACAACAGCGGTCCCAGCGTTGC
>Ga0307374_10013691_pt1 | contig 11173 bp, 5 predicted proteins | sample OX3MG_FD_202532 | JGI IMG/M metagenome (GOLD analysis project Ga0307374, IMG submission 202532) | Soil microbial communities from Risofladan, Vaasa, Finland - OX-3 | ecosystem: Environmental > Terrestrial > Soil > Coastal area > Acid sulfate soil | place: Finland: Risofladan, Vaasa | collected... | reverse complement strand
CAGCGTCTGGGCAATCGTGCGGACCATGAGCGTCTTGGCCGTGCCCGGCAAGCCGGTGATCAGGCAATGCCCGCCGACAAACAGCGAAGTGAGGATCTGGTCGAGCACCTCCTCCTGCCCGACGATGACCTGGCGGACCTGTCCGAGAATGTTGTCCCGCACGGTCTGGAAGCGCTCAATGCGTTTTTTGAGTTCCGCGGAATCCGGATCGAGCTGTGCGATAGAGGCCATGTTCTATTTCCCCTCGTTTTTATTTTCTTCGCTGGAATCGTTCAACTGCAGGAGCAGCTTCTGGGCCGGACGGAAATCGGGCGCCGCTTCCAGTGACGCCAGGATGTGGTCCTGGGCATTTTCTTTCTGGCCGGCCGCGAAGTAGGCCCTGGCCAGATTGAATTGCGCGGAGGCCTTGTCGATCGGGTTGGAAGCGATCACGGCGGTGTATTCGCGAATGGCGCCGGAATAATTTTTCTGCGCGAACCACAAATCGCCCAGGCGCCGGTGCAGGTCTTCGTCCATCGGATAAATGTAGTTGAGGCGGTTCAGCGTGGCGGCGGCCTCGCCGGGCTTTCCGAGTTCCACTTCGAGCGTGGCCAGCTCTTTCAGCGCCGGCGGATTATGCCCGCCGATTTTTTCGTATGCCGTGAGGATCGCGGCGGCAGCCGGCTTGTCGCCCTTGGCCATGTCGGCCTGGGCCATGAATTCGTAGGCGTTCGCCGGATAAATGTAGTCCGGGTACATGGCGCGCACTGCTTCGCCTTCCTTGAGGACCGCGTCGTAGTTCTTGTCCCTGGCTTGCTTCACCAGATCCTTCAAGGCGGCGCGCCACTTGTCAAAATTTGCGACTGTTTTTCCAACGTCCTGGTCCAGCCAGGCCAGAAACTGTTTATCGAACGCTTCGGGAGCCATGCCCAGATCTTGCCGGATGACGTCCGGCGTGGTTGTCTGACCGGCAAAGGAGTGCACCATCTGCAGCAATTTGCCGGCGCCCCAGCGATCCTGAATGTAATCGCAGATGCGGCCCGCCTGATAGTAGGACACCAGCACCTGGCCGGGATATTCGGGGCGTATGAATCCGCGGTCCAGATCGGCAACCGGAAGCAATTTCTTGTCGCGAATCGCCGCGACCACCTCCGGCGTGATGCGGTCGCCCCATTCCGGCGATGCCTGGGTTTCCTCATGCACCGCCAGGCCTTCGGTAAACCAGCGCGGCACGCGATGATTGGTGGCTGTGAGGACGTAGACGTGGCTCATCTCGTGCCACAGCGTGCTGGCCCAGAGAAACTCCCCGGGAGGCCGGGCCGAGGGGCTGTCCATGGCGATGACTTCGCCGAATGTGACGCCCAACGCGCCCAGGCCCGGCATGCCCATGGTGCGCACGGCAAAATCCTCGTGGTTGGGATAAACCTCCACCTGCACGGGACCCGGCAGCGTCATCTTGTACTTTTTATTGTAGGTGGCGATGATGCGCTTCAACTCGGCTTCAAAGTAGGGGCGAAGAAGGGCTGCTTCGTTCTTCTGCAGCTTGAGGATCGTGGTGGCGTCCCTGAAGGTGACAAAATTCTTGTAGCTGTCAAGCAGGCGAAGACTGTTGACCGTCTCGTCATTCCGGTAACCGTTGTCGTAGCTCAGTTCCAGCTGCTTGCGCGGTTCGTCTTCCTGTCCCAGGCGCATCAGGTTGATGCCCAGTTGCGAATGCGCCGACCACAGCCGCGGGTTCGCCTCAATCGCCTTGCGATAGTAGGCGATGCCGTCCTCGTAGCGGCGGTTCAGCACCAGATGATGCGCGATGAGCGCGTAACCCTGCCCATACACGGGATTGACGCGGCGAATTTTTACCAGCCACGCATCGGGCGAGCGGTCGGCCAGAATTTCAATGGCGGCGTGAATGGCCATCGCGTCCAGCGCTTCGGGAGAAAGTTTCAGTGCCTCGTCGGCTTCCGCGGAAGCCTTCGCTTCGTCCGAATCCTCGAGCAGCAGGTTGGCCTTGAGTTCATGGGCTTCGACGAACTTGGGGTCCAGCTCCAGCGCTTTGTTGACGTAGGTGAAGGCCTTGCTGTCAAATCCATCCGCGCTGACCAGCGCAAGGCCGTAATAGGCTTGCGCGTTGTTGGGATCGCGTTCCAGGGCTTCCTTGAAGAGGTTGTCGGCATCGGTGTTGTTGAAGCGCTCGTGCAGCAGGCGTCCCCAGCGAACCCGATACATGGCATTCGCAGGAGACTGCGCCACGGCGATGCGGAACTGGTTGTTGGCCTCCTGATACTGTTCGACGCCCCAGTAGCCTTCGGCGCGCAGGTAGGGATCGCGCGCGGTGGTCAGCGATTCGTAGCACTTCCGCGCTTCGGCGCGATGGCCGTGCTTGCGCAGGGCCTGGCAATCACCCGGCGTCGCGGCGCCGGAAATGCTCGCGCCCGCGAGGCTTGCCGCGCACACCACGCCGCACAGGAAAATCTGGCGTGCGCGGCGCGTGGCTTGCCCGTTCACTTGTCCAATGCCTCCTGCACCCTGGCCAGTTCGAGCAGAGCGGCGGTCAGTTGCTTTTTGTAATCCTCAGAGGACATCGCGGCCTTCTGGTATTTCAGGGTATCGATTTTGCGCTCCAGCTCTTCTTTCTTGTCCAGCAGCGCGCGTTTGGCCGGATCGTTGGCCTCCCTTTGCGCCGCGCCCAGGCGCAGCAGCACGAAATTCGCGGCCAGCAGGCCCTCACCATTTTCCGCCGAGGCCGCGCGCACAGCCTCTTTCTTTCCGGTGTCCTCGATCACGGCGTGCTCGGTGGCCAGGCGTTTTTGCGATTCGTAAAACGAAGCCGTTTTCCGGTCGGCATATCGAAACGCTTCGAGCGCGCTGATGACGTCGTTCTTGTCCAGATCGGCGGAGGCATCGCTGAGCGCCTCCACCCAGTAACGGGCAAAGACAGTGGCGTTTTTTTCCGTGCCCGACTTTGTCGCGGCGATCACGATTCGTCCGGCCCTTTGCAGCGCGCCGATCGAGCCGCCGCTGGCGCTCGTGGTGTTTACGATCAACTGGCGTTTCGCGGCAATCCGGTCGCACAGCGCGGCCAGTTCCTCTCCGGAAATATCCGGGCCGGGCAGGTTGAACTTGTACTGCTCGCCGTCGTAGGAACCGTGGCCGATCAGGATCAGCGTGAACTCGTCGCTGGGCTTGGCTTCCCGCGCAATCTGAGCCAGCGTCTCGGTGAGGCGCGCCTTCGTGGCGTCGCTCCCGCTGAGCGTGTAAACGTGCGCGTCATTCGAGGCGGCTTTCAAAAGCTTGTCCAGGTCCTTGGCCAGCGCGGTAAAGCGCTGCTCGTAATCCGGCTCGCCGCCAAGGCCCGCGACGGTAACGTAATACGGCGCGGCCTGCGCGGGGCGCACGGCCAACGTCGAGCCTGCAATCCAGAAAGCAAGCAGCAGCGCGGCCCTGCCCATGATTTTTCCCCGAGCCCTCATACCACTCCCCACTTCCTGCGCAACAGCCACTCCGCGCAAGGCAACATCACCAGCAGCAGGAACACGATGGGCATATTCCAGAGTTGCTTGGTGTCGCGCACGGTGATGCCCGCTTGGGAATAGGAAATTTCATTGGGCAGGCGGGAAACGTCCTGCGGTGTCCAGTAGCTCCCTCCGGTCTGTTCGGAAAGTTTTTCGAGCAGGTCGCGATTCTGCCCGGTATGGAAACTTTCGGCGACGCCGTTCATGCGCGCAAACGTCAGAACGTCCCGGCCAAGCTCCTGCTTGCCGCGCGTGGCGACCACCTCGGTGAGATACGACCCGGGAAGATCCGCCGTCCAGTCGGCGTGGAACGTGCCCGGAGTATTCGGATCGGGAGTCATCTCGATTTGCGCCGCCGTGCCGCCGGGCCCCAGGATGTGCGCTTCGACGTGGGCGTCGGCGGCGGGAAGATAATTGGTGTCGCGCACGTCGGCGGAAAGCCGAACGTGGCCGTCGTCGAGCAGCACCTGGCTGGGAACCGAGGCGACCACGGGGTTCGGCGTGTCCGTCACCAGCCAGCGCAGCAATTGCTGCCAGAACTCCTCATGCGTCTGATCCTCCAGCGGCTGGCTCATCTGCCAGCGCCAGGTGCCGCCGGTGGCCAGCACGGCGGTGCGCCCGCGGCCGTAATTTTCCGTGATCAGCAAGGGCATTTTCCGGTTGTTCGCGGTCATGTCGGCCAGCACCACGGCTCCGGGCTTGGGCGTGCCCACTTCCTGATAATCCATCAGGTAGGGAAGTTTTTTCCAGCGTTCCACGTTGGCCGCGGGGTCCTCTACCAGCCGCGTGATGATGCTGTCGGCCCCGGCGGGAGTGAGTGAAACAGTAGCCGGATCGCGGTGAAACGTTCCTTTCTTGTTGGGAAGAACAACGGGAAGCAAATCCGCAAGGCTCGAAGACGCCCAGCCGCCATCGCCTAACGCGGCGCGCCCGCCCAGAAACAGCAATCCTCCGCCACGACGGTCCACAAACTGGTGGATCAAATCCTTCTGCGCCGCCGTAAAGTAGCTGGCTTCGACCGATCCGATCATGATCGCCTGATAGCCGAACAAGTCCTCGGCGCGGGACGGAAAACCGTCAGCAAGTTCCTGGGGATTTTCGATTCCCTGGCGATAAATTTTATTTTCGCTGGTGCGAAGCATGGAGGCGATGCTGACGATGCGGTCGTTTTGTTCGGCCCTGCGGATAAATTTATATTCCCAGCGAGGTTCGCCTTCGATATACAGAATACGTTTTTTGGCGGATTCGACGTTGATCAGGCGCGAGACGCTATTGTTGGCGCGATTTTCCTCCCCCGGAAGCGCATCGATGGAAAACTGGAGCGTCTTGGCGCCTGCCGGTCCGGCATTGAACAAAAGCGTCTGGCTCTGCGTGCTGCCGTCAGAGGCAAAAGTAATCTGGCGGCCCGCGAGGACTTTCCCGGCATCGCGCACCGTCAGCATGGCTTTTTGCCCGGCATAGCCGCGCTGGTGAAAGCTGATTTTCGCGGCCAGCCGCGAATCGGCCAGGGCGCGCGGCGCGACCTCAGCATCGTTGATCTCCACGTCGTGCGGCACCTGTTCCAGGCCGAATCCCACTGTGTGCACGGGAATCCGGCGGCTGCGCAGCATCGAAATGGTATCGAGATCGATTCCGCCGGAATTGTCCGCGCCGTCGCTGAGCAATACGACGGCGCCGATCGGCAGGTCGGCCGCTTCCCCGGCCAATTGCTTGAGGTCGTCGCCAAGGCGCGTGGCCGGAGCCGGCGGCGCGGCCTTCAAATCATCCAGCTTGGAAATGCGCGTCAGATGCCCGTCGGCGCGGTAGAGGCGAACCTGGAATTTCTTTCCCAACTGCTCGAGCACGCCGCCTTGGAGCGCCTTGACGGCCTGCGCCTCGCGCGTCGCTCCGTTGTCCGCAATGGCCATGCTGCGCGAATCGTCCACCAGGACGGCGATGATGTTCTGCTGCGGCCGCAGTTCGGACACCAGGATTGCCGGCTGCCACAACAGGATCAGCAGAAGCGCCACCATCGCGAATTGTAGCAGCCAGATGACGCCCGCTTTCCAGTTGCGCACCTGCGGGGAGGCCTGCGGAAGTTTCGAACGAATCAGCCACGCCAGGCCCGCCGCCGCGGCAATCAGAAAAAGGACCAGAACCCACTTCGGCCAGGCGCCCAGCAGGACCAGGTTGCCCTTGGAAAAAACAGCCCGAGGATACTTGAACAGAAATTCGAACATATCCGGATCGACCCATGAAAAATGCTGTTTCTCACAACCGGAAAAATCCGCACGGTTCAATTGCCCGCCGATGATGGACGAGCGGCGTCGCGCGTGCCTGTAAGAAATACGAACTAGAATCGCGGCCCGAAGCTCACCGTCAGTGCGTCATTCCGTACATCACATAGTTAATGCCCAGCCGAAACGCCAGCGACGCGAACTTCTCCGGATAGCGAGGATCATCGGCCCACTCCCAGGCGTCACCCAGGTGCATGTTGAAACAAATGGCGACCATCACGCGCCCCCGATCGTCGCGAATCCCGCGCCATTCCGGGATGTAACCGTCCTTCTCGTACGTCCTGCCCGTGGCGACGTACTGCTCACCGGGCACTTGAAAACGATTGCTCAGATCGTAGAGCACGTGAAAAATCTCGTCTTTGTCGCTTAGGTCCTCAATGGGGCGGTCCGGAAAAACCATGAGCATCCCGTTCATGAAGTGTTCCCAGTCGGACGTGCCATGAAAATCGTCCACCATGAGGAAGCCGCCCTTGAGCAGGTAATCGCGCAGGCGCTTGGCCTCCGGCTGTGTAAACGTCCACGTCTGGACTTGCACCGCATAAACCCAGGGAAAGTTTTCGATGCTCGTCGGCCCGTTGCTGTCCAGGTCCACCACCTGCTCGACGGGGCGCGCATCGATGCGCGTCAGGCGGCGCAGGGCCATCAGGAATTGCCGGTCGGCCTTCGGGTAGTCCCGGGACCAGCTGGAATAGCGCCCGTACCCATACCCTCCAAAACCGCCGCCGGCGCGCGTATACCGCAGCCGCGACCAGGTATATTCGCTTTTCACGTTCGCGCTGTCGGAGGAAGGTTCGAAATATCTGCGCGCGTACCCAAATTCGTTTTGACTGTATCCACCGCGTTGCGCGCGTTGAAAGGCCAGCATACCGGAGCCCGCCCCCAAAAGAAGCAGAAGCGCCGAAATGGGTGCGAGGAGCTTCATACCGTAGCCCTCAGATAGACGGCGCGCAGGTCGCCGTCGTTTCACCAGCAGCTGGACGTAACGAACTCTACCGGCATGCTACAGCCAATCGGAGCACGCACGCAAGCGAAGGGATGGAGAGTGGGTCAGCGTGCCAGGTCGCCGCCATCCGGCGGTCAGGTTTGCGGCCAGAAGTGAGGCCGAAGGAGCGCAGCTGCAGGTTCACGGAGCCATCAACAGGTCCGCAGGAAATAAAAACGGAGTTCGAGGATTCCGGACGAAGCAGGCGGAAGCAGGTATCGCAATTCCGCGCGCCCTACTGCTGCCAGCCTCCGCCGAGGGCTTTGTAGATTTGCACGAGGGCCAGGAGTTGGTTGAGGCGGGCTTGCGCCAGGCCGAGGTCCGCATTCAGATAATTCGTCTGGCTGGTGAGGACTTCCAGGTAACTTGTCGTTCCCGCCTTGTAACGCATGCCGGAAAGTTTGGCGGCATCCTCGGCGGCGCCGGCGAGCAGCTGCTGCTGCGCGAGGAATTCCTGATCTTTTTGATAGCCAATCAGCGCGTCGGAAACGTCGCGAAACGCGTCCTGAACCGTTTGCCGGTACGTGAGCAGGGCTTCCTGCTGCTGCGCTTTCGCCAGACGAACGTTTGAGCGCAGCCTGCCGCCCTCAAAAATCGGCTGTGTGATTGCTCCGGCGACGGTCCACAGTCCTGCCGGGCCGCTGATGAGAGTCGAAAGCGCGGAACTCTGGAAGCCGGGCGCCGCCGTCAGTGAAATATCGGGGAAATAGGCGGCTCGCGCAACGCCGATGCGCGCGTTCGCCGCGATCAACAGCTGTTCGGATTGCCGGATATCCGGGCGGCGTTCCAGCAGCGTGGAAGGAAGCCCCGCGGGAACTACCGGCACATGCGGCTGATCGGCGAGCTGCTTTCCGCGCGGGAGAATCGGGCCGGGATTGTTTCCCAGCAGCACGCTGAGAAGATCTTCCTGCTGGCCGATGCGCCGCTGGATGTCCGCAATATCCGCCGCGGCGGTATACACCAGCTGCTGCGCCTGGCGCACGTCCAGAATCGAATTGATGCCGTGTTCCTCGAGCGTTCTGGTCAGATCCAGCGATTCCTTGCGCGCTGCCAGCGCCTGCTGAGAAATTTGCAGTTCGAGGTCGAGTTCGCGAAGCTGAAAGTAGGCGGCGGCAACGTTGGCCACCAGCGTCGCGTTCACTTCCTGGCGCGCCCAGTCGCTCGCCAGCAAATCCGCGCGCGCCGCTTCGGTGGCCCGGCGAAACTTGCCCCAGAAATCCAGATCCCAGGCGGCGTTCGCGGTGAGGCGGCCGATGGTCAGGCTGTAGGATGGAATGGGGCCATTCGTGGCCGTGTGCAAATTCGTGCCGCTGCCGCCGACGCTCAAGGTGGGAAGCTGATCGGCGCGCGTAACCCCCAGCTGCGCCTGCGCCTCCAGGACGCGGGTCGCCGCGATGCGCGCGTCATAATTCTGCTTCAGCGCGGTGCGAATCAATTGTTGCAGCTGCTGGTCTTGAAAAACTTCCCACCACTTTTGATCGCCCAGCGAAGCAGCGCCCGCGCCGGCCGCTACCGGGCCCGCCGGTCCGCGATAGACGCCGGGAACATCAACGCTCGGCTTCCTGTAATTCGGGCCGACGGCGCATCCGGATAGAAAAAGAGCCACGGCAACAAAGGCGGCGGAAAAAAAACCAAAGTGCGTCGAGCTGCGCGTATGCCTTCTCATCCCGACCTATTCTCCCGCCCCATCCGGGGCCGTCATCGGGTTCTGCCGGGAAGGAAACTGAGAGTGTCCGGAGTGGAAGAACGACGTGCGGTTCAAAACTTTCTCCTGGAACTGCTCGAGGTACAGATAAATGACCGGCGTGACGTAGAGCGTGATGAACTGCGAAACGATCAGTCCCCCGACGATCACCATGCCCAGCGGACGCCGCGACGCCCCGTCGGCTCCATACCCCGCGGCAATCGGCACCGCCCCGAACACGGCCGCCAGCGTGGTCATGATAATCGGCCGAAAGCGATCCATGCTGGCGTCATGAATGGCCTGTTCCGCCGTTTCACCCGCGTCCACGCGCTGGCGCGCGAAATCCACGATCATGATTCCGTTTTTCTTCACGATGCCCATCAGCATGAACATGCCGACAAACGCATAGAGCGAAGCCTGCTCTCTAAAAATAAACAGGGTGAGCAATCCGCCCACCAGCGCGGTCGGCAGCGTCGAAAGCACGGTCAGCGGATGCACGTAACTCTCGTAGAGAATGGCCAGGATCACGTACATGACGAACACGGCCAGCGCCATCAGGATGGTTAAATTGCGCACGGCCTGGCGAAACGTCAGCGCTTCGCCCTGCAGGCCGGCGCGGATCGTGGGCGGCACAATTTGCTTTTCGGCCTGGGTGATGAAATCGGTCGCATCACCGATCGCGGCGTCCGGCTTCAAGTTGAAGAAGATGGTAACGCTGGTGAACTGGTTCAGGTGGTTGACGGTCTGGGCCCCCAGCGTCTGCTTCCACGTAATGAGCGCATTCAGCGGCACCAGAGTTTTTCCATCATCCGACTTGATATAGAGCAGGGAAAGATCCGAGGGCTTGGAGCGATCCGAATCCTTGACCTCCAGAATCACCTGGTACTGGTCCTCCGGCTTCTTGATCAGATACAGGTAATTCTGCGAATACGCGTTGCGGAGCAGCGTTAGAATCCGCGTTTCCGAGACGCCGTACGTGCGCGCCTGATCGCGCCGGATATTGATTTCCAGGTTCGGCGTATCGTGGAAATAATCCGAGGAAACTGTCGCAAATCCCGGATACTGGCGCATTCGCGCCATCATTTTTTCCGCCACGTCATACACTTGCTGGGAATCCACTCCGGAAAGCGAGTAGGCATATTGCCCCTGATTCTGGTTGGTCGCTCCGGTGCTGATGTTCAACACCGGCATGGGCCGCAGGAAGGCGAACATGCCGGGAATGGAGCTGAGGCGTCCCATCAAGCGTCCCGCAACAGCCTGAATCGGCGCGCGCACCTGCGGCGGATCCAGAAATGCCAGCACCAACCCTTGATTGGAGGCCAGGAACTGGCTGTTGCCGGTCAGCGTGAACGTGGCTCCCACGCTCGGGTCCTTCTGCAGCACAGCGGATGCCTGATCCTGCAGGGCCCTCATCTGCACGGGCGAGGAGCCTTCTTTTCCGATCATGACGCCCCAGATGAAGCTGCTATCGCCGACCGGGAGGAAAGCCTTGGGTATAATCGTAAACAGAATGATCGTGCCGGCCATGCAAACGGCCCACAGCAGCGCCGAGATCCAGCGGTGCCGGAGAAACCACCACAGCGATTTGCCGTAAACGCGGAGAACCCTTTTCTCGATATGGCCCGTGAACCTCTCGATCCAATTTTCTTTAATGCCCTCTCCGCGCATCTTCAATAGCCTCGCGCACATCAGGGGAGTGAGCGTCAGCGACACCAGCCCCGAAGCGAAGATCGCAATGACGATGGTGACCGCAAATTCACGGAAGATGCGCCCCACCAGGCCGGACATGAAAACCAGCGGAAAAAATACCGCCGCCAGCGAGATGGTCATCGAGAGAATCGTGAAACTGATTTCCCGCGCGCTCTCCAGCGTGGCTTGCAGCGGCTGCAACCCCTTCTCCATCAGGCGCACCGTGTTTTCCAGAAACACGATGGCATCGTCCACCAGGAATCCGATGGCCAGCGTCAGCGCCATGAGCGAAAGATTGTCCAGGCTGTATCCCAGCAGCCGCATCACCATGAGCGTCATCAGCAGCGACAGCGGAAGCGCCACCGCGGGGATCAGCGTGTCGGTGGCCCTGCCCAGGAACAGGAAAATCACGGCAACGACCAAGACAAATGCGATGAGCAGAGTCGCCTGCACGTCATCGATGGAATTGACGATGGTCAAGGATTGATCGTGGATGATCGTGACGCGGATCGACGCGGGCAGTTCGGCGCGGATTACCGGCAGCAGGTCCCGAACGCTTTTGGCGACCTGCACCGCGTTGGAGCCGGCCTGGCGGTTGACCGCGACGACCACGGTGGACGCCGGCTCGGGATACCCACGCACCCAGAATTTCATCCTGATCCGCTCGTCCTGAACGCTGTTTTCCACCTTCGCGATGTCGTGGAGATACACGGGCGCGCCGTTGGTGCTTTTGACGATCAGATTTCCGTAGGCCTGCGCGGTGTCCAACTGGCCGTTGGGGCGGAGCAATTCCGTGCCCGACGGGCTGTCAAACTGGCCCGCTCCGGTGTAGCTGGTTCCGTTTTTCACCGCGGCGACCAGATCGTCGACCGAAATGCCGCGCGCCCACATCGCCGAAGGATCGACCTTGATGCGTATAGCCGACTTCGTGCCGAACACGTTCACGCTGCTAACGCCCGGCAAAATGCTGATGCGCTGCCCGACCTGCGTGCTCGCGTAATCGTAGAGCTTTCCCGGCGTGACCGAATCAGTGGTGAGCGCGATGTACATAATC
>Ga0307374_10013688_pt1 | contig 11176 bp, 8 predicted proteins | sample OX3MG_FD_202532 | JGI IMG/M metagenome (GOLD analysis project Ga0307374, IMG submission 202532) | Soil microbial communities from Risofladan, Vaasa, Finland - OX-3 | ecosystem: Environmental > Terrestrial > Soil > Coastal area > Acid sulfate soil | place: Finland: Risofladan, Vaasa | collected... | reverse complement strand
GATCTGCACGTGCCTCGGGCTCAGCGACTTCAACCCTGCCGTCCGCGAGTATCACCTCGGTCGCGCCTGCGCGGTGCTCGACCTCGCCGCGGAGCTCGACACGATGCGCACGCTCCTGTTCGTGCCCGGCGAGTACATCTTCGGCGGGCGCCTGCTGCCGCGCCGCCAGGAGTGGGATGGGGTCGTCGAGGCGACCCGGCGGGTGGGCCGGCACGCCCGCGCGCGCGGCCTCGAGGTCGCCATCGAGCTGCTCCCGTTCGAGCATGCGTTCGTGCGCACGCTCGACGATCTCGAGCGCCTGCTCGACGCCGTCGACGAGCCCAACGTCAAGGCCGGGATCGACATCTCGCATCTCTGGCTCGAGCGCATCGAGCCCGCCGCGCTCGAGCGCTTCGCCGGGCGCGTCGCCCAGGTGCATATCGCCGACTGCGACGGGCTGGCGCACGGGGACCTGCCGGTCGGGCGCGGGACGACGCCGTTCGTCGACTACCTGCGCGTGCTCGGCACCCTCGACTACCGCGGCTGCGCCTCGGTCGAGCTCGAGTTCCCGAGCGATCCCTCGACGATCGTCGACTGGGTGGCCGAGGCGGCGCGCGGCGCGCGCCGCGTGCTGGCGCAGTCGGGCCTTCGCCCCGATCTCGCCGGCGCCGGGGCGTGAGCGCCGCTGCGCGCTTGCGCGCCCGAGGCGATCATTGTAGATTGTTAGCAATGTGCGGGTCGCCCCATTCTCGCGGGTCCGATCGGTGAGCGCGGCCGCGGCCGGACGCGACCTGCGCGCCCGGCTGAGCGCGGGGGAGACGCTGGTCGGCTCGTTCGTGAACCTCGGCTCGTCGCTGACCGCCGAGATCATGGGCCTCGCCGGATTCGACTGGCTGGTCATCGACCTCGAGCACGGCGCTGGCGACGAGGTGCTCCTGACGGGCCAGCTGCAGGCGCTCTCGCACACCGGCGTGGCGGGGCTCGTGCGCGTCGAGGCGATCGACCCCGCCCGCATCCTGCACGCGCTCGACGCCGGCGCCGACGGGGTGCTGGTCCCGCGGCTGAGCTCGGCCGAGGACGCTCGGCGCGCGGTGCAGTACTGCCGCTATGCCGGCGGACGGGGCGTGGCCCGCTACAACCGTTCGTGGCAGTGGGGATTGCGGGCCGGCACGCTCGCGGGCGCCGACGAGCGCGTCGTGTGCGCCGTGCAGATCGAGACCGCGGAGGCGCTCGACGCCGTCGCCGAGATCGCGGCCGTCGACGGCGTCGACGTCGTGTTCGTCGGCCCGGCGGATCTCGCGCACGCGCTCACGCTCGACTGCCCGCCCGACGATCCGCAACTGCTCGCGCGCGTGGCGGCGGTCGCGCGAGCCGCAGAGGAACACGGCAAGGCCGCCGGGGTGCTGGTCGGCAGCAGCGAGCAGGCGGCCACGTACCATGCGGCCGGCTTCCGCTTGCTGGGCTGCGGGTCCGACAGCGGCCTGCTCGCGCGCGTGGCCCACGGCGTCGCGGGCGAGCTGCGCGCACTCGGGCCGGCGAGGACCCGCTCGGGCGGCAACGGAGGGGTGGTGGCGCGATGAGGATGTACGTGGCGGGCGAGTGGCAGGACGGCAGCGGCGAGACCGAGGTGCGCAGCCCGTGGTCGGGTGAGCTCATCGATTCGGTGCCGATCGCGAGCGACGCCCAGGTCGAGGCCGCTCTGGCCGCCGCGCAGCGGGGTGCCGCGCAGATGGCGGCGCTGACCGCCTGGGAGCGCTACCAGGCGCTGACGCGCGCCGCGACCCTGCTCGAGGAGCGCGTCGAGGAGATCGCGCGGACGCTCTCGCTCGAGGAGGGCAAGCCGCTCAGCGAGTCGCTCGGGGAGGTCGGCCGCTGCCCGGAGCTGCTGCGGCTCTCCGCCTACGAGGGTGCGCAGCTGCGCGGCGAGGTGCTGCCGCTCGACGCGGCGCCCAACGGAGCCGGCAAGTTCGGGATGGCGCTGCGGGTGCCGTGCGGCATCGTCGTCGCGATCACGCCCTTCAACTTCCCGGTGCTGCTCGTGCTCCACAAGCTCGGCCCGGCGCTCGCGGCCGGCAACGCCGTGATCCTCAAGCCGGCCGGCGCGACGCCGCTCGTCGCGCTCAAGCTCACCGAGGTCCTGCTCGAGGCCGGCGTGCCCCCGCTCGCCATCCAGTGCATCACCGGGGGCGGGTCGACCGTCGGGCGGCGCCTGTGCGCCGATCCGCGCGTGCGCAAGATCACCTTCACCGGCTCGACCGCGGTCGGCGAGGAGATCACGCGCGTCGCCGGGGTCAAGCGGCTCTCGCTCGAGCTCGGCGGCAACGCCCCGCTGCTCGTCCTGGCCGACGCCGACGTGGAGGCCGCGGCGGCGCAGACGGCGGTCGCCGGCTACGCCAACGCCGGTCAGGTGTGCATCTCGACGCAGCGCGTGATCGTCGAGCGCAGCGTGTACGCCGACTTCGTCGACGCCCTGACGCCGAAGGTCGCGGCGATCGCGCCCGGCGACCCGTTCGCCGAGGGTACGCGGCTCTCGGCGGTGATCACCGAGGACGAGGCGGCGCGGGTCGAGAGCTGGATCGGCGAGGCCGTCGCGGGCGGCGCTCGGATCGTCGCCGGGGGTGGGCGCGACGGCGCGGTCCACGCGGCGACGGTCGTGGCCGACGTCGATCCGTCGATGCGCATCTTCCGCGAGGAGCTGTTCGGCCCGGCCGTCGCGCTCACGCCCGCCACCGACGCGGCGCACGCGCTCGCGCTCGCCAACGACGGCAGCTACGGGCTGAGCGCGGGGGTCTTCACGAACGACGTGAACGTCGCGCTGCGCCACGCGCGCGCGCTCGAGTCGGGCGTGGTGTGCATCAACACGGCGCCGCCCTGGCGGGCCGACCTCATGCCGTACGGCGGGGTCAAGCAGAGCGGCATCGGCATCGAGGGGCCGCGCTACGCGGTCCAGGAAATGACGGAGGTGAGAACGGTTGTCTTCCACCAGTCTTGAGCGCACACAGCCGGCCGGGCGCGACCGGTCAGGCGGGTCGAGCAGGCTGACGGTCGCCCAGGCGCTGGTGCGCTTCCTGACGGTCCAGCACAGCCGCCGCGACGGCGAGGAGCAGCGGCTCGTGCCGGCGCTCTTCGGCATCTTCGGCCACGGCAACGTCGCCGGGCTCAGCCAGGCTCTGGCCGAGCACGGCGCCGAGCTCCCCTACTACCAGCCCTTCAACGAGCAGAGCATGGTCCATACGGCGGCGGGGTTCGCGAAGGCCCGCAACCGCCGCGCGACGCTCGCCTGCAGCTCCTCGATCGGACCCGGCGCCACCAACATGGTGACCGGCGCGGCGCTCGCCACGATCAACCGGCTGCCGGTGCTCCTGCTGCCGTCGGACTACTACGCGAGCCGCCGCCAGGGTCCGGTGCTGCAGCAGCTCGAGCACCCGATCTCACTCGATCAGAGCGTCAACGACTGCTTCCGGCCGGTCAGCCGCTTCTTCGACCGCATCAGCCGGCCCGAGCAGCTGCTCGAGTCCCTGCCCGAGGCGATGCGGGTGCTGACCGACCCCGCCGAGACGGGCGCGGTGACGCTGGCGCTGCCGCAGGACGTCCAGTCCGAGGCGGCCGACTGGCCGCTGGCGTTCTTCGAGCGCCGCGTGTGGGAGATCGAGCGGCGGATCCCGCATCCGGACCGCGTCGCCGACGCGGTGGCGATGCTCTCGGCGAGCGAGCGGCCGCTGGTGATCGCCGGGGGCGGGGTGCACTACTCGGAGGCCTGGGCGGCGCTCGCGGACTTTGCGCAGGCGCTCGGCATCCCCGTCACCGAGACCTCGGCCGGCAAGGGCGCGTTCCGCGGTGCCGACGAGCTCGCGCTCGGGGGCCTGGGCGCGACCGGCTCGCCCGCCGCGGCGGCGCTCGCGCGCGACGCCGACCTCGTGATCTGCGTCGGCACGCGCCTGACGGACTTCCCGACGGGCTCGCGCTCGGCCTTCCAGGACCCCGGCGTGCGCTTCCTCGCGATCAACGTGGCGGGTCACGACGCCCACAAGCTCGGCGCCTGCGCGATCGTCGCCGACGCGCGTGAGGCGCTGGTGGCGATCGCCGGCGCCGCGCGCGCCGCCGGCCTCGCCGCGCGCACCGAGCGCGCCGAGCAGGCCGCGGCGCTGCGCGCCGGGTGGCGCGAGCGGCTCGAGGGCGAGGTGTTCGCGAACGCCGACGGGGCACCGCTCACCCAGCCGCAGCTGCTCGGCGTCATGAACCGCCTCGCGCGCCCCGGCGACACCGTCGTCGCCGCCGCGGGGAGCCCGCCCGGCGATCTGCTGCAGATGTGGGATTGCTCCGGGGAGCGCCATGCGCACATCGAGTTCGGGTACTCGTGCATGGGGTACGAGATCCCCGCCTCGTTGGGCGTGCGGCTCGCGCAGCCCGAGGGTGAGGTGCTCACGTTCATCGGCGACGGCACCTACCTGATGAACCCCACGGAGATCGCCACCGCGGTGCAGGAGGGGCTGAAGATCACGGTGGTGATCTCGCGCAACGACGGCTTCCAGTGCATCCGCGACCTGCAGCTGCGCTCGAGCGGGCACGATTTCGGCAACGAGTTCCGTCGCCGCGACCCCGCGAGCGGGCGGCTCGAGGGCGAGTTCATCGACATCGACTTCGCGGCGAACGCGGCGAGCTTCGGCGCGAGCGTGTGGGAGGCCGCGACGGTGGCCGAGCTCGAGGCGGCGCTCGGCCAGGCGCGCGCGAGCGCGGGGCCCTGCGTGATCGTGGTGCGCACCGAGCGCTACGCGCGCGGGCCGAGCTCCGAGGTCTGGTGGGACGTGGCGCCGGCCGAGGTCAGCGGCGACGAGGTGACGCGCGCGGCGCGCGCCGCCTATGACGATGGCCGTGAGCGCCAGCGCTGGTTCGGCTGAGCGGGCCGTTCTCCCGGTGACGGTCGGGGTGGCGCCCGACTCCTGGGGAATCTGGTTCGCGCAGGACCCGCGGCAGCTGCCGTGGTCGCGCTACCTCGACGAGGCGGCGCGCACCGGGGTGGCCGTGACCGAGCTCGGGCCCTACGGCTACCTGCCGACCGACGCCGGCGCCCTCGAGCGCGAGCTTGGCGCGCGCGGGCTGGCGCTCGTCGCGGGCGGCGCGATGTTCGATCTCGCCGACCCCGACGCCTGGGCGCGCGCCCGCGCGGAGGTGGTGGCGACCTGCCAGCTCCTGCACGCGCTCGGCGCCGAGCTCCTGCTGCTCATCGACGACGTCTACACCGACCTCCAGACGGGCGCGCCGCTGCGGCCCGCGACGCTCACCGACGCGGGATGGCGGGCGCTCGTCCAGACCACCGAGCGCGTCCGCGAGCTGGCCGCCGAGCACGGGCTGCGCGTCGCCTTGCACCCGCACGCCCAGTGCCACGTGCAGTACGAGGAGGAGATCGAGCGCCTGCTCGAGGACGCCGGCGGGCTCGAGCTGTGCCTCGACGTGGGCCATCACGCCTACTGCGGCGGCGACCCCGTGGCCTTCTACCGCCGCCACGCGGCACGGATCACGCACCTGCACCTCAAGAGCGTCGACGCGGCGCTGCGCGCGCGCGTGCTCGCCGACGAGGTGCCGTTCGCGACCGCGGTGGCGCAGGGGGTCTTCGTCGAGCCGGCGAGCGGCGCCGTCGACTTCCCGTCGCTGTGCGCGGAGATCGCGCGGACCGGCTACGAGGGGTTCGCGATCGTCGAGCAGGATTGCTATCCCGCCCCCGCCCACCGCCCGTTCCCGGTCGCGCTGCGGACGGTCGAGTACCTGGCGTCGCTCGGGTTGCGATGAGCGCGCGCGCGACGATCGTCGTCACCTACCCCGGCTTCGACGAGGCCGATCCCCGCACGGCCGGGACGCTTGCCGAGCACGGGCTCGACGTGCGCTTCGCGCCGCGGACGGGTGAGCGCACGAGCGAGGACGTCGCCGAGCTCATGCGCGATGCGGTCGGCGGCATCGTCAGCACCGATCCCTTCGACGAGAGCGTGTTCTCGCGCTGCCGGGGGCTGCGCGTGCTGGCGCGCGTCGGCGTCGGGCTGGACTCGATCGACGTCGCGGCCGCGACCGGCGCGGGCGTGGCGGTGACCGTCACCCCCGACCTCAACACGGCGGCCGTTGCCGACCACGCCCTCGCGCTGATGCTCGCGTGCTGCCGGCGCGTGCTCGAGAACGACCGCCGCACGCGCGCGGGCGGCTGGGATCGCGGCCGCGCCCTGACCGGCACGGAGCTGACGGGGGCCACCGTCGGGATCGTCGGCCTCGGGGCGATCGGGCGCGCGGTGGCCCGCCGGCTCGCCGGGTTCGACGTCGAGCTGCTCGGCGCCGACCTGCCGCACGTCCAGGAGCCGGGGGTCGAGCGCGTCAAGCTCGCGGAGCTCCTGCGCCGCTCGGACATCGTGACCGTGCACGTGCCGCTGAGCGCGAGCACGCGCGGGCTGCTCGGGCGCCGCGAGCTCGCGGCGATGCGCGACGGCGCGATCCTCGTGAACACGGCGCGCGGCGGCGTCGTCGACGAGGGTGCGCTGATCGACGAGCTGCGTGCCGGCCGCCTGCTCGCCGGAGTGGACGTGTTCGATCGCGAGCCCCCCAGCGGGTCGCCGCTGCTCGACCTCGACCGGGTCGTCGTGACCCCGCACATCGCCGGGATCAGCGTGCAGTCCCAGCAGGCGATGCTCGAGATGGCGGTGCGCAGCGTCGTGGCGGTGACCGGCGGCGCACGCCCGCAGGGGCTCGTCAACCCCGCCGCGCTCGACGCGCGCGAGCCGATCGCGTGAGGCCGCTGCGCGTCGGGGTCGCGGGCGCCGGCATCGGCATCCGCTACGCCGAGAGCTTCGCGCGGGTCGAGGGCGCCGAGGTCGTCGCGCTGTGCGCGGCGACGCGCCGCAACGCGGGACCGGCGGCGCTGGCGCTCGGCATCGAGGGCGTCTACACCTCCTACGAGGAGATGCTCGCCCGGGCCGAGCTCGACATCGTCGCGATCGCGACGCCCAACCACCTGCACCGCGAGATGGCGCTCGCCGCGATCGCCGCGGGAGCGCACGTGCTGTGCGACAAGCCCCTGGCGATGAACGCCGGCGAGGCCGCCGCGATGTGGCGGGCCGCCGAGGGCGCGGGCGTGCGGCACGTGGTCCCCTTCTGGTGGCGCTTCCTGCCCGCCGTGCAGGCCGCACACGCGCTGCTCGCGGGCGGCGCGCTCGGGGAGCCGTGGTTCGCCGACGTGCGCTACCTGAACTGCGGCTGGGGCGACCCCCACGGGCCGATGCGCTGGCAGTTCGAGCGCGCGCGCGCCGGCAGTGGCGCGCTCGGCAACGTCGGCTCGCACGCGATCCACGTGCTCGAGTGGCTTGCCGGCGAGCTGCGGCGGGTGTGCGCGCACACCGCGATCAGCGTCCGCGAGCGCCGCCGCGCCGATGGTTCGACGGCCCGCCCCGACGTCGAGGACACGGTCGCCTTCGTCGGCGAGCTCGCGGGCGGGGCGCCCGTCGCGTTCCTCGCGAGCTCGGTCGCCCACCATGTGCGCAGCGCGTTCGAGATTGCCGTGCACTGCGGCGAGGGGTCGGTGTCGGTGACGGCGCTCTCGCACTGGCCGGACGGCCCCGACGGGCGGCTGATGGTGATGCGGCGCGGCGAGCAGGCTCCGGGCGTCGTCGCGGCGCCACCGCTGGCAGGGACCGCCGGACTCGCGCAGGCGCTCAGCCCGCAGGACGTCGCCTACACCGCGATCGCCGCCGAGCTCGTCGCCGCGATCCGCGAGGGGCGCCCCGTCGCGCCGGGCTTCGCCGACGGCGTGCGGGTGCAGGCCGTGCTCGACGCGGCGCTCGCCTCCGCGTCGGCGGGCGGCTGGGCCGTCCCCGACGCGCCCGCGATGGTCGCCGCATGAGCGTGTCGGCCGCCGGCTCGCCCGCGTCATGGGGCATCGAGCCGCCCGAGCCGGTCCAGGACCCGCCGTGGCCGCACGTGCTGGCCGAGATCGCGGGCGCCGGCTACGCCGGCACCGAGCTCGGACCGCTCGGGTACCTCCCGACGGCGCCCGCCGCCCTCGTCGACGCGCTCGCCGGTGCATCGCTGGCCCTCGCCGCCGGATTCGTGATGGCGCCGCTGACGCGCACCGGGGGTGCCGCCGAGCTCGCGGCGGCGACGCGCGCGACCTGCGAGCTGGTGCGCGCGGGCGGGGCGGAGCACCTCATCCTGATGGACGCGATCGATCCCGAGCGGGCCGCGAGCGCCGGCCGCGGCGAGGTGGCGCGCCGCCTGGACGCGACGGGCCGGCGGCGGCTCGAGGACGCGGTGCGACGCGTCGCCGCGATCGCCGGTGGCGAGTACGGGCTGCGCGTCTCCTTCCACGCCCACGCCGGCACCCACGTCGAGTTCGAGGACGAGCTCGAGGGGCTGCTCGCCGCCGTCGGCGCGCAGGAGCTCGGCCTGTGCCCGGACACGGGCCACTACCGCTACGCCGGGATGGATCCGGTCGCGATGCTGCGCCGCCACGGCCCCCGCGTCGCCTACCTGCACCTCAAGGACATCGACGAGCGCCGCCTGGAGCGCGCCCGCGCGGAGTGCCGCTCGTTCGGCGAGGCGGTGGCCGACGGGATCTTCCGGCCGCTCGGCGAGGGATGCGTCGACTTCGCGGGCGTCCGCGACGCGCTCGAGGAGCTCGGCTATGCGGGCTGGGCGACCGTCGAGCAGGACCGCCTGCCCGACGCCTCCCAGACGCCGTTCGCGGAGGCGTCCCGCAGCCTGGCGTTCCTACGCCGCACGCGCCTCGCGGCCTGAGCGCGGGCGCAGCTCCGCGCGCAGCTGCGCGACGAGCGCCCGCACGCGCGCACGCTCGGAGCCAGACAGCGCCCGTGCCGGCGAACGCACGCCGCCGGCCGGCACGTCGCACGCCTCCATCGCCGCCTTGACCACCGCGATGTCGATGCCGGTGCGCGCGAGGCGCAGGTCGATCATCGGGTAGGCGTGTAGCTCGAGCAGCCGGCGTGCGCCGGCCAGGTCGCCGGCGCGCAGGCGGCCCAGCCATGCCGCGGAGTACTCCGGCGCGTAGGCGGTCGAGGCCGGCGCGAAGGTCGAGCAGCCGAGCGCCCAGAAGGGCAGCGCGACGTCCTCCCAGGCGCTGACCCAGCGCAGGCCCTCGACGCCCGCGAGACGCCGGAAGAGCCGCACGTCGCGGTGGCCGTCCTTCACCCAGGCGAGCTCGGGCAGCGCGGCGAGGCGCTCGAGCTCGGCGGGGCGCAGGCGCAGCGGCGGGCGGTGGTAGAGCGCGAGCGGCACCCCGGGGGCGAGGCGGGCGAGCGAGCGCAGTCCGCGCTCGGCCGCCGCAACCTGCGCGCAGTGGGGCACGTAGACCATCCCCGCCGCGCCGGCGGCGAGCGCCGCCGCGGCCAGGCGCCGGGCATCGCGCCCGCCGAGCACGGTGGCGAGCACCGGCCGGCGCCCGGCCGACTCCTCGACGATCGCGCGCACGGCGGCCGTGTGTTCGGGCGGACGCAGCTCCCCGAGCTGGGCGATGGCGCCGCACGCGCACAGCACGTCGACGCCCCCGGCGAGCTGGTGGCGGGTACCGGCCGCGAGCACATCGAGGTCGATCCCGCGGCGCGTGAACGGCGTGAGCGGAAAGCCCCAGATCCCCTGCCACGGCGCCGGATCGCTCATCGCCGGCTCAGTAGATGACCGGCTCGGGAACCTCCAGGCCGGCCCGGACGAAGTCGAAGTCGCAGCCGAGGTCGGCCTGCGTGACGTGGCGGACGAAGAGCTCCCCGTAGCCGCTGCGCACGGGGGCGGGGCGCGGCGTGGCGCGCTCGCGGCGGCGGGCCAGGGTGGCCTCGTCGACGAGCAGGTCCAGGCGGCGCCGGTCGGCGTCGAGCTCGATCTCGTCGCCGTCCTGCACGAGCGCGAGCGGGCCGCCGATCGCCGACTCGGGGGCCACGTGGAGCACGCAGGTGCCGTAGCTCGTCCCGCTCATGCGCGCGTCCGAGACGCGCACCATGTCGCGCACGCCGGCCGCCAACAGCCGGCGCGGGATCGGGAGCATGCCCCACTCGGGCATCCCGGGCCCGCCGATCGGCCCGGCGCTCTTGAGGACGAGTACCGAGCTTGGCGTGCAGGGGAGCTCGGGATCGTCGATGCGCGCCTGCATGTCGGCGTAGTCCTCGAAGACGACCGCCGGGCCGCGGTGGCGCAGGAGCGCCGGGTCGGCCGCGACCGTCTTGATCACGGCGCCGTCGGGCGCGAGGCTGCCGCGCAGGATGGCGAGGCCCCCTTCCGGCGAGAGCGGCCGGGCGAGCGGGCGGATCACCTCGTCGTTGTGCACCTCGGCGCCCGCGAGCGCCGCGCCGAGCGTGGCGCCGGTCACGGTGCGCGCGTCGCGCGCGAGCAGGTCGCCGAGCGTCTCGAGCAGCCCGCGCAGGCCGCCCGCGTAATAGAAGTCCTCCATCAGGAAGCGCCCGCCCGGCCGCACGTCCGCGAGGACGGGCGTCGAGCGGGCGAGCTCGTCGAAGCGGGCGAGCGTGAGGTCCACGCCGGCGCGGCGGCCGAGCGCGATCAGGTGCACGACGGCGTTAGTCGATCCGCCGAGCGCGAGCACCGTGCGCACCGCGTTGTCGAAGGAGGCCGGCTCGAGGAAGCTCGCGGGCCGCCGGTCGGTCCACGCGAGCTCGACGGCGAGCCGCCCGCACGCGCGCGCCATCCGCCCGTGGCCGGCGTCGACCGCGGGGATCGACGAGGCGCCCGGCAGCGTGAACCCGAGCGCCTCGGCGGCGGCGGTCATGGTCGAGGCGGTGCCCATGGTCATGCACTGCCCGGCCGAGCGCGCGATGCCGTCCTCGACGGCGAGCCACTCCGCCTCGTCGACGAGACCGGCGCGGCGGTCGGCCCAGTAGCGCCACACGTCGGTGCCGCTGCCGAGCACGCCGCCGCGGTGGTTGCCGCGCAGCATCGGGCCGGCGGGCAGGAACACGGCCGGCGTCGCCGCCGAGATCGCGCCCATCAGGAGCGCCGGCGTGGTCTTGTCGCAGCCGCCCATGAGCACGCAGGCGTCGACCGGGTAGCTGCGCAGCGCCTCCTCGGTCTCCATGGCCAGGAGGTTGCGGTACATCATCGCCGAGGGCTTCTGGAACTGCTCGGCGAGCGAGAGGACCGGCAGCTCGACGGGGAATCCGCCCGCCGACCAGACGCCCTCGCGGACCTGCTGCGCACGGTCGCG
>Ga0307374_10013687_pt1 | contig 11176 bp, 9 predicted proteins | sample OX3MG_FD_202532 | JGI IMG/M metagenome (GOLD analysis project Ga0307374, IMG submission 202532) | Soil microbial communities from Risofladan, Vaasa, Finland - OX-3 | ecosystem: Environmental > Terrestrial > Soil > Coastal area > Acid sulfate soil | place: Finland: Risofladan, Vaasa | collected... | reverse complement strand
AATCTGGGGAAGGACGAATCGATACGAATATGACGCGCCGCCGCTGGATTGCCGAAAGCTGGGATGAAGCCACCGCTACATTGGCCGGATCGCAGGCCGAACACATCACCCGGGTACTCCGGGCGCGCCCGGGAACAGAAGCCGACATAGTCGCCGGCGGCCACGTGTTTCACGCCGAAGTGGCAGCGGTCTCGCCGGGCGAGGTGCGCTTCAACCTGCTCGCCGAGGTCGAAGCCGATCCCGCGCTGCCCGTGACTTTGGTTATGTCCATCTTCAAGTTCGATCACCTGGAGTGGGCGATCGAGAAAGCCACCGAGCTGGGCGTGGCCGGAATCGTGCCCGCCATCGCGCGCCGGACGGAGAAGCACCTGGCCGACGCCGCCGAAAAACGCGTGGAGCGCTGGCGGCGCATTGCCCGCGAGGCCGCGCAGCAGTCGCGCCGCTCCGATGTGCCCGTGATCTACGACCCGGTGCAGATTGGCGCGCACGTGCGCACGCAGTCGCAGGCCACGCGCATCGTGCTGGCCGAGCAGGAGCGCACCACCACGTTGCGCGCGCTGCTGCACGCGCTGATGGATGCGTCGAGCAACGAGATGCCTTCGCTGGAGCTGGCATTCGGCCCCGAAGGCGGCTGGGCGCCGGAAGAGGAGGCGCTCTTCGACGCCAACGGTTGGCGCGCCGCCTCGCTGGGCCCGCGCATCCTGCGCGCGGAGACGGCGGCCATCGCCGCGCTGGCGGTGGTCGCGTCCTACCTGGAGTAGGTTCCGGCGATGGCGGAGTAATGGAAGTAATGAAGGGTTTCGCGTCAGGGCACGACTTCAGTCGTGCCGGACCGGCCCCAAGATGATCCGGGCTTTAGCCCCTGAGGGAAGCGTCTCCTGCGGAATTGCACGGCCACACCGTGCTGATCCCCAATCTCATTTACAGCGAGACGCCCCGCTTCCACGGAATGAAGTCGTTCTGCTTCAGCAGCTCCGCCTTCGTCAGCGCGCGCCCGCTGGCGACCTCAATCGACAGCTCCAGCAGCTTCTCCGCGCATTCCGCAATCGTGGTCTCGGCGCCGATGATCCCGCCGGCGTTGAAGTCGATGTTGTCCGGCATGCGCGCGGCCAACGCCGAGTTGGTCGAAATCTTGATCACCGGCGCAATCGGATTCCCCGTCGGCGTCCCCAGCCCGGTGGTGAACAGCACCAGGTTCGCGCCCGAGCCCACCTGCGCGGTCACGCTCTCCACGTCGTTACCCGGCGTGCAATGCAGGTTCAGCCCCGGCTCGCTCACGTACTCGGGATAATCGAGCACGCCGCGGATGGGCCCGATCCCTCCTTTGCGCGCCGCGCCCGCTGACTTGATGGCATCCGTGATCAGCCCGTCGGCGATGTTGCCGGGCGAGGGATTCATCTCGAATCCCGACTGCACCGCGCGCGCCCGCGCCGCGTAAGCGTGCATCAGGTCGTAGAAGCGCTGCGCCAGCTCGTCGGTGGCGCAGCGGTTCACCAGTTCCTGCTCCACGCCGTGCAATTCGGGAAATTCCGAAAGCAGTGTCTTGCCGCCCAGTTCTCCCAGCAGGTCGGAGACGTAGCCCAGCGTCGGATTGGCGGAGATGCCGCTGAAGCCGTCCGATCCGCCGCATTGCAGCCCGATGGTGAGCCCGGCCAGCGGCGCCGCTGTCCGCTTCGCCTCGTTCGCCTGCTCCAGCGCCGCAAACGTCGCCTCCAGCGCTTCGGTCATCAGCACGGTGTCGCGGCCGGCGCGCTGGTGTTCGAAGACCAGCACCGGCTTGCTCGCTTTCGCATCGCGCGCCCGGTATTCATCCATCAGCATCGACGCCTGCGCATGCTGGCATCCCAGGCTCAGCACCGTGGCGCCGGCCACGTTGGGATGATGAATGTAGCCCGCCAGCAATCCGCACAGCGCCTGCGCGTCCTGGCGCGTGCCGCCGCATCCGCCCTGGTGGGTGAGGAAGCGGATGCCGTCGAGGTTCGGAAACACCCGCTCCGCACGCGCTTCCGCAATAGCTTCCGAAACGCCGTGGCCATTGCCTCCGGTCCGATGCCGCACCAGCTCGCGAACGCGCTGCCGATAGTGGTTGCCTTCGCCGGCGTAGCCCAGCTCTTCTTCCAGCGCCTCCCGCATCCGCTCCACGTTGCGGTTCTCGCAGAAGACCATGGGCAGCACCAACCAATAGTTCCGGGTGCCCACCTGCCCATCGGCGCGATGAAATCCCTCGAAGGTCCGTCCAGCCCATCGCGAGGCATCGGGCAGGTCGAACTTCACGGGCCGCCGCTTGGCCGTGTACTCCCCGGCGCGGTGGCGCAGGTTGCGTGTTGAGATCAGCCCGCCGCGCGGAATCGCCAGCGTGGCCTCGCCCACCACCATCCCATACATTCGGATCAGGTCGCCGGGCGCGAAATCCTGGAGCGCCATCTTGTGCTTGGGCGGAATATTCTCCGTTACCGGGCACGCCATGGGCGGGTTGCCATAGCGCACTTCGGTTCCGGCGCTCAGCGGGGCCAGCGCCACCAGAACGTTGTCGCGCGCATCGAGTTGCAGAACAGCATCGGGCATGTGCAGTTGTCCCCTCGCTCTTACAGGCCAAGGATACAACCGCGGCCGTGCCGCCTTCCCGCCGGCATCACCAGGGATGCGCGAAGCGGATCAGCAAGGCGGCGAGTGAGCCGCCAATCAGGGGACCGAGGATAGGGATAGGCGCATAACGCCAGTTCGATCCGCCTTTGCCGGGAATCGGGGCGAGCGCGTGCACCAGCCGGGGCCCGAAATCGCGCGCGGGATTGATCGCGTATCCCGTGGTTCCACCCAGCGAGAGGCCGATGCCCCAAACCAGGCTGCCTACCAGCCACGGCCCAATCCCTGCGGCCGGCCCGCGCTCTGCCACGCCCGGAGAAAAGATGGCGCCTGCAACCAACACCAGAACCGCTGTGCCGATCATCTCGCTCAACAGGTTCCACGGAGGCGCGCTGATTGCCGGCCCGGTGCAGAATATGCCCAGCTTGGCTGCTGCATCCGGCGTCTCGCGCCAGTGCGGCCCGTAGTGCAGCGCCACCAGGCCCGCGCCGCACATCGCCCCCAGCAACTGCGCGCTCCACAGCCACGCCACATTGCCGTAGTGCCCGCTCACAATCGCTCCAGCAAGCGTCACGGCGGGGTTGATGGCTGCATCGTGGCTGCCGAATCCCTGCGCCACGATCACCCCGCACATCACCCCCAGCGCCCAGCCCGCGGTAACTACTATCCAGCCCCCGTTCGCCGCATACGACTTCCGCAGCGTCACGCCCGCGCACACGCCGTCTCCCAGAAGGACCAGCACCAGTGTGCCCATGAACTCGCCCAGCCAGGGTGAATGCATTCCGCTCCCTCGTCAGCCTCGGTTCAAAACCACGTCTTCCGCTTGTACTCGCGATACTCCGCGCCGAACTTCTCCTCCAGCGCCTTCGCCTCTTGACCGCTGCGCCACACCTGGAGAGGGATCAGGACGGCAAACAGCAAAAGCCATAACGGCCGGTCCACAAAGACGATCACGCCCACGATCATCAGGGCGCCGAAAACATAAATCGGATTGCGAATGCGCGCGTACAGCCCCGTGGTCACCAGCTTCGACGCCTTCGCCTCCAAGCTGAACGCGCTGCCCAACTGCAGCCGCGCCAGAACAAACAGCAGGAACGCCGGCGCCGCAATCGCCGCTCCGGCAATGTGCCAAGGCGTCCATTGCAGATGGGTGGCATGCGCCGCGTACCAAATCAGAATGGCGACAACGATCGCCAGCGTAATCATGTTGAGCTTCATCGGAGAGTCTCCGTCCCCCGCCGCGAATTTGCATCCGGACCGATTACCGCACGACTTTATAGCTGTAGATCAAGTCGGCTCCTTGAGTCTGCGGCGGGCCAATCAGCGCCACTTCTCCTCCGGGTGAGGACTCGCTGCCCAGCGCGAAGGTCTCCTCCGATCCGTTCCGGCGAATCCAGTGCAAGGTGCCGCCGGAAACGCAGTCCTTCGACACCGTGAACGAAGTCGTTTCGTTCAGCCTGATCCGTTGTGAAGCGCCGCTTCCGCACTGGTTGGCGGCTCCCTCGTAAGTCAACCGGAGGATGGAGCGTTCTTCATTTACGCGCGTACTGGCCGGGACAGTGGGCTGTGCGGCAGCCTGCTGGGCCGGAGGAGCGCTGGGTGAGGTCTGCGCCGCCGCGCTATTGCCTGAATTTACATGCATGGAAACAAAGATGAGGAGAACGCCCAGCACGCCAAGAATCACCTGGCGGAGCAGAGACTTCAACGCAGGGATCTCTATGTCAAACGCCTTCAGGCCGCCGCCCACCACGGCAGCAATGATGCATGCAAGGCCTGCGGATAAGATTGCTGTGCTCATGAATTCATTCCCCTTATGTCATGTGAGATTGCGGCTATTGTTAACTGCTGAGAGGAATTGCGCAAGAGCCAAATGCGGTAGCGCTGTCTGCTGGCATCCGGCTGCCGTGCCGCTCGCAATGGCGCTACTTTGAATTTGCCGGCGGAGCGCAGGGAGGTGCGGCGCCGCACCCATCCCATTGTGTGAGCAGTTCCCGCACCACCACGTGGCCCACGCGATAGGCCGCCTCCAGCGCAGGCAGATAGGCACTGTAGGTCCCCACGCGCTGGTGCGCCAGGCTCTCGGCTGCGCTCATCCCCCGCGGCTGCCGGTCGTAGTTGCTCACCGTCCGCAGCACCAGCACGCGGTTCCAATTCACTTTTCCCGCCGCCGCCAGAAACTTAAGCGATTGCAGAGTCCCCGTATCCTCCATCGCCGTGGTGGCAAACTCGCCCTTCCCGCCGGTGAAATAGCGCACCCACTCCGCCGCCCACTCGTCCTTGAGCTTTCCATGCCAGAACGCGGAGCCCGACACCTCGTCGTCCATGGTGACCGACGGAGGCTTCTGCGCGGCAGCGCCATCGAAGGCCGCGCGCTCCTGCTTGAGTGTGATGGAATCGGGCAACGGCACATTGCGCGTGAGGCCGTACGCCCATTCCGCGAGAGCTGGGTTGAGCGCGTACACCTGCCCCGGCAACGGCTCCGCTGGTTGCTCGAACGGGCGAGTTTTGTGTAGCGGCAGCTTGCCCGTGCTCCAGTCCGGCGGAATTTCGCGAGCATCGATCTCGTAGCCCAGGTCGCCATCCACCACCCATCGCGCCCACGCCGCCGAGCCCAGCGAAATACGCTCCGGGCTCCCGCCCGCAATCCCGGCGATGAGCCAATACGCGTGGCTCAGGTCGAAGCGCGGATCGAGCCCCAGCGCCATGATCGTCGCCGCGGCGTGGGCTGTTCCCGGCCCGGTCAGCACCGCCATCTCCCCCGCGCCGTTCATGCGCGCCGCGTGGTAGCCCGCGGGCAGCGGATACACGCGATCCAGGTGGTCGCGCTCCACCCAGAACTGCAGCTCGCCCGGAGTGTCGCCGGTGTCCGCGCCCACTTCGAACATGGCAACGACGACGACTTTGACGGGAATCGGCCGGGGAGCCGCACGGGCAGCGCATCCGCCCGCGCACAGCCACACCAGAGCCAGAAGGGTTCGCATCCGAGTCATTGAATCCGATGGTAAATGCCATTCCCAACGAACCGCTGCCCGGTGCGCTCCGCCTGCGCGTACGCCGCCGGAATTGATCGCGGCGGCACGCGACTGGGAGGATAATGATGCCAACGGCTACGACACCCGCACCTCTGAGTTATCGCGAATCGTCGAAGCCAACAGGAAGCGCATTGAAAGGGTTTGGAATGAGCACTTCGCCTAGCGCAACCAGCGTCCGGTTCGACCAAGACAGCATGTGGGTCGATCTCAGCGATGGACGCATTCTCGGGGTGCCGCTGGCGTGGTTCCCCCGGCTATTGCGCGCCGATCCAGAACAGCGGGAACAGGTGCGAATCAGCAGCCGCGGCCTGCATTGGGACGCGCTCGATGAGGACATCTCCGTCGCAGGCTTGCTGGCCGGACTCGGCGATCGGACCTCCAGCGATCGGACGTTTGCCGCGTAAAGCGGTTTCTGAGTTGGTGTGTCTCGGCAGGGGCTAAAGCCCGGACCTCATAGTGGCGTTTTTCGGCACGACTGAAGTCGTGTCCTGTTACAAAACCCCATAGCTGGATACGGCTACCCCCAGACGGCCCTGGAAGCCGCCTCTTCGCTTAGACTTCTTCCATGGCGCTCAAGTTCACCACGTCTTACCTCGAAGACTCGCTCGAGATCTTCCGCCATTCCAAGAAGCTTGCCGAGCGCGCGATGGCACAGGTTTCCGACGAACAGCTCTTCGCCACGCTGGACGAAGAGGCCAACTCCATCGCCGTCATCGTCAAGCACATGGCCGGCAACATGCGCTCGCGCTGGACGGACTTCCTGACCAGCGACGGCGAGAAGCCCACCCGCAATCGCGACAGCGAGTTTGTCGATCCGGCGCCGACGCGCGCGGCCCTGCTGGCCGACTGGGAAGACGGCTGGGCGCGCGTCTTCTCCGCCCTCGAACCGCTCAGCGACGACGACCTCGACCGCACCATCACCATCCGCGGCGAAGCCCACTCGGTGATGCAGGCCATCAACCGCCAGGTAGCGCACTACTCCCATCACATCGGACAGATTGTCCTGCTTGCCAAGCATTTTGCCGGCGAGCGGTGGGAATCGCTGAGCATTCCCCGCAACCGCTCCGCCGACTTCAACCGACGCGTTGCCGCCGGCGAAGCCAGCCAGCGGTAAGGCGAGCGAGTCGGCGAGTCAGCAAGTCAGCAAGATCTTCCTGTGGAGACATCAGAATTTCGCCTTTGTTTCGCCTCTTTGCCAGCAATGCCAGCAATGCCAGCATTGCCAGCAAATGGGGGGGAGGGGGGTATCGTGTCTTTCTCACCAAAGGTGCGGTACTTTCGCCCTTGTTACGTCTTTTTGCTAGCAATGCTAGCAATGCCAGCAATGCCAGCAATGACAGCACTGCCAGCAATGCTGGCAAAATGGGGGGAGGGGGGTATTTATTTTCCCCGCTGAACACGAAAGGAGCTTCACAGGAAGCTCCCTTCATTTAGAGCTTGGGCGAAACCGCTTCGTCCCGCTGTATCGGGGATCACACAAGGATCACCGCACGCATTCAAACCGCTTCCGCGCGCAGTTGCACACCGGGCACAGGCCGCCCTGGTCTTCCTCTTTGGAGGTGTACCCGCACACCGGGCAAACGCGGAAATCGCGGTGCATGGTCACCCAGGAATCCTCGTCCTCGATCTCCACCAGCGCCTCGGCCTCGTTGAACAGCCGCACGTGCGTCTTTTCCGCCTCCAGCGCCCAGGTGAAGGTGCGGATCGCAGCCACGTCATGATGAACCTGCGCCTGCGCTACAAACGCCGGGTACATGATGTCCACTTCGAACTGCTCGCCCGCAATTGCCGCCCGCAAGTTGTCCAGCGTGTTCTTCACCTCGAACTCCTGCGGCTCGAACTCCAACTGCCCGCCCAACTGGCGCGCGATGCGCCCGTGATTGGCGGCGTGAATCTCTTCTGCCCGGCACGCCGCCCGGAACAGGCTGCCCACGCCATGCCACCCCTCGCCGTCCGCCTTCTCGGCGAACTCGCGATAGCGCGCCTGCACATTCGACTCTCCCTCGAATGCCGTGCGCAGCACTTCCACCAACGATGCATTCCCCGCGCTCACACTGTGCATGACTTGTTCTCCTGCCGTGGGTAGATTCAGGAGCCCTGACTGACGATAGCGTAGGCCCGAGGGGTTCATCGCGCTGTGATGCCGGCCACCTTAGGAGCCCATGGGGAGAGTCCAGTTTTGAAAGGGCTCGACTGAAAAGGCTGCGGAAAAATTCGTTTGCGTGGTCAAATCGCGACGAAAGGCGCAGGCGCTAGAGTGTCTGCGTGAGAACTGCATTTCTGCGAGTTGAGGGGACATCTAAGGGGCACTTTCAAGGATAAAGACAGCAAGTTAGCGTCGCTTCGCGACATGGCAAGTTAGCAAGTTCGCGGATACGGTGAGTTCTCACGCAGACACCCAAAAAGCCCGGACCTCAAAGTGGCGCTTTTCGTCACGCGACCCGTGAGCGGGTTCCCCGGTCGTGCCCTGACAACAAAGCCACGTAGCGGGATATAGCAACCCGGAGACAACTCTGAAGCCCCTGAGAGGCGGTTTCCCTCGCAATTCGGCTTGCACCGCGGGCTGTCAGCCGCACGGCCGCGCGCCTTTGCGCCCAAAAAGCAAACGGGCAGGCGCCAAGCCTGCCCGTCTCCCGGCCTGTCCGGCGGCCGCTTACGGCTGGATCGGAACTCCCTGCGCGCTGCTCGGCCTCTGGTGCGCCGCCTGTGCTTCGTGGGCCTGCGCTTTCTCCGCCAGCACCTTATGCGCGTTATCTTCCAGCGCCTGGGCTTCGGGCAGATAGCTCAGCGCCTTCTCGATCTGCGGATCCCAGTCCGCATGCACTCTCAGCCCCTGCAACTCCCCGTACTGGCTGGCGACGATCGACTCCTTGATGTTGATCTTCAGCCAGTCCAGGTTGTCCGCGATGTCCTTTTCCGTCCAGGGAATGTTCTCCCCGGTCAGGTATTGCTTGAAGTCCGCCAGCACCGCGTCATCCACCTTGAAATTCCTGTCCACGGTGTGGCTGGCCAGGTAATGCGGCGCGAAGTGGAAGAATGCGTAGCGGTAACCGAGCTCGTCCTGGAACGGGGTCGACTTCGGCTGCTCAATCTTTTCGTCCGGGGTAATGCCGCCGCCGCCGTACACCGTGCGCCCGGAATCGGTGAGCTTCACATCGCGGTTTTCCTTGTCCGCGGGCTCCGCTCCGGCGTGGTTGTAATAGTAGTCGTACAGCGAAACCCCGTTGTAGTTCCGCTGGATCAGCCGCCCCGACGGGGTGTAGTAGTGATAGGTTGTCAGCGCCAGGCCGGAGTTGTCGTTCAGGTTATAGACCGTCTGCACCAGGCCCTTGCCGAAGGTGGTTTCGCCCACCACCAGCGCCCGGTCATGATCCTGCAGCGCCCCGGTCACAATCTCCGCCGCCGATGCCGTGTTGCGGTTGACCAGCACCACGATGGGGAACGCCTTGCCGTCATTGCCGTGGGTGGCCACGTAGTTCTGGTCCGGATAGGCGCGCCCGCGCTGCGACACGATGGTCTGCCCCTTCGCCAGCAGGTGATCGCAAACGTCCACCGCCTGGCTCAGCAGCCCGCCGGGATTGCCGCGCAGGTCGAGAACCAAGCCCTTCAGAGGCCCGAAGTTGTTGATCGCGTCCTGGACCTCCTGCCCCGTCGTCTCCTGGAACTGGGTCAGGTGAATGTAACCTACTCCCGGCTTGATCTCGTACTTCAGGTCCACGGAGGGGTGGGGAATCTCGTCCCGCACCAGGTCGAATACCAGCGGCTTGGCCTGCCCCACCCGGGCCATTGTCACCTGCACGTGGGTTCCCTTGGGCCCCTTCAGCGCCTTGGCGACGGCGTCGGATGTGGTCAGGCTGTTCTCGTCGTCGGCGCCCGGCACCACCGCCTTGCCGTCCACCGCTGAAATTACGTCGCCCGGCTTGATCCCGGCCCGGAACGACGGCGTTCCCTCGTAGGGCGTGATCACGTAGATCTTGTCGTGCCCTGCCGCGTCCCGCTGCTCCTGGATCACCATGCCCACGCCGTAGTAGTGCCCGCGCTGGTCCTCGCGCATCTTGGCATAGGCCTTGGGATCGTAGAAGTTGGAGTGCGGATCGAGCGTCCGCAGCATTCCCGGGATGGCTCCGTCGTAGATTGCTCCGTCGATCTTGTCCCCGGTGATGGGCTCGGCATAGTTCTGCTCCACCAGTGCGTACACGCTGGTGAACTGCTTCAGGCTGTCGCGGATCTGGCTCTCGTCCTCAGACGACTGCGCGCCGACGTTGCGCTGAAGCACGCTGCCGACGACGGCGCAGGCAGCAAAGAATACGATAGTGGTGAAAAAAGCGCGGCGGGCGCGGGGAGTCATAAGCGGAAGGAACCTCCGGCGGCGAAGGCGGCGCACAGGAATTGAGCAGCCGGGCCTTGCAGCCTTAACTGAAGTATAACACCGGCTTGTTTGACGCTTGCGGCACCGCTCCGGTAGCCCCGACACAGGGTTCAGGGGTCAGGGTTCAGAAAAGCAGGGGACGAGGGACAAAGGGACGAGGGACAAAGGGACGAGGGACAAAGGCAGCAACTGATCCCTGAAACCTGAACCTGATCCCTGAACCGCTCGCGATCGATTTACAATAGCGTCTATACCCCAGGCGGAGTCCGTCCGCTGCCTGCCGTGTGCCGACCTATGACCTTCCGTCCCATTTCGATTTGCGCCGCCTCCGTCCTTTCCACATTGCTGCTTGCAGTTCCCGCCCTGGCCCAGACGCGTCCGGCTGAGCCGGCCAGCCCCTACGGCGGCGAGGTGGTGGAGAGGATTATTGCCCGCATCAACGACCAGATCATCACCCAGTCCGATTACGATCGCGCCCTGAAGGAAGTGGACGACGAGATGCGCCAGCATGGCGCCACCATGCAGCAGATCTCCGAGGCCCACCGCGACCTGCTGCGCAACATGATCGACCAGCAACTCTGGCTCTCCAAGGGCAAGGAACTCGGCATCAGCGGTGAGGATGGGCTGGTTCGGCGCCTGGACGAGATCCGCAAACAGTACAATCTGGCCTCCCTGGAAGATCTGGAAAAGGCGGCCCAGGAACAGGGTGTCTCCTTTGAAGATTTCAAGCAGAACATCCGCAACCAGATCATCACCCAGGAAGTGATGCGCCAGGAAGTCGGCGCTCACATCAGCTTCACTCCGGGCGAAGTGCAGCGCTATTACCAGGAGCACCAGACCCAATACCAGCAGCCGGAAAGCGTCAAGCTCAGTGAAATCCTGATTCCCACGGCGGAAGATGCCAGCGCCGCCCAGGTGTCAGAAGCCGAAGCCAAGGCGAACGATGTGGAAGCCAAGCTCAAGGGCGGCGCCGATTTTGCCCAGCTCGCCCGCACTCAGAGCGCCGGCCAGACTGCCGCCCAGGGCGGCGACCTCGGCACCTACCGCCGCGGCCAGCTTGGCGCTCAGGTTTTTGAGGACGCCACCTTCAGCCTGCCGACCGGCGGTGTCTCCCAGCCCATCCGCACCCGCCAGGGCTTCGTGATCTTCAAGGTCGTCCAGCACACGCCCGCCGGGGTCCAGCCCTACAAGC
>Ga0307374_10013685_pt1 | contig 11177 bp, 7 predicted proteins | sample OX3MG_FD_202532 | JGI IMG/M metagenome (GOLD analysis project Ga0307374, IMG submission 202532) | Soil microbial communities from Risofladan, Vaasa, Finland - OX-3 | ecosystem: Environmental > Terrestrial > Soil > Coastal area > Acid sulfate soil | place: Finland: Risofladan, Vaasa | collected... | reverse complement strand
GGCTGCATCGGTCTTCCTCACTAACTGCTTGGAGTGTGGTTCAGTGAGGTGAGCGTACCCCGTGCCCTCCTTTGCCTGTCCATCCGCGACAATTAAATGGCCCTGTCCCCATGGTCCCGTCGCGCATGGAGGGCAGCCGGTAGGGGAGTCCAGTTAGCCCAAGGCGCTCGGGCATGCTACCCTATCAGGGTTGTCATCACGGGGGAGCAAGACGTTTGTCCACCATCACGCCCGAGCATGCGATCAAGGATTCGGTCAGCCTGTTCACCTCCGCGGAATGCCGCGCCGAGCATCCGCTCCGCTTGGGAACCCGCGGTAGCGTGCTGGCCCTCGCGCAAACTGCTATCGTACAGACCCACCTGACTCACCTGACGCCGCCGATCGCCTCCGTGGTGACGGTGGTGCATTCCCTTGGCGACCGGGTTCGAGATCAACCCTTGGCCTCGCTTGAGTCGCAGGGTATCTTTACCGAGGCTCTTGAGCAGGCGCTCCGGGAATCGGTCGTGGATGCCGCGATTCATTCGGCGAAGGATCTTCCCAGCACGCTGCCCTCTGATATGCTGATCGCCGCCGCACTGGGCCGCGAGGACCCACGCGATTGCCTGGTCAGCGCCCACGGCGTGGATGTCCTGGGCCTTCCCCAGGGCGCCACCGTAGGGACCGGAAGCCCACGGCGCGTCTCCCAACTCCGCCGGCTCCGACCAGACCTGCGGTTTGAGCCGTTGCGCGGCAACGTGGATACGCGCAGGCGCGCCGCGCTTGAGGGCCGCGTAGACGCGGTGGTGCTCGCGGTCGCCGGCCTGAACAGGCTGGGTCTCATGGATCGCCACGCGGCGCCGATCCCGATCGAGCAGTGTCTTCCCCAAGCCGGCCAGGGAACGCTAGTGATCGAGATTCGAGCGGATGACATCGAGACAGCGAGCATCTTTCGTCCCCTCGATCGTGCCTATCGCTCAACCTTGGCCTGCCTTGACGCCGAACGCGCGGTCCTTGCTTGCTTGCGGGCGGGATGCCAGGCCCCAGTTGCCGCCCACGCCGAGATCCTCCCCGATCAATCGCTCCTCCTGCGAGGGTGCGTGGCGTCCTTGGATGGCCAGGTCGTGGTACGGTTCTCGCACCAGGGTCACCCGGAAACGGCGGCTGAAATTGGTCGGATCGTTGCCAACGGCTTGCGTGATCAGGGCGCGGAAGCGCTCCTGATAGCCGCCGCCAACGGAGCGCCGTGAACGAGAACGCGACCCCCGCCAGGCAGCAATACCTTGAACTGAAAGCCGGATATCCCGACGCCGTGGTCTGGTTTCGCCTGGGCGACTTTTATGAGATGTTTGATGAGGACGCCAGGGTGGCGTCCGCCGCGCTTCGCATTACTCTTACCTCCCGCTCTTTCGGGAAGGATTGCCGCGTGCCCATGTGTGGCGTCCCCGTTCACGCGCACGCCCGTTTCCTGGCGCGGCTGGTGCGTCAGGGCCACAACGTAGCGATCTGCGAGCAGCTGAGTCCGCCAGGAAAGGGCTTGGTCGAGCGGAAAGTGGTCCGCGTAATCACCCCTGGCACCCTTTCCGAGCCGGAATTGCTCCGCCCAGGCGAGAGTAACTATCTAGCGGCGATTACCCGACGGGCCGGTAGGTACGCTATCGCCCACGCCGAGGTATCCACGGGAGAGTTTCGGGTGGCCGAAACCGACGACGCGGGAGAGTTGGCGCGCGAATTGGAAAGCCTGGACCCGCCTGAGTGTCTGGTTGATGGCGAGGCTGCGTTGCCCAACCTGACCTTGCGCCATCGAGCCGGCGACCAGGGTTTATGGCGAAATGCTTCAGGATTGGACCATCTGCGGCGTCACCTGGATGCCGCGTCGCTGCATGTGGCCGACTGTGAGCAGCGTCCAGCCAGCGCCGCCGCCGCGGGCGCCATCCTGGCCTACCTTGAGCGGACCAACCGCACCCTGCTAAATAACCTTCGTCGCCTCCTCCCCTATCCTCTCAGCGACGCCGTGGCCGTGGATCAGGCCACGCGAGCCATCCTGCTGGGCAAGGAACGCTCCAGCGGCGAGGGCGAGGTCACCCTCCGAGGTCTGCTCGATCAGACCATCACGGCCATGGGATCCCGTCAATTGGCGCGCTGGCTTCGGCGGCCTTCCCGCGACCTTGCCATGCTGACCACCCGACAGGACGCGATCGGAGAATTGGTGGAGGCGTCGGAAACCCGGGCCGTTCTTCGGCAGGGGTTACGAGGGATCGGCGACCTGGAGCGGCTCACTGGGCGAGTCGGCCAGGGGCGGGCCGGTGCCGAGGAGTTGCATGCCCTCGCCACGATCCTGGAAGCAACTCCTGCTCTCCAGCGCGTCCTTGCCCAGGTCGTGGCCCCCTACCTAATGGCTGAAGCGCAGGCCCTGGATCCCGGTCTCGATATCGCGGCCGCCATTCGAGCCGCCGTGGCGGCGCCGGGGAGCGAAAGTTCGATTCGCCCAGGCTACGATCCGGAAATTGACCAACTCGGCGTACAGGCCGGCCATGCACGAGATCGCCTGGCGCTACTGGAAACCGAGGAACGAGAGCGAACCGCGATCCGATCGCTCAAGGTCGCGTACAACAGCGTTTTCGGCTACTACATCGAAGTATCCCGGGCGAACCTGGGTAAGGTGCCGGCTGACTATGTGCGGAAACAGACCCTCGTCAACGCGGAGCGTTTCGTAACCGCCGAGCTACTGCATTGGGAGGCCGAGCTTGCCGAGGCCGAGGCGCGCTTGCGGGAGAAAGACGCCGAACGATTCACCGCCCTCCTGCAAGGCATCAGCCGCGAGACGCCGCGCCTGCAACGAACGGCCGAGGCATTTGGCGTCCTGGACGCCTTGGGATCCCTGGCCGAGGTCGCCGAGCAGAGGCGCTTCAGCCGGCCTGAATTGGTCGACAGCACCGAGTTGGCTATCACGGCTGGGCGCCACCCCGTCGTGGAGGCGGCGATCGGACCGGAATCGTATATCGCCAACGACTGTCGACTCGGCGGCGAGGGACCATCACTGGCGATCGTGACCGGACCCAACATGGGTGGTAAGAGCACGTACTTGCGCCAGGTGGCCCTGATCGTCTACCTGGCCCAGATCGGGAGCTTCGTGCCGGCCACACACGCCCGCATAGGACTGGTGGACCGGATAGTCAGCCGCGTGGGCGCGCATGACCACCTGGCCCGCGGCCAGTCTACCTTCCTGGTTGAGATGGCGGAGACCGCCGCGATTACCCGCCTGGCCACGCCGCGGAGCCTGGTGCTCCTGGATGAGATAGGCCGCGGCACCACCAGTTGCGACGGGCAGGCGATCGCCCATGCCGTAGCCGAATATCTTCACGATATCGTGGAGGCCCGAGCGCTCTTCGCCACCCACTACTATGAGGTAGCCCGCGCCGCTGAAAGCTGGGCCCGGGCCTGTAACCTGCATGTGGCCGCCGAGGAGCATGGTGAGGATGTGGTATTCCTCTACGCGGTGTCGCCTGGGGTGGCCGACAAGAGCTTCGCGCTCCATGTCGCCAGACTGGCCGGGATGCCTGAACAGATCGTGCGGCGGGCCGAGGATCTTGTCGCCGCGTGGAGCCCGGTCAACCCGGGCCGGACCGCCGAACTCTACGCACAGGGAGTAAGCCAACCGCCGATCCAGTTTCGGGTGGCTGAACGCGCGGCGCCGAACCTGGTGATCGACGGCCTATTGGCCCTTGATCTGGCGGCCACAACCCCAATCGCCGCACTGAACGCTCTTCACCACCTACAGCGGCAGGCCAGGGACGATCGGGCGCCCGGGAAACCCCGCGCGGATCGCTCGACCGGCTAGCGGCGCCATGGAACACGCTGCTACTCTCCGTCGCCCAATACGCACCATGGAGCCGGCCCTGGCTCAACGGATCGCCGCCGGTGAAGTAGTGGAGCGCCCTGGCTCGGTGCTCCGCGAACTGGTTGAAAACGCTCTGGACGCGGGCGCCAGTTCCATCCGCGTCACGGTGGTTGGGGGTGGCCTCGATCTGATTGAGGTCAGCGATGATGGTCAGGGGATTCCGTTCGATGAACTGCCCCTGGCCTTCGCCCGCCACGCCACCAGTAAGATCCTGTCCGAGCACGATCTTGAGGCCATTCACACGCTAGGTTTCCGCGGCGAGGCGCTGGCGGCGATCGCCGCCGTGGCCACGGTGGAGGCGACCTCCGCCACTTCTGATGGCTCGGCCGGGGCGCGGATCGTCCTGCGTGAAGGTAAGGTGACGGAGCAGAGCCGGCGCGCCCGTTCGCCGGGCGCCACGATTGCCGTCCGAGACCTGTTCGCCATGCAGCCAGTGCGCCGAGGGTTCCTGCCTTCCAGGAGCGCTGAACGCGCGCATCTGCTAGCGCTGATTCGTCTCTATGCCATCGCCAGACCCATGGTCCGCTTTAGCTTGACCCTGGATGGGAAGGAAGTCTTTCGCTCGGCCGGCCTCGGCGAGCCAGCCGCCCTCGCTGCCGTCCATGGCGCTCAGGCGGCTCGCCTGAGTCCGCTGGGTCCACGCTCCATCGGCGACGGGCAGCTACACGGTTATAGTGGTGATCCTGGCTTCACCCGCGGCGATCGCGAAGGACTGCTCATCATCCTCAATGGGCGTTGGATCCGGCCCAAGGCTTGGCTAGCCGCGATAGAATCAGCCTATCAGCCAATCCTTCCCCATGGTCGGCACCCACACGCCGTGTTGTATGTCAGTATTGATCCCACGCTGGTGGACATTAATCTTCATCCCGCCAAGCTTGAGGCGCGCGTACGCGGCGACGACGAAATGCGGCGGGGCTTGGGGGCTCTGATCCGCGAACGCTTGGGGAACTCGGTGACCCCGGCATCCCTACTTGCCAATCCCCTGGAGCGCCCCCGACAGCGCCTGCTACCCACCCCTCGGAGAAGTCTGCGCGAGACTGGAGGCGCGTACAGCCAGGAATTAGACTTCTCTTCGATGCGCGTACACGGCCAAATCTTTCGCACCGCGATTCTCGTCGAGGCCGGCAACACGCTCTATCTCGTGGATCAACATCGAGCGGATGAGCGAGCCCTCTATGAATTGCTCACCAAACAAGAGAGCCACGTTGCCTCCCAGGAGCTTTTAGAGCCGCTTCGCCTGGAGGCGCGAGAACGTGATCTGGAAAGCATTGAGGAAAGGCTTCCGGAGCTGGCCGACCTGGGATTTCGGGTGGAGCGCTTTGGCAGGCGGACGTTCTTGGTGCGGTCTCAGCCCATCGGACTACCAGGAAGCGCCGGGGCCGCGGTGCTGGAGAGCCTTGCCGGAGGCTGGGACGAGGGAGCGAACTGGCGCGAGCGGCTGCTGATCGATATCGCGTGCCGGGCCGCGGTCAAGCGCGGGACCACGCTTACCGACCAAGAAATTGATGCTCTCATGGCGCGGTGGCAAGGCTGCGCCGCCCGTGCCCAGTGCCCACACGGCAGTCCGATCGTGGCCGTGGTCCATGCGGAGGATCTGGCTCGGCACTTTGGCTGGCCGTAAACCAGCGAACCTAAAGGCGCCCGGTCTCCTGGCTCTCAAGCACTTGGCTCGGTAACCACGGTCATTTCCATCCGGCACACCCGGCAACGGAAGGTGAACCCGGCGGCCAGATCCTCCTGATGGAGATAATATGCCTGTTCATTCCGGCAGTTATGGCACGCCTTATAGCCAAACTGATATTCCCCGCAGTCAAAAGGCCGCAATCGCGGCGCCATTCGAACGGGCCGTAGCAGATTCAGCACCGCGCCGGAAGGGAGTCCGGCGTCCGCGCCGTCCAGATCCTCGCTAGAGACTTCGCCCACCGGCAGGATGCCGACAGGCCCTTCGGCGATGGGCGCCGCCCCGATCATCTTATGGAATGTGGCATCGGTTAGCTTTGCTTTCCGCTTGCGCGCATTCCCCCCAAATCGTCCATGATGCACAAGGATCACTCCTCTCCGGGGTACGAGCCCACGCCCGCGGTGCAGGCTGAGGCGCCCACCCACTCCTGGAAAGCATCGAGGCTGCCAAAGCCCTTTAGAATGCTCGCACAGCATTCCTCGGAACAAAGAAATACTCTTCCGTAGTAGAAGCGGCCGATATCATCGCTATACAGGCGGGAACGCCCCTCCTCGTGGTTGGTGATGCGTACCAGCACCACCGGCCGGCCACAGCACGCGCAGAAACGGGTTATTCTACTGCCGGTCACGCTCTCTCGCCTCCCCTGAAAAGGCGTTGGGCCTGATGCACACGTTCAAATAGTCGCGCCGGTATTCGGGAGCAACGCGCTCAGGTCACCTAACTCCCGCCAGCGCCTAGTGCCAATGTACCATAGGATCCAATCCTGCGCCCCGCCTTATTCACGGTGGCGGCGAAACAAAAGCAGCGCACCAGTGGAGAGGTTAATGGCCTTTTCACCTTTCTGGGGGTACCCTGCTAGTAGAGCCTGGTGAAACGGGGAACGGCATGGGTCAGTTCGAACCCACTATCACACGAATAGGTGATTACAAAGAATGAACGGCCTCATTATAGTGTGGGCCAGGAGGCTACCAAGGGCGGCACGGGGAGCAACCCAGTGGAGCCCAACGCCGGACTGATCGTATTTGTGGTACGATTTCTCCGGCGGGTGAAGGAGGTACGACGATGCCCGACCTATTTGAACCCGAAATCGCGACCGTGGTGGTAGCCTGCGGGGCCTGTGGCACTCCTCTGGAGTTGGCGAGCACCGCCCTGGGAGTGTTTGGCTCACGAGACGCCATTCTCTGCATGGACTGCCTCTTACGTCAGGGCGCCGATGCGTCGCCGGACGCGACAGTCTCGCTGACCGAGCGGATTCGTTTGATTGATGAAACCGTGGATGAGTTCGCCGCCCATCTGCGAAACGTTCTGGTTCGCTGCGTGAAGCCTGATCTGAACTGGAATCGCGAGTATGGTTTTGAGCAATGGACGCACCCAGGCGACCAGATCGCCGCATCCATCGCTCCCAGCGTGTGGTACTCCATGCGGCAATATCTTTCCGACCGCGCACTGGCAAGCGAGCAATAGGCTACCAGGTTCTATCATCTTGAAGCCCCGGCCTTCAGGCCGGGGAGCCTCATTGTCCGCCTAGCCGTGGCCTTTAGGCCGCTTCTTCTCCTTACCTCTCTCCTTCTCCTTCCTTCTTCGAGCATCATCCGACAGCGGAGCTCACCCGACCAGGGTGGCGGGCGAAAAGCCCACAACTAGGCCACCAAATGAGTCTCCTCGGCGTAAACGCCGGGGTCTCAATCTGGTACAACCTGATCCGCGAACTATCCTGCCCAGCCCTAGGAACCATGACCCCCAAGAAAGAGGCGGGGGCGCCAGGATGCACGATCCCTGCCTATTAAACCCCAATCCACACTGACGGGGTACGCGACGCGCATGCGTCCCGATACAATGAAGGCGTAGTTAGAGGGAGAATGTGTGTCCGAGCCACTGTTCCAGGCCAGAAGAAATGGCGTAGTCGAGCGGTTGGAGCGGGGGCACTGCGTGCTCTCCGACGCGCGAGGGAGCGTCCTGTGGGCGGTTGGAGATCCCGATCACGTGACCTATCTCCGCTCCTCCGCGAAGCCGATGCAGGTGACCGCCCTACTGCTCAGTGGAGCGGTTGACAAGTTCGGCCTTGAGGCGGCGCACATCGCGGTGGCGTGCGGATCGCATCATGGAGAACCACGGCATGTACATACCGTAAGCGACCTCCTTCGCCGCGCCGGAGTGGGTCCGGAAATGCTGCAATGCGGCGCCCACGATCTGGCCGCGCCTATTGCCTACCCTCTGGCTAGGGCCGGCCTCCATCCATCGCCATTGCACAATAATTGTTCGGGGAAGCACGCAGGAATGCTCACCGCCGCCCACGCTTTGGGCGCCCCGCTCGCCACCTATCTTGAACCAGGGCATCCCGTCCAGACTCGCATTCTCCAGTCGGTTTCCGCCTGCGCGAGCCTTTCCCCGGACCAGATTGTGGTAGGCACGGATGGCTGTAGCGCTCCTAACTTTGCCCTCTCCATGCGGCGCATCGCCCGCTGCTTCGCCCAGATTGCCGACCCCAGTGGTTTGGATGCCGAGCTGGCGACCGCGCTGATGACGGCCGGCGCCGCGATGCGCGCGGACCCCTGGCTCGTAAGCGGCGCCGATTCCCTGGACACCGCCTTGATGGGCGCCTTGCCTACGACGGTCATCAGCAAGGGCGGAGCCGAGGGCCTTCAATGTCTTGCCTTGCCGGCCCACGGACTGGGGCTGGCGGTGAAGTTCGAGAGCGGCAGGGCGGAGGGGATCGGCGCTGTCGTACTGGCCATTCTGCGCGGATTGGGTCTGATAAGCCGGCCACTGCCCCCTCCCTTGGCCCGTTTCGACGCCCCCTCGGTGCGAAACCATCGAGGTCTGGTCGTCGGTGACACACGGAGCCTGGTCGACCTTGCCGCCGCGCCTCAACTTACGGCCACCCCCGCGAACGTATGAATCCTGACGATAAAGGAGCCCCGCTCCGGCGCGACATCCGTCTGCTCGGCGACATCCTTGGCCGAGTGATCATTCAGGAAGCGGGACCAGGGGTTTTTGGGCGCGAGGAAGAACTTCGCGCGCTCTGTAAGGCGATGCGCGCGGGCGCCAGCCCTGATATTGAAGCGCGGGTGCTGGAGATCACGCGACAGGTAAGCCTCGACGAGGCGGAGCCGCTGATTCGGGCCTTCGCGCTCTACTTCCAGCTGGTCAACGTCTGCGAGCAGGTGCATCGGGTGCGTAGACGTCGCGAGCACCTCCGCGATTCCGCCGCGCCGCCCCAGCGCGAATCGCTGGATGAGGCGCTGCAGGCGCTGCGCCGACGCGAGGTGTCCGCCACGGATCTTCAATCGGCGATTGATAGCCTGGGAATCGAGTTGGTGCTCACCGCTCACCCCACCGAGCCTACTCGTGAGTCCGCTCTGCAAAAGCAGATCGAGATAGCGGCCTGTCTGGAGGCGCTGGACCAAACCGGCATCACCGCAGACGAGCGGGAGGATGCGTTGCGTCGCCTCCGCCAATTGGTGCTTCTGCTGTGGCAGACCGAGGAAATTCGCCGTCGCCCCCCCGATGTGCTCGATGAAGTGAAGCAAGGTCTGTTTTATGTCGAGCACGTCTTGTTCGAACAGGTGCCGGCATTGTTCGACCGCTGTTCCCGTCTGCTGGCGCGCGCCTTCCCCGGCCACCCGTACACGGTGCCCAGCTTTCTCCGTTTCGCGAGCTGGATCGGAGGCGACGCGGACGGCAACCCCTCCGTGACCGCCGATGTCACTCGCCAAACCCTCATTTTGCAAAAACAACTGGCTATCCGGCTGTTTCGCGCGTCGGTGTACCATCTCGCGAATGAGAGCAGTCAAGCTGATCGGCTAGCGCCGATCAGCGATGAATTGCGCGATTCGCTCAGACTTGACCAACTGCTGATGCCCGAAGCCGCGGCCCAGGCGCTTGATCGCTCCGAGCATGAGCCCTACCGCCGCAAGTTCACCCATATCTGGCATCGCCTGCAAGCAACCCTGGCGGCCCTGGATGGGCGCCCATCCCAAGCGGTGTACCAGAGCGGAGGCGAACTGCTGGCCGAGTTGCGGACGATAGAGCGCAGCTTACGCCAAACCGGCCGCGGCATTCTGGCCGATGGCGCCCTTACCACGCTGATCCGACAAGTAGAAGCCTTCGGCTTGCAACTGCTGCCCCTTGACCTCCGCCAGCATAGCGCCCGGCTGGAGACCACTCTCGCCTGGCTTCTGAACAACTCACGCGGGATCGACTTTCTTGCGCTTGATGACGAGGCGCGAATCGCGGTTCTGGAGCAGTCGCGGCAGCTTGGGATTCCCTTCGAACTTCCGGAGGAGGCGCCGGCCCAGGCCAGGGAGCAGGTGCGCATCCAGGCTCTCATCCCCTGGGCGCGCGAGGCCATTGACCCCGAGGCGATCGGTTCGTTCATCGTGAGCATGACCCATAAAGTGAGCGATGTGCTGGGCGCGCTGGCCCTCTGCCGCTATGCACCCGGGCTGCAGATCGTTCCTCTCCTGGAGACGGTCGAGGATTTGCGCAACGCCCCCGCGCTGATGACCCGCCTGTTTCGCGTGCCCCACTATCGAGAACATCTGAGAACCTGTGGAGATCGCCAGCGGTTGATGCTGGGCTATTCCGACAGTAGTAAGGATGGCGGCTATCTCACATCTTGCTGGGAGCTCTACAAAGCACAGGAGGCGCTGCAACAGGTTGCCCAACGCGAGGGCGTACAACTGGAGCTTTTTCATGGCCGGGGGGGGACCGTGGGCCGGGGCGGCGGGCCCGCGTACCAGGCGATCATCAGCCAACCCCCAGGTACCGTGCGAGGCCGCCTCCGAGTGACCGAACAAGGAGAGATGATCAATTTCAAGTATGGGCTGCCGGCGATCGCCCTCCGCAATCTCGACTCAGTGACCGCCGCCACCCTGCTCAGCTCCATCCCAAGCACGAAGGACGCCGCCGGTCTGCCCAGCGCATGGCGCGAATGCCTCGATTGTCTCTCCGAAACCTCCCGCGCCGCGTACCGCGCGCTCATCGATGACCCTGATTTCCTTCAATACCTCCATGAGGCTACCCCGCTCGACTTGATTGGCCGCCTCAATATGGGATCTCGGCCGGCACGCCGCACCGCCGGGGCCGGCCTTGACGATTTACGGGCCATTCCGTGGGTGTTTGCCTGGATGCAGAGCCGTCACACACTCCCGGGTTGGTATGGACTTGGCAACGCCTTTGAGGCCCTGGCCGCCGCGGACCCCAATGCCGGAGCCCTCCTTGGCGAATTGTATGCCCAGTGGCCCTTTTTTCAAGGGATGATTGATAACGCCATGATGGCCATGGCCAAGGCCGACATCCACATCGCCGCCCACTACGCTGGATTGGTCCGTAACCAATCGGTGGGCCAACAGATCTTTCGCCGGATCGCCGCCGAATATCATTTGACGGAGCGGCACATCCTCCGCCTAACCGGCTTTAACGCCCTGCTGCGGAACGCCCCAGTCCTCCAGAGTTCGATCGTTCTGCGGAATCCCTATGTGGATCCACTCAGTTTCCTGCAAATCGAGCTTCTCCGCCGCCTGCGTTTGACCGCCGGCACCGACCAAGAAGCGGCGGTGGCGCGGGCCATCCAACTCACCGTCACCGGCATTGCCGCCGGGCTTCGGAATACTGGAT
>Ga0307374_10013681_pt1 | contig 11179 bp, 13 predicted proteins | sample OX3MG_FD_202532 | JGI IMG/M metagenome (GOLD analysis project Ga0307374, IMG submission 202532) | Soil microbial communities from Risofladan, Vaasa, Finland - OX-3 | ecosystem: Environmental > Terrestrial > Soil > Coastal area > Acid sulfate soil | place: Finland: Risofladan, Vaasa | collected... | reverse complement strand
GTTCCGGGCATCTGCGACTCCCAAGACGTGGATGGCCGGGACAAGCCCGGCCATGACGAAATAGAAAAGACTCTCCCTGTCACCCTCAAAAAGAAATCCTGCAATGAAGGTTTTTCTGTTCGATCTCGTCCCGTACGACCACCATTTCGACGAATTCACCGACCTCCCCTATCCGCTGCCCGGCAAGTATTTCAAGCCCAAAGTCGCGCGCCAGACCTATCTCAATCACATCGAGGCCTGGAAGCTGATGGACCGGCTCGGCTTCGACGGCGTCGGCTTCAACGAGCATCACACCACGCCGCACGGCTTGATGAATTCGCCGAACATGATGATCGCGGTCGCATCGCAGCACACCAAGAATTTGAAATTCGTGGTGATGGGCTATCTCCTGCCGATGCACAATCCGCTGCTGGTCGCCGAAGAGACCGCGATGGCCGATATTCTCTCCAACGGCCGCGTGATCGCCGGCCTCGCCCGCGGCGCGCCGCGCGAATACCACGTCTTCTCGATGCCCGCGGCCGAGGCCCGCGCGCGGTTCGAGGAATCCTTCGAGATCATCATGAAGGCCTGGACCCAGGAGTCTTTCTCGCATGAGGGCCAGTTCTGGTCGTTCAAGGACCTCGCAATCTGGCCGCGGCCGATGCAGCAGCCGCATCCCCCGGTGTGGATCCCGGTCACCGGCAGCAAGGAGACGCTCGACTGGGCGGGCGAGCGCAACTTCCCGATCGCGCTGCCGGAATTCTCGCGCGGCCTCATCGAGGACATCATCGGCTATTACGCCAAGGCGGCCGCGCGCAAAGGCCACCGCGTCACGCCCGACCAGATGACGCTGTTCGCCGATTGCTACGTCGCCGAGAACCGGCAGCAGGCGCTCGAGGAATACGGTCCCTACTACGTCTATTTCCAGAATATGCTGTTCGGCCACGGCAACAGCGTCGCGCTCGCCCGCCTCGGCTCGCCGCGCAATGCGGCGTCGTTCGATTATGTGCGGCCGGAAAACCGTGCGGCGCTCGGCGGCGAGCGGGTGAAGACCAAGGCCTTCACCCTGGACGACGCCGCCAAGCGCGTCGCCGATCGCACCGCCTGGGGCTCGCCCAAAGAGGTGATCGAGCGGCTGATCGACGAGGGCGAGCATGCCGGCGTCAACAACCTGCTGCTGAACGTCAATCTCGGCGCGCTGCCGCATGAGATGTTCATGGAGCAGATTCGCCGCTTCGGCGAGCAGGTGCTGCCCGCGCTCCACGCCCATGAGGTGAAGCGCGTGCGGCCCGCCGAGATGGTCGGGGCGGCGTAGCCCCAGCCTGCGGCGTCCCTATCCACTTTAGAGCCCGGGGGCGACCAGCATGACAAAGCTCCCGGTGCTGATTGCCGGCGGCGGTCCGGTCGGGCTGGCGCTGGCGATCGAGCTCGGCATGGCCGGCGTCGCCTGCCTGCTGGTCGAGCGGCGCGACGGCGCGCTCAGCGTGCCCAAGATGAGCGGTCTTTCTGTCCGCAGCATGGAATTCAACCGCCGCTGGGGAATCGCCGAGAAGGTGAAGCGCGCCGGCTGGCCGCAAACCCGCCCGAATGATTTTCTTTATTGCACCAGCATGATCGGGCCGCAGCTTACGCGGGTGAAGATTCCGCCTTATGCCGAAAAACACCCGCCCTTCACGCCCGAGGCGGATTGCGGCTGCGCGCAGATTTTCTACGACCCACTGCTGCTGGAGCGCGTGCGCGCGCTGCCGAGCGTGACCTTGCGCCACATGACGAGCCTCGATTCTTTTACTCAGGACGAGACCGGCGTGCGCGCGACCGTCACCGATCGCCAGAGCGGGCGCAGCGATATCGTCGAGGCACAATATCTTGTCGGCTGCGATGGCGCCGATGGCGCGGTCGCGACCGGGCTCGACCTCGACTATGAGGGCGTCGGCGTAGTCGCCAACAGCACCAATGTCTATTTCCGCTCGGCCGAGCTGATGGAAATTCACGACAAGGGTTGGGCGCGGTTCTTCCGCTTCACCGATAGCGGCGGTACCTGGGGCGAGATCATCGGCATCGACGGCCACGAGACCTGGCGGCTCTCGGTGCTGCGGACCCTGCCCGGCTACGACACCGCCGCCTATATGCGCCGCCTCGCCGGCCGCGATTTCAGCTACGAGATTCTGTCGGTGATGGATTGGGAGCGGCGCGAGCGGGTCGCGACGCGCTATCGCGACCGCCGCGTGTTCGTCGCCGGCGACGCCGCGCATCAGAATTCGCCGACCGGCGGCCTCGGCCTTCACACCGGGCTTCAAGACGCTGTCGATATCGGCTGGAAACTGATCGCGATGCTCGAAGGCTGGGGCGGCGAGGAATTGCTCCGCAGCTACGAGATCGAGCGCCGGCCGGTCGCGGTCAACAACGTCCGCGCCTGCACCGGCGAGTTCGAGCTGCTGTCGGTTTTGCCGACCGGCGCCGCGATCGGCCAGGATACGCCCGCGGGTGCGGCGTTGCGCGAGCGCTGGGCGAACGCATTCTATGGGTCGAACCACGCCAACAGCCCGATCTTCACCGAAAATCTACGCCTCGGCTATTGCTACGACCCGTCGCCGGTGGTCGTTCCCGACGATAGCGCGCCAATTCCCTTGGAAACCAAGCAGTTTATTCCATCGGCGCGGCCGGGAACGCGCGCGCCGCATGGTTGGATCGGCGATAATCGCTCGACACTCGATCTGTTCGGGAAGGGATTTGTGCTGCTGCGCCTGGGCGCCGCGCCGCCATCGGCTGCTAGCATCGCTGCCGCGGCCGAGACAAGCCGCGTGCCGTTGACGATCGTCGATCTCGCCGACGACCAGATCGCCGCGCTTTACGAGCGCCGCCTGGTGCTGGTGCGGCCGGATGGCCATGTCGCCTGGCGCGGCGACGAAGCGCCCGCCGATGCACCAACGCTTATCGACCGGGTGCGCGGCGCCGGCTGAAGCAGCCTCACGGCAACGGCACATGGGGCGGAGCCTTGGTCGCGCTCGCGCCGGCGCTCTGGGCTGCGGTGGGCTGAGGCTCGTGGTGGCGCAACGCCGAGAATGCCAGGGCATTGGCAAAGCAAATGAGCAAGAACATCACCATCGCGACCGACGATAGATGTTTGCTGTGTGCCGTCGGCGGTTGCGCGACGGTAGCCTGCTTGCCCGGCAACAGCGCAGTTAGGCGCGCCGCGATGTCTCGCGCCGAGGACGCGGCCCAATGCCCGGGCGGCAGGCTTGAAACGATCGACGTCAAACGCTTCACCGCCGTTTCCTTCGGCAGCTCGCTCAAGCGGGCCGCTTCGTCCCACGGATCGACTCCCAAGCGCGCAAGCGCCGACAGAGCGGTGAGAACCATGCCGTTCTCCTCCTCCCCGATCGGCGCGTATAGAAAATCGTTGAATGCGGAGGTTCTCAGCGAGAAGACCGAATGCGGCATCGTCGTGGCGTTGCTCATCCGTCACGCATACGCGCAACAAAGCGCGCACCCGCTAGATGGATCGCGAATGGACGAGAGCAGTGTCGATCGTGGGGAAGCGGAGAGACCATGCTACACACCTTCGCTTATCAGGCGGGAGTGCGCGTCTCTCTCAGCCGCAGGAGCCCGTTCAGCGCCTATCCCGCGATACCGATAGAAATGGGGACGAAGAGGATTCCTTGCAAGGCGACATGTAGGCTGCGCGTCCGAAAACGCTCGGCAGCCGAAGCCTCACCGTCGCCACAAATGCCGGTGTAAGTAGATTCCGATCCTATCTCCGCTTTCATCTTCGGCTCATACCAATGCTTGGCCGAGCCCTGCGCGTCCTATCGACATGAACCTTTGGCAAAGCTCGGTCGATACCATCGGCAAAGGTGGGCGGAGTGCCCGGATCGGCGTCCGAACGATCGGTTCGACGACGGCCACCATGCCGAATTCTCCCCAGCCTCTTGAAGGAAAATATGCCATGACCAGGATTTTTCTCGCCGGCGCCGCCGCCTTCGCCCTGATGACAGGCGCCGCGGCCGCGCAAAGCGCGTCGTCTGATACGACGACCTCCACGCAATCGACGACCTCCACGCTTGCGCCCGTCATGGGAACCGTCGATTCGAGCAAAACTCAAAAGACCATCGACAGCAACGGCACCGAGACCGACAAGAATCAGAGCTACAGCAGCGGCGCCGCCGGCAGCCGCTCCAGCAGCAATTCGCAAACCACGTCGGGCGACGGCTCGCAGCAGAGTACGTATCATTCCGAGCAGGCGACCTCGCCCGGTGACGGCACCACCACCACCAACACCAACCACGCGACCACGACGACGACCGTCCATTGAGCGGCCGAAACGCCGCCCTGCAACGCTCTCGGAAATCTTCCCCACCGACCACATTGGAGTGATGCCATGACCCGCACGACCCCGACCATTCGTATTCTGACCATCATCGCTTTGTTCACCGGAACCGTCCTGGTGGCAGGCTGCAGCGACCCCGACAGGGTCACCCGGACCACAACGACCGACCAGACCACCACCTCGGCCCCGATGCCGATGCCGATGCCCGGTCAATCGACCACGACGACGACGACCGAGCAAACCCGGCCATAACGCGAGCCATTGACGAGAGAGCGACGGCAGGCATGACGTGCCGCGGGCTGTGTTCTCTCGTCAATTCGGCATTTCACGATTTCTCTTGGTTCCCATCGAGCCGGCGCCGGTCGGAGCGCGCCTCGCTCCGGACAGTAGTCAACGGACGCCCCATTCTCGGAAGTGACCCGTCATGACGGCCGCGCCTGTCCTGCGCTAGACCCGCGCGTCTCCGCGCTCCAGGGCGCCCCGCAGCTCAGTGCGGGCCCGCGACACGCGGCTTTTCATCGTGCCCACCGGACAACCGACGATCTCCGCCGCGTTCTCGTAGGAGTAGCCCTGCGCGCCGACGAGAACCAAAGCGTCGCGATGCGTGGATGGCAGGTCGGCGAAATGCCGGACCACGCTGCACATATACATATGCGACTCCTGCCCGCCATTCACGGCGACCGCGCCGACGATCAACAACGGATCGATCGGCTCCATGCGACACTGAAGTCGTCGCTCGTTGAAAAAGCAATTGCGGAGAATCGTGTTGAGCCAGGCGAGGAGATTTGTTCCAGGACGGAACTGATCGGCGTGGAGAAGCGCGCGCAGCACCGTCTCCTGCACGAGATCGTGCGCGTCGCTGCGATTGCCGGCCAAGCGCCGGGCAAACCTCTCGAGGCGAGGCATGTTGTGAACGACGTCGTCGGGAAAGGTCGTTGCCATAGATACTTCTCCAGCAAATGAGCTCGACTTGTTCGGTTGCGCCGGCACGGCTCGATACGAAACGGAATTGCGGCGGTCGGCGAAGGTGGGTCCGACGTCGAGGATGAGCGATCGGATGTCATCGAGCATAACGAAGGCGCGCTTCGCCGGAGTAGCCCCGGAAACTACCTAGACCGCTGTATTAGCGCGCGAATCGCCACGCAACAGATCGCGATTGCGCCATGATTTCGACACGAACCAGCGAGCTGTATTTGATTGTTGCGCGACAAACGCGGCGGGGATGCGCTTCGGCTCGCCCCGCCGCCGCTCGGGGTCAATCCGCGCCGGCCGCCGCTGCTCCGGTTGGGAAATCGATCGTCCAAACCGTGCCGCGATCGGAGTCGAGCGTCGCGGCGCCGCGAATCTGCTCGACGAGCCGGCGCACCAAGCCGAGCCCGTGGCGCTTGTTTTCGACATGGGCGACAAAGCCCGGGCCGCTGTCGCTCACGATAATTTTCGCCATGTCGACGGTTCCGGCGATGCGATGGGCCGATACGACAACGGTGCCTTCGCCGTCGGAAAAAGCATGGTCGTAGCTGTTGGTCACCAGCTCGGCGACGACGATACCCAAGGCCGTCACCATGTCGAGATCGAGCGTGAGCGGCTCGCTCTCGCAGGTCAGCGTAACGGAATTGCCCGGACCCGCGTGAACCTCCGCGAGACTGTTGCAGAGCGATTTCACGTAGCTGCCGAAATCGGTCGTCCGTGTCATCTCGGCGCCGAGCAGATGGTCATAGACCTGCGCCAGCGTCGACACGCGGCGCGCGATCGCCTTGAGCCCCCGTTGCTCGACCTCGCTCGCCGTGTCCTCCATCTGTTTGCTCAGCATGCCGTAGATGAGCTGCAGATTGTTGCGCACGCGATGTTGCAGCTCTTCGGCCAAGACCTTTTTCTGGTCCAGCAAGCGGTCCTTCTCTTCGACCAGAATCTTCATTCCCTCGACGTTTGCTTGCAGAACGGCCGTGCGCGCGGCGGTGGCGACGGCTTCCGCCAGGACGTTGGCAAAGCCGGTCAGGAAATCGATGTCGTGCTGGTCGTAATCGTGCTGCTCGTTGCTGTCGATCTCGAGAACGCCATAGGGCTTGTCGCTGCCTTTGATAACCACGTCGATGGTCGATACGATGCCGTGCTCGTCGTAGAAGGGCGGCAACACAAAATCATTGTCCCGGTGCAAATCGTTGCAGATCGACGGTTTTCCCGTGATGAAGGCGCGGCCTTGCGGCGAGCTCCCATCCGCGCGCGAGACGATGTGGCCGACGACGCCAGCATGCCAACCATATCCCGCTTCGATGAGCAGGTCGTTTTCCGCCGCGCGGTAGCGGCAGACTTTACTGAAGGGCACGCTGAGGCCTTCGGCGCAAACCCGCGCGGCCTCCGACAGGATCTTCATGAGATCGTTCTGGCGCAGGGCAAAACTGCCGAATCCGGCAAGCGCCGCCTGCTGCCGAAGAAGCTTGGCGACCCGCACGGCGTCGCTATTCACGGGCCATCTCCGCGGCCGGCTTGACCGCCGACGGCAGCACCAGAAATCCGCGCGGAAATGGCGGCGTGGCCTTGCCGGTGGCAACGATTTCGGCAACGAGCTCCAGACCGCGCAGAAGATCGGCGGTGCGGTACGGCTTGGCAAGGCATGCGTGCCCGTCGGCGGCGGTTAACATGGCCCCTGCGATATTGCCGGTCGCGTAGAGCACGCCGAATCTGCCCAGGGCGCTTAGTTGGGCCGGAATATCGCTGCCCAGACCGCCATCGGCCAGCCTCAAGTCGATGAGCGCAAGGTCGGGCTTGTGAGTTCGCCCGAGCGCGATCGCGGCGTCGACGGTGCGAGCGATGCCGCAAACTTCGTAGCCCGATTTGACGAGCAGCTCCTCGGCCGCATCGGCGATCATGAGGTCGTCTTCGACGATCAAAATTTTGGTCATGATGCGCTCCTTCGCGATCGATTTGGCGGCGCTTTAGCCGCGGACGCGCTGGCGAGGCCCTGCCAAATATATAAGGCCACAATTGTGGGAGGAGGAAGGTTCGGCTTGTACCTAGGGCACCCACAAGATCGCGGCGAATACCAGCTTGGCGGATTCCTGCCGATTTATTCCCCTCAGCCGGAGATCTCGTGTTTTCGGGGCTTGCCAGGCTGCCAGTGAACCTTCCGCGGTCGAACGGGTTGAACTTCTGCCAAAGCCCGGATTAACGGCATTCGGCGGCCGGCACCGCCCGCCGGTCGCCGCCATGCCACGCGCATTTTGGCCACGCGCATTTTGAAGGAGAAGTCCCGTGACAAAGTTTGTTCTTTCCAGCGTCGCCGCGCTTGCCTTGATGACCAGCGCCGCGCTCGCGCAAAGCATGTCTTCGGATACGACGACCTCGACCCGGTCGACGACCACGCTCGCGCCGGTCGTTGGCAGCGTCAACGCCAGCAAGACGCAAACGACCATCGACAGCAACGGCACCGAAACCGAGAAGAAGCAGACCTATAGCAGCGGTCCCCTCGGAAACAGCGCCAGCACCAGTGCGCGCACGACGACCGGGGACGGCTCGCAGCAAAGCACGTATCATTCCGAGCAGGCCACCTCGCCCGGCGGCAACACCGAAACCCACTCGACCACGACCACGGTCGTCCACTAGGCATAAGGAGCGGTCACGATGAGCGAGTTTGCGTTGGACGTCAAAGCCATCCGCGAGCGTGCGCGCCAGCATGTGGAAGACGGCGCCAATACCCGCGGCAACAAAACCGATCGGAAACGCGTCGTCGAGGTGCTCAATGGCGCCCTTGCGACCGAGCTGGTCTGCGTCCTTCGCTACAAGCGTCACTATTATACGGCGCGCGGCATGAACGCCGAATCGGTCAAGGCCGAATTCCTGCAGCACGCGACCGAAGAGCTGCAGCATGCCGACTGGATCGCCGAGCGGATCACGCAGCTCGACGGCGAGCCGAATTTCAACCCCGAGGGCATCGCGCAACGGAGCCACGCCGAATATGACGATTCCGCCGACCTTCCCGCGATGGTCCGCGCGGATCTCGTCGCCGAGCGTATCGCCATCGAGACCTATTCGGAGATCATTCGCTGGCTCGGGAACGACGACCCGACCACGCGACGCATCATCGAGGACATTCTCAAGATGGAGGAGGAGCACGCCAACGACATGGCCGACCTCCTCGCCCGTGTTGGGCAACGCTGACGCCCAGACCGTCACAACCGCGGGGCGCCGGATCGGGGCTCCGCCGGCCGCGGCGACGGATCGCAAGAATTTTCAGCACGCGAGATTGGCACGCGGCCAAGGCCTGCGAGCCAAAACAGGGAAGGACACCGCCATGACCAAGCCCGCCCAAAAGAGCGACAAGCGCACGCGGCCCCAAGACAAGGTCGTGGTCGATAATTCTCCGCCGGCTGGGGAAAATTCCGAGCCGCTCGATAGTCTCGATCTCGATGAGCGCCTGCTCGCATCGGCGGCGTCCGACGGGATGAGCGGCGGCGAGCTGAACAAGCTGCGCGAGGTTCTCCAGGCCAAGGACCACGTCGCCATAGCAGCGAAGACCGGGAAAGCCTAATCGAACGCCTGATTTCGCTTTTCGTCTTTCGCTACTCAGTTCCGACGATGGCTTTCTGTCTCGCTGCTGAATCGCCGGCAGCGATTGCCGCGAAGCTGCGCGACTTTTCGTCGCCGCGAGGACGTATGAGTAGTTTCCGACCCTTCTATTGCGGCCAGCGCGGTGATAGCGATCACGTCATGACAAATCTCAATCACCGCAGCACCGATCATCTGGCAACAATGCGCTATGGCGCCCTCGCCGGCCTTGCCGGCGGTCTCGCCGAGATCGCCTGGGTGACGTTGTATGCCGGCCTGACGGGCGGAAACGTCACGGTTGTGGCACGCAGCGTGACCATTGCTGCGGGATTAAGCAGGCTGCTTCCCGGCATTTCCGCAACCTTGGGCGTCGTGCTTCATATGGCGCTGGCGGTCGGTTTGGGGATTGCCCTCGCCTTCGCCTGGCGAGCCTTCTCATCGCGGCGTTCTGAGACCGCGAGCCCCTTCGCGTTCGTGGTCGCCGCGTTGGCGGGCGTCTGGGCGCTCAATTTCCTGGTGGTGCTGCCGATTGTCAGCCCCGCCTTCATCCACCTGATGCCTTATTCGGTCTCCCTAATCTCGAAAATGGCGTTCGGATTGGCGGCAGCAGAGGTATTTCGCCGGCAGGACGCTGCGGCGCGCTATGCAAGCCACATGGCGTTTGCGCGGGGCGCGTCATGAATGCGATCCCACTCTCGACATTCGAGAAGAGCCTGATACTCTATTTTCGGCTCGCCGTCGGCTGGACGTTTCTCCATGCGGGCGGGTCGCAATTGCTCGAGCATTTCAGCGCCGCCGGCTTTCTCAACGCGACCAAAACCTTTCATCCGTTTTTCGCCTGGTTCGCCACGCCCGGCATGCTCCCCTATACCGACTTCCTGGTGTCGTGGGGCCATCTGCTGATCGGCTTGTCGTTGATCTCCGGCCTTATGGTCCGGATCAGCGCACCGTTCGGGATTTTGCTGCTGACCACGTATTATTTCGGCCATATGGACTTTCCGTATATTTCGGACAAGACCAACATGATCATCGACTATCACCTGATCTATGACGGGGTGCTGCTCTATCTGATCGTGAAACGAGCAGGCCACGTCGTCGGACTCGACGGCTGGGTCGAAAAGCTGCCGATTGTCGTCAGTCATCCCGGCCTGAAGCCGCTCGTGAGTTGAGCGGCGGCAATCGACGAGCCGCGTGGGGGTTTGGTTTTTTCGTCATGGCGAGCTTCCTTCGCCAAGCTCAGGATAAGGGCGAAGGAATCCAGTCTGTCCGCGTTCTGGATTTGCTTCGTCGGGCTTGCGGCCTCCTCGCAATGACGTTCGATATTTAACTGAACAAAAAAGTTACCGCTTGAACTTGGCAACATCGAACGGCAAGCATGGCTCACGACGCTCGATGTAGTCTGCGAGTTTCCTCAAGCGGCATACCCTGGCGTCAGCCGAAAGCGAAGACGGGGTTTATCTTGGACACGGTGAGCTGCCAAAAACCTTCGTAAACGATCGAGAAGCATCCATCACTTCGCCCAGTAGAAATCGTCGACCTGGGTGTTGATCGGCGAGAGCTTGTTTGCCTTTACCACCACGTCTTTGTTGTGCACGAACACGGCCGGCAGATCGGCGACCGGCAGGATGTCATTCTTGTTGTTGACCTCGTCGATGCCCTTCTCGTAATCCTGTTGGCGCTTCGCGATGTCGGTGTCGGTTGCGCCCGCCGCCTGCGCCGCCTTGATGATCGGATCGGCGGCCCAATAGTCGCGATTGCCGTCGAAAAAGAAGTCGAAAAGATTGTCCATATCGGGCTGCGCGTTGGTGGGATAAAAGCCCAGGAAGGCCGTGAACTTGCCCTCGCCGCGCATCCGGACATAGAGCGTCAGCGGCAACGTGCGCATGGTGGCGCGGATGCCGACATTGCGCAGCATGCCGGTGATCGCCTCGCCGATTTCGGCCAGCGGCTCATGCACGTCGAATTCGAGATCGAAGCCGTTGGGATAACCGGCCTCGGCGAGCAGCTTCCGAGCATCCGCCGGATTGTAGGCCGGCGGCTTGGTCGAGCTGACGCAGCCGATATCCGCCGGAACGCAGATCGCATCAAGGATCTGCGCGATTTGGCCGCCGGGGATCACGGTCTTGGCCAATTCCTTGCGATCGATCGCCTCCATGAAGGCTTTGCGCACGCGCTGGTCCATCATCACCTTGTTGTCCGAACGGCCGGCCGCGTCGAGCGTCACATACATCAGCAAGCCGTTATGCTTGGGCGTTACCACGGTGTTCGGATCCTGGGCCAGCTCGTGCGCGGTATCCGCCGACGGATTGCGGATGAGATCGATGTTGCCGG
>Ga0307374_10013680_pt1 | contig 11180 bp, 16 predicted proteins | sample OX3MG_FD_202532 | JGI IMG/M metagenome (GOLD analysis project Ga0307374, IMG submission 202532) | Soil microbial communities from Risofladan, Vaasa, Finland - OX-3 | ecosystem: Environmental > Terrestrial > Soil > Coastal area > Acid sulfate soil | place: Finland: Risofladan, Vaasa | collected... | reverse complement strand
TGTGGGAGGGTCCCGAGGTCGATCGCGGCATCCTGACCAGCACCGTTCGAGTGTACGCGTCCCAAGGGTCTCACTAGACTCGATGCATGCCCCGACGCCCCGATGCATGGCTGAGCCAGACGGCTGATCCCGCGGGCGCCGAGCTCGAGCGCGCGCTTGAAGGGCTTGTCGAGCGCCTGGAGCAGGCGGTCGGTGCGGCCGAGCGCACCGCCGGACGCACGCCCCTGGGTCTGCGGGAGGTCGAGTTCGCACCGGGGGTACGGCACTACCTGTGTGCGTTTGAGGGTCCGGCGTTTCTATGTTTGGCGGATATGGGCCGACCGGTCCTCGATGCCCACATCGTCCACAGGGTGGCGACCGTTGGCCTGGTCTGGGAGCAGCTGGAGGCGGATGTCGACCCGTCACGGCTCGGGGACGTGGCGTCTGCCGCCGCCCGCGTGCTCGCGGCGACCGACTCACCGGGCGCGATGGTCGAGGCCGTGGCCGAGACCGCCGAACACGCCAGGGTGATCAGTGCGTGGCGAGAGTCGCCGCTGCGCGCAGTCGCCTCGCTGGTGCAGGTCGATGTCCTGTTCGCGCTCCAGGAGCGCGGGCATCGCGCATATACCCGGTTCATTCGGGGCTCCGAGCCTCTGGTCGCCCGGCAGGACGAGCTGTCGGCGGACCTCGTTGACGCGTTGGGTGCATTCGAGCGAGCGTCGATCGCCGCCGGCCTCGGCGCGCGGCTGGCGGACCGCCTCGGTGGCGTGGTGAGCTCGTGCGATCAGGCGGCCGCCGAGATCGTCGCTGCGCACGTGACGCCGTTGGATGTCCAGGAGCCCGGACGGTGATCGGCACGGAGATCGCATTCCGGCTCGGGGCCGGAACGCTCGACGACGCCAGGGCGATTGCGGGGCGCCTTGCCCGTCTCGCGCCCGAGGCCATCGAACACATACTGTTCTGTGATGCGGACGCCGGCGAATACGGCTGCCTGGCCGTCTGGGAGCGTGCGCGTGACGCCGATGCGTATGTCGCCTCGGCAGCGGTCGGCGCGGAAATCGCAGCGCTCGCTGAGCGGATGGGCAAGCCCAGCCGCGTGCGCCGCTACGTGATGGAGTACCAGCGTGAGCGCCGCGCACCCGGCGACGCGTAACACGTGGCACAGCGGCGCCGCGCCGCGCGACGACGGTCCGCACCCGCGTATAGGCTCACCGATGTGGATCCCACGACCATTGTTGTCATGGACGGCGACCAGACCGGTCAGGAACTGCTGGTCGAGGCCTTGCGTGTCCTCGAGCCGGAGGTGTCCGGTCTCCCACTGAGCTTCGAGCACTACGACCTCTCGCTGGAGTCGCGCCGGCGCACCGGCAACCAGATCGTCCACGACGCGGCACGGGCGATGCGCCGCGCCGGATACGGGCTCAAGGCCGCCACGATCACCCCGGAGGAGTCCGGCGACGTCGGGAGCCCGAACGCGCTGCTGCGTGAGGAGATCGACGGGCGGGTGATCATTCGGACCGGCCGCCGGCTGCCCGGGGTACGTCCGATCGGCGGCATCCACGCACCGATTTCCGTCGTGCGGATGGCTGTCGACGACGCGTACGGGGCCGTCGAGCACCGCGAAGGCTCCGGACTCGACGAGATCGCCTGGCGGACCGAGCACATCTCGCGGCGTACGTGCCGGGCGGTGGCGGAGTTTTCATTCCTCCAGGCGCGTCGCATGAATGCGACCGTGTACGGGGGTCCGAAGTGGACCGTCTCGCCGGTGTACGAAGGCATGATGAAAGAGGAGCTGGATGCGGCGGCCGAGCGCCACCGCGACGTGCGTTACCGACCCGTCCTGATCGACGCCGCCTATGCGGGCCTGATCACCCACACCGGCGATGCGCTCGTCGTTCCGGCGCTCAATCGTGACGGCGACTGTCTGTCCGACATGGTGCTGCAGCTGTTCGGGTCGATCGCGGGCGCGGAATCGTTACTCCTGGCCTTTGACGACGACCTCCAGGCGACGACGGTCATGGCCGAGGCGCCCCACGGGACCGCGCCGAGCCTGGAGGGAAAGAGCATCGCCAACCCGCTGGCGATGATCCTTGCCGGCGCCGCGCTGCTGGGATTCGTCCACGATCCGACCGCAACGATGGTGTCGCGGGGGATCTACGAAGCCGCACTCGAGGCGGTCGCCGACGACGTGCGGACCGCGGACCTCGGTGGTCATCACTCCACCGAAGAATTCACCAACGAAGTCATCAAGCGCCTGCGGACCAAGCTCGACGTGTGGAGCTCGCTCGGCGACTCGGCGGTGATCTAGCGCTCTCCGCGCGCCCGCTGGGCCCGGCGCTTGCCGATCACCATCACGACAAACAGGATGGCGATCACGACCAGCATGACGATGGGGTACCACCCGATCAGGCTCATGGCGCCCCGGGATCGGTCGGGCCTTCGGAGATGAACCCGATCAGGTCCTCGACGGTGAACCGCCCAGCCTGCATCGAGGCCACCAGCCCATAGATGGTCGCGGTGTGCGGGCGCTCCATCACATACGCGCGGATCGCGAGGTTTGCCTCCTGCTCCAGCGCGTCGACGCGGGCACGACCGAGCTCAGTTGCGCTGACGCCGTTGGGCCGGACCACGGCAAGGTCATCCTGGACCAAGCGCGCGATCAGGTCGGCGATCTCCTCGCCGTCCGCCCCGAAGTGCTCGGCAAGCGTGGTGATGGCGATCGGCTCACCCGCGCCGGTGTGCACCAGTTCGCGCAACAAGAGGTAGGTGCCGGCGGACAGACCGCCGGCCGCGACGGTCTGATCAAGGACCCCGGCGAGCTCGGTCAGCAGCGCGATGTCTTCATCGCTGCGGTACATCGCTACGGGCCGAAACGATGCGCCGGCGCGGGGCGCGTCAGGATCGTCGCCTGGCCAGCCCAGGTCCGGCCGGTGATCCCGAGATCGTCAAGCAGCTGCAGCGCCGAGCGCACCACACCCACGCGGGCGCCGCGCCCCTGGGTATTGGCGATCGTAATCGAGAAGTCGTGGTCGCCGGGGCCGTACAGCGGACGGGCGTTGGCGCGGGCGAGCGCGACGCGCGCCTCGTTCAGGTTGGCCGGGTCGTCCAAGGCGACATACGCCTCGCAAAACGACCAATCCGCAGGGAGCTCGTCGACGACGGAGTCAAAGGCAGCGACGTGGCTCATGACCGAAACCGTACCATGCGGGCCCGCGCCCTCCGGCTCACGACGTCAGCACAAACGGGGCGAGCGCCGTGCGCACCGCGTCGGCCGCCGCCGCGAAGCGGGCGTCGTCGAGCACGGGCGTGTGCGTTCCCAGCGCGATGGACTCCGGCAGCACCACCCAGCTGACGCAGCCGCCGTGCTCGGGGCCGACCTCGAGGACCGGTGGGTCAGCCACGCGCGCGACGCGCAGGACCACTGCCCACAGCGGCTGCGTCCGCCGCCACCGCAGTCGCTCGTTGGCGTAGTCGCCGGTCAGGATCTGCAGGCCGTCGATCGCCTCCAGTGCCTCGGGATCGCGAATCGGATACGAATCGTGGAGGTCCGCCCACAGCGTCAGGGGCAGATGCTCCAGGTCGTCGCGGCGCTCGAGTGCGTCGGCGTAGCGCGTGGCCGCGTCCGGCCGCACCAGCTCCGGACGTTGGTGGGCATAGGTCGGGAACAAAAAAAACGACGGATGCGGAAGCTCGAAGCGCTTCTCGCCGATCCCCCCTTTGCGGATGATCACGACCTGCTCGCCCGCGGCGAGCGCGTCACAGGTGACCGCCCATTCCTTGAGTGCTGCTGCTGGCATGTGCCGATCGTACCCGGATGCCGCACTGGCCCGCCCGACGCCTGTCGCATTGATAGCCTTACCGCCATGACTGACGAGATCCTTGCCCGCGCCGCCGATGGCGGCCGAATCACACCTGAAGAGGCGCTGCTCATCTACGAGACGGCGCGGCTCGAAGACCTGGGCGCCGCGGCCGACGAGGTCGTGCGCCGGCGCTACGGCGACGAGATCACGTACAACGTCAACGCGCACCTGAATCCCACCAATATCTGCGTGGTCGGATGCGGATTCTGTGCGTTCGCGGTGTGGACCGACAAAGACGAGCGCGCCTACGCGTACAGCGTCGACCAGCTGGTCGAGCGCGCCGGTCAGCTCGTGGGCCACGGCATCACCGAGCTGCACATCGTCGGAGGCATGACCAAGGAGTACGACCTTCCGTACTACGAGGAACTGTTCACGGAGCTGAAGGCCGCATACCCGCATGTCGCGCTGACCGCGCTCACGGCCGTGGAGATCGACTTCATTGCCAGGATCTCAAAGGTCTCTAACCGAGAGGCGATCGAGCGGACGCGGGCCGCGGGACACGACACCATGCCGGGTGGCGGGGCCGAGGTCTTCTCCCGGCGGGTGCGGGAGATCATCGCGGACCGCAAGGTGCCGGCCGAGACCTGGCTGGACGTGCACCGCGAGGCGCACGCTCAGGGACTGCGTACGAATGCGACGCTGCTGTTCGGCCATTTTGAGACGCCGGAGGAGCAGGTCGACCACATGCAACGGCTGCGCGAACTCCAGGACGACACCGGAGGGTTCCAGGCATTCATCCCGCTGCCGTTCCTTCCCGGCAACACCGACTTTGCGTACTTGCCGGGACCCAGCCGCGAGGAGAAGTTGCGCACGATCGCAACCGCGCGGCTGTTCCTCGACAACTTCGCCCACGTCAAGGGCCACTGGGTCATGCTGGGCGAGGAGATCACGACCGAGGCGCTTCGCTATGGTCTCGACGACCTGTCGGGCACGCTGACCGAAGAGCGGATCGCGCACGCGACCACGGTGCAGACGCCCCTCGGACTGTCCCAGGACCGAATGACCGAGCTGATCCGCAGTGGGGGCAAAGTTCCCGCCGAGCGGGACACCCTCTACAACCGTCTCAGCTCGCCGGTCTCCAACTAGCGCCGCGAACGGCCGGCTCGCTGCGGAGCGTCGTGCGTCGCACCCGCGCGGAGGCGGCGTCTACAGTTGGCGGCGTCGCACGCCGTATGTGGCAAGTGCGGCGAAGATCAGGATCCACAGCAGGGTCCACAGCAGGTCGATCACCCGCGACGCGGGCACGATCACCACGAGACCGTTGATGTTGATGTCGGGCGCGGCCGGCCCCGCGTGCCCGCGTCGCTGGAGGTCCGCGAGCATCGGCGAGACGATTGCCCGGGGCAGGACGCTGTAGACCGAGTCGACAAACGACTGGGAGCCCCGCGAGATCGCGCCTTGGTCAAGGTCGGCCTTGAGATTGACCACCGCCTGGGCACAGACGAACACCATCAGCCCGAACACGCCGGCCGCGACGGGTCCGATCACCGACGCGAGCGCCGCGCTCGCGCACAGCACCAGGGCGCAGTTGACGACCCAGGCCAGCGTGTGGACGGCCAGAGGACCGTCCAGCCCGCGGCCAAGAGCGAGGCTTGTCAACTGCATGCCGACGCCCCAGATCGCAAAGATCCCGACCAGCGTTGCCAGGCGGGCGACCAGACGCACCGCGCCGACGCGGCTGGGCGTCGCCCCGGAGCCCACCAGCAGGCCCAGATAGCCCGACGACGCGTCGCGCGAGAACGCGCCACCGCCAAGGCCGACGGCGACGACCAATCCGCCGATCAACACCAGCGAGGCGCCGTTGGATTGCAGCGTGTCTGCGCGAGTCTGTCCGGATTGGCCGGCCGCGATGACGGCGACGATCGCAAGGAAGACCAGCCCGGCGAGCGTGGCGCCGAGGACCCAGCGCCGGCGGACGAGCGTCCGCAAATCGATCCTTACCATCAGCGTCGCCGCAGTCGAGTTCACGCCGGTGCTCCGTCGACGAGGCTCAGTGTCGTGCCCAGGAGGGCAGGAAAGCCTCCGGGGTCGGGGGTGCCGACGACGACGGTCACCGCGTCGGCCAGCGCCGCACGGATCACCTCGACCGTCTCGGGGTATTCCCACGGGTCATCCAGGACAAGGACCCGCGGCATCCCGGTGATCGCGCAGGCGAGACTTACCCGACGCACCTCACCGAGCTCCAGGGACGAGATCAGGCGTCGGTCGTCGCCGTGCAGTCCTGCACGCTCAAGCGCGACGTCGGCGCGCTCGTCGGTGCCACGGATGGCTCCGACGAGCCGGACGGCGTCGATGACCCGCATGCCCCGCGGAAACGGCATGCGCTCCGGCCCGTATCCGACCTGCTGGCGCACCGCGGGGCCTTGCGGTAACCCGCCGAGCACGCTGATGGCACCGCGACCGGGTCGGACCAGGCCGACCAGCGCCCGAATGAGCGTGGTCTTGCCGGCGCCTTCGTTGCCGGTGATGCACAGCCCACGCCCCGGAGGCACGTCGCAGTTGATCCCCGTGATCGCGGCCTCGGCCGTACCCTGGTAGCGGACCGTCAGGTCCGTTACCAGAATGCCGTCGTGGGGTGGCGCGGCCGCGGCGTCCTTGGGCGGACGCTCAGCGGCCACGAATAATTGCCAACACTTCGTCGCGCCGCGCCTGCATATCCACGTCCGAGACCAGGGACTCGAGGTTGAGACGGACCAGCGGCTCGGTGTTCGAGGAACGCACGTTGAAGTGCCAGTCGCGATACGCGACCGAGAGTCCATCGAGTTCCTGCTGTTGCGCGTCGGCGTATCGAGAACGCAGTTGGGCGAACACGGCCTGTGGGTCCGCGACGGTCGAGTTGATCTCACCGGAGATATGGAACCGCTCCCGGTAGCCCGCGATCAGCGTGGACAACGGGACATCGACGTTCGACAGCATCTCCAGGACCAGGAGTGCCGGGATGAGCCCGGTGTCGGCGTACGAGAAGTCGCGGAAGTAGTAGTGCCCGGAGACTTCACCGGCGAACAGCGCGTCGAGCTCGCGCATCCGGCGCTTGATGAACGCGTGCCCGACGCGGTTCTCGTGGGGGCGTCCGCCGGCATCGGTGATCGCCTCGCGGACCGCCCACGACGCACGGAGGTCATAGATGACATCCGCCGGACCATTGCGGCGTAGCAGGTGCCCAGCCAAGATCGCGGTGAGAAAGTCCCCGGGTACGAACTCGCCCGTGTCATCGATGAAAAAGCACCGGTCGGCGTCACCATCCCACGCGATTCCCAGATCCGCGTGTTCCGTGACGACCTTGGCTTCGATGAACTCGCGGTTCTCGGGGAGCAGCGGGTTGGGTTCATGGTTGGGAAAGGTTCCGTCGGGGTCCAGGAAGCACTCGACCGCATCGAGGTTCAGACGTTTGAGCACCGGTGCCAGGAACAGTCCAGCCATCCCGTTGGCTCCGTCGAGTACGACCCGCAGACGGCGGATGCGGCCCACGTCAACGAAGCCCATCGCCGCATCGACGAACCGATCGAGCAGGGTGTCGTCGCGGTCACGCGAGCCGCCGGGGCGGGACACGGTTTGGCCGGTCGCGACCAGTCGCCCGATCTCGGAGATGCCCGTGTCGCCCGACAGCGGCAGCGCTCCGGCGAGCACCAGTTTGGCGCCCGTGTACTGCGGCGGGTTGTGGCTCGCGGTGATCTGGGCGCCAGCGTCAAAGTTGCCGTCGGCGACGGCGAAGTACACCATCTCCGTCGCCGTCAGTCCGAGCTCGGTGACGTGCGCGCCGGCTTGGACGGCACCGACGGTCAGTGCGTCGGCGATGCTGGGCGACGACAGTCGCACGTCGTGGCCGATCGCGATGCGCGGTGCCTCAAGGCCGGGCGTCGCGGCGCGGACAACCTCGACAAACCCCCGACCCAGATCCCGGGCGCCGTCCTCGTCGATCTCACTCGGATACAGGCCGCGTACGTCATAGGCCTTGAAGACTCCGGGATCGAGTGTCATTGGGCAAATCCTCCGCGCAACATGGCGTACGTATCGTCGAGATGTTGGGGCATGACCCGGACATCTCCCAAGACCGGCATGAAATTGGTGTCGCCTGTCCAGCGCGGGACGACGTGCATGTGGACGTGGTCGGCGATGCCGGCGCCCGCGGCGCGGCCCTGGTTGATGCCGATATTGAACCCTTGCGGATGCATGGCGTCCGACAACACGGCCTGACTGAGTCGCAGCAGGCGCATCATCTCGGTGGTCGTCGGCTCGTCGAGCGCGGTGACCGCGTCGACGTGCGCATATGGGACCACCATGAGGTGCCCGTTGTTGTACGGGTAGAGGTTCATGACCACGAAGGACAGCTTGCCCCGGTGCAGCACGTACGTCCGAGCATCGTCGTCGAGTGACGGCAAGCGACAAAACACGCACGCGGGTCCGTCATAGACGTGGTCGTGTTCGGCCGACACGTAGGTCATCCGCCATGGTGCCCACATGATGTCGGGGCCCTGGCGGCCCTGCGGAGGCTGGGTCATCGCCCGCAATCCTAGGGACAGCGCGTCTTTATCGCAGTTCCCATTGTCCATGCGGTATTTTCGATCATGCGACCTTCCGTGTAGCAGTCCGTGTAGCAGTCAGCCGCCCAAAGCTACAAGCCGGGCCGCCGTGTTGGCGCGCTCCAGGTAGGCGTCGGCAAGCGCCGCAGCCTCATCCTCGCCGCCGGGCATGAGGTGCCCGTACAGGTCGAACGTGGTGCCGATGTTGGCATGACCGACGTAGACCGACAGCGCCTTCGCGTTGACGCCCGCGGCGATCATCAGCGATGCGAATGTGTGACGGCACTCGTGTAGGCCGATCGGATTCAGATCAGCGTCCTCCCACGCGCGGTGAGCGGTTCGGCGAACGCTCGACCCGTCGAAGTTCGCCGCGGCAGTGCCGGGGAACACGAGCCCGTCAACGGGTCCCGCCAAGCGCAGGTCGATCAGGACATCGCGAAGCACGCCCAGGATCGGTACCTTGCGACGTCCTGCCCGCGACTTGGGGTCGACGTAGACCTTGCACTTCGGGTCCCAGGCACGCTCGACGCGGATGATCCCGGTCGCCAGGTCCACGCAGTCCCACGCGAGCCCCTGCAACTCGCCGGCTCGCAGCCCGGAGTAGATCGCAGTCGCATAGATGGCGCGCACCTGACCGGACAGCGCCGCCAACAGACGCTCGGCTTCGTCAGGCGACGCGATGCGCTCACGACGACAGCGCACGGCGGGAAGTTCGATGTCGACAGCCGGATTGATCGCCACGATGCCACGCGAGACGGCGCGCCGGTAGATCACCCGCAATGGCATTAGCGCGCCCTTGATGGTCGACGGATTCAGACCTTCGGCGACGAGGCGGTCGACGTAGTTGTGCAACATCGGTCGGTCAATGTCCTCGAGGCGGTAGGCGCCCAGCGCTGGCAGGATGCGCCTGTTCAGCGCGTACGTGTATTGACGGATGACAGAGGGCTTGTAGGGGTCTCCGGATCGATTATGTACTGAGCCATTGGCGGCGCCTGCGAGCCATTCCTGGGCCGCCTGGTTGAGCGTGATGCCGCTCTTGGCACGTAGCGCGCCGTGACCGATGGCCGTCTGCATGTCTGCGCGCCACGCCCTGGCCTCCGAGAGCTTCGGGAACGTCTTGTAGTGGCGCTTGCCGGCGCGCTTGTCGTATGCCTCGGCCAGGTAACTCGGCGTGCAGTTGCACCGGCTACCAGACCGCGTCCGGCACCGCTTCAGGTGCCGCACCGTGATTCCGTCGTGGGCGGTCATGGGTTCTTCTTCCTCCGCTTGCGTTGGGCGCCGTCCTTCGCGAATTCCGCGCCCCCGAGCCCGTCCCGCTCATATGCTCGGAGCTGCTCGGCGGTCGCGGTCAGCCAGTCGCAGTAGCCATGGCCCTCCAGGTAGAAGCCCATGCCGCGAACTGTGGGGTCGCGCGGTATGTCAGCCTGATAAAACGTCCGCCCTTTCGCGTCGGTCGAGAACCCGGGAGGCGAGTCTCGCGACTTGGGCTCGAACGGCTTCTGCTCGGATTTCATCGCCATGCGGTCGAGGCGCGCGATGGCGTCAGCGATGGCCTCGGCTCGCCGACGTATCGCGTGCGCCATGATCTTGCGCATGCCATCGGGGTCGCCGGACTTCAGCACCGCGGCGACCGCCATCTCGATGTCGCCAGCGGTGTGCAATTGGGCACTGAGTTGGTCGTCGATCGCTTGGACGCTCACAGCAGACTCCCAAGGCCGCTGCACTCGGAGCAGACGATGATCTTCTCCACGGGGTACGCGATCAAACCTCTCTCAGTCAACTGGGTCATTTCATCCCCGTCGGGCTCATGCCAGGCATGTTCGGGAATCTCCTCGAGCGGCCACGGCGTCCATCGCGAGCACTCGGAGCACTCGGTGCCGAGCTGTCGCGGGTACCGGTTCAGAACGTCGGCCGGGATGACGGCATCGCGGTAATCGCCGCCTACCTTCCCCTCAATCACCTCGTCCTGCCCGAATACCGATGGCGGCAGCTCGATGCGGAAGACCGCCTCACCGTCGAGCGTCCCATGGGTCAAATCGAGAATGCGGTCGTATACCCACACCCCGGAGAAGCCATGGGGGTTTGAATCCAAGTCACCGAACCCGACAGTCTCGATCCGCGCGGCGTGGGCGTTGGTCGTGCGGTGCCAGACGATGACGTCCGGGACGTTCACCGCAACACCTCCAGCAGCGCGTCGGCCTTCGCCTTCAGATCCTCCCAGTACTTGGCCGACGCTCGGGCGCGATCGTTTTCCGTGATGATGTCGCCCGCCAGCTCGCTTATGTCGAGGGTCACTTCGCGGAGAAGCGCGACCGTCTCCGCCTCCATCGCTCGGTATCGGGCGTGCAGTGGCTCCCCCGGCGCCCCAATCCAGTGCAGTGCGCTGATCGTCGTAAGGGTCTCGTCGACCTCGCGCAGCGTGAAGTCCTCGCTGTCCGCGTATGGCCCAATCTTCACGTAGGTCCACTCGCACAGGACGGCTTGCGCGTTCGGCACGAGAATGTCGGGTAGCGTGAATGTGGTTGTGGTCGTCATGATCTCTCTCCCTTGATTGCGGGCATGAGGAAATGACGCCAACGGCGCGGCTGCGAGCGTAGGTACGCTTGTAAACGCATCGGGCTATCCCCTGATGCCACGGCCCGGGGTGTTTCGCGCACCGCCGGGCCACCTTTATTGAGGTGGTTCGGATCTGACCATACCGCTTGCGCTATGCCCGCGCAACTGGCGAGAGCCCGCATGGCGACTGACATTTCAGTCATGGCGAAAGCGTCATGACGGCTTCGCGCTCTGCCCAGCGCTCGAGCTCCCTGACCGGGTACAG
>Ga0307374_10013679_pt1 | contig 11181 bp, 10 predicted proteins | sample OX3MG_FD_202532 | JGI IMG/M metagenome (GOLD analysis project Ga0307374, IMG submission 202532) | Soil microbial communities from Risofladan, Vaasa, Finland - OX-3 | ecosystem: Environmental > Terrestrial > Soil > Coastal area > Acid sulfate soil | place: Finland: Risofladan, Vaasa | collected... | reverse complement strand
CCCTTGCGGGCCGGCCGCTCCCGGGGCCCCCATCCCGCCCTGGACCCCGTTCAAACCCGACGTCCCCCGTGGCCCCGCGGCGCCGCGTGGCCCTACGGCGCCGCGTGGTCCGGTGACGCCGCGTGGTCCGGTGACGCCGCGTGGTCCGGTGGCGCCGCGTGGTCCGGTGACGCCCCGCGTACTCCAGGCCAGCGCTACCCTGCCCGCCCCACAGTCCGCGTGGCCGGTCACGATACTGAGGGCGCCGGTGGTCTTGCTATAGCAGGCCCGAATCTGGCTGGGGGCGGGCGGCCCAGCCGCGAAGGCATTGGCGCCAACCAGCATCAGGACTAGGGCCCCAGTCGCCCCGGCCTGGACCATCCGCGCCCCGATTCCGCCAGATTTCGCCCGGAAATCCTTGCTTCGTTCCGCCCATAAGCGGAGAGCATCCAGTTCTTGGCGAAGCGTGGCGAGTTCCGCGTCGTGCCTCGCCTGAACCGCCGCCAGCGCGTCGCCCTGATCAACTCCGCCATTGGCCGCTGGGATGCGCCTACCCTCATGCCGTGTCGCCGTCTCCATTTCGATCTTCCCACTCGCTACTCTCTGCCTGGAATCATCGCGAGTTCCTTGCCGTACCGCCCGTAGGTTACCGGGATTATACCTCACGATCCCGCTCCCATCGGAGAATCGCGCGTGGAGCCTTTGTGTGAATTACCGTGGAGCGTGGAGCCGCCGCGCCCCGGCCGCGGCCCCTGGAGTCTCCGTGTGAGGTTGCGTGGAGCCTATGTGTGAATCCACGTGGAGCGCGTGTGGGATTAGACGCGGACTCAATGTGTGGGCAGGGTGGAGGCATTGTGTGATCATCGGTGGAGCGCAGGTGTGAAATGGTGTGGATAACCTCCTCTGGTAGCCGCTGTCATGGGGCTACGATCCAACAGTATCGATGGAGAGCGACGGCTTCCGCGGCCCCTTGCGCGCTCCCCCCATTATGACCTATCGTGCCAAAATGACAGAGGAGGTTCTCCTGATGCCCGACCAGTTGTCGCGCCGTGCGTCCATCACCAGCTTGGCGCCCATCCCAACCGTGGGCGACATCGACGTGCTTACCGGCCAGCCTCTCAGCGCCATTGAAGTTGAGTTCCGGCAGCAAATCCAGCAGGAAATCGAGTTCATCGCCCTTGACGCTGAATACGCGGCCTACCGGGCCGCCATCCATCAACCACTCGCTATCGATGAGATGCCGCGCCCCGACGCCCAGGGCTGGACGGTCCAGCGGCCGGTTACCGCCCTGCAACTGCCGCTGCCACAGTTTGAACGAGAGCTAAGCTCTCAGGAAAGCGTGGTCCAGCTCCTCCGGCATTTCGTGGGCGAGTTTCCCGCCAAGGTGATGCACCTCCTGTTCGAGATCGCCAATGATCCGCCATTTTACCGGAGACCGGACATTACCATCTCGATCAACGACGTTCTTGATCGGCTTGGTTACACCCGAGACAGCCGCGGTATCCACTACAGCGTCAACCGGAAGCGCCTGACCCTCACTCTGCAAGCGCTTCATCTCACCGATGTGGAGTTGTATCAGCGGCGTGGGAAAACCACCAAGGCGTTTAGCGCCCCACTCCTGTCGGCCTTGGGCTTCACCTCCACGAATGACGAAGTACGCCAGATGCCGCTTCGCGAGGTGTTCGCGCGTGGCCTTCCCGATGTGATCCAGGTGAGCATCAATTCTATTTGGTATCGCGGGGTGCGCGATCCCGAAGGACGCCCCGGCACGAATTACCAGCTTCTGCCCCGCACCAGCATGGAACTGCCCAGCCGACGCCGCGGCGGCCATCGCGGTCGAGGATCAATCCGCACGGGGCGAAGCGTGGACAACCTGCGCATCTTCGTGCAGCGCTGCCAGGTATCCAGCCAGAATCGCCACGCCGAAATCGCGCTCGCTTCCTTGTTACAAGAAGCCGGAATCACCAATAAAAACACGTCGCAGGCATCCACTACCCTTCGCCGCTCACTCGATAAGCTGGTGGTGGAGGGGGTAATGACTGCCCATCGCCAAATCCAGCGGGGAGCCACGGCGGTAGTGGAGCTTCGCTGGTAGCGCACGAGGGACTACCCACTGATGCACATGTCCTTAGACCGCGGCTCGCCACCCATCGCCGCCCTCGCGGCCGGTGATGGGAGCATGCACGCGCCGTTCGAGGGATTCGACCCGCCGGAAAGCAACTTTTGGCGCCTGCCAAACAATTGGTTCGATCTGGTGGCGGGCTTCACGTCGTGGGCCGAGCATAAAGTGGTGGAATATGTCCTGCGCCATACCTGGGGCTACCACGAGTATGGGGTAAGCAAGCTGATCACCATGGACGAGTTCATGCACGGGCGGAAGCGCCGGGACGGGTCGCGCATGGATGCAGGCTGCGGCATGGCGGAAAACAGCATCAAGAAGGGGATAGCCGACGCGGTAGCCCATGGTTTCTTGACCGTCGAGGTGGATGATCGTGACCGCGGGCGCATCCGAAAGTTCTACGCCCCGCGGATGCGGCGGCTTCCGGCGGACGAGGGACTGCACGCGCTGGATGTACAGGGTCAATATCCGATCCCGGAGGGTCAAGAACTGACCCCCCACCCGCGGGCTTTGACCCTCCGCCCTCAAGCATTGACCCATGACTCGCAAACTTTGACCCCCAGCCCCGCAAGCATCGATCCTCGTACAGGGCAAACACCTCCAGGAAAGACACCACGGGAACAAACAAAGAAAGACAACATGCTTGCGCTGGCTTTGTCTCACACAATCGTCCCCTCGGTTATCAGCCCAATCATCCGAGAACCCGCTACCGACGCCACTGGCGATTCAGCCGTTACCCATCGAGAGCCGGTCTTGATAGCCGGCCGTGATGCGAATCGGCAAGGCGAGCTTATGGCGCGTTTGCTAGCCGAAGGGATTGCCCCCACGAGAGCCAGGTCCCTGGTGCATAGCCAGCCGGCCGAGCGGATCGAGCGCCAATTGGCCTGGATTGATCGGCGACAGTATCGGAACCGAGCCGCGACGCTCATTCGCGCCATTGAGGACGACTTCGCCCCGCCGCCAACCACTCGCCCCCTTGCGCCCGCTCCGGGCTCGTTTGACCCTGGCAAATTTTATCGCGGCGCCTACGCGGTCTGCCCCCAGTGCGGCGCTCGGCCTTGCACCTCCGATTGCCCTGGCGTCGAAAGCGTGGAACGGAAATCCGCTCGGATCTAAGCTCGGAGTTTTCAGCCGCTTCCCTTCCCAGCCTGGCTGCTGGACAATAGACCGATAGATGAGACGACGCGGGAAGGAAATGAGACGGTGGCTGAGGGGCTTGTGGAATGCGTACCCAATTTTTCCGAGGGTCGGCGGCCGGAGGTCATCGCGGCTATCCGCGATGCCGTGGGGGCGATCAAGGGCGTGCGGATCTTAAACGTACAAAGTGATGCCGACCATAACCGCTTCGTGCTGACCTACGTGGCGCCGGAGAGCCATGCGGTTGACGCGGCGATGGCCGGCGCCCGCGCGGCCCGTGAGCACATCGATCTGCGAGAGCACGAAGGCGCCCACCCACGGATGGGCGCCCTGGATGTGTTCCCCTTTGTCCCCCTGGGCGACGTGCCGATGGCCCGGTGCGTGGCCCTGGCGGAGACCCTCGGGGCCAGAATCGCCGCCGAACTGGACATTCCAGTCTATCTCTACGAGGAAGCGGCCCGCGATCCCAAGCGGGTAAACCTTGAATACGTAAGGAAGGGCGGTTTCGAGGGGCTGCGTGAGACCATGCCGCTCGATCCGGCGCGTCGTCCCGATTTTGGTCCTGCCGCCGTACATCCTTCCGCCGGCGCCGTGGCGGTTGGGGCCCGTCGACCGCTGATTGCCTTCAACGTGTACCTGGGCACGGCAGACCCTAGCTTAGCAAAAGCGATCGCCAAGGCAATCCGTCATAGTTCCGGCGGCCTCCGCTACGTGAAGGGACTGGGATTGGAAATGCCGGGCACCGGAATGACGCAGGTGAGCATGAACCTCACCAACTTCAAGGCCACGAGCATCGTAACCGTGATGGATCTGATCCGGGCCGAAGCGGCCCGCTGGGGCGTTCCGGTACTTCACTCCGAGGTGGTGGGCCTCGTGCCCATGGATGCCTTGCTTGATGCCGCGCAAGCCTTCCTGCAACTGCGGGACTTTTCGCGCGATCAGGTGCTGGAGCGCCGTCTGCTGCAAGAGGAGTGAGTGATGCCGTCCAACCGGCGAGCGCGTCGAGCCCGGGCCGCTCGGGCCCGCCACGGTCGTCAATCGATTACCGCTCCGCGCGGCGCGCTCGCCCGCGTGGGACTGGCGCTGGCCGGCCTCCTGTGCATCGCGGTAGCCCTGACGGTTCTGCTCACTCCGCACGGTGCGCATCTGGCCCGCGGGTTTTCTTTCTTGCTCCTGCTCGGTGGCGCCCTGGTGGTGGCCGCATGGGTCGTGTAGCGGGGCGCGGGCTCAGGCGAGCGCATCGTGGCGACTATCCGTCCGCTCCACCGGGGCGGCCCGAGTCGAGCCGAAGGGGCATTTCGCTGGACTTTCAACTACTCATGATTCTCGGGTTGCTGTGGGCATGTACCGTCGCCCCCGTCTCAACCGCCGCGAGCACCACGCCTCACCCTGGCCCGGGGAGCCCTATTGCCGTCACCCTCGTTCTGGCTCCTCGGGATGAACAAGCTGCCCTCGCCGCCGGCGCCGCCGTCACCAACCCGCGATCTCCCGCCTATCGGCGCTACTTTTCTCCAGAGACCTGGGCCAGGCGTTTCGGGCCTAACCCGTCGGTCGTGAAACCACTGATCCGCTGGTTGACCGCGAAGGGAATCTGGACCAGCCCATGGCGTGGAGGCATGATTCTCCGTGCCACCGGGTTGCCGAGCCGGCTGCGCCTCGTGTTCGGGGCGACCGGCGATAGCGTCGCGCGCCTTCCCGCGCGCTTCCTCGGGGTGGTGCGCGCCGTCCTGGGATTGAATGACCCTCCCCTCCCCTCATCGGCCTGGCGGGGCGCGGCCTCGATTATCCCCGCCGGCCCTGCCGCTTACACCATTCGCCAAGTAACCGACGCCTATGACTTCGCGCCCCTCTACGCGGCGGGTATCCACGGCGAGCATATGCGCACGGCGCTGGTGGAACTGGCGCCCTATGACGCGGCCGACGTAGCGGCCTACGCGGCACGCATGAGGTATAGCCTGAACCTTCATGATCATCAGGTTGATGCCGGGAATGCTCATGCTCCCGCCAACGTGGAAGCTACGGTGGACATCGAGTTGCTTTCAGCGGCCGCTCCAGGCGCCGTTATCGATGTTTGGGACGCCCCGCACGATAGCGATGGCCAGGGCCTCATTGATGCCTACGGCGACGTGGCAAGTGATCCGACGGTGAACGTGCTGGGATTGACCTGGGTCACCTGCGAACCGACCGCCGCCGGTATCCCGGGCTTTCTGGAGGCCGAGCATCTGCTATTCGCCCAGATGGCGGCGCAGGGGACGACTATCGTCAGCGCCACCGGCGACGAGGGCGCTTACGGCTGCGCCGACCCCGGCCAACCAGCGAACACGGTCGCCAACACCCAGCCGGCGGTGTCCGTGCCGGCCAGCGATCCCTATGTCCTCGCCGTGGGGGCGACGGACCTCTCCTTGAAAACATCCGGCGCCATGTCCCGCATCAGCAGCGAAACAGCCTGGTCGTGCCCAGCCGCGAGGCACCCTGGATGCGCGATCACCAGCGTCCGTGGGGCGGCGACCGGCGGCGGGATCAGCAGAGTGTATACCAGGACTACCGACGATCTGACCTGGCAAGTGGGTCCGGGTGTCCATGGCCGGGCCAGTACCGGGGGCCGGCAGGCGCCGGACGTTGCCGCCTCCGGCAGTTCCGGCCTCGGGGATGCCCACGGCTATGCCATCTTCTACCGTCACGCCTGGACCGTTGGTGGAGGGACCAGCGCGGCCATGCCAATTTGGGCGGCGCTGGTAGCGCTGACGGATCAGTATGCGAGCCTTCATCGCGGCTCGGCGCTCGGATGGGTGAATCCGCTGATCTATCATCTGGCGGCCTCGCCAAAACCATATCCGCCATTCCACGATGTGATCAAGGGGACGAACTTCCTCTACACCGCCGGTCCCGGTTGGGACTACACGAGCGGCTGGGGTTCACCGGACGCCTGGAACTTCGCCCGAGATGCCGCCTCGCTGTCCGCGAGAGCGCCGTGACCTTGCCTGCCCGTAACCCGTATCATGAAGGACTGAGCTACGTGGGCATGGAGACCTAGCGGTCAGCGCTCAGGTGCGCTAAAGTGATGAAGTCAATGATCGCTGCTCCCTACCTGGAGGATGCCGCAAATGGCTATAACCGGTGCTCGCCCGACCTACCAAGACGCGCTGCGCGCGATCGGACGCTATTTCGATCGTAACGTCTATCGACACGTGCTCGTCTCGGAGGTCGAGGACGGCTATATCGCCCGCGCTTTCCCCGGCCAACTGGGCAGCCTCAAGGCGGAGGGCATCGCCTTGCCCATGAGCGACGTGATGGCGCTCATCGGGAGCCAGGAGCAGGTCCGTGGAGTGACCGTCAGCGAAGTCAAGATGCCGCCTCTGTGCCCCACGGGCTATGAGGACTTCTTTCGCGCCCTCGGTTTCGATCTCGACGCCGCGGCGGCGAGCAACGTGTGCATAGTTGAACTCAGTGGCGGGATCTTGGTTTCCTATACCGGGAAAGGATCGCACGGCGATCTGGAACGATCTCAGATGTACTATGATCCGCCGCGGATTGATGAGACGCTGACCCGTGGCTATCAACGCCGTGGGAAACCGGTTCCGAAGTTTCGCTGATAGCAGCCGTATCCCCGGCTCGATTGGGGCTTGATGGCAGAGCACGATTGCTCGTGGCTATTGGGGCAATTGCGCGCCGAGGGGATCAGCGATCCGCGCGTGTTGGGAGCGATACGGCGGGTCCCCAGAGAGCACTTTGTACCCGCGAATCTGGCCAGCCGCGCGTATGAGAATGAGGCGTTGCCCGTGGATCAGGGGCAGACTATCTCCCAGCCCTACGTCGTGGCCTGCATGACCCAGGCACTGGCTCTGACCGGGACCGAGCGGGTGCTGGAGATCGGTACCGGAACCGGCTACCAAACCGCCATCCTGGCCAATCTCGCGGCGGAGGTCGTGTCGGTGGAGCGTATCGCGGCGCTCGCGGATGCCGCTCGGCGGCGTCTGACCTCTTTGGGGGTGCGGAACGTCCAGCTTTTGGTGGGCGACGGCAGCCTGGGCGCCCCATCAGGGGCGCCCTACGATGCGATAGTGGTCACCGCCGGTGGCCCACGGGTCCCTGCCCGTTTGGCGGCGCAATTGGCGATCAGCCCGCCTGGCAGGCTGATCATGCCGGTCGGCCCGCGGGATGAACAACAACTGCTTCTGCTCTCCGGCGACCCCCATAGTCGGGCTCTTCGCCGCCTGGGTCCGGTGCGATTCGTGCCCCTGATCGGAAATGAAGGATGGGAGGTGAGTTCATGACCCAACGTCGACGTTTGCTGGTCAGGAATATCGGCCAGTTAACCACGGTGGCCGAGCGGTCTCATGTCGAGGCAGTTGGCCCTCTCGGGGTCGTGGAGCGCGCCGCTTTGGTAGCCGATGAGGGTCTGGTGACCTGGCTGGGTCCCGAGGCGGCCTTACCGGAGGCTCTGAGCGATGCCGCGTTCGTGCTGGACGCGGAGGGCCAGTGTGTGATCCCCGGTTTCGTGGACAGCCACACCCACCCTGTATTCGCGGGACGCCGGGCCAGGGAGTTTGCCGCGCGGGTAGCCGGTCGAGAGAGTTATGCCGCCCTCCTGGCGCGCGGCGAGGGAGGAATCCTCAGCACGGTGGCCGCCACGCGCGGCGCCTCGGACGCGACCCTGGATGCCGAGCTTCGCGCCCGCGCCGCGACCATGCTGTATTACGGCACGACCACCTTCGAGGCCAAATCCGGCTATGGGCTCAGCACGCGCGACGAGATGCGATCGCTGGCGGCCATTGCCCGGCTCACGGCGGACTTTCCGGGAACGATCGTCCCCACCTTTCTGGGCGCCCACGCCATCCCGGCCGAGTATCGCGGCAATAGCGACCGCTACGTCGATCTGATCGTGGATGAGATGCTCCCGGAATGCGCCCCGCTGGCCCAGTACTGCGACGTGTTCTGTGATCAGGGCGCGTTTACGGTGGCCCAGACCCGCCGCATTCTTGAGCGCGCCGCCACCCTGGGCCTCGGCCTTCGCCTTCACGCGGGTGAGATCGCGGCGATCGGCGGCGCGGAACTGGCAGCCGAATTGGGCTGTGCGTCGGCTGACCATTTGATCCAAATTACCCCTGCCGGGATGGAAGCCCTGGCTCGCGGGGACGTGGTAGCCACCCTCTTGCCCGGCACCAGCTTTTGCCTGGCCCACGGGCATCAGGCGCCCGCGCGCGATCTGATCGCCGCCGGGGTTCCGATTGCCCTGGCCTCCGACTGCAACCCCGGTACCTGCTTTAGTGAAAACATGCAGCTTGCGATCACCTTCGCCTGTGTCAACCTGCGCCTCACGGTCGAGGAAGCACTCAAAGCGGCCACCATGGGCGGCGCCCGCGCCCTTCGCCTGCACGACCGCGTAGGCAGCCTTGAGGTGGGCAAACGCGCCGATCTGGTGCTGCTGGCCGCCCAGGACTACGCCGAGATCCCCTACCATTTCGGCGTCAACCTGGCCCGCGTGGTGGTGGCGGACGGTCGCATAGTAGCCACGACCCATCCAGCGCTGCCCACGTCTGGAATGTAGGGGCTTTCAGGGGACGGATCAAACCGATCCGTCCGATCCGTCCAATTCGTCCGACACCCCAGATTCCCGCCCGTCTCCTATCCCTCCCTCAGCGCCGCTGTGAGACCTCCGCTACCTCGGCAGGGTCAGTGCGTTCCACGTCGTACTTGCGCGGCCGGCCCCGGCGGGGCAGGTGGCCGGCCTGGTCGGTGAGCCGTCCAGCGTCGCCCAGGGCTCGGCGGAGCAGGAACTCGATCTGCGCATTCGTGCTGCGCAGCTCATCGCCGGCCCAGCGGGCCAGGGCATCATGGACGGCGGGGTCCAGGCGGAGCAGGACGCTCTTTCGGTCAGCCATGGGTGATCACGCCGATCTGCTCAATGATAGAGCGTGCCGGTGTTGACCACCGGTTGCGCGGCGCGATCCGAGCAGAGCACTACCAAGAGGTTGGAGACCATCGCCGCCTTGCGCTCCTCATCCAACTCCACGATGTCGTGCTCGGCAAGCCGGGCTAGAGCCATCTCGACCATGCCCACCGCGCCCGCTACGATACGCTGGCGCGCGGCCACTATCGCCTCAGCCTGCTGGCGTTGAAGCATGGCGTGCGCAATCTCTGGGGCGTAGGCCAGGCGGCTGATCCGCGACTCGATGACCCGCACGCCTGCCGCCTCCACCCGGGCGGCGATCTCGGCGGACAACTGCGCGGTGATGATCGCCGCATTGTCTCGCAGTGACACCTGCCCGTCACCGCGGGCGTCATACGGATAGCTGGTGGCGATGTGTCGTACAGCGGTCTCGGTCTGGATGACCACGAAGGCCCCGAAGTCGTCCACCTCGTAGAGCGCCCGCGCGGTATCCGCGACCTGCCAGACCACCACCGCCGCGATCTCGATCGGATTGCCGTCGGCATCGTTGACCTTGGCGACCTTGGTCTCGTGGTTGCGAATCCTGGTGGATACCTTGAGTCGCTTGGCGAAGGGGTTCACCCAGCGCAGACCGGTGGCGCGGATCGTGCCGCGGTAGCGACCGAACAGTTGTACGACGCGCGCCTGACCGGGAGCAACCGCGGTCAGACCGGCCAGGGCCAGACCGCCGAGCACGATGAGCAGGCTGCCGATGTTGGTCAAGACCTGGTCGCCGGCGCCGCCACCTAGCTTGCCGTCCAGTATCAGCTTTAGGCCGCCGAGCAGAGCCAAGAGGCCGAGACCCAAGACCGGCAGCCCGGTCAGATCGCGCGCCTGCCGTTCCCGCGGGTGCGGTACAGGCAGGTCGACCGTGCCCTCTTCCATGGCCCGCGTGGCCATCCTATCCTTCCTCCTTCCGGTTGCGAATAGTATAGCATAGTGCTATCATCTACCATAGTGATATCACTTTTCCGCCAATGAACGACATGGTCAATCAGTGCTCATGTATAGAGGCGCACAGGGAGAAAGGGGTTCCACATGCATACCGTAAAGAGACGCGGCAACTGGATATGCACCGCGGCGACCCTGGCGCTCGCCGGCTCGCTCTCACTGAGTAGCGCTACGCACGCAATGGAGGGCGCCGCGTCGGACGCGAACGCAGCCACATCCGTACCGCCCGGCGCTCCCGCGGAGGATACCCGCTACGCCAACGAGTGGCCGTCCCCGAATGGTGACCTGTACAACACCCGTGTCGCGCACTCGACGATTACCTCGGCAAACGTGTCGAAGCTGGGGATTGCCTGGACGCTCCCGCTGAAAGGCGCCGGCCCCACTGGCGCGGATGTCGCCAATCCCGTGCTGGCCAATGGCATCGCCTACGTGCAGGATGGGGCGTCGAACGTCATGGCGGTGCGGTACGCGACCGGCAAGGTGCTCTGGACGCATCGGTACAACTCCCCGGATTATGGGCCGAACGGCGTGACGATCGGCAATGGCAAGATCTACGGTGTCACGGCCACGGGAGTCTTCTCCCTCGATGCGAAGACCGGCAGGCAGTTGTGGTACGACACTCATCTGGCGGCGCGGCCGGCCCGCTTCGACATCGCCCCGCAGGTGGCCGGCGGCAAGGTCTTCGTCTCGTCGGCGCTTACGGTTGGCGGCGGCATCCTCTATGCCCTTGATGCCAACACGGGCGCCACGATCTGGAGTTTCCAGACCGTGGCGGACAAGATTGGCCAGCAGCTCAAGGCAACCGCGGGCGGCGCCTGGGATGCCTTCCTGATCGGTCCGGATCATTCCGTCTACGCGGGCATCGGCAACCCGTACCTCTCGCAATATCAGGCCCAGACGACCCCCAGTCGCGAGTTGTATACGGATAGCATCGTCAAGCTCGATCAAGCCACGGGCAAGCTGGAGTGGTATTACCAGGCGTTCCCCGACGACTTCCATGACTGGGATCTGCAGATCTCGCCAATCTATACCACCGCGGGCGGGCACCCGGTGGTGCTTGCCGCCG
>Ga0307374_10013678_pt1 | contig 11181 bp, 11 predicted proteins | sample OX3MG_FD_202532 | JGI IMG/M metagenome (GOLD analysis project Ga0307374, IMG submission 202532) | Soil microbial communities from Risofladan, Vaasa, Finland - OX-3 | ecosystem: Environmental > Terrestrial > Soil > Coastal area > Acid sulfate soil | place: Finland: Risofladan, Vaasa | collected... | reverse complement strand
ATGACGGCCACGCCGCCGGACAGCTTGGCCAGGCGCTCCTGGAGCTTCTCCCGGTCGTAGTCCGAGTCGGTGTTGTCGATCTCGGCCTTGATCTGGTTGATCCGGCCCTTGATCTCGTTCTCATCGCCCTCGCCCTCGACGATGGTCGTCTCGTCCTTGGTGACGACGATCTTGCGAGCGCGGCCCAGAAGGTCCAGGGCGACGTTCTCCAGCTTGAGGCCGACCTCTTCGGTGACGACCTGGCCGCCGGTGAGGATGGCTATGTCCTGGAGCATGGCCTTGCGGCGCTCACCGAAGCCGGGGGCCTTGATGGCGGCCGACTTGAAGGTGCCGCGGATCTTGTTGACGACCAGGGTGGCCAGGGCCTCGCCCTCGACGTCCTCGGCGACGATGGCCAGCGGCTTGCCCGACTGCATGACCTTCTCCAGCACCGGCAGCAGGTCGCGCACGGCGGAGATCTTGGAACCCACCAGCAGCACATAGGCGTCCTCCAGGACGGCCTCCATGCGCTCGGGGTCGGTCACGAAGTAGGGGGAGATGTAGCCCTTGTCGAAGCGCATTCCCTCGACCAGGTCCATCTCCATGCCGAAGGTCTGGGACTCCTCGACGGTGATGACGCCGTCCTTGCCCACCTTGTCGATGGCCTCGGAGATCATTTCGCCGATTTCGGTGTCGGCGGCGGAGATGGAAGCGACCTGGGCGATCTGGCCCTTGGACTCGATCTCCTTGGAGATGGCCTTGAGGGAGCCGATGGCGGCCTCGACGGCGGCCTCGATGCCCCGCTTGAGAGACATCGGGTTGGCCCCGGCGGCCACGTTGCGCAGGCCTTCGTGGATCATGGCCCAGGCCAGGACGGTGGCGGTGGTGGTGCCGTCACCGGCTACGTCATCGGTCTTCTTGGCCACCTCCTTGACCAGCTCGGCCCCGATGCGCTCGTAGGGATCCTCGAGCTCGATCTCCTTGGCGATGGAAACGCCGTCGTTGGTGATGGTGGGGGCGCCCCACTTCTTCTCCAAGACGACGTTGCGGCCCTTGGGGCCGAGCGTGACCCGGACGGCGTCGGCCAGCTGGTTCATGCCGCTCTCAAGGGACCGGCGGGCCACCTCGTCAAAAGCGATCAACTTGGGCATTGGTTTACCTCCGTGGTTGGCCCTGCCAGGGCCATTAGCACTCTCGGACTTCGACTGCTAAGTCTTCCACGTCGGCGGCCCCCGTGCAAGCGCTCGGGGGGTGAGAGTGCTAGCCCCCGGCTACGGCGGGGACTATGGAGAGGGTCTGGCCGTCGGTGACGGCCGTGTTGAGCCCGTCCAGGAAGCGGACGTCCTCGTCGGCCAGGAAGACGTTGACGAAACGCCGCAGGTTCCCGTTCTCGTCGAAGAGGCGCTCCCCCAGGCCGTTGAACTGGGCGTCGAGGGACTTGAGGGCCTCACCGACGGTCGAGCCGTCGACGTCAACTTCCCCTGCGCCGCCGGTGAGCTGGCGGAGCTGAGTGGGGATGCGAATTTTTACGCTCATCGGCCCCGGTCCTCCAGGCTGACTTCTCGTTCGAACGACTCGATGGTCGGCTGGATGGTAGCGGTGGGCCCGACATGGGGAGCCACGGCGTCGGTGGTCTTGAGGCCGTTGCCGGTCACGTAGGCCACCACCTTCTCATCGGGGCGGACCACGCCCGAGCGGGCCAGCTGGGCCAGGGTGGCGATGGTCACCCCACCGGCCGTCTCGGCGAAGATCCCCTCCGTCCGGGCCAGCAGCCTGATCCCTTCCACGATCTCGGCATCGGACACCGAACCGAAGCCGCCCCCGGTCTGGCGCACGATGTCCAGGGCGTACCAACCGTCGGCCGGATTGCCGATGGCCACCGACTTGGCGATGGTGGAGGGCTTCTGGGGCCGGATGGCGTCGCTGCCCTCGGCAAAAGCTGTTGCCACCGGTGAGCACCCGGTGGCCTGGGCGCCGGAGACGCGAATCCCGGAGGGATCGCTATGTAACAGCCCGACCTTGGCCAGCTCGTGGAAGCCCTTGTGGATCTTGGTCAGCTGGCTGCCCGAGCCGACCGGCACCACCACGTGGTCAGGAGCCGTCCAGCCCAGCTGCTCGGCCACCTCGAAGGCCAACGTCTTGGACCCCTCGGCGTAATAGGTACGGACGTTGACGTTGACGAAGGCGAAGTCGGGGTACTCGGAGGTGAGCTCGGCGCAGAGGCGGTTGACGTCGTCGTAGTTGCCCTCCACCGCCACCACCTGGCCGCCGTAGACGGCGGCCATGAGGATCTTGGCCGGCTCCAGGTCGTGGGGGATGAACACCACCGACTGCATCCCGGCCCGGGCGGCGTGGGCGGCCACCGAGGAGGCCAGGTTGCCCGTCGAGGCGCAGGCGGCCACCTTGAAGCCGAGCTGGCGGGCCTTGGTCAGGGCCACCGAGGTGACCCGATCCTTGAACGAGCCGGTGGGATTGACGGTGTCGTTCTTGATCCACAGCTCCCCGAGGCCCAGGGCGGCGGCCAGGCGGTCGGCCCGGACCAGGGGGGTGAAGCCGGCCCCCAGGTCGACCGGGGCGGCGTCCTCCACTGGCAGTAGGTCGGCGTAACGCCAGATGGACTGGGGCCCCGCCGCGATCCGCTCCGGACTGATGACCTTGGCGATGGCCTCGTAGTCGTAGGCCACTTCGAGCGGCCCGAAGCAGAAATCGCAGACGTGCAGCGCCTGAGCGGGGTACTGGTGCCCGCATTCGCGGCACCGGAGTCCTTCGACAAAAGCCATGGCTTCCTCCTCATCGACCGGGCATTGGCACCTGGCAGCCCCCGATCTGGGGGTCCACTGGTTGCCGCGGCTTCGTAGGGCCCGTCCCTCGACCGCTCTGGATGACTGCATCAATGGTGCCGCAGCCCGGCCCGACCGTCAAAGCGGTATACGGCGGCTCCAACTGGGGCCGGGACCGGTAAGACTCTCGGGGTGAGCGGGCCGCGTCGATACCACCACTCCGACTTCGCCGTGGCCGAGCTCCTGGAGGCCAAAGGCGACACGGTCGTGTCCGTCTGCCTGCCGGCCCGGGATGAGGAGACGACCGTCGGGGCCATCGTGGCCACCGTGGTGGATGAGCTGGTCCCGGCCGGGCTGGTGGACGAGGTGCTCGTCATCGATGACGGCTCCTCGGACGGCACCGCCCGGGTGGCCCGGGCCGCCGGCGCCAAGGTACTCATGGCGGGCTCGTTGCTGGAGGACCGCGGCTGGGGGGCGGGGAAGGGGAGGGCCATGTGGGAGGGCCTCTTTGCCGCGGCCGGGGACGTACTGGTCTATCTGGATGCCGACGTGTGCAACTTCGGGGGCCACTTCGTCGTGGGGCTGCTGGGCCCGCTGCTCACCGATCCCGACATCGGATTCGTGAAGGCCTTCTACGACCGCCCGCTGGACGGACAGCCCGGGGAGGGCGGGCGGGTCACCGAGTTGCTGGCCCGGCCCGTGCTCTCAACTCTGTTCCCGCACCTGGCCGGCGTGATCCAGCCCCTGGCCGGGGAGTGCGCCGCCCGGCGGGAGGTGCTCGAGCAGCTCCCCTTCACCCATGGCTACGGGGTCGAACTCGGGCTGCTGGTGGATCTGGCCGAAGGCTTCGGAACCGATGGGCTGGCCCAGGTGGACCTGGGCGTCCGCACCCACCGCAACCGACCGCTGTCGGAACTGTCGGCCCAGGCCACCGCCGTCCTGCGGGCCGCCCTGGACCGGGTGGGCGCCACGGCCGGGGCCGACCACGCCGTGCTAGAGCGGCCCTCCGGGGAGCTGGTGGTGGTCCGGACCGGCCTCCACCCGCCCCTGGCCCAGGTAAGGGCGGCTCAGGCGGCCGAGCAGACGGCCTAGAGGAATAGGCTGAGCGCGGATGAGCCGGGAAGCCGATGTGGTGCGGTCGTTGGTGGAGATGGCCGACACCCTGGTTGAGGACTACGACGTCATCGATCTGCTCACCGGCGTCACCGACCGTTGCGTGAACCTCCTCGGCATCACTGCGGCCGGGGTGATGCTGGCCGGGCCCAACGGTGAGTTGCGTCTGGTGGCCTCCTCCAGTGAGGCGATGAGGTTGCTGGAGCTCTTTGAGTTGGAAGCGAGCGAAGGCCCGTGCCTGGATGCCTTCAACACCGGCCAGCCGGTCGAACACGAGAACCTGACGGCCGGATCGGGGCGCTGGCCCAGGTTCGCCACCGCCTCTTTGGAGTCCGGCTTCCGGTCGGTCTCAGCCCTGCCGTTACGCCTCCGGGACAAGACCGTCGGCGCCCTCAATCTCTTCGGCGCCACCACTGTCCCCATGGTCGAATCCGACATCATCGTGGCCCGGGCCTTCGCCGATCTGGCCACCCTGTCGATTCTCCAGCACCGGGCGTCAATCGATGCCAGGCGCCTGAACGAGCAGCTGTCGGCGGCCCTCACCAGCCGGGTCCTCATCGAACAGGCCAAGGGAGTGATCTCGGAGCGGGCGGGCATCAGCTTGGCCGACGCCTTCGCCCGGCTCCGGGCCTATGCCCGCGCTAACAATCTGCGTCTGACCGCGGTAGCTCAGTCCGCCATCGACAACACCCTCGATCCCGACGCCTGGACCCAGCCCCCGGCCTGAACCGGCCGCCCCGACCTCCGCTAACCCCGGTATCCCAGACAGTCCTCCAGGTAGGCGGCCACGGCCAGTTCAACACAGCCCTCCGTGTCCGATATGGACCGCTCCCCGCCAAAGCGTTCACTGAGGGACACGACCTCCATCCCGGCTGTCTCGACGCGGGCCGAACCGAAGTCCCCGTACACCTCGCCCACCACCACCAGGAGGGGAACGCCCGCCTCTCCGCACAACTCGGCCACGCCTCCGACCACTTTGCCTTCAAAGGACTGCTCATCGAGGAAGCCCTCCCCGGTCACCACCAGATCGGCCCTCGCCACCCGTTCGTCCAGCTCGACGGCGTCGGCCACCAGGTCGAAGCCGGGCACCAGTCGAGCGCCCAGAGCGGCCAGCCCGCCGGCCAGCCCTCCGGCGGCGCCGGCCCCGGGCAGGGTCGTCACGTCCACGCCGTAGCGGTCCCGGTAGACCTGAGCCAGCCGGTCGAGGCGGCGCTCCAGCATGGTCACCTCCGACTCGGTTGCGCCCTTCTGAGCGGCAAAGTCCGCCGCCGCCCGCCGGAACTCGGTGCGCACATCACAGGCCACCACCAGATCGACGCCCGACAGGCGGCCATCGAGGACCTCTACGGCTCCCCATCCCCCGTCCGTGGTGGCCGAGCCACCCACGCACACGGTTATGTGCCGGGCCCCGCCCCCGACCGCAGCCAGGATCAGCTCTCCCGTCCCCCGGGTACTCGCCTCCAGCGGCCGGTTCCCATCCGCCCCGCCGGCCAGGCCCAGGCCGGAGGCACGGGCCATCTCGATGACGGCGCCGTTGCCGTCCAGGCGCCACTCCGCCTCCACCGGGCCGCCCAGTGGACCGGTGACCCGGCTGCGGCGATTCGGCCCGCCGAGAATATCCAGGGTCCCCTCCCCTCCATCGGCCAAGGGAACCGAATCGAAGGACCAGCCGGCGGACGCCGCCGCCGCGCAAATGGCCCCGGCTATGTCCTCGGCGCCGGCTGTTCCCTTGAACTTGTCGGGGGCGGCCAGGAGGTGGGGCATCGGATCCAGTGTGTCGGCTGGGGGACGGGGACTGGGTAAGTTCGCCCCGACATGGACGGTTCCAGACTGGTCATAGCCGCCAACCGCGGCCCGGTTTCCTTCACCCGGGACGCGTCCGGGAACCTGGTGACCAAGCGGGGCGGCGGGGGCCTGGTGGCCTCACTGGCGCCGCTGGTGGAGGGAACCGGGGCGACCTGGGTGGGGGCGGCCATGAGCGAGGCCGACCGGGAGGCCACCGCCGGCGGCGTGGTGGAGACCTCGGGACTGCGCTACCGCTGCCTGGACATCGACGCCGCCACCTACCGCATGGCCTACGACGTCATCGCCAACTCAGCCCTGTGGTTTGTGCACCACCACCTCTTCGATCTGCCCCGGAGCCCCGTCATCGACAGCCAGTGGTACGAGGCCTGGGAGGGCTACCGGGCCTACAACGAGATATTCGGTCGGGCCGTGGCCGATGAGGCTCCGGACGGCGCCGTGGTTCTGGTGCAGGACTACCACCTGAGTCTGTTGGCCACCGAGTTGGCCGCCAAGCGGCCCGATCTGCGGCTGGTTCATTTCCACCACACCCCCTTTGCCGAGCCGGACTGGCTGGCGGTGCTGCCCCCGGAGTGGGTCCGCCAGCTGTTGGACGGCTTGGCCGCTTTCCACGCCTGCGGGTTCCACTCGGCCCGCTGGGCCCGCTCCTTCCGGGCCTGCTGCGGGGAGGTCCTCGGCCACACCCCCGAGACCTTCGTGTCCGGCCTGCCCGCGGCGGTGGGTGACCTGGAGGCGATGGCCGCATCGGAGGCGTGCACGGCCGAGGGCCGGCGCATCGATGAGGTGGTGGGCGACCGGCGCCTGATTGTGCGGGTCGACCGAATGGAGCCATCCAAGAACATCGTGCGGGGCTTCCAGGCCTACGACGAGTTGCTGTCCCGCCGGCCGGAGCTCCGGGGCCGGGTGGTCTTCATGGCCTTCTGCTATCCCTCCCGGGAGACCCTCTCCGAATACGTCGCCTACAGCGCCGATGTCGAGGCTGCCGCCCGGGCCGTCAACGAGCGCTGGGGCACGGCCGAATGGTCCCCGGTGGCGCTGCACACCGATGACAACTTCGCCCGGTCGGTGGCCGCCCTCAGCCGCTACGACGCTCTCCTTGTGAACCCGGTCCGGGACGGCATGAACCTGGTGGCCAAGGAGGGCGCAGCCCTCAATCAGCGGAATGGGGTCGTGGTCCTGTCCCGCCAGGCCGGGGCGTGGGACGAGCTCTCCGAAGCCAGCCTCGGCATCAACCCCTTCGACGTGAAGGAGACGACCGACGCCCTCGAACACGTCCTGACCATGGGGCCGGAGGAGCGCCGGAGCATGTCCGCAGCGGCCCGCACCTCCGCCACGGCCCGGTCGCTCCGGGCCTGGCTGGACGATCAGCTGGCGGCGGTGGGCGAGTCGCTCTGAGCCAGTTCCTCCAGCAGCCTCAGTGCCTCCTCCGGGCCGTCGAGGACCAGGTCGGCCGAGGCCAGGAGCTCTGGCGGCGCCTCCGGGCTGGTGACCGCCACCTTGGCCGTCCTGACACCGGCGCCGACCAGAGCGTCGAGCGCCTCGAAGGCCGGCAGATCCCCAAGGTCATCGCCCAGGAACGCCACGGTGGCAAAGCCGGCGGCCAATTCGGCCACGACCTTGCCCTTGTCCGTCTCCAGCGGCGGGCGCAGCTCGCAGGACATCTTGGCCGGGTGGGCGATCAGGCCCAGTTCGGCCCCGAGCCGGCCGGCCTCGGCGGTGGCCCAGCTCTCGTGCTCGGGCACCTCCCGCCAGTGGAGGGTGACGGCCAGACCCTTGCGCTCCACCCGGGCACCGGCCGGGGCCGACGCCTCGGCCCGGTCAGCGGCTTCGGTCACCACCGCCCGCCACGGCTCGGCCTCGGGCACCGCCGCCACCTGGCCGGCGGGCGTCACCGACTCCAGCCCGTACAGGCCGACCAGGCGCAGAGCCGACGGTCCTCCGCCGAGCCCGCCGCTGGCCGCCGCCCGGAGGTGTTCGGCCAGAAAGGCCGCCGGCCGGCCCGACACCACGGCCACCCGGCCGTACCGGCGACTCAGCGCGGCCAACAGCTCGGCCGCCCCGGGCAGGGGGCGGGCCGCCTCTGGATCGGGGACGACCGCAGCCAGGGTGCCGTCGAAGTCGGTGATGAGGCAGGTCGACGCCGGGTCGGCCCGGAGCAGGCCGACCAGTCCGGCCCGATCCATCAAAGGGCCGGGCTCAGACGCTGGCGGCTATGTCGGGCCCGATGATGACCACGACCTCCGCACTGCCCACCGTGACCGGTACCGAAGAGGAGAGGGGCTGGACCGCCGAGGATGTCAGGCCTGAGGCCGAGGCCACCGCGTCGGCGTCACCCTGATAGCCGGGGGCGTAATAGACGGCCGAGGCGTTGGCCGGGCTGGATGTGTCGGTGGGGGAAAGGGTGTCATAGCCGTCGGAATTCAGCTTGGCCGCCAGCTTGCCCGCCGATCCCTTGGTGGTGGTGCCGTTGGCCACCAGGACCCGGACCGAGGCCGGCGGGTGGGTGGCCAGGGTGGTGGTCGTGGTGGGGGCAGGGACGGTCGTGGTCGTGCTGGATGCGGTGACCGCCGCCGTGGGGTTGGTGGTGGCGTGGATGCGGCTGATGGAGGACAACACACCGATCCCCACCGCCACGGCCAGGGCGGTCAGGAGAACCCCCCGGAGGACGGGACCCATATCTCCCCCGCCGGCTCCTTCCGGCTGGGTCACCGGGAGCGGGGACCGTCGGACGAGGCGCCCTGGAAGCGCTCCCGGCGGCGGCGGGCCCGGTCCCTACGCAACCGCAGGACGACCAGGGGGTCATAAGCCCAGGCTTCGGGTGAGTCGACCAGCGTTCCCAGGATTCGGTAGTAGCCGGTCGGTGAAAGCCCCAGCTGTTCGCGTATGACCGCCTCTTTGGGACCGGCCTGCTGCCACCAGGAGCGCTCGCAGTCGAGAATGGCGCGTTCACGCTCAGAAAGGGACATCCGTGCCAGCCTGACCGCCCGGGCGGCGCGAATCAAGGACCCTCGCAAACGGCCCGGTCGACGTCCTCATAGGACTGGCGGGCGCGGGCCAGCAGGGACGCCAGGCTGCGCAGGTCACCGCTCATATGACCGAGTCCGTACGACCATCGCTGCAGGAATGACTCGATGGCCGAGGCGGCCGGAGCGGCCCCGGCCGCCGATACCAGTCCCCTCGCGTTCCGGCTGGAGGCGGCCACTCCTTCGGCCGCGTCAGCGGCGCCCCGCAGCCGGATGACCCCGGTCGAGAGCTCCTCGGTGCGGAGCTCGATCAGTCCTCCGGCCGGCGCCGGTCGCGACCCGTCCCCGCCTCCCACGACGTTGGCTGCGTCCATGTTCTGTTCCTCCCGCCGGGCCGGCCCCACGCCCCAGTGCCCAGGGCGGGGAAGGTAGTTCCGGTTGGGCTTCCGTACCAGGGGTAAGAGCCGGGCGTGGCACTAAAAGTCTCCCAAGCGGGCCGGTACGCGGCGTTGGCCAGGTTGATCGTCCGCCACGGGCCCGCTCTGCGGGACGGTCCCGGCGCCGGCGGGCGCAGCGACGCCGAAGTGGCCAAAGATGCCGAGTCGCTGGCTTCCGACCTGGAGTCGATGGGACCGACCTTCATCAAGCTGGGCCAGCTTCTCTCCACCCGGCCCGACCTGATGCCGCCCGCCCACCTGGAGGCCCTGTCCCGGCTTCAGGACGATGTCGAGCCGTTTCCGGCCGAGGAGGCGGCGGCCATCTTCGAAGCCGAGGTGGGCGCCGGGGTCACAGACGTCTTCTCCTACTTCGACATGGAGCCACTGGCCGCGGCGTCGCTGGGTCAGGTCCACCGGGCCCGGATGCGGGACGGCCGGCCGGTGGTGGTCAAGATCCAGCGCCCGGGCATCGAGGATCGGATCGCGGACGATCTGGCTGCCCTGGGCGAGATCAGCAAGTCCATCGACGCCCACACCGACGCCGGTCGGCGCTACGGGTTCCAGGATCTGCTCCGCCAGTTCGAGCAGTCCCTCAACGATGAGTTGGACTACACCCGGGAGGCGGCCAACCTCCAACGCCTGGCCGAGTCCCTGGCCGACCATGAGCTGATCGTCATCCCCCGCCCGGTCATGAGCTTCACCACCCACCGGGTCATCACCATGGACGAGATCCCGGGCCGCAAGGTCACCGACCTGTCGCCCCTGGCTCTGCTCGACCTGGACGGAGCGGCGCTGGCCGAGGCCATGGTCAAGGCCTACCTGGACCAGATATTCATCGACGGCTTCTTTCATGCCGATCCCCACCCCGGCAACGTGCTGGTTACCCCGGACGGGAGGATGGGGCTCATCGACCTGGGGATGGTGGGCCACGTCCGGCCCGAGCTTCGCACCCAGCTGGTCAAGCTCCTGCTGGCCGCCGACGAGGGTCGGGGTGAGGCGGCCGGGCGGATCCTGGCCGACCTGGGCCGGCATCTGGAGGACTTCGACCAGGAGCGCCTCCTACGGGAGGTGGCCGCCCTGGTCAGCCGGACGGCCGGCGCCACCGTGGGCGAGGTCCGGGTCGGCACCCTGATGGCCGATCTGTCCCGCCTGTGCGGGGAATGCGGACTGCGCCCTCCCCCCGAACTTTCCATGCTGGCCCGCGCCCTCATGAGCCTCGACGCCGTGGCCAAGGCCCTGGCCCCCGACTTCGATCCGGGCCAGACCATCCGGGAGAACGGACCCAGGCTGGCCGGGGCCCAGATGCAGACTTCCCGGTCAGGTCTGCTCTCGGCGGTGGTGGACGCCCGGGACTTTGCCGAGGCCCTTCCTGGCCGGGTGGGCCGGCTCATGGACTCGTTGGTCGACGGCGAACTGACCGTCAAAGTGGATGCCTTCGATGAAGCCGAACTCCTGCGCGGCATCCAGAAAGTGGCCAACCGGGTGACCATGGGCCTGGTCATTGCCGCCCTGGTCCTGGGGGCGGCCATCATCAGCCGCTCCTATCCCAGCGTGGCCCTGGCCTGCTTCATAGCCGCCGCCGCCGGGGGCCTGGCCCTGATCATCTCCATCCTGGCCGCCGACCGCCACGTCAACACCCGGGCCCGCCGTCAGCGCCGCCTCTGACCCACCCGCCCGAGGGGTCGCCGGCACCGGCCGTCGGTCTCGACCGGGGGGCCGTCCGGCGGTGCCGGCCCTCTTGTCCGGGCCGACCAAAACGGGTCATCCCATTGGTCGGCAGCGTGCACCGGAGGCGGCCGGGACGGACCTAATGTTGGCACCACGACGGAACGAACTGGATCGGTTGAGGTCTACTCGGGCATCTCCCTGCTGACCGAGCTAATCACGGGTCAGCCCGACTTCGACGCCGTTCGGGGCCTGCGCACCGCCGTGTTCATCTCCGGCTACGAGGGCTCTCCGCTGGGTGGATTGGACAGTGCCCTGGCCCGCCATCGGCGGGTGCGGGCCGGAGCGGACATCGTCCATGTCCCGGGCGTCAACGAGGAGCTGGCCGCCACCAGCGTGTGGGGCAGCCAGACCATCCCCCGGCCCTACGGCCGCTACGAC
>Ga0307374_10013674_pt1 | contig 11182 bp, 15 predicted proteins | sample OX3MG_FD_202532 | JGI IMG/M metagenome (GOLD analysis project Ga0307374, IMG submission 202532) | Soil microbial communities from Risofladan, Vaasa, Finland - OX-3 | ecosystem: Environmental > Terrestrial > Soil > Coastal area > Acid sulfate soil | place: Finland: Risofladan, Vaasa | collected... | reverse complement strand
TGACTCACAGGGATGTCCGCACGGCTGCGTCGCCGCCGATCGTGCGGGCGAGCCCGCAGGCTCCGGTCAGAACGAGCCCGGCGGTGCTCGTGTCGTGGCGGGCTCCACGGGTCGACGTTGCCAGAGACGCGGCACCCACACGTCCGGGACCGGGCGCGAAGCTCGTGATCGTCCAGGACGTTTCCACGAGTTCGACGCCCGACCCGCCGGTCACGGCGGATCCCCCTGCGACGTCTACCGGATCGAGCCCCCCGGAGTCCGTCTCACTCACTGTGCCTGCCGCCCCGGCGACGACTCCGGCTTCGTCGGCGACACCCCTCGTCGCGCCGCCGCCGGCGACGACGCAGGCCGTGGCTTCCGGCGCAGACGGCCCGAGCGGTTCGCAGGGCTCGACGAGCAACTCGGAGAACCCCGGCAGCGTCCACCATGGGCGCGAGGACCTCGGTGTGAAAGGGAAGGGGAAGGGACATCCGCACGCGACCGGCAACGATCCGTTCGCTCAACCGCCGACGGCGCCCACGACCCGGGCCACCTCCGACTCGAGCGACACGACGCCGACGCCGACGACCGACACGGGCACGACGACTACGGCGACGACGACCACGACCACTACCACCGCCACCACGACCACCACAACGACCCCGACGACCCCGACCACCCTGACCACCACGACCGCTCCACCGGCGACCATCACCACGTCCAACGGCACCGACAGCGGGTCGAACAGCAGCCCGCCGTCGTCCGGCGACAGCGGTCACGACCACGGCCATGACGGCGGGAACGGCGGCGGCGGCGTCGGCGCCGACGGGCACCACGGTCAGGGCCACTGACGCCGTAGGCGCCGGCTCAGCGAAACACGTCGGCCGAGCAGCCGGCGACGAGCGCGCACAGCGGTTCGGTCACGCCGCGTAGCTGCGGGTGCGAGGTGTTCACGGTGACGTCCGGCCAGTTCTCGATCCCGATCGCGCCCGCGCCCTCGTCCGAGCCGATCGCCAGCAGCTCGTCGACGCGGAAGACATCGCGCCGCCCGGATTGACGTCGGGAGATCCCGTCGAGCTCGCGCAGCTCCTCGAGCGGGTCGATGCGCACATTCGAGTCCGAGCCGATGCACAGGCCGATGCCGCGGTGCAGGAGGCGCTCGACCGGGAGAAAGCCGTCGCCGAGGTTCGCCTCGGTCGTCGGGCACGCGCAGACACGGGCACCTGCTTCGCCGAGCAGGTCGAGCTCGCGGCCGTCCGCGTGGGTCGCGTGCACGACGGTCGCGTGCGGGCCGAGGCAGCCACATTGGGCGAGGAGCTCGATGGGACGGACACCGTGCTCGGCGAGGCATTCCTCGATCTCGCGCGGCTGCTCGTCGGCATGCACGTGCAGCGGGAGCGCGTGCTCGGACGCGTAGCTGCCGAGCTCGACGAGCCAGTCGCGCGGGCACGCGCGTACCGAGTGCGGGGCGACGCCGACGCGGATGCCCTTGTCCCGCAGGCCTTCCAGCTCGCGGAGATAGTCCGCCACCGAGCTCTGTCGGAAACGCTCGATGCCTCCGCGCGCGTAGGCCACGTAGAGGACGACCAGCTCGACACCGGTCTCTCCCGCCGCCTCGGCTGCGGCCTGTGCCTCCTCGAGCCCGAGGTAGTGGAACTCGCCCACCGCCGTGTACCCGGAGGCACGCATTTCGGCGAACACCGATCGGTAATCGGTGTGGACGCCGGCGGCCAGCTCGAGCATCGCATCCCGCCAGGCCCAGAAGTCGCCGCCCTCGATCCGCCCCCGCAGCGCCCTCTGGAAAGCGTGGCTGTGCGCATTGACGAAGCCGGGGATCTGGAAATCGTCCGGCACGTGGGTGAGAATACGCCCGCATGCGTCGCCTCCTCGCGGGGGGGCTCGTAATCGCATATCTCGCCGCCCCCGGACTCGCCCGGGCCGGAACGGTGGCGATCTTCTATTACCCCTGGTACGGGACGCCGCTGCATGACGGCACGTGGATGCACTGGAACCAGAACGGTCACGTGCCGCCGACCGACGTGTACTCGCGGTACTTCCCGGCGAGCGGTCCCTACTCGAGCGGCGATCCGCGCACCGTCGATCGCCAGATGGCCGAGATCGCGGCCGCAGGCGTGAACGAAGTCGTGATCTCGTGGTGGGGGAAGGGCTCGGTGGAAGACACGCTGCTCCCAATGGTCCTCGTCGCAGCGCGGGCACATCATCTGACTCCGGCCATCCACATCGAGCCGTACACGGGGCGCTCGCCCGCATCGGTGGCGCAGGACCTCACGTATCTTGCGTCGCTCGGGATCCGCGACGTCTACGTCTACCACCCGCTCGACTTCGCAGCATCCGACTGGGCGACCGTGACGGCGCAGAAGCCCGCGGGCATGCGCATCTTCGCCGCCACCCAACTCGTCGGCTTCGCAGCGGCGGGCGGCTTCAACGGTTTCTACACGTACGACTTCGTCGACTACGGCGGTGCGAAGTTCGTGCGCCTGTGCGCCGAGGCGCACGCTCATGGGCTCCTCTGCCTGCCCAGCGTCGGTCCCGGCTACAACGGCGTGCGAGCGGGGGAGGACTCCAGCTCGCGGTCCCGTCACGACGGCGCCACGTACGACGCTCTGTGGAAAGCCGCGATCGCTGCCCACCCGGACGGCGTCACGATCACGAGCTTCAACGAGTGGGGCGAGGGGACGCAGATCGAGCCGGCCGCGGCCCACAGCGGCTACCTCTCGTACAACGGGTCCTGGGGCCTCGAAGGCGCCGCCGCGCAGACGGCGTACCTGACCCGCACGGCGTACTGGACCGCGCGCTTCCGGTCCGTGAAGTAGCACCTCCGTACACTTGTGCGGGATGGCCACCCGCGCGGTCCCGGCTCCGCTGGCGAAGCTGCCGAACGCACTGACGCTCGGCCGCCTCGCGGTCATTCCCGTGTTCATCGTGTTGATGGTGCAGGCGGGCGACGCACACACCTGGCCCGCCGGGCTCCTCTTCGGCGTCGCGGGGGTCACCGATCAGATCGACGGGTTCCTCGCGCGCCGCTGGCGTGTCGAGTCGCGGTTCGGAAAGATCGCCGACCCGCTCGCCGACCGGCTCATGATCGACGCGGCGGTCATCCTCCTCGTCGTGTACGGCCGCCTGCCCTGGGAAGGCCTCGTCGTGGTCGCCGCCCGCGACCTGCTGCTGCTCGCCGGTTGGCGCCGGCTCGCGCCGCGCGGGATCGACCTCGACGTGAACTTCGTGGGCAAGGCCGCAACGTGGGCGCTGTACCTGGCGATCGGCTGTCGCATCGTCACGCACGACGCGACGTCGTGGCCGTTATGGCTCTTCTGGATCGGCCTCGGCGCAGCCGTCGTCGCGGCGATGTTGTACGTGCGCGAAGCGTGGAAGGTAATGCACCGATGAAGGCCGTCGTCATGGCGGGCGGCGAGGGCACGCGCCTGCGCCCGCTCACGTCGAACCAGCCGAAGCCGCTCGTGCCGATCGTCGGCAAGCCGTGCATGGAGCACATCGTCGAGCTGCTCAAGCGTCACGGCTTCGAGGACGTCATCGTCACCGTCGCATTCCTGCCGCAGGCGATCCGCAGCTATTTCGGCACGGGGGAAACGCTTGGCATCGACCTCGCGTACTCGGTGGAGGAGTCGCCGGCGGGAACCGCGGGCTCCGTTCGGCTGGCGGCCGGCCGGTTGGACGACACGTTCCTCGTCATCTCCGGCGACGCACTGTGCGACCTCGACCTCGGCCGGCTGGTCGAATACCACCACGAGAAGCAGGCGTCCGTCACGATCGGGCTGAAGTCGGTCGACAACCCGCTCGAGTTCGGCATCGTCGTCACCGACGAGGACGGGAGGGTCGAGCGCTTCCTCGAGAAGCCGACATGGGGCCAGGTGTTCTCCGACACCATCAACACCGGCATCTACGTCATCGAGCCGGAGGTGCTCAAGCACATCCCGGCCGATCGGCCCTTCGACTTCTCCAAGGAGCTCTTCCCACTGCTGCTCGAGATGGGCCGTCCGATCTACGGATGCATCCTCGACGGCTACTGGCAGGACATCGGGAACCTCGATCAGTACAGGCAGGCGAACTTCGACGCGCTCGACGAGAAGGTTCGACTCGACATCTCCGGCGTGCGGCTGCGCGGCAACATCTGGCTCGGCGAAGGCGTCGACGTGCACGACCTCGATGCGATCGAGGGACCGGCGTACCTCGGCAACTACTGCCGTGTCGCGCCAGAGGCGACAGTCGGCCCATACTCGGTGCTCTCGACGAGCGTGACGCTGCGCGAGCGCGCACGAACGACGCGCTCGATCGTCGATGCGTCCACGTACATCGGGCGCAGCGCACTTGTCGAGGGAGCGATCGTCGGACGTTCGTGCGACCTACGCGCGCACGTGCGGGTGCACGAAGGTGTCGCGATCGGCGACGAAGTGACGATCGGTGCCGAGAGCGTGATCATGCCCGGCGTCCGGATCTACCCGTACAAAGAGGTCGAGACCGGCGCGCACCTGTTCGAGAGCCTCATCTGGGAGTCGCGCGGCACGGCCCGCATCTTCGGCAAGGAGGGCGTCTCCGGGCTCGTCAACGTCGACCTCACGCCGGACGTCGCAGTCCGGCTCGCGGCCGCGCTCGGCACCGCGCTCAAGCGCGGCGCGCGCGTCGTCGCCTCACGGGATGGAACGCCCGCGTGCCGCATGATCAAGCGCGCGATGATCTCCGGTCTGTCGTCGACGGGCGTCGATGTCGCAGACCTCCGCGTCATCCCTGCAGCGGTCGCGCGCCATCTCGTCAAATCGGATGGATACGACGCCGGCGTGCACGTCGGCGTCAGCCCGAGCGACTCGGAGGCGATCCGCATCCAGTTCTTCGAGCCACCCGGCATCGAGATGAGCGCCGCGACGCAGAAGGAAGTCGAGAAGCACTTCACGCGCGGCGAGATCCGCCGGGTCGCGTCGACCGACGTCGGACGCATCTCGTATCCCGCGCGCGCGAGGGAGACGTACGCGAGCGACCTTCTCTCCACGCTCGATGTGTCGTCGATCCGCGAGCGCCGTTTCCGGATCGTCGTCGACTACGGCTTCTCCGCCGCGTCCTACGTTCTGCCGCTCGTGCTCGACCCGCTCGGAGTGGAGGTGGTCGCCGCGCACGCGTTCCCGAGCGACGGCAATGCCGACGCAGACGGGGACGGGCCACTGGCCGCGTCCATCGGCCAGGCGAAGCGTCTCGTCACCGCCGTCGGCGCCGACCTCGGCGCGGTGTTCGACCGACCCGGTGAGCGGCTCTACCTCGTCGACGAGCAAGCGCGCGAGATTCCGGTCGAGCAGGCGCTCCTCCTGTATCTCCGCCTGATCGGCTCGAACGGGCGCACCGGGCGTCTCGCGTTCCCGGTGACCGTGACAAGCCAGGTCGACCGGCTCGTCGAGGGATCCGGCCTCGAGATCGTGCGCACCGCAGCCTCGCTCCAGGAGCTGACGCGAACGGCGGCCGAGAAGGGCGTCGTCTTCGGCGGCGCGGTCGGGGGCGGGTACGTGTTCCCCGAGTTCCTGCCCGGTTACGACGCGGTCGCGAGCCTCGTCAACCTGCTGGAGCTGCTGGCGCCCGCGCGCCGCCCGATCTCGGAGATCGTGGCGGAGCTGCCGCAGCCGACCCTCGTCCACCGCCAGCTTGCCCTCGCGTGGTCGCTCAAGGGGCTCGTCATGCGCGTCCTGAACGAGCGCATGGCCGGCCGGGAGCTCGACCTGACGGACGGCATCAAGGTGTTCGACGAGCGCGGGTGGATCGAGGTTTTGCCCGATCCCGACGAGCCGTTCCTGCACCTGTACGCCGAGGGAGAGACCCTGGAGGCCTCCGAGGAGCTCGTCGACGAGCTCCGGGGCATGGTCGAGGAGATCGCGCAGGGGGAGACGGCCGAGGCCCGAACCTAGACGGAGGCCCGAGAAAGGCTAAAGTTGAGGTTGACCCTCCCGAGCGAAAGGCCCACGTGGAACTGCTGCCCGACCTTGCTTCGCTGACGGACGCCGATCTCAAGCAGCTCATCCGGAAGCTGCAGGAGGAGGAGCGCGAGATCTCGTACGAGCGCCGCCTGCTGCACGGGAAGATCGACATCCTGCGCGCCGAGTATCAGGCGCGGCTGAAGGCAGCCGGGCCGGAGACGATCCTCAGCCAGGTCGACGTCGAGTCCCTGACCGAGATCCTCGCCGGCAAGGCCAGCCCGCCGGCGAACTAGAGCATGACGCGCTATGCGCCCAAGTGTGACGCGCAGAAGCGCTTACTCACCGATGCCCTGATGCCGCGATTGCGAGATCTCGAATGAGTCACATCTATTGCCCGGAGTGCGGCTTCCAGAATCTGGAGGCGGCGAACTACTGCACGAAGTGCGGTGCGCTGCTGCACACGCCCGAGGCGGCGGAGCAGACGCAGACGTTCAGCCCGGAAGAGGTCGGTGACGAGCTCGACCAGCTCGACGACATGCGGGTCGCGGGCCCGGCGCTCGTCGTCCGCTCCGGCGGCGGCCGCGCGGGGGAGACGTTCACCCCGCAAGCCGACCGCACGACGATCGGCCGCTCGCCCGACTGCCCGATCTTCCTCGACGACGTGACGGTGTCGCGGCGGCACGCCGTTCTCGTGCAGCGCGAGGGCCGCTGGTTCGTCGAGGACCAGGGGAGCCTGAACGGGACCTTCGTCAACCGGGAGCGCGTCGAGTCATCCGAGCTCTCCGACGGCGACGAGCTCCAGATCGGCAAGTACCGGCTCACCTTCCTCGCGCGCTGAATGTCGACCGCCGAAAGCCTACGGCTCGAAGGTTCACGATCTCGCCTCCTGACCATCGGCGCGGTTTGCCGCAGGCTGAAGTCCGAGTTCCCCGACGTCTCAATCTCGAAGATCCGGTATCTCGAAGGCGAAGGCCTGGTCACGCCGCGGCGGACGCAGGGCGGCTACCGGCTCTTCTCCGAGGACGACCTCGAGCGGCTGCAGACGATCCTCCGTTTGCAGCGGGACGAGTTCCTGCCGCTGCGCGTGATTCGCGAGGAGCTTGCCGCCGGCGCTGCGAAGGCGCGCCGCAAGCGTGCGACCGCCACCCTCGGCGAGCACGACGAGGACGGCGTCGACGTGGACGACCTGTGCGAACGGGCAGGCGTCGATCCCGCCAGGGCTCGCGAGCTCGAGCAGTACGGGCTCCTCGAGCCGCCGTACACCGAGCTGGACGTCGAGATCGCCGCAGTGTGCGAGCGGCTCGCGCGGTACGGCATCGCACCGCGCCACCTGCGCGCGTTCCGGACCGCCGCCGACCGCGAGGCGGGACTGCTCGAGGCGCTCGTGCTTCCGTCGCTGCGCTCGCGCAACCCGGAGCGCCGCCGCGCCGGCCTCGACGACCTGCGAGCGCTCACCGAGGCGGCGCAGGAGCTCTCGCAGTTGCTACTCGGGCGAACAGTCAGGAGGCTCGCCGGATGAAGACGGAGATCGACCTCAGGTCCAGGATCCGGGAGGTCCCGGACTTCCCCGAGCCGGGCGTCGGGTTCAAGGACATCGCTCCGCTGCTCGGCGATGCCGCCGCGCTGCGCCAGGCGGTGGCGGAGCTCGCGGACTGGACGGCGGAGCGGAAGCCCGACCTCGTCCTCGGAGCGGAGGCGCGCGGCTTCTGGCTCGGCGCCGCGATCGCCTGTGCGGTCGGGTGCGGGTTCGTTCCCGCCCGGCGACCGGGCAAGCTTCCCCCGGAGACGGTGTCGGCCCGGTACGCCCTCGAATACGGCGAGAACGCGCTCGAGGTGAACGCCGACGCCATCGCGGACGGGGCGCGCGTCGTCATCCACGACGACGTGCTCGCGACCGGGGGCACGGTGCAGGCGATCGCCGGCCTCGTCGAGCAGCTCGGCGGCCACGTCGTCGGCATCAACTTCGTCATCGACCTGACGTTCCTCGGCGGCCGCGACCGCCTGTCGGACTACGACCTGCACGCGCTCATCTCGTACTAGAGGCTTGATGTGATTTAGCGGCCGTCGTAGGCGGCGAGTGCGCGTGCGGGCCGTCCGGCGAGGGTGTTGAGCAGGATCCCGATGGTGAGGGCGAGGATGCGTTGGGCGATGCGGACGGCGAGTCCGGCCGGTGTTTTCGCGAGGTGGCGTTCGAGTCGCATCTGGCCTTTGAGGTTGGCGAAGACGCTTTCGATCACGAGCCGTGAGGAGGCGAGCGCGCGTTCGCGGCCGATGTTGGCGGCGGTACGGGTCTTGTCGGGGGTGAGCAAGACGGTGCCGCAGGCGGCGAGCCGGTCACGGTATGCGCGTCCCCACAGGCCTTTGTCGGCGATCACGACCTCGGCTTGGGTGCCGGTCAAAAGGTCGGCGAGCGGCTCGTACTCTTTCTCGTTGGCGGGCACGATGGTGTAGCCGAGCGGCAGCCCGCGCCCATCCGTCAGGAGCACAAGTCGGACGCCCCAGACGAAGCGGTGGTGCGACTTTGAGTAGCCGTAGCGGGCGAAGCCGGCGAACTCGGATCGTTGTTGGCAGCCGGGATAGCTGGCGACCGCGAGCTGGGTGCCGTCGGCCAGCCGGACGCCGCCCGCGTCGAGCCAGCGCGCGAGCTGCTGCTGCACGAGCGAGATCAACTCGACCAGCGTCCGCAGGCGGCGGTTGTACTGCGACTGGTCGGGCAGATGCGGAAACCAGCCCGGCAACAGGCGGCCGGCGAGGCCGAGGAACTGGCGGTCAGAGCTGATCCCGATCGCCGCCTGGCAGACCGCCAGCGCAACAAGCTCCGCGTCGCTTGTCAGCGCCGGCCGACCCTGCCCGGCAGGGACCGAGAACTCATCAGCGAAGACATACGCTGCAACAACAAGGGCTTCCAGATCCGTCATCTCGAGCTCCCATCTCGAGGGACACAGGTCTGGAAGCCCTTCTCCGCCAAGCCGCGGGTCCCTGCGCAACCCGCCCGACTTTCACATCAAGCCTCTAGTCGTTCTCTTTCTTCGATTCGGCGCGCTCAGCCGGCACGAAGAGCTTGCAGTGCGGGCACTTGAAGCCGCGATACCGCGCGGCGGCGCCTTCCAGCAGTTCGGCCGCGAACGACTTGTGGCAGTGCGGGCACTCCACGTCGAACGACTCGGCCACGCTGTTCACCGTAGCTGCTCCGTCCGATCGGGCGCCTACCCTCCGCGACGATGGAGGAGAGCGTTCTCCGGCGAGGTGTTGCCGAGTTCATCGGGACGTTCACGCTCATCTTCATCGGCGGAGGCGCCGGCGCGATCTCCGGCAACGACATCGTCGCCGTCGCCCTCGCCAACGGTCTTGCCATCGGGATCATGGTCTCGAACTTCGGCCACATCTCGGGCGGGCTGTTCAACCCGGCGATCACGCTCGGGTTCCTCAGCACGCGACGCATCACACCGCGGCTCGCGGTCATCTACTGGATCGCGCAGTTCGGTGGGGCCGTCGTCGCGGCGGGCATCCTTCGCTGGCTCGTCCATCGAGCAGCGTTCGGCGGCGCCATTCCGAGCGCGTCTCACTTCGGTGCGGGTCGCGGCTTCGTCCTCGAGGCAATCATGACCTTCTTCCTCGTTATCGCCGTCTTCGCCACCGCCGTCGACCCGCGCGGTGCTTTCAAGTCCATCGCCGGCTTCGCGATCGGGCTCACGATCACGATGGACGTCTTCGTCGGCGGCCCGCTCACCGGCGCGGCGATGAACCCGGCGCGTGCGTTCGGCCCCGAGCTGATCGGCAACTTCTGGGCTCAGGGCTGGATCTACTACCTCGGCCCGGCGCTCGGCGCAGTCATCGCCGCCGTCGGCTACGACCGGCTCTACCTGCGCCCGCTCCAGCTCAGCGCAGCCGAGAGCTAAGCAAGAAACTCGACGTACGTCTCGACCGGCTCGCGTTCGCGCGGCGCCGGATCGCGCGCCGGCGCGCCGAAGTGCAAGAGGCCGAGCACCCGCTCGCCGCGCGCGATGCCGAGTGCAGCGCGACCGCGCGCCGTCCGCAGGACGCTCGGCGTGCGCCAGTAGGAGGCGAGCCCGCGTTCGGTCGCGCCGAGCAGGACGAGCATCGTTGCGGCTGCGGTCGCGCAGACGTCCTCCTCGTCCTGCACGAGATCGCCGGTGAGCGCCGCGGAGACGACGACGAGCGTCGGCGCGCGATCGAGCTTCTGCGCCTCGGCAGGTCCCGCTACGTCCTTCACGCGCGCGAGCGACTCCGCCCCGAGCACGCGAAAGCGCCACGGCTGCGTCAGGTGATGATTCGGTGCGAGCCGCGCGAGGCCGAGCAGCTCGATGAGCGTCTCGCGCGGTACGGGCTCGGGGCCGAACGCCTTGTGCGTTCGCCGCGCGGCTGCGAGCTCGCCGAGGGTCACGCCCTGCGGGCGCTGAGGTGGAGCTCGACGCCGGCCGCGCGCAAGAGCTGCGAGAACGGGCAGCCCTTGTCGGCTTTCGCGAATGCCTCGCGCAGACCGGCGTCGTCGAGGCCGTCCGCGTCGACGACTGCGTCGACGTGCGAGGCCACGATCTGATGGCCGCGGCCCTCGACCTCGTCCATGACGACGCGGCACGAGACGTCCAGTCGTCCGGGCGGCGTTCCCGCCTGCGTCAGCTCGCTCGCGAGCGACATCGTGATGCATCCGCCGTGCGCAGCCGCGAGCAGCTCCTCGGGGCTCGTCTTCCCTTCCGGCTGCCCGATGCGCGTGGGGAGCGAGAAGCCGAGATCGGCGAACGCGCCCGTGCCGGCGCTGATGCTCCCGATCCCGCGGGCGACGTTTCCCTCCCAGACGAGCTGGGCGCTGCGTTCGATCCGCGGCATCAGTACTGGAGGGCGGGAGTACCGTCGGGGTAGTAGGCCTCGGCCGGCGAGCCCGCCGGCCGGAAGACGCCGAGCACCTGCATCTCGTCCGGCCCGTGATTCTCGAGCGAGTGCACGAGCTTCGCCGGCAGATGGATGCACGAGCCTGCCCGCAATTCCGTCGACTCGCTGCCGATGTGCAGCGCGCCGTTCCCCTGCAGGACGTAGACCACCTCGTCGTAGCGGTGGTAGTGATCCGGCGCGCGCCCGGGCGGGATGTACCCGACGAACTGCGTCGCCGACGGGCAGGGGACGAGAATGCGGAACATTCGGCCCGCGGTCGCCTCGCCCGCCTCGACCTCCTCGACTCCGACAACGGCGTAGCGGACACCGTTCGCCGGAAGCGGATCGCGGACGAGGACGGAAAGGAGTTCGAGCTCCTC
>Ga0307374_10013669_pt1 | contig 11186 bp, 14 predicted proteins | sample OX3MG_FD_202532 | JGI IMG/M metagenome (GOLD analysis project Ga0307374, IMG submission 202532) | Soil microbial communities from Risofladan, Vaasa, Finland - OX-3 | ecosystem: Environmental > Terrestrial > Soil > Coastal area > Acid sulfate soil | place: Finland: Risofladan, Vaasa | collected... | reverse complement strand
CTCGGCTGGGCCTTCAACCGCAGGCCGAGCGCCGCTGGGGGCGATCCGGCGGACGAACCGCCGATGGACCCGCATTTCCCGGACATCGTGCTGCGCGCCGCAAGCCGGCTGAACCCCTCGCTGCGCGCCTATCTCGGCCGCCTGCCGCGCGGTGCGCGCCACTACGGCGGGTTCTACACGATGACGGCGGAGAACTGGCCGCTGATCGGCCCCATGCGCACGCCGGGCGCGTTCGTCGCCGCCGCGCTGTCCGGCTTCGGCACGATGGCCGCCTGCGCGAGCGGGGCGCTGTGCGCCGCCTGGATGGCCGGCGCGCCGCTGCCGGGCCATGCCCCGGCGCTGAGCCTCGCGCGCCACGGCAACGCGCCGCTGATGGCGGAACTGGCTGCGGCGAACAGCACGGGCGTGCTGTAGCCGTTCGGCACACGGGGAAGCGGAGGCCGCAGGCGAAGCCAGGCCCCGCGCCCAGGCGGATCGTCCGTGAGCCCTGGACTCCGGCTTTCGCCGGAGTGACGGGTGGGCGTGCTCCCGAGAGGGAACTTATAACCTGACCGGCGGTTAGACAGCCATGCCGGATTTCCGTATCCTCTCCTGGTGCAGGATATTCGATCTGGAGAAACCGCGATGATCCATCCCGCCGGGCGGGGGCGGCTCATCGCCGCGTTCGCGGCGATCAACATCCTGTGGGGATCGACGTACCTGGCGATCGCGCTGGGGATCCGGTCGGTGCCGCCGTTCCTGCTGATAGGGAGCCGTTCCGTGCTCGCGGGGCTCATCCTCCTGGGTCTTGCGGGGTTGCGGGGTGCCGCGCGCCCATCGGCCAGGGAATGGCTCCTGGCGGCGGCCAGCGGCGTTCTGCTGTTCGCGGGGGGCCAGGGCATGCTTGCGTATGCCGAGCAGCGCGTGCCCACCGGGCTCGCCGCGATCGTGCTGGCGACGATCCCGTTCTGGATCGCGCTGCTGAACTTTCTCGCCCCGGGCGGCCGCCCGCGCCCCCGGGCCGCGATCCTGGCCGGCATGGTTCCCGGCCTTGCCGGCGTGGCGCTGATCGCCTGGAACGGGACCGGCCGCGGCGGGCCGACGATCGCGCCCGCGATGATCGGGCTGCTGCTGGTGGCGGCGTTTTCCTGGGCGGCGGGCTCCGTTGTCTCCCAACGCCACGCCGCCTCCACCCCCGCCATGGCATTGGCGGGGATGCAGCTCCTCTGCGGCAGCGCGGCCCTGCTCGGCGCGAGCGCGGTTGCGGGCGAACTCGGCAATTTCTCGCCAGCCGCGGTATCGGCCGTGTCCTGGGCCGCGCTCGCGTATCTGATCTTCATCGGATCGGTGGTCGCGTTCACCGCCTATGTCTGGCTGCTCGACCACGCGCCGGGGCCGATCGTCGCGACCTACACCTTCGTCAACCCCATCATCGCGGTCGCCCTGGGCTGGGCGGTCCTTGGCGAGCACCCCGGCCTGCTGACGCTGCTCGGCATGGCGCTGGTGGTGGGGTCCGTCGCGCTGGCGTGGCGCATGGAGGCCCGGGAGAGCCTGGCAGCACCCCAATGAAGCAGCCAGACTCCCGAGGATTCGGGATCGGGGGGTGTTCATGCTCAAGGTGCTGGCCTGCCTGCTTCTCGCGCTCGGCGCGCAACCGGCATGGGCCCAGACCGCGCAATCCCTGGGGCAGGTGCCCGGTCTTCTCAAGACGCCCGAAAGCAGGCAGGTCTTCGCGCGGCAGATGGAGGGCAAGCCGGCGCACGACCCGCTGGGCGCGCCACCCGGTGTGCGATGGTGGCGGTCTTGCCTGACCCGGCGCCGGCGATGACCAGCAAGGGACCGGCCGGGATGCAGGTGTCATCGGCCAGGCCGTGTTCGACGGCCCGGCGCTGCTCCGGGTTCAGCTTCTCGAGATAGGTCAGGGACATCGGGACAGTGGGGCCAGGGTGAACGAGCCTACCACTTAGCGTTATTCCTGTTTTGTTCGCAACCCGGGCGAGGCCGAACTCGATGGTTTCGGACGGGTCGCGCGCCGGCCTCGGTGCGCCGGGTATCTGGTGCCGGCCGGCTGTTGCTTTGATTGACAACGCCGGCTCGTGTTGCTAGTCTGATCAACATGGAGGCCGTGCTCGTATTCTGGCAACGTGTGGAGCTTGGGGCGGGCACCTTCAACGAGATCGTCATCTGGCGGCTGCCAAGACGCCTTCCGGGCAGCGACCATCCCTACAAATACCGGATGGCGCTGATCGAGGCGGGCGTGTGTGTGCTGCGCTACGACAACGAGGCCGGCAAGGGGGATCACCGCCATGTCGGGGACCGCGAAGAGCCCTACGAATTCACCACGATCGAGCAGTTGCTAGGCGACTTCGAGGCCAGCATCAGGAGGTATCTCGATGGACACCCTCATCATCGGTAATCAGTCGGAACAGGAGATCAAAGAGCGTGTTATCCGGGCCTGGAAAACAGGCAAAGCCGAACGCGCGGCTCGCCTTGATTTCGTGAACCTTGACGACGCCTGGAAACTTCTGAGCGACAAGCGGCGGCAGATCATGCACGCCATGGCAGGCACCGGGCCGCTGTCCATCCGCGAGATCGCCAGACGCGTCGGGCGCGACGTGCGCGCGGTCCACAGCGACGTGCAGCTTCTTCATCACGCGGGGGTCATCGACAAGACCGAGGATGGCCGGATGGTCCTGCCGTACAAGACCATCAGGTTCGATTTCAAACTCGATGCACAGAAGGCCGCTTGACAGTACGCAGGGAGCGCGGTGGAGCGGAAAAGGTGGCGCTTGCAATGCCTCATTGTCGGCATTGCCGGATTGACCCGGGTGAAGCCGGCTATGCCAACCCGAAAGGAACCTGTCATGCGCAATCACCCCCCAGCCCCGTCCGCGCTTCCCTCGCGGCGGTGCTGCACCCCGGCCGCTGGCCCGGCCGGGCCGCCTGGCTCAAGGTCGCCCGCTTCCCGGCCTATCGGGATCTCACCGGCTTCGACTTCACCAGCAGCGAGATCAACGAAGCCCTGGTCAGACAGCTCCATCGCTGCGACTCCATCGAGCCCACCGGCAATGTCGTGCTCGTCGGTGGCCCCGAGTCCGCGTCATAATACCGAGGCCTATGCAGACGTGCCGCACTTCGCGGGTAAGGCAACGGTCGAACGGATGATCCAGGCCCTCGACCTGCCGGCGACGGTGCTGCGCCCGGCCTATTTCATCCAGAACGACCTGCGCCAGAAGGACCTGCTGCTGGGCCCGGGCGTCTATGGCGCTCCCGTCGGCGCCAAGGGCGTCTCCATGGTCGACATTCGCGACATCGCCGCCGCCGCCGCCGCCGAGCTTCTGCGGCGCGAGCGGGCGCCGGGGCCGCTGCCTCGCGACGCCTATGACCTCGTCGGACCCGACAGCCTGACTGGGGAGGCCATCGCGGCGATCTGGAGCGAGACGCTTGGCCGCCCCGTCCGCTACGGCGACGACGATCTCGTGGTGATGGGGCAGCGGCTGAAGGCCATGCTGCCCGGCTGGCACGCCCTGGACCTGCGCCTGATGTTCCAGCGTTATCAAAGCGACGGCGCAGCGGCCGACCCGGCCGGCGTCGGACGCCTCACGGCCCTGCTGGGCCGCGCGCCGCGGTCCTATCGCGACTTCGCCCGCGACGCCGCCGCCCAATGGGCGAAAGGCTGATCGGCGCGTTCCTCTCTGGCCGGCTCGACGCCGCGGCCGACGACACCACTCCGGCGATCCTGCCGGACCTCAAGGGAGCTTGATCATGACACACGTACTGTTCGTTGGGCAGAAGCCGGAAACCGTCGACTTCTCCGATCCATCCCTGCCACCGGGGTTCGATGCCAAAAAGATCAACGCGGGCATCGACATCGCTGAGGCGACGATGACCGAGCGCGGCTGGGACGCCGACCTCTGCATGATCGCCCCCGATGACACTGGCATCGCGACGCTAGCCGCGCAGCTGGCGAAGACGGACTACGACTGTGTCGTGGTCGGCGGCGGCCTGCGCCTTCCGCCCAAAAGCCTGCCGTTCTTCGAGAGGGTCGTGAACGCCGTCCATCAGGGCGCCCCGAAAGCGGCGATCGCGTTCAACACCCGCCCTGAGGATACGGCGGAGGTTGCGGCAAGGTGGATCGGTGCGGATTGACGGCGAGGCGCGCCCGCGACGCGCCAACAGCCGCTGCTAGACCAGATGTTCGCCTGAGCACGGGGTGACCCGTCTCACAGTATGCGGGCTACCGATGATTGCACCGAGTGTCCGGTGCCGAGCCTCATGCATAGGAGACGGGTCGTGGAGCATACTATCACCTACGTTGGGCTGGATGTGCATAAGCCTGGCCACAGCACTCGGCGCAGTGCTTGCTGCCGCGGTGATCTACGCGATCCTGGCGGCCCCCGGCTTCCTGTCGGACCGCGACAGTACCGTGCCTCTGATTTCACACAAGCAGGCGGATCCATGACCCGCAGTGCGCCAATCGCAAGCGCGCCCGGTCCGCACGAACCCAGGAGCCTTGACAGTGCGCGCCCAGCCCCCACCTGCATGACTCACAGGTCACGCTGCGGCTGATCGGCGGTGCTCCTGTTCCTGGCCTGCTTGCGCGGCGCCTGCGGTCAGCCCGTTCCATCGAACCTTGAGGGCTGACCATGGCAAGCGAGCGCGTCTATGCGCCTTTGGCGCCTGAATCCCGCATCGTCGCATCGGGCGTGGCCGTGCCGTGGCGGGGGCGGGCGTTCGGCATTCTGCGCATCGTCTTCGGGCTGGCCTGGGCCATCGATGCCGCATTCAAATGGCAACCCGCCTTTCAGAACGGCTTCGTGAAATACCTGACCGGCGCGCTGGACGGGCAGCCCGCGCTGGTGAAAACCTGGATCGGGTTCTGGATCGATATCGTGAAGGTCAACCCGCATGTGTTCGCGCTCATCGTCGCGGCGAGCGAGACGGCACTTGCGATCGCGCTCATCCTCGGCGTGTTCAGCAACCTCGCCAATCTGGGCGGCGTACTGCTCGCGCTCGTGATCTGGTCCACCGCCGAGGGGTTCGGCGGCCCCTACAAGGCGGGATCGACCGACATCGGCACCGCCATCATCTATTTCTTCGTCTTCGTCGCGATGTTCCTGTCGCAAGCGGGGCTTTATTTCGGGCTCGACCGCCGCCTGACGCCCATGCTCGGCCGCTGGGGCTGGCTTGCTTCCGGCCCGCTCTGCGGGTGTCTGGGGAGGCGGCTGCCGCGCCGCGTGTGAGGGGATAAGCCGAGCGTTCCACTCCATCTTTCGTCATGCCGGCGCAGGCGGCCCTGCCGGCGTCCTCCGATCCTGGATAACAAGATTTTAGATGACAGGAAGCAGCCCATGCCACTTCATCGCCGCGAGGACGTGCGGGCCTCGCTGGACGCGGATATCTACGCGACCCGGGCCGCTGATGTCTCTGTACCGAAATATCATATGGCGGAGGGGGAGCTGCGGCCTGACGTAGCCCACGCGATTGTGCGTGACGAGCTTTTCCTGGACGGCAATGCGCGGCAGAACCTGGCGACCTTCTGCCAGACCTGGCTGGATACCGAGATCCACGACTTGATGGACCTGTCGATCGACAAGAACATGATCGACAAGGACGAGTACCCAGCTACCGCAGAGCTGGAGAGTCGGTGCGTCCACATCCTGGCTGATCTCTGGCATTCACCAACGGCGGCAGACACCATTGGCTGCTCGGCGACGGGGTCGAGCGAGGCTTGCATGCTCGGCGGCCTGGCGCTGAAGTGGAAATGGCGCGAGCGGATGCGTGCCGCCGGGAAGCCGACCGACAAACCGAACCTGATCACCGGCCCGGTGCAGGTGTGCTGGCACAAATTCGCCCGATACTTCGACGTGGAATTGCGTGAGATCCCGCTGGAGCGCAGGCGGCTCGGCATGACCCCGGAAGAGGTTCTCAAGCGGATTGACGAAAACACGATCGGCGTGATGCCCACCTTCGGGGTCACCTTCACCTGCCACTACGAGCCTGTCGCCGAAGTGGCCGATGCGCTGGATCGCCTGGCGCGGGACAAGCCTCTGGATATCCCGATGCATGTGGATGCGGCATCGGGCGGCTTCACGGCGCCATTCGCGGAGCCGGACCTGGTCTGGGATTTCCGCATTCCGCGCGTTCGTTCCATCAACGCCTCGGGCCACAAGTACGGGATGGCCCCGCTCGGCGTCGGCTGGGTGGTGTGGCGGGACCGGACCGATCTGCCGGAGGATCTGATTTTCAATGTCAATTATCTGGGCGGCAACATGCCGACCTTCGCCCTGAACTTCTCACGGTCTGCCGGGCAGATCATCTCGCAATATTATCTGTTTCTTCGGCTCGGGCGCGAGGGCTATCGGCGAATCATACGGAACGGCTACGACACGGGCCTGTATATCGGCCGCGAGATCTGCAAGCTCGGCCCGTTCGAGCTGGCCTTCGACGGCGATAGCCGCAAGGGCATCCCTGCCATTTCCTGGGTGATCAAGGATGGCGCGGACGCCGGCTATTCCCTGTTCGACCTCTCCGACCGGCTCCGGATTCGGGGCTGGCAGGTTGCGGCCTATACGATGCCGCCCAATATCGCGGATGTGGTCGTGATGCGGGTATTGGTCCGGCATGGCTTCAGCCGGGACATGGCCGAAATGCTCTTGGAAGACGTCCGGCGTTCGATAGATCACTTGCGCAAGCACCCTCCCGGCACCCCGCAAGTCGCCGCTGAAGGCACGACGTTCACGCACAGTGCCGTGCCGATGAAGAAGGTCGTGTGGCCTGGGGGTGGTTACGCAAAGGAAGTGAGGTCGCAGTGACCTGGATCACGACAACGCTGCGCGCCTACCCGGAAATCGCGATCTTCCTGGCGCTTGCGGCGGGCTATTACGTCGGCGGCAAGAGCTACAAAGGGTTCGCCCTGGGTGCCGTGACGGCTACGCTGATCGCCGGCATCGTGATCGGGCAGCTCAACATCCCGATATCGCCGAACGTCAAGTCCGTCTTCTTCCTGCTGTTCCTGTTCGCCGTCGGCTTCGGGGTCGGGCCGCAATTTGTTCGCGGCATCGCGAAGGATGGCCTGCCGCAGGCCCTGTTCGCGGTGGTCATGGCCCTGTTGTCCCTCGGCGCCGTCTATCTTGCGGCGAGGTTGGCCGGCTACGATGCTGGCTACGGCGCCGGGCTGTTTGCCGGCTCGCAGACCCTGTCGGCCTCTATCGGCCTCGCCACCGACGCCATCAACCGGCTTGGCCGATCAGCTGATCAGACACGCCAACTGCTGAACGCGATCCCGATCGCCTATGCCGTCACGTATATCTTCGGCACGATCGGGTCAGCCCTCATCCTGGCCTTCCTCGGCCCTGTGCTGCTGCGCGTGGACCTCGCGGCCGAGTCCAGGGCTTACGAGCTGGCGATGGGGGATGGTGCGGCCCCCCGCGGGGAAGGGAGCGCCTGGCACCAATACGAGATACGTGCCTTCAAGGTGCGCGAAGGAAGCCCGGTCGTCGGCAAGTCGGTGGCTCAAGCCGAGATCATGTTCGGCACGGCCCGCCTCTTTGTCGAGCGGCTGCGGCGGGCGGGCACGATCGAGGAGGGACGCGCCAACATCGTCGTTCAGGCCGGCGATATCCTGGCCATGGCTGGCCGGCGCGACGTTCTGGTGAACGTCATCGAACATGCTGCCGACGAGGTCGATGACCCCGAGTTGCTGTCCATGCCGATCGAAGGCGTGGATGTGTACGTGACGAACCGGCACGCCGCGGGACGCACACTTGCCGAGCTGGCGCATGAGCCGGCCGCGCATGGCGTCTTCCTGCGCAAGATCACGCGCGGGGCCACCGCGACCGACATCCCGATCCTGTCGAAGACGCAGGTGCACCGGGGCGACATCCTGACGATCACCGGACGCGTGCAGGACACGACTGCGGCCGCCAAGGCGCTCGGGTTTCTCGACAGGCGGGGCGACACCACCAACGTGGCATTCATCGCGGCCGGGATCACGCTCGGGGCGCTGTTCGGCGCTCTGACGCTGCAGATTGGATCGGTGCCGCTGACGCTCTCCACGGCGGGCGGAACGCTGATCGCCGGGCTGATCTGCGGCTGGCTGCGATCGGTGCATCCCGCTTTTGGTCGCGTGCCCCCGGCGACGGTGTGGTTCATGAACTCGGTCGGCCTGAACGTATTCATCGCCGTCGTCGGCATCTCGGCGGGGCCCAGCTTCATCGCCGGGCTCCGGCAGCTCGGCTTCAGCCTGTTCCTGTGGGGCATCTTCGCAACGACCCTGCCACTCATCCTTGGGATCTACATCGGGAAATATGTCTTTCGCTTCCATCCGGCGATCCTGCTGGGCTGCGTCGCGGGCGCGCGCACCACGACCGCGTCGCTCGGGCTGATCAACGAACGGGCGCACAGCCAGGTCGCGAGCCTCGGCTACACCGTGACCTACGCCGTCGGCAACACGCTGCTGACCATCTGGGGCATGGTGATCGTCATGCTCCTGAGTTGAGGACACACGGCTTTGGAGACGCAGCACCATGACCGGCATCGATTACAGCAAGCTGTCGCAGCTCAGCCCGTTCGAGCTGAAAGACCGACTGATGAGCCTCGCCTCGGGCCATGCCGATCGCATGATGCTCAACGCGGGCCGCGGAAATCCGAACTTCTTGGCAACGGTACCGCGCCACGGCTTCTTCCAGCTCGGCGTGTTCGCACTCGAGGAGGCCGAGCGTTCATTCGCCTACATGCCTGAAGGCGTGGGGGGTCTGCCCCGCGCCGAAGGCATCGACGCCCGGTTTGAAATCTTCGTTCAGGCGAACCTCGCCGTGCCGGGCATCGCCTTCCTCAGGGCGGCCGTCTCCTACGTGCGCGACCAGCTCGGCCTCTCGGCGGCGGATTTCCTGCATGAGATCGTCTCCGGAATCCTTGGCTGCAACTACCCCGTGCCGCCCCGGATGCTCTCCCTCATCGAGATCGTCGTCCGCTATTACCTCGTGCGGGAGCTGATCGGCGGCCAACTGCCGACGGGCGGCATCGATCTGTTCGCGGTCGAAGGCGGTACGGCGGCCATGACCTACATCTTCAACACGCTGCGCGAGAACCGGATGCTCGCGCCTGGCGACAAGATCGCCGTCGGCATGCCGATCTTCACGCCCTACATCGAAATCCCGCATTTGAACGACTATCAGCTCGTGGAAGTCCAGGTGAATGCGGACTCCGCAGGCAAATGGCAGTACCCCGCCTGCGAGCTCGACAAGCTCGCCGACCCGGCGATCAAGGCCTTCTTCCTGGTCAACCCGAGCAATCCCCCTTCCGTCAAGGTCGATGCCGACAGTCTCCGGCGGATCGCCGAGATCGTGGCGACCAGGCGTCCGGACCTGATCATCCTCACGGACGACGTTTACGGCACGTTTGCCGACGATTTCGTCTCGCTGTTCGCGATCTGCCCGCGCAACACGGTTCTCGTCTACTCCTTCTCCAAGTATTTCGGTGCGACCGGCTGGCGTCTGGGGGTGATCGCGACACACCAGGAGACGATCCTGGATCACCGCATCGCGGAACTGCCAGAAGCCGACAAGGCGGTGCTGGATGCGCGCTACGGCTCTCTGATGGTTGATCCGAGGAACATGAAATTCATCGACCGGCTGGTGGCCGACAGCCGGGCCGTCTGCCTGAACCACACGGCCGGTCTGTCCACGCCCCAGCAGGTCCAGATGGCGCTGTTCGCGCTGTTCGCGCTGATGGACGAACCCGATGCCTATAAACAGGCAATGAAGCGGATCATCCGGCGGCGCCAAGATGCGCTCTATCGCGAGCTGGGAACCCTCACGCCGCAGAATCCGAACGGCACGGACTACTACGCGCTGCTCGATCTCGAGGGCATCGCGACGGAGCTGTACGGCCCCGAGTTCGCCCGCTGGGTGCTGGCGCGCAAGGAGCCGCTCGAGATGCTGTTCCGCCTCGCCGAGGAGGGCGGCGTGGTGCTCCTGCCCGGCAAGGGATTCGGCACGCTGCATCCGTCGGCACGCGCATCTCTCGCGAACCTTAACGAATACGACTACACGAAGATCGGGCAGGTGATCCGCAAGCTGGCCGGGGAATACCATCGGGAATTCACGCATATTCAGGCATCGCGACCGGCGGCGCCACCGTCGACCGGGTAGACGGCATGTGACGGCACAAACCCCTGCATCCCACTCCATCTTTCGTCAGGCCGGCGCAGGCCGGCGACACGAACGCCTGGACCCCGGCCTTCGTGTTCTGTTCCGTGAGATTGGTGAGGAGTTGGCTTGGTGTGAGATAGCCGATGCATCGCAGCCTTGTTTGGTTGTAGTTGGTGACGAAGGTGTGGAGATAGGCGTCGCGTTCGGCGTGATCTGCGAAGCGCCTGTGGTGAGCGACGTGGTTCTGTGGCAGGCGATCGAGATGTTCGCTGAGACGGCGGTTGAAGCGCTCGACCATGCCATTGGTTTGCGTGTTGATTTCCGCTGAAATCTGACCCGGGAATTCCACCGAGAGTTGACCCGTCCTTGGTTTATGGTTTGTGTTTCATGATGGGGTCAAGGTTGAATTTTTCTCCTTTCATTTTTGGGATTTGTGCACGAACGGCGCCTCGGCCTCGCCGACAAGTTGGCGGCCCTGATCGCCGATGCGCGTGATCCGAACCTGTTGACGCATAGCGTCGCCGACATTCTGCGCGCCCGCATGCTCGCCATCGCCTGCGGCTATGAGGACGGCAACGATCTCGACCATCTGTGCAGCGATCCCGGCATCAAGCTGGCCTGCGGACGCCTGCCCGACAGCGGCATCGATCTGTGTTCCCAGCCGACCGTGTCGCGGCTGGAGAACACGCCCACCCGCCGCGAGGTGGCGGCGATGAGCTACGCCCTGATCGATATCTATTGCGCCGGCTATCCGCGCCCGCCGCCTGAGGTGACGCTGGGTATCGATGACACCGTCGATGTCGTGCATGGCGCGCGGCAACTCTCCCTGTTCAACTCGCATTACGGCGAACGCTGCTTCCTGCCGATGCATGTCTACGAGACGGCGACCGCGCGGCCGGTGGCGGGGTTGTTGCGGTCGGGCAAAACGCCCTCGGGCCGTGAGGTGCGCAGGCGACTCAGACGCCTGGTGCGCCGCATCCGCACGCACTGGCCCACGACGAACATCACCATTCGCGGTGACGGCCATTATGGCCGCCACGAGGCGATGAGCTG
>Ga0307374_10013667_pt1 | contig 11188 bp, 7 predicted proteins | sample OX3MG_FD_202532 | JGI IMG/M metagenome (GOLD analysis project Ga0307374, IMG submission 202532) | Soil microbial communities from Risofladan, Vaasa, Finland - OX-3 | ecosystem: Environmental > Terrestrial > Soil > Coastal area > Acid sulfate soil | place: Finland: Risofladan, Vaasa | collected... | reverse complement strand
AGGTCGGCGAGCGGGTCGACAAGTACGACCCACTGGTCGAGATCACCACCGACAAGGTCAACGCCGAGGTGCCCGCACCGGTCAGCGGCGTGATCCTCGAGATCCGGGCCGAGGAGGGCAACACGCTGCCGGTCGGCGCCGAGCTGTGCGTCATCGATGAGGGCGGCACGGCCGCCGGCACCCTGGCCCCGGCGGCTCAGCCGCCCGCGGCGTCGGAGCCCGCGAGTCGCGCCAACGGCCACGGCGCCGGGACCCGGCCGCCACGTGCCGGCGGGGGCGAGGCCGACGTGCTGCGCACGCGCTCGTCGCCCGCGGTCCGTCGCATCGCCGAGGAGCACGGGGTCGACATCGGCCGCATCCAGGGCAGCGGCCTCGGCGGACGCGTGACCAAGCAGGACATCCTGCGCTACGTCGACGAGCAGCACGCCGCGCCGCCGACCCCGCCGGTCGAGGTCGCGCCACCCCCGGCCGCCGTGCGTGCCGCCGGCCGCGCGATCGAGGAGATCGTCACCGGGCCGAGGCCCGGGGAGATCGTGGCGCGGCCGGCTCCTCAGCCCGCCGCACCTCCGCCCCCGGTCGCGCAGCTACCGGCCGCGGCGGCGCGGCCCGAGGTCGCCATCTGGGAGGGAGACCAGGTCCTGCCGGTCGGCGCGGTCCGCCGCCAGATCGCCGAGCACATGGTGCGCAGCGAGCGGACGGCTCCGCATGTCACCCTCTGGATGGAGGTGGACATGTCGGGCGTCGTGGCCTCCCGCGCCCGCGCCCAGGAGCGCTTCCGGCAGGAGGAGGGCTTCGAACTCACCTACGTCCCGTTCGTTATCAAGGCCACCGTCCACGCCCTGCGCGAGCATCCGTACGTCAACGCCGTGTGGGACGAGGAGCGAATCATCCGCCGCAAGGCCATCAACATCGGCGTCGCCGTGGCCCTCGACGACGGCTTGATCGTGCCGGTCATCAAGCACGCGGACGACAAGAGCATCGTCGGGATCGCCCGCGCCGTGCGCGACCTCGCGCTGCGGGCGCGCGCCGGCCGGCTGGCGGTCGACGAGGTCCAGGGCGGGACTTTCACCGTGAACAACCCGGGAACCTTCGGGACCGTCCTCTCGACGCCGATCATCGTGCAGCCGCAGTCGGCCATCCTCAGCACCGAGGCGGTCGTCAAGCGGCCGGTGGTGGTGGAGGACGCCATCACGATCCGTCCCATGATGAACCTGTCGCTGTCGATCGACCATCGCATCCTCGACGGCCTGTCGGCGGCACGCTTCCTGGGCACGGTGAAGCACTGGCTGGAGAGTGTGCGGCCGGATACGCCTCTCTACTGAGGCAGCGCCGTACCGGTGAGCGCGAGTGACCATGCGGGCTCGACGGTCCGTTGGTCACTCCTGCACCGGTACGGCGTCGGCCAGATTATCGCAACTCGCCTCTTGATTTCCGCTGGCTTCCGCCCTACAGTAGGCCCATCGTTGGAGGAATCGTCAGCCGACGCGGCCGTTGGCTGGCGGCGACGGTGACGGCGACGCGTGGGACCGCGCGCCGTTGGAGATCGACCCGCGGGCGCGGCGCGGCTCACCACCAGCCCACGCCTGAACGCGACGGACACGTCGAGCAGGGCGCGGGTACCGGGCCGAGGACGCGCGATCGCGGGGCACGGCGGCACCGGGCGCGGGGTGCGGCCGGGAGCGGTGTGGTCGACACTTAGGTGTCGGCCGTCGCGGCGTCATGAGGAGGAGCGGCCAGGCGCGTCCGGCTCGACACCGGCGACCGCCGGCCGCAGGGCGATGGAAGGCGTGAGAGACATGCTCAAGCGGTTGGCGAGTTGCGCCGTGCTCCTGGCGTTGGTGCTGCTGCCGGCGTGCGGCGGGGGCACCACGGGCGTGCCCACACCTACCAGCGCTTCCAAGCTGGCGTCCACCGCCGTGACGAGCGCCTCGCCGCAGTCTGCCGCCACCGCCCCGGCGGGCACCGGCAACCTTCCCACGCTCACCTGGCAGCAGGTCGTCCAGTTGCTCAGCCCCTCGACCGTTATGATCCGCGCCGACTTCCCGGCCAGCGCCGTGCAGGACGCCGGCCTGGGGTCGGGTACCGGCATCGTCATGACCAGTGACGGCTACATCCTGACCAACGCCCACGTCGTCGACGGCGCCGCCGACATCACCGTCGCGGCCGCGGGGTCTAGCCAGCAGCGACCCGCCCGCTTCGTCGGCATCTCCCCGTGCGACGACCTGGCCGTCATCAAGGTCGACAACACCCAGGGGCTCAAGCCGGCCACCTTCGGCAAGAGCGCCGACCAGCAGGTCGGCGAGGACGTCGCGGCCCTGGGCTACCCGCTCGGCGCCGAGATCGGCACCGACGTCACGATCACGCGGGGCATCATCTCGAAGCTCGACGTGACCGCGTTCCCGCCCTACGAGAGCCTGATCCAGACCGACGCGGCGATCAACCCGGGCAACTCCGGCGGCCCGCTGGTCAACAACAAGGGCCAGGTCGTCGGCGTCAACACGCTGGCCGTCAACCGCACCATCGCCACCAACATCAACTTCTCCATCAGCATCGACCAGGCGCAGACGATCATCCCCGACCTGATGAAGGGCCACAACCTCGTCTGGCTCGGCATGAACCTGGTCGACAACACCTACGGCAAGTACTTCGGCACGCAGGACTACGTCGGTATGGTGGTCGACGGCGTCGCCCCAGGCGGCCCAGCCGCCTCGGCGGGCGTCCAGCCTGCCTACCTGCTGACCCAGCTGCAGGGCATCGACATCACCTCCAAGGCCGACGTCTGCAAGGTCTTGCGCTCGCACCAGGACGGTGACGCCCTCACCGCCCAGTTCCTCAACGTCAACCAGAGTCAGAGCCAGACCGAGATCCTCCAGGGCCAGATCACGGTCGGTCAGGCCAAGACCACCGCCCCGGTCAAGATCGTCAGCACGCAACCCATGTCCGGCGGGTCGACGTCGACCGCGTCCGCGCCGACGCCCACCCCCGCACCCAGCAGCACGGCCACCGGCAACGTCAAGTCCTGGAATTTCGCGAGCGACACCGGCGACTGGTACACCGGTGACAGCACCACCGAGACCGTCACCATCAGCGGCGGCACCTACAACGTCACCTTCAAGCAGCCGGGGTACTACGACGTCTTCACCCCCAAGTCGGTCCAGCCCACCGGTGACGAGGCCATCGCGACCGACGTCAACCTCAAGTCGGGCTACGCGGGCGTCGCGGTGCGGTTCTCCAAGACCAGCGACAACAAGTGGACCTACTACGACTGCTGGATCGACACCGCCGGCGAATACGGCTGTCGCGTGGACGTCCAGGACCAGTTCACGGATCTGGTTGCCGCGACGCAGTCGTCGGCGATCAAGTCCGGCCAGGTCAACCGGCTGGAACTGGACGTGAGCGGGACGACGCTCGACTTCTACATCAACGGCACGAAGGTCAACTCGTTCAGCGACAGCCACGTTCAGAGTGGGCAGGTCGGCCTGGAGGCCGGGTCCAGTAAGAGCGGCCCGGCCGGTGTCGTCTCGTTCGGGAACGTCGCGGCCGCGCCGGGACAGTAGTCGGGCACCACGAGCTCGAGCCACCCGAGTCATCGGCAGACGGGCCGCGGCTGACGCCGCGGCCCGTCGCTTTGGGTAGCCCGCTCCGGTCGGTGGGAGACCGGGCGGTGCGCCGCCTACCGGGAGCGCACCGCGCGCCCGACGGCGCCGCGCACCCGGCGGACGATCCCTGCTTCCTGTGCCGGTCGCCCGGCCGGCGCATCAAGGTGGCCGCGCAAATCGGCCAGCGCGCGGTGCTGGATCACGCACACGTTGTTCTCGCTCTTTCCGAGCGCCGCTGCCACCTCCCGCACCGAGAGGCCATCGATGAAGCGGAGCAGGATAACCTGCTGGCGCTCCGGCCGCAGCAGCATCACCGCGCGGCGCACCTCGTCGGCGGCGAGGCCACGCGTCAGCGCGTCCTCAGGGTCGTGTGCCGCCGGCTGCCGCGCCTCGAACTTCGGCACCGGCACCGGTACCTCGCGCCTCCGTCGGTGGTGGCTGATGGCCAGCCGGTCGCTGATCGTCAGCAGCCAGGCCAGAAAGGGCACGCCGCGCTCGTGGTAGCGCCCGATCGCCAGCCAGGCCTGCAGGAACGTCTGCTGCGCCAGATCCTCGGCGTCCGGGCGGCTCGCGGTTCGGTAGTAGCAGTGCCGGTAGACACGGTCGACGTAGCGGTCGTAGAGCTGGGCGAAGGCCTCCGCGTCACCGCGAATGGCCGCCGCGACCACGGAAGGCTCGTCGACAGACATCGGCAGCGTCCCGACGCCCGGGGCCTCCAGCGCCCCGGACGCCGTCAGTCCATACAGTGTCCGCACGCTAGTGTCCATGCCCGTTGTTGCCCTGACCGTTGTTTCCCTGGCCGTTACTGCCTTGCCCGTTGTTTCCCTGGCCGTTGTTGCCCTGACCGTTGTTCCCCTGCCCGTTATTGCCCTGACTGTTGCTCCCCTGGCCGTTTCCATTCGAGCCGTTGCCGGACCCATTGCCGGTCGTTGGCGTCGTCCCGGTGGTCGTTCGCGTCGCAGCCGTCGCGGTCGCCGTGGCGTGCGCGTGGTTGTCGTGCGCCACCTGCCGCTGCTGCTGGCCGCGGTTGGTCGCCGTCGTGGTGGACGTCGCGGTGGCCGTGTCGGATGCCCCCGCATTGTCCTCGGTCACGCCCGGCGTCACGCCGGCCTGGCCCGCGGTGGTCGTCGTGCCGGTCGCGGTCGGCGTCGCGGGGCCGTTGTAGCCGTGGCCATGGTTGTCCTTCGCGACCTGGCGCACCATCTCGCCGTGGTTCTCACCCGGCACCGGCGTGCCGTGCGCGGCCGCGCTGACCGCGTCGCCGTGCCAGTCGGGGTCCGGCGTCGCGAACGCCATACCGGGGGTGGCACCGGGCGTGCCGAAGAAGGTCGCTTCATCCGGATCGACGTTTCCGCTGGCATGGCCGCCGACGGCGTGGCGGATACCGCTGGTGATCGTCGAGAGCGGGCCCGCCGCGGGGCCGTGTCCGGCGAAGGCGGGCATCGCCACCAGGCCGAACAGCAGCAGCGCCACACCGGACGCCGCCAGGCGCCGCGAGACTCGCGCGGTGGACGTGACCGGTCGGGCCTTCGAGCCGGCACCTCGATGTGCCGTCCGCCCGCGCATGCGGAACCCCGGCGTCGGTCTCGCCGCGGGGTCCGCGTCCAGCGCCTGAGCCGAGCGCTCGAGCGCGGCCCGGATCCGATCGAACTGCTCGTGCTGCTGAGTGGTCATCGCCATGCCTCTCCAGATTCCGAAAACTCCACCTGGTTAACGCGCTGGCGGACGGAACCTTACAGCCGGTCCGAGTACACCGAACCACCCGATGGTCCTGCCCGTGCCCACGTACCGGGTCTTGTTGAGCGACGACCGCTGGGATAGCCTGCTCGTCAGCCCGGGCGACGGCCGGCCGGGTTGGGGTTCGACGCGATGGGCCGCCCCGGACGCCGCCAGGTGGCGCGCATGGTTCGAGCCTGCGAGACTGCGACCTGAAACGGAGAGGACTGATCCATGGGCGAGGGAGTGCCCGCCGGCGACGGGCGAGCCGAACGCTACGACACGATCGTCGCCGGTGGCGAGGTCGTCGACCCCGGAGCCGGGATCTCCGGGCGCCACGACGTGGCGATCCGTGACGGGCGTGTCGTCGCGGTCGAGCCCGAGATCCCCGCGGGGCGCGCCGCGCGCGTGATCCACGCGGCCGGCCAGATCGTGACGCCCGGGCTGGTCGACCTGCACACGCACATCTACTGGGGAGCGACTTACTGGGGCATCGAGGCCGATCCGGTCGCGGCCCGCACCGGCGTCACCACCTGGCTCGACGTCGGCAGCTCCGGAGCCTACAACTGGCCCGGCTTTCGGCGCTACGTGGCGGAGACCAGTCGCGCCCGCGTCTTCGCCCTGCTGAACCTGTCGTCGATCGGCCTGGTGGCCCCCACCTTCGAGCTGTCCAACCTCGACTACTGCGACGTCGACCTCGCCACCCAGATCGTCGAGCTCAACCGCGACCTGATCCTGGGCATCAAGGCGCGCATCGACGCCGGCACCACGCGCGGCGTCGGCATCCGGCCGCTGGAGATGGCGCGCCAGCTCGCCGACCGGGTCGACCTGCCGCTCATGGTCCACATCGGCAACGGCCCGCCCAGCCTCGACGAGGTCGTGGCGCTGCTGCGACCGGGCGACATCCTGACCCACTGCTTTACCGGCGGGAACCATCGCATCGTCGGCGACGACGGCCGGCCGCGCGCCGACGTGCGCCGCCTGCACGCGGCGGGGCTCATCCTCGATATCGGCCACGGCACCGGGTCCTTCAGCTACGAGGTGGCCGAGGCCATGCTCGAGCAGGGGCTGGCGCCGGACGTCATCAGCAGCGACATCCACCAGCTCAGCGTCCAGGGGCCGATGTACGACCTGCCCACCACTCTCTCGAAGTTCCTCAACCTCGGCATGTCCCTGCCGGACGTGATCGAGCGCGCCACCGCGCGCCCGGCCCGGGCCATGCGCCGTCCCGACCTGGGCACGCTCCGCCCGGGGAGCGTCGCCGACCTGGCGCTCTTTCGCGTCGAGGAGGGGGAGTACACCTTCCGCGACGCCCAGATGGCCGCGCGCCACGGCGCGCGGCGACTGGTCAATACCATGACGCTGGTGGACGGCGAGGTCCTGCCGCGCCTGCCGGAGCGGCCGCGTCACGTCTGGGCCCTCCTGCCGGAGCACCAGCGCCCGGCCGGAGTCGACGAGCCGCGCTAGGCAGGGCGCGATACCGTTCCTCCCGGCAGCATGGGGGCTATCAACCGCACCTCCGTGGCGTGCAAGGGCGCGCGATTATGGTCTTCGCGGAGATCCCCGGGCACACCGGGCAAGCGCTCTCCCCTCTCCCAGCATTGGGAGAGGGGACGGGGGCTCACTGCCGGACAGTTTCAGCGGCATGAGGGGCCGAGCCAGCCGTCAGGCGTCCAGCGGAACAGGAGCGGCGGGAGGCGGCCGTGATCGTGGAGGTCGGCCAGCCAGCGGCGCCCCAAGCGGACCAGGCTGCGATCACGCCGATCGCTGCGGTCGTAGCGCCAGCGCAGCCCCCGGCGGACGACGCGCAGCCCGAGGGTTTCGGCCCACCAGAGCGCGAGGAAGAGGGCCAGCAGCAAGCGGTTGAGGCGCGCCCGCGCGGTGAGCTTGGTGTGGGCCAGATCCCAGCCGCGGCCTTTGCAGTCCTGGTAGGTGGCTTCACCGCGGACGCGGCGGCGGTACTCCCGCACCCGGTCGGGTCCGGCCGGCCGATCGGAGAGCAGCACCCAGGGTTCGCGGGCACCGCGCGCCCAGTGGATGGTGAGCTCGACTGTACGCCACCCTGCTGCCTGATAGCACGCGACCGTACCGGACCAGCGTTGCCCCGGACCGGTGACCAAGGACCAGAGCGGACAGCACGTGTCGTCGGCGAGGCGGATGATCGGGCTGGTCCGCGCGGTGGCGGTGACGCGCAGCACGAAGTGCCAGCCCAGGGCGCGACAGCGATCGATGAGGGCAGCGCTGGTGAGCCCCCGGTCAGCCAGCAGGGTCACGCCGGCGCCCGGCGGCAACGCCGGCTGGAGCGCCGCGGTCAGGTGACGCAGCACGGTGGCGAGGGAGGCGGGCCAGCGCTCAGCCATGGGCAGCGGATGCCAGGCCAGCGGGAGGATGCGTTTGTGCAGGACCAATCCGAGGAGGCACAGGGTCAGCCGGTCATCGAGCGGCGTCGGATCGAGCACCAGCAGCAGGTCCCGCCCGGCCCACCCGGCCAGCAACGGCGCCAGCAGCGCCGGCCAGAGGCGACCGACCGCGACGCGCGGGTTGGCCACCCAGCGGCGCAAGCGGCGCACCACGCTCAGGTCGCGGGCCGGCAGTGGCAGGCTGGCGGCCACGGCCGACAAGGTGACCCGGCCACTCCACAGCAGGCCCAGGCTCAGGCACGCCAGGACGGCCACCTGGGTGACGCGGACGCCGGGGAGGAGGGCACGGAGTTGCTGGTCCCACTCCTGCAACAACTGGCGACGGGTCTGCATGCAATGCCTCCTGTGGTCAGTCCGGTTCGCACATGGACCGATCGCCGCACAGGTAGTTCCATGCAGACCCAAACTGTCCGGCAGTGAGGGGGCCGGGGGTGAGGGCAGCACCTGTCCGGACTGTGCGTGCCGGTCGGCGGCGGACGAACCGCTGGCCGTCGTGTACGGGATTGATTCGTCAACGACCATCAGCCGGCTTCGTCGCACAGCGCGCGGTTCAGCCGCACGCGCCGGCCCGGCCTCCAGCTCGTCAGCGTCGGCGCCAGGCCTCGAACTCCGCCCGCGTTCCGGCGTCCGGCGGGTAGACACCCAGCAGGCTGGATCCTCCCTGGATCTTCTCCAGCACGAACGCTTCCAGCTCGTCCTGCTCCAGCGCGGCCAGCGCCACCTCCTCGGCCACCGCTCGCGGGATGGCGACGACGCCGTCGGCATCCCCGACCATCACGTCGCCCGGCATGACCAGCACCCCGGCGCAGCCGATCGGCACGTTCATGTCCGCCGGGTGGTAGCGGTTGCTGCTGTTCGCCCCGTGCCCGCCGCGCGCGTAGGACGGGATCTCGATCTCGCGGAAGCCCGTCACGTCGCGCAGCGCGCCGTCGGTCACGACACCGGTTGCCCCGCGCGCCAGCACCCGGCTCGCCAGAATGTTGCCCAGCGTGCCGGCCATCAGGTCACCGCTGGCGTCCATCACCAGCACGTCCTCGCGGCCGACCGCCTCGACCGCCAGCCGCTGCACGTTGGTGCGGTTGTCCACCGTGCCTCCCGAGTCGAGGTCCTCCCGCATCGGCACCCAGCGCAGCGTGAAGGCGTATCCAACCATGTGCAGGTCGGGCCGCAGCGCCGTCAGGCCGCCCAGGAAGGTGTTGCGGAAACCCCGCTTGATGAGCTGGCTGGTGAGCGTCGCGGTGCTCGCCTGGCGCAGCGCCGCGCGCGCCGCGTCGGACAGGTAGCCGGTGGGTCGGTCGTCCATGGGTCTGCCTCTCCCTCCCCGGCGGCCGCTCGGCCGCCAATAACCCGACCGTGAACGGTGCACGGCCGCGACCAATCGTAGACCAGGCGGCTCGCCGGATGAAGACCGCGGCGCGGCGGTGTGCCGCCGAGCAGAGTCACGACGGATTCACGGCGCCGGCCGGCAGCGGTTGGATCTGCCGAAAGGCCGGGGTCAGCAGCACGATGACGGGGATGAGCAGCGACAGCACCCCCACCACGCCGAACATGGCACGCGGGCTGAACCGCACCAGTGCCAGCCCCGCGAGGAGCGTGCTGAGTGGGCCACCCAGGCGCTGCAGCGCGAAGATCGCGCCGAAGGCCCGGCCGCGCACGCTCGCCGGGATCCGCTCCTGGTAGACCGTGTAGACCAGCGGGCTGATCGTCCCGCCCGCCATCCCTTCGACAAACAGCAGGCCGAGGCTGAGCGCCAGCACGGAGCTCACCGTCAGCAGCGCGAGGGCGGCGCCGGAGATGCCAAACGCGGCGACCAGGACCCATCGGCGCGGCCAGCGGTGACTGAACAATCCGAACCCGATGGTGCCGATCACAGCCCCCGCCCCGTCGGCCGCGACCATCGCGCCCAACCCGAGCGCGCTGTGGAGCACGCGGTCGGCATACACCGGCAGCACCACGCCGAAGAGCGCCGAGCCGACCGCATTCACGAACGCCAGCAGCAGGGCGAATCCCAGGATCACGCCATGGCGACGGACGAACCGTACGCCGTCGAGGGTACCGGCCGGTGACCTCGACGCCGGCGGTCGGGCGGGACCCGCCCAAGCAACCAGCAATCCGATCGCCGCCGCTGAGATCCCGAAGCTCGCGGCGTCGACCCACAGCACCCGGCCGGCGGTGAAGACCGCGATCAGGATCCCACCCAGGAGCGAGCCGGTCAGCAGCGCGCCGTTCAGGATCGCGCGGTCGGCGGCGGTGGCGCGCTCCAGCCGGATCGCGCCGCGCGCGGCCAGGTCCGGCAGCAGGCTCTGGCGGGCGGCACTGCCGGGCGTGCTGAATGCCGTCGCCAGGAAGACTAACCCGAGGAACTGCCAGAACGCGAGACCCATCGAGTAGTACAGCAGCGGGATCAGCGCGATCGCCGTCGCGCTCGCCAGATCGGCAGCCACGCTGGCGCGCTTGAACCCGACGCGGTCGACGACGACTCCGCCCAGCAGCGCCGCCACGACGTAGGACACGCCCTGCGTGGCGCCGGTCAGGCCGACCCGCGCCGCGCTGCCGGTCGTCTGCAGCACGAACCAGGGCAGGGCCAGCACCGTGAGCTGGCTGCCGACCAGCGAGACGCCGTTGGCCGCCAGCAGCGCCAGCAGCGGGAGCCGGCGGCTCCCGGACCCCGTGCCCGCATCCGGCAGCCAGTCCGCCGCCTGCTTGCGGGCCGGCTCAGCCACCTCGTCGTTCGTCGTCGCTAGCCTGCCCGCCGGGTCAGCCCCGCCACGGCGGCGTTGGCCACCGCGTCCAGCCGCAGGCGCCAGCGCTCGGGGTCGGTCCGGGCGTGCTGGTTCGACACGTAGGCCAGCGCGACGTCCTGCGCGGGATCGACGACCAGCGTGCAGCCGCTCGCCCCCGCGTGGCCGAAGGCACCCGGTGACGTCAGCTCGCCCGGTCCCAGCTGCGGGCCATGGCCGCGGATGATGAACCCCAGGCCCCAGGGGCGGATCACCTCGGCATCGAGCCCGACCACCGTGCCGACCACCCCGCCGCCCGTCTGATCCGTCGTCATCGTCCGGACGGTCGCCTCCGACAGGATGCGCCGCTCGCCGGCCGGGGCGAAGAGCAGCCCGAAGCGCAGCAGGTCTCGCGCCGAGGCCACCGTTCCGAAGGCCGGGTGCGCCAGCTCCAGCGCGTAGGGCGAGTTGTACATGGCGGCGTCGGTGCCCTCGGCCAGCGGTCCGACCACGTGGGCCAGCCGCGAGTACTCCGCGACGGGCGGCGGCATGAACGTGTCGCGCAGGTCACCCGGCTCGAGCACCAGCCGCCGGACCAGCTTCGGGAACGGCACCCCCGACGCCACCGACGCCATCCGCCCGGCGATGGCGATGCCGTAGTCGCTGTAGCTGAAGCGGGTGCCCGGCGCGAAGGCCAGCGGGTAGGTGTAGGCCTCGTCGACGATCTGCTCCA
>Ga0307374_10013666_pt1 | contig 11188 bp, 9 predicted proteins | sample OX3MG_FD_202532 | JGI IMG/M metagenome (GOLD analysis project Ga0307374, IMG submission 202532) | Soil microbial communities from Risofladan, Vaasa, Finland - OX-3 | ecosystem: Environmental > Terrestrial > Soil > Coastal area > Acid sulfate soil | place: Finland: Risofladan, Vaasa | collected... | reverse complement strand
ACCCGATGAACGACGTGACCAGGTAGTTGAGGCCGATCTGCTTGTGGTCGGTGCTGGTGATGTACTTGACAAGCCCGTGGGGCCGAGGCCCGGGGACGATCTCCATCAGCGCCGGCTCTTCGAGCCGGGGCGGCTGTTCGGAGGGACGATCCTGGATCAGGGTCATACTTGCCTCTCGGTCGACAGGGAGGTCGGGCAACTGTTCGGCGGGAGCGTGGTTTGGTTCGACTGGCCGGCGGTCGACACCGAGCACGGAGCCTGGCTGGCATACCAGGCGTCGTAGGCGTCCTTGGGCATCACCCGGACCATGAACCGCATATAGGCGTGGTACTGGCCGCAGATGTTGTTGCACTGGCCCTCGAAGGTGCCAGTTCGCGTGACGTTGAAGTCGGCGGTGTTGTCGATGCCGGGGATCAGGTCACGGTTGAAGAGGAACTCCTTGACGTAGAAGGTGTGGACCACGTCCTCGCTGACGAAGTGAAGCTGTACCGTCTCACCGGCGGGCATGTACAGCACCGGCAGGTTGGCCTCGGAGTTGATGTCCAGAGCGTTGGCGACTGTGCCGACCTCCTGGTGGCCGTTCGGGTAGATGAAGCGCCAGCCCCACTGGAACCCGTCGACGGTGATCTTGACCGCCGGGGTCTTGGAGACTGCGTTCACCTTGTTCTCCGCGTTGTACATGAACCCGAACACGACTGCCACGATCAGGAGGGGGATGATCGTGTAGGCAGCCTCGATGGGGATGTGGTACTGGAACTGGGAGGCCTGACGGCTGCTGCCCGGGCGGTGGCGGTACCGCAACACACACCAGAAGATGCCAAATAGCACGATGAGCCCTATGGGCACCGCAAACCAGTACGTGGTGTGCCACAGCTGCCGGGTCCATTGGTCCTGGGTGGTCACGCCGTGGGGGGAACCGAGGTCGGTGCCCAGCAGTCGGGTCGCTAGATCCATAACTTCGCCTAACAATAAGCAGGCGGGCGCGACGGCACCAACCCGGCCGATACCCCGGTGACGTGCGGTTCCGCCCGATTGCCGGACACCGCCGTGAGCATCTATTCTGGTGAGCCGGTCCCACGCGCCCTGGCGCGGGGACGCCACGTCTTTTTCCCCTGCAGAAACCTCGAGGACGACCCGACAGTGCGCACTTTCACGCCCAAGCCCTCCGACATCCAGCGAGTCTGGTACGAGGTCGACGCCGAAGGCGCGGTCCTCGGGCGGCTCGCCACGGAGGTCGCCCGGGTCCTTCGAGGCAAGCACAAGCCGATCTTCGCCCCTCACGTCGACACCGGCGACCACGTGATCGTGGTGAACGCCAGCAAGGTCGTCATGACGGCGGGCAAGTCGGAGAAGAAGGTGCACTACCGCCACTCGGGCTACCCCGGCGGGCTCAGTTCCCGCACCTACGCCGACATGCTCGCCAAGGACCCGGAGGGCACCTTCCGCCTCGCCGTCAAGGGGATGCTCCCAAAGGGCCCCCTCGGACGCCACATGCTGCGCAAGCTGAAGGTGTACGCCGGCCCGTCGCACCCCCACGCCGCCCAGGGCCCCCAGCCACTTCCCGTCGACCCACGCGCTCGCCGGGCCTCCTGAGGAAAGTCGAAACCGCCGTGCCGAAGCCGCTCATCCAGTCCACCGGACGCCGCAAGGCTGCTGTAGCGCGGGTGCGCCTGCGTCCCGGCACCGGGGTCGTGACAGTCAACCGCCGCCCGCTGGAGGAGTACTTCCCGTCGGCGACGCACCGGATGCTCATCACTGAGCCGCTGCGAGTCGTCGAGAAGGCGGAGTCCTACGACGTCGACTGCACGCTCGACGGCGGCGGAGTGTCCGGCCAGGCCGGCGCCCTGCGACTCGGGATCGCACGGGCGATCGCCGGGGTCGAGACCGACCTCCGTGCCCCGCTGAAGCGGGCCGGGTTCCTCACCCGCGACGCCCGGGAGAAGGAGTCCAAGAAGTACGGCCTCAAGAAGGCCCGCAAGGCGCCGCAGTACTCGAAACGCTGAGCGCCCGTGTCGTTGCGCTTCGGCACGGACGGGGTCCGCGGGGCGGCGGGCTCCGAGTTGTCGCCGGAGTTGGTGCTCGCTCTAGGGCGCGCCGCGGCGGCGGTCCTCGGAGGTAGCGAGTTCGTAGTCGGTCGGGATACGCGGCTGTCCGGACCGATGCTCCAGGCAGCCCTGTCGGCGGGCATCGCGGCGGAGGGCCTGGACGTCGTGGACATCGGGGTCGCCCCGACACCCGCTGTCGCCGCCGTCGCCGCCGCCCGGGGCGTTGCTGCGGCGGTGATATCCGCCTCGCACAACCCCTACCACGACAACGGCATCAAGCTTCTGGCACCCGGCGGCCTCAAGCTCAACGACGACGAGGAGCAGCAGATCGAGCGCGCCGTCGCCGCCCGGTCAGCGGTTGCATCCGGCGCACCGCCGGCGATCGGGCGACTGCGCTCTGACGACGAAGCGATCCCGTGGTACTGCCGGCGGGTGGTCGACTCGCTAGGAGGGCGCAGGGTGGACGGGATCCGGGTGGTGGTCGACTGCGCCAATGGAGCCGCTACTCCCACCGCCGAGCGCATACTGGCTCAGGCGGGGGCGGACGTCGTGCATGTGATCGCCGCGCAACCGGACGGAACCAACATCAACGAGCGTTGCGGGTCGACGGACCCGTCGTTGCTGGCCGAGTCGGTGAGGGCTCACGGGGCCGATGTGGGCTTGGCGCTCGACGGGGACGCAGACCGGGTGATCGCGGTGGACGAGCACGGCGAAATCGTCGACGGGGACAGGTTGCTTGCGATGTTCGCCGTCGATCTCCGTGAGCGGGACCGGTTGGCGGGTAACACGCTGGTGGTTACCGTGATGTCGAACCTCGGCTTGCAGAAGGCGATGGAGGACGCCGGAGTACGCGTGCACCGCACGGCGGTGGGCGACCGCAACGTGCTCGAGGCTCTCGACGGCAATGGTTGGTCTCTCGGCGGTGAACAGTCGGGTCACATCATCTTCCGCGAGCTCGCCACCACCGGCGACGGTGTGCTGTCGGGCCTGCTTCTGCTGGACCTGCTGAGGCGGTCGGGGCGCAAGCTCTCGGAGTTGGCAGCGGAGTCGATGGTCAGCATGCCGCAGGTGTTGCGCAACGTGGAGATCCCGCCGGGCTCGCCTCCGATTTCGGACTCGGCGCGGTTGTCGAACGAGATCCGTGCGGTAGAGGACGAGCTCGGAACGGGAGGCCGGGTGGTCCTGAGGGCGTCGGGCACCGAGCCGCTCGTCAGGGTCATGGTCGAGGCGCAGACTGAGCACGCTGCGGCATCCGCTGCCCAGCGCCTGGTCGACGCGGTCGAGGAGGCGGCACGAGGTTGAAGCCTCGCCGCAGTTCGGCGGTCAGGGCGTCATCGGTTGCCGTGGCGCTCTCCGCCGCCCTCACGTTGGCGTCATGTTCGAGCGGTCCGGCCCACAACGCGGCGCGTACCACCACGACAGCAGCGCGAAGCACCACAAGCCCGACAGCGGGCACGTCGACCACGGGGGCCGCGTCCACGACCGCGCCCGCGGCTGGGGCGGGATTCTGCGGCTTCCTGCAGACCTCGCAGGCGCACTACTCCCACGTCGTCTGGATCTGGATGGAGAACCACCCGTTCCAGTCGGTGATCGGCTCGCCGTCAGCGCCCTTCGAGAACCAGGTGGCGGCGCAATGCGGGTTGGCGACCAACTATCACAACGTCACCCACCCGAGCCTTCCCAACTACATCGCGGCCACATCGGGGCTGGGGCGGAGCGAGCTGGGCCGCTTCTCGTCGGACTGCGACCCGAGCCCGTCCTGCACTGCCTCGCCGGGAACGGCGAGCATCTTCTCGCAGGCGCCGAGCTGGCGGGCCTACGAAGAGTCGATGCCTGCCCCTTGCACCAAAGGCAGTTCGGACGACTACGCGGCCAGGCACAACCCGCCCGTGTACTACCCGTCGCTCGCGCCGGCGTGCGGCTCCGACGACGTGGCGATCGGCAACCTCTACCACGACCTCAGCGCCGGGACGTTGCCGGCGTTCGCGTTCGTCACGCCGAACCTCATCGACGACACCCACAACGGGAGCGTGGCTGACGGTGACAACTGGCTGCGTACGGCGATCCACGCGATCACAACCAGCCAGCAGTACAGGAGCGGGACGGTGGCGGTGTTCGTGGTGTGGGACGAAGGCGAGGGAGGAAGCGTGTCGGACTGCGCGACCAACACAACCGACGTCGGGTGCCACGTGCCGGCGCTGGTCCTGAGTGCCAGCACGCGGCCGGGGACCGCCAACGGCGGTCTCTTCAACCACTACTCGCTGCTCCGTACCGCCGAGGACCTTCTGGGCCTGCCGGCGCTCGGCCAAGCGGCCAGCGCGTCGAGCATGGCGCCCGCGTTCGGCCTTTCGGGCTAGTCGTCAGCCGATACCCATTGCGTCGCTGTTGTCGACCCCCGGGACCGACCGAAGCTTCACCTCGCGCATCAAGAAGGACAACAGAAAAGCGAGCACCGCTACCGGCAGCGCGTACATGAACGCCTGGTCCATGCCGTGAGTAAACGACTCGCCGGTTCCCTTCACCAGCCCGTACAGCTTCACGTAGTGCGGGCCGTTGGTCTTCTCCTGCAGTATCAGGACCGCCCCGAGAACGGCTGCACCGATCGCGCCGCCGAGGGTCCGGAAGAACGTCACCGACGCGGTGCCGGTTCCCATGAACTCGAAGGGGATCGAGTTCTGCACCGCCAGGATCAGCACCTGCATGAAGAGCCCGAGGCCCATACCGACCATGAGCAGCATGCCCGCGAGCGCCCACGCGTCGGTCGAGGTCGTGATGGTGGTCATGATCCCGATCGCGGCGGCGAGGATGGCGGTACCCGAGACCACGAACCACTTGTACCGACCGATACGCGAGATCAGTCGCCCCGAAATGATCGACGTGCTGAGCATCCCGACCATCATCGGAAGCATCCGCATGCCCGACATCGTCGGGCTCACGCCCCGAACGGTCTGGAAATAGAGAGGCAGGAAGATCAACGACCCGAACATCACCGATCCGGTCACGAAACCGAGCACGTTCGCGACTGTGAAGACACGGTCCTTGAACAGCTGGAGCGGGATGATCGGTTCGGGCGCCTTGGACTCCCACCAGCCGAAGGCGGCTATCAGCAGGATGCCGACTATCCCGAAGGCCATCGACGAGGTGGTCAACTTGGCCTTGCTGCCTGCATCCTGAACGCCGACGAGGAACAGCGACACGCCGCCCACGATCAGTAGCGCACCGAGGATGTCCACCTTCGAGCTCCGTGTCACAGGGTCGAGGTGCAGGAACCGGTTGACGACAAGCAGCGCGACGGCCCCGATCGGCAGGTTCACGTAGAAGACCCAACGCCATGACGCCTGGTCGACCAGGAAGCCCCCGATGAGGGGGCCAATGACGCTTGAAACGCCGAACACTGCTCCGAAGTAGCCCTGGTACCGTCCGCGATCGCGCGGCGCGATCACGTCGCCGATGATCGCCATAGCGAGCGTCATCAGCCCGCCGGCGCCGACGCCCTGAACGCCGCGGAAGATGATCAGCTCGTACATGTTCTGCGACAGGCCGGAGAGCGCGCTGCCGATCAAGAAGATGACTATCGCCACCTGGAAGATCCTCTTGCGCCCGAACTGATCGCTGATCTTGCCGTACAGGGGAGTGCTTGCAGTGGAGGTGAGAAGGTAGGCGGTGACGACCCAGCTGTAGAGGTCGAGACGGTGGAAGTCGCGGCTGATAGTGGTCAGCGCGGTCGACACGATCGTCTGGTCGAGGCTGGCCAGAAGGAGACCGAGCATGAGCCCGGACATGATCAAGAGGATCTGGCGGTGCGAGTAGCCCGGCGCAGCCTCGGGCCGTGCTTGGGTGACCGTCAACGCCGGCCCCTCGCGGTTCCCCCGCGGCGCGGTGGCGCGGCGAGCCCGCCGGCTAGCTGCGCGAATGCCTCCTCTATCAGAGCGGCCAGCGACGCCTCACCGTGCTTGGCGCTCCAGCGGAAATAGGCGACCCTGCAGGCGCTGCAGGCCGCGGCCACGACGACGCCCGGGTAGAGGTCGGCTTCCGGGTCGAGCCCGGTGCGCTCGGCGACCGCAGAGACCAGAGCCCGCTCGATCTGCTCGAAGCTCGCCGCGACGCTGGACATCAGGTGGGGGTCGCTGCGGATCAGGTCGAAGCGCCGGAGACGCTCTTCGTCATCGACCGTGCGGCGTGCCGCGTCCTCTTCGAGCACCGCCTGCAGAGCGGTGAGCGGGTGCTCGCCGGCGGGACGCGCCAGGAGGGCCAGCCGTATCGCCTCCGGGCGATCAGGGTCGTGGTCGACGATCGCCTCCTCCTTCGAGGCGAAGTAGGACCAGAAGGTTCGCGGCGCCACGCCCGCTCGCTCGCTGATCGCGTCCACCGTCGCCCCGGAGAGGCCGTGCTTCTCGACGAGGTCGATCGCGGCGAGGTGGATCGCTCTCTTCGTGGCTTGCTTCTTGCGTTCCCGGTGCGAGGGCGCCAGCTCCATCGTGGACACCCGGACAAGGTACCGCAAAAAACTGCACGCTGTGCAAAAACGCACAGCGTGCAGTTTAAGGCGGGGTGGCGGTATGGCGGGATGGAGACGGGAGGGCAGGCCCTGGGGAGCCGCCCCCTACCAGTACCCTTGAGCGTCATGTGCGGGATCGTCGCCGTCCTCGCCCGGTCGTCGAGCCGTCCCGCGCCGGACCCCGAGGTGGTTCTGTCAGTGCTGGAGCAGGCTGCGGGCGCGCTGGCATCGGTCGATATCTCCGGCGGCGACATCACGGCGGTCGAGGAGGTCACGCGGAGTCTGCGGGAGGTCGACTCCTCGCTGCGTTCGACGCCCGGCCTGAGGAGCCTGCTGTCGTCTCCGGGCCTCATCGACGCTGTCGACGGTCTCGCGGAGCGGATCGGGATGCGCACACGGGAGCTCGAAGCCGCCCTCGACGGCGCGTCGGTGAACTTCGAGCCGAGCGATCAGGAGCGGGTCAACTCGGCCCTGATCGGCCTGAAGGATGCCTGGTGGTCAATAAGCAACGACCGGCTCGGCGCCGCCCGAGCCGTCGCCGACCTGATCGCCGAGCTCGACGGACCGCCGCAGAACCTTGACGGCTGGTGGGCGATCCAGGTCGCGCTCGCGTCGATCGACAGGCTCGAAGTCAGGGGTCGTGACTCCGCCGGGGTGCAGGTGCTGGTGGCCGGCCACGGTCTGGACCTCGAGGACCCAGGCGTGCGCCTCGCCGTCGAGTCCAGGTCGGCGGACTCGCTTTTCACGTCCGGCTCGTTGAGAGTGGTGCAGGACAGCCTCGCCTTCGTGTACAAGGCTGCGGCAGAGATCGGTGAGCTCGGGGACAACGTCAGGGCCATACGCGCAGCCATACGCGGCGACAGGCTGCTTGCGGCCGCGATCAGCGCGCCCGGGGCACGGGTGACGGTACTCGGGCACACCCGCTGGGCGAGCGTCGGCATCATCTCGCAGCCCAACGCCCACCCGGTCAACTCCGAGGAGCTCGACCGGCCGGGTAACCCGTACGTGGCGGCTGTGCTCAACGGCGACGTGGACAATCACGCGGACCTCAGGGTGACCGACTCGGTGTGCGTCGCGCCCGAGGTGACGACCGACGCGAAAGTGATCCCGGTCCTATTCGCCAGGGCGATATCCGCCGGCGCGGGCATTGACGCCGGCTTCCGCTCGACGGTGGGACGATTCGACGGGTCGGTGGCGATCGCAGCATCGGTGGCCTCGGAGCCGGACTCGCTGCACCTGGCGCTCTGCGGGTCGGGGCAGTCGCTCTACGTCGGGCTGGCCGAGGACGCCTACGTGATCGCGAGCGAACCCTACGGGCTGGTCGAGGAGACGGATCGCTACGTCCGCATGGACGGGGAGTCATCTCGCGGGCAGGTGGTCGTCCTCGGCCGTTCCGAGGCGGGCCGCATCGGGGGTATGAGGCGCTACCGATACGACGGCCGGGAGCTGCCGGTATCGGAGGCCGACGTGACCGTCGCCGAGATCACCACCCGGGACGTCGACCGTGGCGGATTCCAGCACTTCTTGTTGAAAGAGCTGACGGAGGCCCCGGCTTCGTTCCGCAAGACCCTCCGGGGACGGATCGCGACCGGCCCGGACGGGAAGCTGTGCGTCCGGCTAGGCCCGGTGACGATGCCGCCAGAGTTGGCGGACGCCTTGGCAGACGGGCGAATCGACAGGATCGTCGTCGTCGGGCAGGGAACCGCCGCGGTCGCCGGTCAGGCCGTCGCTGCCGCGATCTCGCGGTGCCTCCCGGGGATGCCGGTCTCGGCCCAACCGGCGACGGAGCTGTCCGGTTTCGGGCTTCAGGACGACATGAGCCGAACGGTCGTCATAGCGATCAGCCAGTCGGGGACCACGACAGACACCAACCGCACGGTCGACCTGGCGCGGACGCGCGGCGCACACGTCGTGTGCGTGGTGAATCGGCGCAACAGCGATCTCGTCTCCAAGTCGCACGGCGTGTTGTACACGTCAGATGGGCGTGACGTGGAGATGAGCGTTGCATCGACCAAGGCCTTCTACGCGCAGGTCGCGGCGGGCTGGTTGCTCGCAGGCGCATTCGCACAGGCGGCCGGCGTTGCCGGCGACGGTCTCGCCCCGGTCCTGGAGAGCCTCAGGGACCTGCCGTCGGCGATGGAGAAGGTGCTGGCGAGGCGCGAGGACATCGGTCGCATAGCGGCGTCGGTGGCGCCTCCGCGCCGTTACTGGGCCGTGGTGGGGAGCGGGCCCGACAGGATCGCAGCAGCCGAGGTCCGTATCAAGCTCTCGGAGCTCTGCTACCGGTCCATCTCCAGCGACGCCACCGAGGACAAGAAACACATCGACCTCTCGTGCGAGCCGATGATCCTGGTATGCGCGCCAGGGCTGCGCGGCTCCAATGCGGACGACGTCGCGAAGGAGGTTGCGATCTACCAGGCGCACAAGGCCGCTCCTGTGGTGGTGGTCGCCGACGGCGAAGCCAAACGCTTCGAGGCTTTCGCGCGCGACCTGATCACGGTGCCGAAGGTGGACCCGAACCTGTCATTCGTGCTGGCGGCGATGGCGGGCCATATCTTCGGGTACGAGGCGGCCCTTTCGATCGACGGCCAGGCACGCCCGCTGCGCGCCGCGCGCGCCGCGATCGAGCATGCCATCGAGAAGATGCCGGCCGGACATGAAGACCGGCTTCTCGATCGGCTCGCCGCGGAGTTGGAGCAGGCCGTGCAGCCGTTCATGCGGGGTCTTCGTGACGGCAGCTACAACGGCAACCTCGAGGCCTCCACCGCCGTGCGTCTCGTGTCGCTGCTTCGTTATGCGACAGGGCTGCTGCCGCTCGAGGGTTACGAGCACGAGACAGGGAAGATCGGCACACCCGAAGCGTTGGTGTCGGACCTGCTCGACGCGCTGAACGCCGGCGTGGACGAGCTCACCCGTCCGGTCGACGCAATCAAACACCAGGCCAAGACCGTCACCGTCGGCATCTCGCGAAGCGAGGACGCCCTGTTCGGTGTCCCCCTGGTGAAGGCAACGCTGTCCGCCGGCGCCGCACCCGACACCCTCGGCTACCGCGCCCTGCGCACGCTCGGGGCTCTCGACGAGGCTGTCGAAGAGGTGCTCGGCTACACCCGGTACCGGGTGGAGTGGAGGGCGCCGGTCGCCCCAACCGCGTCGGTGATCGACCAGGGCGGCATAGCAACGAGCCTGCCCTCGCGCACGGCGACGGATCCCCGGTTGCGAGGCACCAAGCACCGCGCCGCTGAGGAGCGGGAGGTCACCGTCGCGCGGGGCGCCAGCGACGGCAGGACCGTCATCCTCATCCCGGAGGTAAAGGGCGCCCAGGTGACCGGCATGACCCTGCTGCATGTCCGGTTCGCCGACGTGCTCCCGGCCGATGCGGCAAAGCGGGTCCTTTCCGGATACCGCACCCGCTACTCCGCGCTCGCTGACGCCGTCACCGAGACAGAGCCGGCGTTCGACGACGAGCGTCTCGGACACGAGCCGATCGTCGATCTGCTCACCGAACCTGTGTACGCGCTGGCGGCGAGATGGAGAGGCTCGGGAGTCGCTTGAAGGCGCGAACCTCTCTGAGTGGAGCGCTCGTGGGAATTGGCATCGACTCGGTAGATCTCCCGCGCTTCGCTGCCGTCTTGAAGCGCCGGCCGTCGATTGCCGGCCGCGTGTTCACCCCTGGGGAGCAGGCGTTCGCGAACCGCCTCGCGAACCCCGTGCCGTCTCTCGCGGCCCGCTTCGCGGCCAAGGAAGCCGCCATGAAGGCGCTCGGGGTGGGCCTCGGGTCGATCGACTGGACCGACGTGGAAGTGGTCCGCAACGCCGGCGAGGCACCGTTCCTGTCGGTAACCGGCCGAGCAGCCGTGCTGGCCGAGGCCATGGGAGTGTCGGGGTGGCAGGTCTCGTTGACCCACACGGACACGGTCGCGTCCGCCGTAGTGGCAGCGCTGACGTGATACCGGTCCTCACGCCGACCGAGATGTCCGGCGTCGACCGATCGGCGCCCGAACCGGTCGGGGTGCTCGTAGAAAGAGCCGGCTTTGCGGTGGCCCGCGCCGCCCGCACTCTCATGGCCGGCACCTACGGGCGGCGGGTGGTCGTCGTCGCGGGACCCGGAAACAACGGAGCCGACGGACGGGTCGCAGCCCGCGTCCTGTCCCGGTGGGGCGCGTCCGTGGAGGTTCTCGACGCCGTCGGCGCCGCCCGGATGAAGATCCTGCCCGGATGCGATCTGGTCGTCGACGCCGCGTTCGGAACCGGTCTGAGCCGCGCCTACTCGCCACCTGATCCGGGGGGAGCGCGCGTCATGGCAGTTGACATTCCGTCGGGCCTGTCCGGCCTCACCGGGAAGGCTGTGGGCGACGGCGGGGCCGTCGCCGCCGACGCGACGGTCACCTTCGCGGCTTACAAGCCGGGCCTGCTCCTCGGGCGGGGACCGGAGCTGGCCGGCGAGGTCCAGATCGCCGGCATCGGGCTCGGTGCCCTCGCAGCCTCGTCGGCGAACGCCTGGCTGGTCACCGACGATGACATCGCCGCTTCGCTGTTGCCGCGCCCTCGCGAAACGCACAAGTGGAAATCCGCTGTGCAGGTGATCGCGGGATCGCCGGGGATGCCGGGCGCCGCCGTGCTGGTCGCGACGTCGGCGATGCGCGCC
>Ga0307374_10013665_pt1 | contig 11188 bp, 16 predicted proteins | sample OX3MG_FD_202532 | JGI IMG/M metagenome (GOLD analysis project Ga0307374, IMG submission 202532) | Soil microbial communities from Risofladan, Vaasa, Finland - OX-3 | ecosystem: Environmental > Terrestrial > Soil > Coastal area > Acid sulfate soil | place: Finland: Risofladan, Vaasa | collected... | reverse complement strand
CCCGCAGAAATCGTAACCGTTGGGCGCTTCTTCAGTGCGTAATTGCTTGAGGTCTTGGAGCGATAGCTCTTCCTCGCTCATCTGGCTTTGTAGCGTTGCCGCCTGTGTGTTGATGTTATCCTGCGCGGGTATCGCGTTGGCGAGGAGGAACCTGTCCCTGTCCTCCTTCTCCGCGATGAGCGCCTGAATGTCGGGCTCGAAGAAGTCATTTATGTCGAGGTGCATTTTACCACGCAGCTATCCCTTAAATTCGCCATTAGGGTCGTAGATGATGAAGGCCTTGCTGTTCGTGACCTTGTAGAGCGTGGTGTTCTGGTTGCAGGTCATCGGCGGGGTGAAATTGACGCTGACATTGCCGAGCGATGCTCCGGCGGGGGCGTTTATCTGCCCGATGGTGAAGGGTGGGCAGTGCTGAAGCGCGAGGGCGTGGGTGTGGTTGGTGATGTGGGCGTATCCTATGGCCGCGCCGCCGATGATGGCGAGTATGGCGATGACGATTGCCGCGAGTTGGTGATAGACGTCGAGCATTTTATCCCCCGTTCAGCATGGCGAGCTCGAGCTTGAGCTGCCTTTCCCTCTCCGCCTTGATCTTGGCTTTCTCTTCCCTCTCTGGTTCCCCCTTCTTGTACTCCTCGAAACAGAAACGGAAGAACTTGGCGAGGCTCTTTGTGTTCGCCTTGCCTTTGGCCCCGCTCTTATTCACATCTTTGGGGTATAAAACGCACGTTGGGTGTCTCACACCGCTTTTCACCGCCCAGCTCGCTACGTCGGGAAAGGTGTTTTCGTTGAGCTGGATTCTAACCCAGATTTTCTCCGTTGTCGCGATTTTGCTGATAAAACGCACCATCTTGATTTTCAGATATACCTTAAAAGCATATATTATTAAGGCTTTCGGTTTTGGGGGGTCTATTGGGGGCGCTTGTCCGCTAAAAGGGCCTAAAGAGCCACCTTCAGCCCCTTCACGCCCCCCTCCGCAGTGGTGGTTTCCATAGGTTGGGCTGGGGGTATCTCGGGAAAGACTATCTCCGGGGCCTTGTCCTTCCTCAGAATGGCGAACCCCGAGACTATGGTGCCAATGGTGGTCTGCACGCGGACGGGCAGGTCTTTCAGCGCCGACTCCGCGAGAGAGTTTATCCTGAAGCTGCTCTTTATGGCGTCCAGGTTCCCTCCAGACTTCTCCGCGTCGTTTGCAAGCCCTCTTGTGGCGCGGGAGGAGATGAGGGTGCTGGCGTTCGTTATGAGCGAGGAATCGAGGTTCTGGAGCTCTTGGGTGGCGAGCAGTGTGTTGAAACCGTATCCCCTGAGCTTGTTGTATGCCCTGACGAAGCTGCGCCTGAGCGTCTGGCCCTTCTTCCCCGCTACCGCGTCGGCCTCATCAGCCGAAAGCAACACACCGGCAGGGTACTTCGAGCTCTTGTTGCGCCTGATGTCCGCATAGACGTCCTTTTCGAGCAGCTTTATGAGCCACTTGCAGAAGCCGTTGTAAATCTTGTCGTCCTCGTCCTCCTCGTCGCCTATCTCGGGGAGCTCTCCGGCGAAGACTATGGTATCGTGGAGGGCTATCTCTGCGAGGAAGTCGAACCTGCGCGTCAGATCGTCGCTGATGACCCTCCTTGCGCGGGAGGTCTTGATGGCTTGGAATATGAGCGATGCGGTGGAAGAGGCGTCCTTGACGAGCTGGCCTATCCTCGCCTCTGCCTGCACCCACGTCCTAATGGTCGGGTCTGACATCGCTTGGGTGAGAATGTCCTTGTTGGTCTTGCTTCCCGTTAAGCCTAACACCTCGGCGACGTATTTCGGTGCGTTCTTGGGGTCTAACGCCCAGAGCTGCATCACGTCGAGCCAGGTGAGGCAGTAGTGCTTGTCTATGCCCTCCTCCTCTCCGAGGTATAGCGGCCTGACGATGTAGAGGTCGTATCCCTTCCTCTTCATGCCGAACTGCGCGAGGTGTAGGTCTATCTTTTGCTGGTATGCGAGGGGCTTGGAGAACGGGTTCTTTAAGAACTTGCCCTTGTAAGTGACGCCATCTGCCCAGATGGGAAACCTTCTCGTCCAATACTCTTTCTTCGGGTCGAAATGAAGATGCCTTATCTCGAACTTCGTGTGGTATGCTGCTATCATGGTGTCCAGCATCCACGTCTTGCCCGTTCCGGGGCTTCCAGCGATGACTATCCTTTGTGCGTCGAAAGATGGCTCTCCCGATTCCTTGTTTATCTTCATGAAGCCCAAATCCACCTTTTGCTCGTTGCCCGGCCTGAACTCCGGTGTCTTGAATCCGATTACCACCTCGTTGATTCCGAGCTTGTAGTCCACCACCTCCGTCTTTGGCTTGATGGCGAAGGCCTTGAGGTTCTGCTGCGTTGAGTAGAGGTTGTCCGTCTGTGCAATCTCCCTGTAAATGCGATAGACGCTTGCGTGCCTTGACTCGTCGCCCACGTCGAGGATTACCATGTTATTCCTCCTCGCCGTCTTCTTCCTCCATCTCCCACTCGTCAGTGTCCTCTATGTTCCTGAATCCCATTTTATCCGCCCTTGTTTAATCTCGGAAATCTTCCCTTGAACGTTGACCTTCCAGCCTGACCTCTTCGCGTCAGTTTATAATTTGTGTAGCACGGAATACAGATTTTACAGTTTGTTTGGCGTATCATCCGTGTTTGTGCTGAGAATAAGAACTCTCTTTTAAATCTTCTCCCACAAACACCGCATTTTAAATATTTTCGCTTTACTCCAACCACTCATCTCACCCTTATCTCAGTCTCAATCACGATGCCGTCCTGCCTCATGCGCTCCAATAGGTCTATGAACATCGGGTCGGACATGAAGCTCTCTTTCTGTATGAGGGGCTGCATAGCGTTAAGCGTCTTTATGGTGTCGTCCCACTGCTCCTTTTGTATGCTGTCGCGCGCCTTGTAGAGGTTGAGGAGGGGCTTGGTGAAGTAGTTCTTGAACCTGCTCTTTAATGAGCCGAGCATATCCGCGTTGATGGCCGAGAGAAGCCGCATAGACTTGAAGTCGTCGTATCTCTGGAGAATCTCCCTGCCCTTTTGGAAATCCCCGTTCGCCTGCTCAGTCGCGAGGAACTCGATAAGCTGTTTCGTGTCCTTGAGGTTCTGAACCCTCCTTGAAAGTGTGAGAGTCCAATTGAGCCCGCCGAGCATAGATGAGAGCGTGGTTTGCAAGTAGTCATAGTCCCTGATGGAGGCTTGGCCTGTCCTCTTTTGTATCGAGTCGCCGAATTGCTTTATTGCGGTGGTGGAGAGCGCGTTGATCGCGGGGAATCCCTTTGAAAGCGTGGAGTTTATGAGCAGGTCGCCCTCCTCCTCCTTGACGCGGACTAAAAAGGGCTCTTCGTGATAGTAGAGGTTATCGCCTATTGGGGGCTGTATGAGCACTCCCGCACACCAGAACTGCGAGTCGTACTTGGGTATGGGGGTGAGGGAGTAGCGGACGGCGAAGATGGTGTTGTTGAGCTCTTGTATCGGTATCCTCTTCCCGACGTACTTCCTATCTCCGAGTATGATGTGCATCGTGACTCACTCATGATTCCTGTGTGGTTCTTCTTCCATTCTTGCCTGGCGAGTTGCACCCCTCCGAGCAGCAGCCCCCCGTGTCTATGTGTGTGCAGAGTTCGCACTTGCAGCCGCAGCAGGGGCATCGTCCCTCTGGGGTGGCGCGGTGCTCAATGCGTTGCCTTGTTGCGCCTTTACTCTTCGTCCTCGTCCTCGTCATCTGCGTCTGCGTCATCGTCTTCATCTTCGGTCTTCGGTTGGTTAGCGGGAGGTGTTGGTGCTGGGGGCTGTGGTGCTGGGGGCTGTGGTGCTGGGGCTGCGGGCTGTGCCTGCCCGCCGTCGAGCGATAGGGGGGCATCGAAGTTCATTATCGTGCCCGACTGCTTCATCGTTGCGAGCGAGTTGGCATAAGCGCGCGCCTTGCTCTCTTCGAGCGCGGTGGCGGTCGTAGCCTCCTTGAGCGCGGCATTCTTTATCGCGAGCTGGTCTGTCACGCTTTGTAATTCGTCTCGCTGGGTATTTAAGTCTTTCCTTATCGCGTAGAGCTCCTTATAAGCACCCGCGAAGACTATCATTCCGATGTTCGCCTGCTCCCTGAACATCGTCGCCATAAAAAAGGCATCGGTGACGAATCCCTTGAGATTGTGGAACTCCTCGAAGTACCTGCGCGTCCACTTCGGCATCTCGGAGACCTTGCCTTCCCACTCCTCCAGCATCTTATCGTGAATTGCGGGGAAATAGACGCTGTAATACTTCTCCGGTCTCAGCTTGGTGTATTCTCCTACGAGCTTTTCGAGCAGGGGGTCTCTCGGCGCCATTCTGTTCTGCATGGTGATGTAAGTGGCCTCGAACCTTCGGCGTATCTCCTCGCTCGCCTTGAGCCCCAGTGCCATCGGGTTCTCCTTGAGCTCCAGATTGAACTGCTCCTCGCTCATCTTCAGTATCCCTCTCTTGTCCTCTGTGTCAAACATTATCTTCTTCCCTTCCCGCACGTCGCTCTGGGCAACGTAGAGGTCGGCCTGCGCCTTGATTGATTGCCTCTGTCGCTCAGAGGTCATCTTGGCGAACCACTCCGAGACTGTCTGCACACCGGCGAGGAACTCCGCCGATGCGGTTATCTTCTTTATCTTGGCGTAATCGGTCTCCGCGAGCCTTAGGGTGTCCTGGAGGAGTGCGAACTCCGATCTCTCCCTCATGGGTTCGAGCTGCGGGGCGGACTCCGTAATCGCGTCCTTGAGGTCTTCGTGCTGCATCATCGGGCCTTTGGTGCGCCAGCGGTTAAGCAGGGTTGCGACCTGCTTTATCCTCTCGCCTATGGTGGGTTCGAGCGGGGGGAGCTCTTTCGGCTGCGGGGTGGCGGGGCGTTGTGCCTCGGTGTATTGTGTTGTGAAGATTTGGGTCATTGCGATCCCTGCTGTTGCATAGGTTGTCCCTGATACTGTCCCTGCTGCCATGAGCCATAGCCCGAATCGGTGGGGTGGAGAGCCTTGTTGGTGCGGGCTATGAGTGCGGCGAGGTTCTCCAGCCTTATCGTGTCGCTCGCTTCGAGCTCCTCTATCTTCTCCCTGCTCTTTGCTTTGAATATCTTAAACTTCGTCTGTATGTCATCGAGGTCTGCCCTGAGGTTGTTTTTCCTGTCGGGGTCGATTATTATGGGCACGTCTTGACCTGTGACTGTGTGCCCCGTGAACCTTTTCCTGTCTATGTCTATCTCGTTAGGGTCTGCGCTTACCGATTTGGTGATGTATGTGCCGTTGGGCCCCTCCGCCGAGAGCGACCACTTGAGTATTGGCTGTCCGGTTATGGTGTATGCTATCTTCTCAACTGCCATGTTTTGGAATGTTCCTTCAGGTGTGGTGACTGACTGGGGGGGCATCTCAGGCCCTCTCTCGAATCTCTCCACCGATGCAGCGTCCTTGTTGGGTTTGTAAGGGAACAGTTTCCTCCAATAAAACTTATAGACGATGGCGAAGGCCATGCTGATTAGTACCAGAAGAAGCCCCAATTCCATTATTGTCGTTGCCTGCGTCATCGTTATCCTCCGTAGTTTTTATTCTCTGCCCTTCTTCCCTGCTCCAGCTTTATCCAGACGCCTATAAAGATAACTAAAACTCCGCAAAGTGCCACGAAGAACTCGCTGTATAGCCCTACCGCGCCCGTCTGCTGGTTTATTATCGTGTTGTCGTTGTTAAGCTTCTGGTTCGTGACATTGACGTAGTTGGTGAATGTCCTGTTCGTGGTGTTGAATAGCGTGAAGTTGTAGGCGTTGGTTTCCTTCCAAGTGTTCGCGTATCCGGTGAGCCAGTCCTGAATCCCGCCCGTCAGGTTGCCCATGAGCAGGTCCTTTTCAGCGAGCCCATAGCCCTCTATCAGCGATATGGTCTTATCACCGCAAAAGGTGAAGTTGTTCTTCGTTATCAGCGTGGTGCAGTTTTCGATGGGATTGTTGTGTATGTATTGGTTTTCCAGCAAAGTCCAGTTTAGATCAGCGTTGGCTCTTGTGAGGTTGGGTGCAGTGACGTTTATGCCGACTTCGGGTATATCTACTCCCTGTCCGAGTGCGAGCGGGCCGTGCAGCTTGTAGTTAGGCAGGGTGACGAGTATCCCGTCCTGCGTGCTATTGAACGGGGCTGTCGCGTTGATGTTGAGCTTGGGCTCTTTCAGGCAGGTGAAGTTTATGCCGAGAATCGTGTTTGCCATGACCGTGTTGCCCGTGAATACCGATGTGCAGGACACGTTTAGGTTCTGCTTCGGTATCGCGTTGAACGTGAAGGTGGCGTTGATGGTGGCATTGGTTATTGTCTGCGTTGAGTTGAACGACGGCGTGAAGAACTTATTGATGTTCCACTTCGGTGTTGGTGGCGTGGCGGGCTTCGTTGCGGTGGTGAAGATTGGCGATTGCGAGGTTGAGTTGCTGGATATTATGAGGTTCACACCCGCTGGAACCCCCGATGTGTCTATGACGAACTTGACCTGCTGGGCGAATCCTATGGTTCCATTGTAGCCCGTGCTGTTCGAGATCGAGTATGTGAAGCCGCTTATCGCGTTGTTGGCGAAAGTGGGCGTTGCGGTGACTGTCATCGCCCCCGCAAGGTTGAGCAGTGCTATGAAGGCGAGAATCGCCCCGCCAGCCGCTATAAACTTACTTCGTGTTCTCATCGTTATCGCCTGTCTGCTCCGCCCTCTTTATCATCATGTTCGTAAGTGCGCTTTGCTTCCCTTTCTTCAACCCAAATAACTTTGAGAAGAAGCTGCTCGTCTGCCTCTCAGCATCGTGGCGCTCCAGCCCTGCCAGCCTTGTCTTGACAGCCTCCCACCCCGTCCTTCCAGTGAGGTCTGAAAACTCCAGCGGGACCTCTCCCTTTTCCTTCGCCTTCGTGTTGTATATGAAGGGTATTTCCTTCCCTGTGAGCGAGTAGATGGCAAAGGCGAGGTGAGGGCCCCTCTTATCGTGGCGGAATTGGCCTGAGTGTATCTGCCTGTTGTAGAATTGCAAGCCTATCGGGTCGTCCGCATCGAGCCCCCTCTGGATTACGCCGTCCTTGAGTATGTCTATGAAGATGTCCCAAAGCGTGTTTATCGGTGCGGGTGCTTCTGCCTTCCTGAATATCATGTAGAGCCCATAAAGGATAGCGATGCCGAAGAACAGGTTGACGTACTTCGTGTCGGGATTCTGTGTGGTGGCGTTGGCCGTGCGGAGTGTGAGTTCTGACTGTCCGATGGGTTGGAGGGTTGACTTGTTGAAGAAGTTGAAGAAAAGCGTGTAGGTGAAGTTTGAGCCCGGTATCTGGCACTTGAAGGGCTTCTTTATCGTGTTTATCGGTATGGGCGAGTTGCAGACTCCCTGTCCCCCTGCCGAAGATATTTGGATTGCGTAGGCTACTGCCGTTGAGTTTGAACTGAAGGTCGAGCCGATGGCATTGAGGGTGAAAGGGGAGGTGTTTATCTGTGTGCTTGCCTGCGTCGCGTTGATGTAGTAGAGGGCGAAGGCGAGAATCGCGACTACGAAGACGAAGGGGAGCTTGCCGTCCTTGTGGAGGCGTTCCAATATATTAAGCTGCTCCTCCTCCGCCACGTCATCGCCTCATTCATCTCTTTGCCTGCTCGGACCACGCCTCCAGCTTCTTCATTGTGTCCGCCCCGGGCAGTATCGTGTACCTGAGCCCCATGACCTTCTCCTCCTTCCCGTTGAACTTGTGGAGGACGGTGAAGCTGTGTATCTCCTTCTCTGTGCAGCCGAAACGCTCCTTTGCACCCTCGGCGAGATAGACGACGCGGTGTATGGCGTTGCCGAGCCCCTTGAGCGTGACTGCCGCGTCCCCAGCCTTGAACTTCTGGTAGATGGAGACGAGGTAGTTGAAGGTGGGCGTGTCCTCTGCCTTGACTATTATAGAGCCGTCCTGTGCGGCCCCGTTTCGTGTCTCCATGCTCACTTCTGGAGTTTGCTGACTGCTGCGAGCACGGACATCACGTTGCCCTTGACGATGGCGTCTATGAGCTCAGGGTGCTTTCCCGCAACTATCTCAGCCGCGTACTTCTCCCTGTCCTCAGCTATCGCCTTCTTTATCATCTTGTTGGTCTTCGCCGTGTCTGCCTTGTCCGCCGCCTCCTTCTCAGCCTTCTTCGCCTCGGCGATTGCAGCCTTGTCCGCATCGGTGAACTCGAACTTTATGCGCGCCCAGGGCGGCTGTTCCTCGTTCTCCGAGATTGATATTGGCCTATCCGCCCCCAGCCTTGAGTTGTAGCCCGACTTCGGGACCTCGCTTAACGCTACGTCCTCAGCCTTCTCCTTGCCCAGCTCGATGAACTGAACCTTCTGGTGCTTGTTGCCCTCCTTGTCGTTGACTTCTCGTCCGAAAAGCCCGTACTTCGTCCCGTTGTATGTGGTCTGGATTCCCATGTCGGTCACTTGTTGTATGCGATTTATACGTTTTATAAGTTATCAACGTAGGGTATTAAATATGTTCGCTTTCGGGGTGGGCGTTTCGCACTTGCACCCCTCCTCGCAACAACGGTTATGCGTGTGGCTCCTGAACTCCCTGCACTTGTGTCCCCAGCGTCGGGTGTATTGGTGCGTTATGAGCTGGTGGCCGCAGATGCAGATTGCTCTCTCGCTTTTTTCATTCGGGTTTTTTGTTGTCATGGCTTTCGCCTTTTCAGTATGAGCTTGTTGAGTATCTTGTCGCCTAATAGCGCGCCGCCTATTATGAAGAACGTGGGGAGCTCCCAGTTGAGAATCTTATTGCCCCACAGGTTGAGAACGTCCGCGTGCATCTGCAACGCCCCGGTCACGAATCCGAGATTTACGGGAATCGTCGCTGGGAGTCCGAGGGCTATCTTGAAGCCGAGCCAGAAACAAAAGTCCGCGCCGAGGGAGATGTAAGCGAGTGCGTCTAACGTCTGCTTGAGTATGAGGGCGCGGTAGATGTAGCACTCCTTCGTGTGCTGGAAAAATAGCTTGGTGTTCATCTGAGTGCGCCCTTGTTTTTGAATTTCAGTACGCGGTGGTTGATGGGCGGCCTGTGGAGCGCGCTGTGGTCGCATGGTCCTGCGTGGCCCTCGTAAAGGTTGCAGAGGTGGAGTGTGTGACCTATCGCGAAGGGCTTGGAGCACTTGGGTTTGTAGGGGATTGTCATGGTATCAGCCATAAACTACGCCGTAAAACTTCTTCCTTCCAACTGGCATCATCTCCTCCCAGGGCCAGATGTAGGCCTTCTTCCTGTTGTGCGTGTTCCACACCACCATTATCTCGAACATCAGGTATTTGTAGATTGTCGTCATGGCATCATCTCAAGCGTTAAACTGTCTGGGGAGCGGGGCCTGTTCCTTCTCTCTCTGCCTCTTGAACTCTCCTATAAGCATGCGCATATCTTGGCGGTCTTCTATAAGCGCGCCCACTACCTCTGCCTGCTTGAGTATGAGCTCCTCCGCCTTTGTCACCCTGCCTTGCTCGAGCCTGTGGTTCCACTTGTCGTCCTTCATGTCTTGGACGAGGTTCGCCGCCTTGATCTCGAGCGGTATGTCGTTGAACTCCAGCTCCATAAAGTTGAAGCTTCGGTCTGCCCACCCGCACAGCACCCCGGTCTTGAGGTCGTATGCCAGCGGGACGTAGCTCTTGCGCTCAGTGACTTTCTCCGCCATCTCGCTGCCTGTGTGCGCTATCTCTATGTAGGCGACCCTGGCCCATAGCTTGCCCTCGTATTCGTGCATCTTGACCGGGCAGTGCTTGAGGAAGCGGGCGAAGGCGGCGAGGCACTTCTCCAGCTCCTCGTTCCTTATTCTCTTTCCGTCTATCTTGAACTCGTAGAGGGCATCGGGGCAGTAGGCTATGACGTGCAGGGTGGTGAACTTGAACTTGTAGCCCTCCCAGACCGCCTCGTACTGCTTGTAGCCCTTCGTGTCCGTGACCGTGTAGGGTATCTTGGCTTCGGAGAGCATAGCTTCAACCCTGTAATGCTCGGTGCGCCAGAGCTTGAGATAGACCCTTACCCCGTTGGCGCGCTTGGGGGGTATAGGCTGATTTGTTAAACGTATTGGTGTTTTTCTTGATGTGGTACGGTTTTTCCCAGAGGGCTCGGTCAAAACGTTTAAGAGCCACTTTCGGCCCTCTTCGGTTATCTTCCACAGCTTTCCGTCCTGATAGGTGGATTTATTGGCTTGCAAGCGCAACAGCCGACGATATACAGCCTGATATTCCGCCTGTGCCTCTGTTGCCAGGCGCAGGGTGGATATGCCCTCTGGGTGCTGATTAAGATAGGTGAGAAGCACGTTGTTGATTGCATCCAGCTTGATGACCCTCAGATAAGCACCTGTTAGTTAATTAAACGTATTCCTTTTAAACGTTTTGGTGTTTTCCTTAACCCAATACGTTTAGTTCCTGACCGTAGCGGGCTTCTTCTTGAGCTTCCAAAACTGATAAAGTGCTCCCCGGTGTGCACAATCTCCGTTCTTCTTGAAGCCCTGACAGGTGCAGGTTATCGGGTCCTTGTTGGTGTCCAGCCTGTACGTTGTCGTATTGTAGCCTGGGATAGGCTTGCAACGATAGATGGAGCCTCCCACGTACTCAATGCAGTCGTTCTCTATGAACTTCTGCACCTTTACCTGTTGCGAGTAAGCAAGAGCTTGAACGTGCTCGCTCCAATATTGGGTGTCGTTAGGTGGGTACTCAGGGCGTCCGTAGTGCTCGGGGTGTGCCTTCCTCAGGTGGTGCTCCTCCTCACCCGCGACCATGTAGTGCGGCCTTGCGAGGTCGGAGTGGGGGCAGGGGATGAGGACGACGGTCATAATCTCACCTGCCTCTTATGATGCCTTATCCTCTCTGTGGCAATCTTCCAGTATTCCTCCTCCCTCTCGAAGCCCACGAACCTGCGCCCCATCTCGTAGGCGGCTATCGCCGTTGTGCCGCTGCCCATGAAGGGATCGAGTATCGTGTCCCCCTTCTCGCTGACGAGTGTTATGAGCCAGCTCGTTATGGAGATTGGCTTCGTGGTTGGGTGGATGTTCTTGTAGGGGTTAGGCCTCTGCCCGTCTTCCTTCGGCACGTTCCCTATCCCGTCGCCATAAACCCCGACATCGTATCTGTCCGGCATGCTTGACAGGCCCTCGTTCCTCTCCCCAGTGCTCGCCTTCGGGGTTATGAGGAAGGGGAATGTCCTGCGGGCCTCCTTCGGCAGCTCCTT
>Ga0307374_10013663_pt1 | contig 11190 bp, 9 predicted proteins | sample OX3MG_FD_202532 | JGI IMG/M metagenome (GOLD analysis project Ga0307374, IMG submission 202532) | Soil microbial communities from Risofladan, Vaasa, Finland - OX-3 | ecosystem: Environmental > Terrestrial > Soil > Coastal area > Acid sulfate soil | place: Finland: Risofladan, Vaasa | collected... | reverse complement strand
GCGAATTTTCGACCTGCTCAAGAGGCACCGATGATTCGTATGGGATGCCGTTTTCGACGCAGTAATGCACAATGCGAAGGTTGATGCCTTCAAAATCAACGACCTCTTTTTTCTTGTCATCCATTTTGATGGTTCCACGGAGGAGTTTGGCGCTCGTGGGGCCGAGGTTCGTGCCACCGCTGGAGGTCGCGTCGTAACCCTTGCCGGCCGCAGATGGACGTGGATGGAAATACTCAGGCTTGGCAAAGGACTGGCCGATCAGGCTTGAGCCGACAACTTTGCCCCCAACTGTAACCAGGCTGCCATTGGCCTGCTTTGGGAAAACAAGCTCAGATACGCCGGTCATCACTGCCGGGTACAGCAATCCGGTGAGAACCGTAAAAATCAGCGTCAAACGCAATCCGGGTCCCAGTTCTTTAAACATGCCCTACTCCTTGATCTAACAGGCTGCAAGTATAGTCCTCGCCCTTATGCCAAATGCAACGCCACGATAATCCTGTCGATCAACCAGATGCTGGGAAACGGCACGATGATTCCACCGAGACCGTAAATCAAGAGATTCCGGCTCAACATCTGGCCCGCACTGACTGGTTTGTATTGCACGCCACGAAGCGCCAGCGGAACCAAAGCGATGATGATTACCGCGTTGAAGATGACTGCCGCAAGGACGGCGCTTTGGGGCGAGTGCAGACCCATAATGTTCAGCTTATTCAACTCGGGATACATCGATGCAAACATCGCCGGGATGATCGCAAAGTATTTCGCAATGTCATTGGCAATCGAAAAAGTGGTCAATGAACCGCGGGTAATCAGTAATTGTTTTCCGATTGCAACGATCTCGATCAGTTTTGTCGGATTGCTGTCAAGATCCACCATATTGCCCGCTTCTTTCGCCGCCATAGTTCCGGTATTCATGGCAACGCCCACATCAGCCTGCGCCAGTGCCGGTGCATCGTTGGTGCCGTCACCCGTCATGGCCACAAGGCGCCCTTCGGCCTGCTCTTTTCGAATGTATTCCAGTTTGTCTTTCGGAGTCGCCTGCGCAAGGAAGTCATCCACGCCGGCTTCCTGCGCGATGGCAGCGGCGGTCAAGGGATTGTCTCCGGTAATCATCACCGAACGAATTCCCATGCTTCGCAGCGAGGCCAGCCGATCCCGCATCCCACCTTTAACAATGTCTTTGAGGTGAATCACCCCAAGAACTCTTGCCCCATCGGCCACGGCAAGGGGCGTGCCGCCATTTCTCGAAATGCGGTCGGAAGTCTCCGTAAGAGAGGCCGGCACCTTACCACCAGCCTCCCTAACGAACTGAGCGATGGCGTCTGTTGCGCCCTTTCGGAGCCTGCGGCCATCCATGTCAACACCGCTCATTCGGGTGTATGCGGAAAACGGAATGAACTGGGCGTTATGTTCTGCGACTTCACGGCCACGCAGGCTGTATTTTTCCTTGGCCAACACGACGATCGAGCGCCCCTCTGGCGTTTCATCGGCCAGGCTGGAGAGCTGTGCGGCATCCGCGAGTTCACTATTGCTCACGCCATCAACCGTTATGAATTCAACTGCCTGTCGATTGCCGAGGGTAATAGTTCCGGTCTTGTCGAGAAGCAGTGTGTTCACGTCACCTGAAGCTTCAACCGCTTTTCCGCTCATCGCCAGGACGTTGTGCTGCATCACACGATCCATGCCGGCGATGCCGATTGCGGAAAGCAATCCGCCGATCGTCGTCGGGATCAAACACACGAGCAAGGAGACAAGAACGGCAACGGTCGGGACAGTGCCGCTGCCGACCGCATGGATTGCGTATTTCGCATAGGGCGGCAGCGTTGCAACCGCCAGCAAGAAGATCAGAGTCAAGCCGGCGATCAAGATATTCAGTGCAATCTCATTTGGCGTCTTCTGGCGCACCGCTCCTTCGACAAGAGCGATCATGCGGTCGAGAAACGTCTCGCCGGGATTCGAGGTAATCCGGATAGTAATGTGATCCGACAATACCTTTGTGCCGCCAGTCACCGCGCTTCGGTCTCCGCCGGATTCCCGAATGACCGGAGCGCTCTCTCCCGTAATGACGGATTCATCGACAGTTGCGACGCCCTCGATAATTTCTCCGTCCCCCGGGATCAGGTAGCCAGCTTCGCAGAAAACGACATCTCCAGAGCGTAACTTCGATGCCTGCACCATTTCAAACGCGCCATTGGGCAAGACTTTTCGGGCCATCGTATCGGTCTTAGTCTTGCGCAGGGCATCGGCTTGAGCCTTGCCACGTGCTTCCGCCATCGCTTCCGCGAAATTGGCGAACAGGACGGTGAACCACAGCCACAACGCAATTTGAATCCCGAAAAGAAGATTGCCAGCCCCCGTAACCATGTCCTTAAGGATGTAAATCGTCGTTAAGGCGGCCCCCACTTCAACGACAAACATCACCGGGTTCTTTGCCACCTTCCTTGGGTGGAGCTTTACGAACGACTCTTTGATCGCGCGATTCACGATCTCCGGATCGAACAACGGCCGAGCTCGGACACCCCTCGAAATGAGCTCCGAGCCTTCCTGCTTGGCTTCCGGTTTGCTTTCCACCGGGAGAGCACTTTGGGTCGACATTTTCTAACTCCTCGTTCGCAATAATCTCCTCGTAGCGGGCTCGAATTGCTCGCGGGCTTCACGGGAAGTCCTCACCCGGTCAAGCGCACGGTCTTAAAACAATTTCCCATTGAGCATCTGCATGTGCTCAACAATCGGACCCAGGGAGAGCGCCGGGAAATAGGTGAGCGCACCTACAATGATGACGGTTCCGATCAACAGAATGACAAACAGCGAACCATTTGTTGGTAATGTGCCGCTGGTCACAGGTATCAAGTTTTTGGAAGCAAGACTGCCGGCGATTGCCAGAGCCGGGATGATGAAGAGAAATCTTCCAATCAGCATATCGAGGCCAATCGTCAGGTTATACCAGGGCGTATTAGCATTGAGTCCGGCAAAGGCACTGCCGTTATTTCCCGCACCGCTCGAATAGGCATACAGGATTTCAGAGAAACCGTGAGGGCCTCCATTATTTGTGTTCGCAATGGCCGGTCCTGGAGGGTTCCAATACCCAGTGGTCGCAAATGGTGCCACCGAGCTGAGCGCGGTAAACACAAGAATGCACAAAGAGGTCGCAAGGATCGCGATGATCGCCATCTTCACTTCTTTTTGCTCAATCTTCTTGCCCACATACTCGGGCGTGCGCCCGACCATCAAGCCTCCAATGAAGACGGCAACAACCGCGTAAATCAGCATGCTGTAGAGACCTGCGCCCACCCCCCCAAAAATCACTTCGTCGGTCTGTATATTGAACAGCGGAACGAGCCCGCCGATCGGCGTGAAGCTGTCATGTGTGCCAATGACGGCCCCGCAACTGGCATCCGTCGTAACCGTGGCAAACAGCGCTGTCATCGGATTGCCGAATCGCACCTCTTTTCCTTCCATGTTCCCGCCCGGCTGGCCTCTCGTATACACATGCTCGATACCCATTTTGGTCAACATGGGGTTTCCTGCTTGCTCGGCCCAATAGCAGATGAAAGCGCCGACAAGAAACATCAGAGCCATCGCCGCAAAGATCGCCCAGCCCTGGCGCGTATCGCCCACCATCTTGCCAAACTGATACGTGAGTCCAGCCCCAAGGGAAAAGATCAGCAGCATTTGGAGCAGATTGGCTAGAGGGGTCGGATTCTCGTATGGGTGTGCGGAGTTCGCGTTGAAATATCCGCCGCCATTCGTTCCCAACATTTTTATAGCTAACTGAGAAGCCAGTGGGCCTTGCTCAATCATTTGGGTCGCACCTTCCAAGGTCGTTACTGTGGCTGCCCCCTTGAAGTTTTGGATCGACCCTTGCCATACGAAAAAGAGCGTTGCCAAAATACAAATGGGAAGCAAGATGTAAAGCGTACAGCGAGTTACGTCGACCCAAAAATTCCCTATTGTCTTGGCAGTATGACGCGCAAATCCCCGAATTAGGGCAACGGCAACGGCAATGCCTACTGCAGCGGAAACAAAGTTCTGGACCGTCAGAGCTGTCATCTGTGTTAGGTAGCTCATGGTGGTGTCCGGAGAGTAGGCCTGCCAGTTCGTATTGGTCGTAAAGCTGACTGCCGTATTGAACGCCAGATCCGGAGTCATCGCAGTGGCGTTTGACGGCGCCTGCGGCGTTGAAAAGTGCATCGGGTTCAGTGGGAGATGTCCCTGCAACCGCTGCAACGCGTACACGAAAATAAAACTGAATATGCTCAGCGAAATCAACGACGCCGAGTAACGTATCCACGATTGTTCCTCATCCTCGCGGACTCCGCCAAGACGGTAGATCAGTCGTTCAAGTGGACGGAAGATAGGATGAAGGAATGTCCGCTCGCCCTCAAAAACCCGGTACATAAACGTACCAATGGGCTTCGTTATGATGACGACGAGGATAAAAAAAATCGCGACTTGGGCGATACCGAGTAGAGTCATCTCACCACCTCAAAATTTTTCCGGCCGAAGCAGGGCGTACATCAGATAAACGAACAAACACGCTGCGACGACTCCCGCAATCGCATATTCCACCGGCTCCTCCTAAAGGCGTTCAGACGCCTTGGCAAATCCCCACAGCAAAACAAAGAAGACAATCACAACAGCGATATAAAAAATATCCAGCATGATTTACCTCACCTCAGCTTCGAGCAACGACCGATAGTGGTCCCCGTGGGACCCAAAAAGATACATAAAACATTTCTCATACGTCTCCCTGATTAGTCACGTTTACTGACTCCCCAAGACTGGTTTGGCGCTGGTGACATACATCGTAATGGACCCGGAGCAGACAAAAGACGCGGCAATGATATTGACTTCCATGCTGAAAGCCGGAGCGGCGAGCCCGCGCAGTTGTGCTCTAGCGGAATCCACGAGCTCTGACACCATTGTGGAATATGGAGTTTCATCCACATAACCTGGCAAAATATCCTTTCCAAAAAGGATGACCGATAGCGGCGCCTTCAAGCTCCTTGCCAACAAAACTGCAGTTCGAAGCACTGCTAGAACATCCTCCAAATCTCCCAGTAGAGTGATACCCACTATGGCTGACGAAATTGGCGAATCGTCATTCACGTTGCGGGACACTATCCCTTCCAGCGATTGAGAAGCGGGCCGAGTTAGAGTTTTTGCCTTCATTGAAGATCCGACTTCGTTCCTGGCTTCAAGCCGACAAAAACAACACGATGCCCCTTGGATCGCAGAGCCTTTGCTACCCGCCGCTCTTCCGAAAACCACCAGTGTTTGCGGCCACCAATAACGACCAACGAATGTGGGCTTAGTACCTGCAAAAGTGTTTCGACCTGATCTCGGCACAGATATAAGTGAACATGTGGCTCGAAATCATCCAGCTCCAGATCAGAAACCAAATCGGATAGAAGTTTCTCTATGAAACCAACCGACACTGGCGGCTTATTGATAGGCAATGCATATGGCACAGCGATTGCCGCTCGTACTTGAATGCGGGCGCTGAGGTCCCGCGCCAATGATTCAGCTTTCTTCAAAGCAGCAACTGTGGTTTGGGGGCCAGTAAAGATCACGTTTATCTCAAGCCGTCCGGGTCCGAGACCTTCGGCCGTTTGCCAGATGCCGGGCGGCCGGGCTGGCTTTGTGATTGCGCTGTTGAGTTGAACTTTCATTGTGCCCACCCACTGCGGATTGTGCAGTAGCGGGAATAAACAGCGCATAAACAACTTCTAACAGGAAAATAAACCAGTTTAATGTGTCAAACGCATCACAGTGGTGAGGATCGCTGCGCGGCGGGACGTTCGAAACTCGGCCTATTATTGAGAAGGATGTTTCAGTGGGGAAGGTGAAAGCGGTAGCCCGCCCAAGCATCAGTAACCAGGAAGCGGGGCTTAGAAGGATCGGGTTCGATCTTCTTGCGTAGGCGGTTGACAAAGACCCTCAAATATTCCAATTCGTCTCCGTAGTCCGGGCCCCAAACAGCTTGCAGCAGCTCGCGATGAGCAATTGTCTTGTTAGACCGTATGAGGAAGTACGAAAGCAGATCGAACTCCTTCGCCGTGAGGCGGGAAGTGCGACCGCGCACGGTTACCTGCCGTGAGGGAAGATCGATTTCAACACCCTCCAGCGTGAGTTGTTGTAATGCTGCTTCATCGGGGCCCTGCGGTAGTCGTCGCAAAGTCGCTCGAATCCGTGCAAGCAGTTCGGGCATGCTAAAAGGCTTAGTAACGTAGTCATCGGCGCCGGCGTCGAGCGCTTCCACCTTGTCTCGCTCCGTGTTGTTAACGGTTAACATGATGATCGCAACATCCGAACGAGATCGGATCAGCTGGCAGGTCTCGATTCCTCCAGTTCCAGGCATGTTCATGTCCAATAACACCAGGTCATAAGGCTCCGAGCGCAGTCGATCCAAGGCTTCTTCTCCATTGCGTGAATCACTTACTTCATAGTGACGAGCTGTCAGAGTTGCCTTCATGGTTCGGCGAATCTGGGGGTCATCGTCCACCACGAGAATGCGGCCCCCGCTCATTCCGCGCCCCCCTCTGGTGCGACCGGCAAGGAAAAGGAAAATTCCGAACCTTTTTCCGGACTGCTCTTGACCCAGATTTCCCCTCCATGCGCGCGGATAATCTCACGGGCAATCGCAAGGCCCATGCCTGTACCTTTGAGGTGTTGCCCACTACTGCCACGATAGAACTTTTCAAAAATCCGGATTTGTTCGTCCTCACTAATGCCGGGTCCTTGATCGGCCACGTGAATGATCACACCTTTCTCACTGGCATCTGCGCTAATCAAAATAGGACTACGCGGTCGAGAGTACTTCACTGCGTTATCGATCAGATGCGCGATCATCAGCACTATTAACTCGGCGTCCACAAACACCGGAGGCAGATCATCCGCCTCCTGCAGTTTGACATTTCTGCCATCCGTTACAGACTTCGTTTGTCGAAGAGCAATGGAAAGCAGTGAGCTTGGAAAATGGATCCCGCGATTCAATTGAAATTTGCCACCCTCGATTCGAGCCAGCTGAATTGCTTCGGTGACCAGCCTGTCCAAACGGTCCACACCTTCATCCGCAATTGTGACCAATCCGCGCTGTTGCTGTGAAAGCGATTCCTCAGGATTCGAGAGCAGGTCTGTTGTCACGGCTTTAATTGACGTAAGTGGAGTCTTAAATTCATGAGCAATCGCGTCGAGAAGTGTAGATTTCAATTCCTCGCTCTGTCGGGCAACCTGTGCGCGGTTGACCTCGTCCTGGACACGTGCCTTTTCCAACCCCACAGCTACGAGGTTCAGGAGAGACTGTAGTGCTGCATCAGACAGAGAGGCATGGGTAAGCGCCAAACTACCAATAGGTTCTCCACCAAGGCGGATGGGCGTTATGAGAATTTCATCACCTTCTCGTAGCACGCTGGATTGGATTGCAGACTCCCGCAGCTTAGTATCAATAGCATCTATGTCGGAAAACGCTTCTGGGCCAGCCAAGTAGACTTCTCGGGTGTTCCGATCATACAGCGCTATTGCAGGGCACTCAAACGCATTGGCGATCTGGTGTGCGATCTGCTTCGCGGTGGGCTGCGCGGTATCGGTGAGCAGTATGGCGCGGCTCAGGGCATACAATCGCTCCATCTCGCGCCGCCGGTCCAGCGCATCTTTTCTCTGTTGTTTCAATCGATCCGAAAGTTGACTGGCGGTAAGAGCCGTAGCCAGAAAGGCAAACAGGGCCACCCAGTTTTTCGGGTCGGCAATGGTGAATGTCCCAATGGGTGGAAAGAAAAAGAAATTGAAGCACAACGTTGCAACAACGGAGGATACCGTAGCTTCTGTAAGTCCCCCTACCGTAGCAATCACGAGAATCGCAACTAGATAACAAAAACCTACCGATGTGGCATTCAAGTGAATCAGACGAAAAAACACAAACGTGATCGAGGCAACAAGACTCAAGGCAAGCAAAAGGCGCGTGGTTAAGCGTCCGGTCTTCTGCAGAATACCTTCCGAGCTGGAATGAATATTCGATTCGACAGAAGTGATCATTGGACAAGGATACCGCTTTTTGACACGAGGAAGTTTTTGTACCAGGCGCGTGAGAGAGTTTACATCACAGCCTCGGGCTTCGAAAGTAAGCGGCAGAGCAACGACATGATTGTCAAGCTTGGCGTAGGTAGAGATTAAAGGTTGCGCAGAGCCCAAGCAGTAGACGTGTGTTGAGCGAGGCGGTGGATTGACGTGTTGGCGAGGCCGGGTAGGGACTCCGCCGATGTCGCTGGAGGGTGCTCTGCTGCGAAAGTTCGTTGTAGAGGGGGCAGGAGAGGAGTACGATGGGCCAAAAATTGAGTCAAATCGGAAATCCCGGCTACGGAGATTCTCTATGGCCAATTCGGAACCAATGAAAACGGCTCTGCTAGCGCGGCTGCGCAGCAAACGGCGCGCGAGCGATGCTTCCATCGCGGCCACAAAGACAGCGAGGGTCCTGCTGCTCGTCATGGCTCTGGCCTTATTCGGTCTGGGATTGCGGGCTTCCGCCCAGGGAAGCGCGAAGTACACCACGCACACCCTGGCTCTTCCCTCGCACGGCAAGGGAAACATCACCATGGACTACATCACCTATGACCCGAAGACCAACGATGTCTGGGTTCCCGCCATCAACATCGGCTCGGTCTTTGTGATCGATGCCAGCAACGAGAAGGTGCATGAGATTACAGGATTTGCCACGAAGGAGATTCAAATGCGGAACGGCCGCATGGGCGCGCAGGGACCGAGCGGCGTATACGTCGGTGACGGCGTCGTCTACATTGGCGACCGTGCCGACGAGAGTATATGCGCCGTAGATGAAAGGACGCTGGTGCGCAAGAACTGCGGCCACATTGACTCCACTCCCGACGGGGTCGTCTACGTGGCGCCCACCCATGAAGTCTGGGTTACTTCGCCGGGCGACGATTCGGTCCGCATCCTCGACAGCCACACGTTGCAGCAAAAAGCGAAGCTGACTTTTGATGGCCGACCAGAAGGCTATGCCGTCGATGCCAGGCGCGACCGCCTCTACATGAATTACGAGGACAAGGACGTCACCACGGCGATCGACCTGAAGACACATAAGACGGTGGCGAAGTGGCAGGCCAACTGTGGGCCGGATGGGCCACATGGTCTGCAGATTGATCAGAACACCGGCTATCTCTTCGTGGCCTGCAGCACCCGTGCCGAGGTTCTGAACGCTGGCGGAAATGGGCAGCAGTTGTCCTCCATCGACACCGGCGATGGTGTCGACGATCTCAACTATTCGCAGGCCACCCATATGTTGTACGTCGGAGCCGCAAGAGCCGCGCAGCTTACCGTGGCCCGGGTCGATGTCTCTGGTAAGCTCAGCAAAATTGCTGTGGTCCCGACGCACGAGGGCGAGCGCAACGGGGTCGTCACCAAGAACGGCACCGTGTACATGGCACACGCGAGGCCAGGAAACTTTACTGGCATGATCGTGGTGGTGCCGAACAGGAAATAGCATCGCGGCGGGGCGCCTGGTTGTACGCAATGCTCGCCAAATCCCGCGGCGCGAACCTCGAAAACCGCATATGCCCCGTGCCCATCCTTTTTGCAGCCTCATCGCGAAAAGGATGGGAGACCACGGACGCTGGCCCCTGGCTCTTTGCTCCGATTCTTGTGGCGACTTTGAGCATTTCATCTCTGAAAAAGTCTTCACGGATGTCGTCTTCCAGTATCCGATGGTCAATTTGGACGGCGTTGGACTCGTCCAGGAATTTCAAATCGGAGGGGCGGTAGAGCGTGGCTTCCCAGATGCCAGCTTCGAGGCGCTCTTGCGATGTCATGTTCATGTTTTTCCAGCGAATATGGGGGCTGTGCCTAAAGGCCTCTTCCTGTGCGATGGACAGCCGGCAAGGGTCAGACTCTTCGAAAATCACATCGACATTTCGATTCGCGATCACGTCCTTCACCAGAGCCCTGAGTTGTTCCTTCTTCTCAGCCACCTTAGGAATTGCAGCCTCATCCTTATATCAGCGCTGTTTGTTCGCCGTGATTTACGGAGAGGATAAGGATTCCCATTTCGCGGGAATTATACTTTCAACCGCGTTGCCGCCCAACCCGTACGATCGGATCATAGCTGAACGTCGGTCCTAGTCCCACGTCGACGACGCTCTTTGCGAACAAAATGAGCACTTTTCAGACTGCTATACGTATAGTATTATGGACCGTACTGTACAGCATCCAAGGAGGGACCCCATGGATGACAATTCAGTTCGATTAATCGGCTTCCTCGGGCAGAACGCCGAGAAGCGCACAGCCCGAAACAAAACCCCTTACGTGATTCTCAACCTAACAACTACAGTCCGGTGGCGCGCTAAAGAATCACAGGAACACACGGAACGAACAGAATGGCAGAGGCTTATCGCCTGGGGAAACCTCGCCAAATTAGCAGGCACACTGAAACGTGGAAACCATATCTCAGCCGAAGGCGAACTGCGATACCGCGTGATCCCCGATAAGGAGCACCCCACCGTGCAGCACAGGCTCGCCGAAATTCATCTGGCCAAAAGTGGCAAGCTCGACCGCGGTGAACAACTGGTCGATGAATTGCCCGCGGTTCAGACCGACGATCAGGCCGCTTAAAACGTCTCTCCCCAGAACACTGGTCGCTGCACTAACTCTCCTGTCTCACAATGCCAAGACACTCTGCCATTCATCATGGCAGAGTGTGCCTTCCTAAATTCAAGACCCTCCATTCGGTAAAAACCTCTTCATGAAATTCAATTGCTCTTCCGACGCAAAGCATGCGCCTGTTCCGCCCGCTTGTTCTGTCAAGGGTCTCCGCTGCGCTCCGATAAACGGCTTACCCCGCCGCCCTTGACAGCGCGGACGGCCATGCGCCGAGGCGCGTCTAGGAAGAGCATTTGCTTTTTCTTGCGGCACAGCACGCCGCAAAAGAAGCAATAAATCAAAACAGAAAGGGAACTAAATCATGAGCAAAGTCAACACGTTATCTCTATTTGGATTGGGGCAAATCGTTGCAACACCCGGCGCATTGCTGGCCTTGGAGAAGGCTGGACAAAGCCCAAGCGAGTTTCTTGCCCGTCACCATTCTGGTGATTGGGGCAACTTGGATGAGCACGACCGTCAAGAAAACGCCCGAAGTCTTGAGCATGGGTTTCGTCTCCTGAGCGCTTACAAAACAGTGGCGGG
>Ga0307374_10013662_pt1 | contig 11190 bp, 12 predicted proteins | sample OX3MG_FD_202532 | JGI IMG/M metagenome (GOLD analysis project Ga0307374, IMG submission 202532) | Soil microbial communities from Risofladan, Vaasa, Finland - OX-3 | ecosystem: Environmental > Terrestrial > Soil > Coastal area > Acid sulfate soil | place: Finland: Risofladan, Vaasa | collected... | reverse complement strand
CCGGGACGACCGCGATGACCTCGGGGGCGCCTCCCCCGGGGCGAGAAACCCCGAGCGCGGAGAGGCCGCCTGTGATGTTCCGCAGGGCGGAGTGGGCGCCCGTCCTGGCCGCGATGATCCTTAGCTCCTCCGGGTAGATGCCGTCGTCACCGCCGAGGGAGACGTCCAGGTGGGAGTCCATGCTGACGATGGCGTCGAAACGCCGGCCCAGCTCGGAGACGGTTTCAGGGACCTGCGAGTGGATGCTGTGGATTATTGCTCGCATGTTCGGCTGCAGTACGTCTCTTCCTTCCTCCGTTCCGATTCATTAAGATTCTCCGTGAAATCCGGCGGGGCTACCCAGTCCCTCGCCCCCTCCCGTCGCCTAGATCGCTATGGACGCGATTACCTTGCCGTTGGTGTCGTCCGTGATGTTGATCTGCTGCGGGTGCTTCGCGAAGACGACGCGCCCCAAGGTCTCGATGAGGTCCGCGCCCTCCTTGCTGTCGAGCTTCACGTTGCTGCCTGAGGCGACCATGTCCCTGAACTCCCCCGTGCGCTTTGGGACCCCGACCGTCTTGATGTATCTGATCGTCGCGGCGCTGCCGTAGAACTTGAGCCGCGCGTCCTGCCCTTTCTTCTCGTCGCTCATGAACTATTCAGTCGTTTCCGGCTGGGGCACTATAAAAGGTGGACCGGCCGGGACCCCTCGGCCTCGCAACTCGGAGCCATAACAACCAGTAGGACTCCTTAATAGGCGCCGAGTACGTCTGAACCTGAAGGTCTTATCGCTTAGTCAACAACGGATATCTCTGGAAGGCAGACGAGCATCTCAACCACATCGCAAAGATCAGGTATGCGCACGGCGACGAGCTGACCGACCTGCCCGGCGTGACCGGGATCGGGATGGGGAAGGACCACATCATCGCGTACGTGTCGAACGACGAGGTCGAGGTCCCCGCGATGCTGGAAGACGTCGTAGTCGTCAAAGTGCACAGACGGTAAGATCGTGAGCTGACGATTTTCAGGACAATCCAAGGATTCTACCCGAGCAGGTAGTCCGCCAGGCCGTCGGGGTCTATGATGCCGACCTCCCTCAGGGCCTCCTCCAGGTTGTCCAGGCGGATGGCGATCTCCTTGGTCAGAGTCTTGCCAGAGCCGTCCTTGTACGTGAGCACCGTCTTGTCACGGTCCTTCGAAGATTCCTCGATGGAGACGTACTCCAACCCCTTGGCCCTGAACGAGTCCCTGACTTCCTTCATGAGCGACATGCTCGCGTGCTCACCTAGAGGGACGTGCGGAACCGCCCTTTTTAATCCTCGCGGCGTCGTCTAGCGGGAGAGCTGGAGATTCGCCCGCGTCATCGGCCTGACCCGGCGCTTTGCGGACGAGATCGAGGCCACGGTGATCCACAAGGAGAAAGGCTCTTCGCTGCCGTGGTCCTTGTCCTTCTCTTCGACGATCAGCCTCTTGAGCTCCTGGGACGCCCCGTTGCAGTACTTGCATCCGCCGCGGGCGCCCCCGTTGATCATGTGGTCGGCGACATAGTGGTGGACCGACTGGGTCGAGGCGGAGAGCATCTTGGCGAGTTCGTTGAAGCTCATGTGCCGCAGGTCGCCCGAGCCGCCCTTGTGCATCATGACCGCGAAGTAGTGCTCGTCGAAGGGGGTCCTCACCGCCTTGTTGACGATCTCGCGGAGGACCTGCCTCGCGATGAGCGCGCCCGTCACGCTGTTCACTACGTCTGGGGGCATCATTATCTTGAGTCCCATGGTTCGCTCTGGTAGTGCCGGTCCCCGATATTCCCCTTTTGCGATGTTCGGGAAGGCCGAAGGTCGGTTTCTTCTGGAATCGGGAAGACGCGCGCGGCGCTATAAATAGGCTGACAGCATAAATATCGCCGCAATCACAATTATTCCTCATTGTTCCCGACAAAACCGCGGTATTTTCCTCTGAACCTCGCCATGGCCTCTGTCCCGGGCGAAGACGTCTACGAATTCCTGATAGTCTGGGAGCATGAGATCGACTCCCTGCCGAGGATTCTCGAGATCTTCTCGAAGCACAAGGCCAAGGTCGTCCTAGCGCACTCCCAGGTCGAAGAGAGCACGAACACGGTCATAGGGACATTCTTCTACAACCTGGCGAAGGCGGACAAGAGCGCCGAGGATTTCCGCAGAGAGATCAAGAGCCTCACGTTCGTCCGGACGGTTGAGACCGCGAGCGCCGAGAACTCCCTCTTCGACAAGTTCCTCTTCCCGGTCACCGTGTGGGGCAGGTACAGGGTGCTGATTATGAGGCTGTCCCCTTTGCTCCACATCGAGAGCAGGCTGAGGGAGGAGCTCGGTTCTGCGGGGAGCACGATAATGTTCAGGGAAGGCGAGGGCTACGCTGCCGAGACGCTGAGCCAGTACAAGCAAGTGCTGGGGAGCACGACCCAAGAGACACTCTTGGAGAACATGAAGGATGGCCTCCGGGCGACCGGGTGGGGGATCTTCGACTTCAAGCCGACGAAGGAAGGATATGAGGTGACGGTCCAGGACGCCCCCTTGGTGGAGGAAATGACCGAGGTGAGCAGGTTCCTCTGCGGGATCATAGCGGGTATCGTGGAATCGCTCTACTCGATCAAGGTGAGGGTCGTCCAATCCACGATTGACCCAAAGAGCGGCCGGGTGTCCGTGAAGCTTGCGAAGATAGCCGACGGCTGAGCTGCGAAGGTCACAGAGGCCGCGCGTAATCCTGCGTCGCGATGTCGTATGTCTTCCCGTAGGTCCGCGTCTCTCCCTTCGCGAGGACCTCGACGGTGATTCGCGACCTTTGGACGCTGATTATGCTGAAGGACGCCCCGCACTTCGGGTCGCCGAACTTGCCGCCCACTTCCTCGGCGAAGTTCCCTAGGCCGATCGAGGTGGTGAACCTGTTGCCGCACTCCGAGCACTCGATGTTCGCAATGACGTGGCCCCCGAGCTCAGGGGAAAGGCTCGAGGTTTGCGACTTTTTCGCCGGCGCTGGCTTTTGTTTCGGTTTCTTACTGGGCAACTGAGACGCTCGGGGTGGACTGCAGTGTGGCTTATTTATTTCATGCGCCCCAAGAGGTCCTGTCCGGGTCTCGAGACAGGTCACGCGCCGATGCCTTAGGCGACTCTCCAATACCTACTTAGTAGTGGTTTACTACTGAATTTATTAGGCACGCGGTCGCTATGGGAGGCATGACAAACATCTCAGGCTTGGTCAAGGGCCTGCATCACATTAGTCTCGTAACATCCGACCAGGAGCTCAACAGGCGCTTCTACACCGAGGTCATGGGGCTGAGGCGGGTGAAGCTCACGGTGAACCAGGACGACCCGTACCACCGGCACCTCTTCTACGCGGACGAGAAGGGGACCACGGGGACGGCGATCACCTTCTTCGAATGGCCGGAGCTCCCGCGGGGCTACGTCGGGCTGGGCTCGCCCCACCACCTCTCATACTCGGTGAAGAGCGTCGACTCGCTCCCGAAGTGGGCAGCCTGGCTCAGAGCGAAGGGGGTGAGCGTCGCAGGCCCTTTCCCGAGGGACGACAGGCTTTCCATCTATCTGAGGGACCCAGACGGGGTTCTCGTCGAGATCACCTCGAAGAATCCGGACGGCGTCACCGCGGACTATCTGCCCCAGCTCGAAGGCGCCGAGGTGAAAGAGGTCACGGCGGACATGGGGCTCGTCAAGTTCGACCACGCCTCTCCTTTGTCGAGCGACTCCCACGTCACGCACAAGTTCCTCGAGAAGCTGGTGGGGCTCGAGAGCTTCTCCGAGCGGGCCAACCCAGACCAGGAGGGAAGCTCGCTCGCCGAGGTGGGGAGCAAGGACAACCCGGGCTTCCTGAAATACCTCGTCTCACCAAGCGCGGCGACGGGCATGGTCGGGAAGGGGAACATCCACCACATCGCGGTGGCCGTGGAAGAGGACGAGGACCAGCTCAGGATCAAGAGGAGCCTCGACGACGCGGGAATCAGGAACTCCGGCGTGATAGACCGCTTCTGGTTCAAGTCGCTCTACTTCAGGGACCCGGACTACAACCTGCTCGAGATCGCCACCAAGAAGCCCGGCTACGGCGTCGACGAGCCTGCAGACAAGCTCGGGACGTCGCTGGTGCTGCCGCAATGGCTAGAAGGCTCCCGCCCCAAGATAGAGGCGGCGTTGAGACAGACGGACCTCAAGGGCTCGCGAATCTGGCCCCCGAAGTACGAGCCCGTTCCCTCGCCTCCAGAGAGCCTTCCGGCAGGGCGGCGAGAGAATGACTGACCTCGACTTTGTCCACAAGTTCGTCCCATCACCCAGCGGCTCGGCCCTCACGCTCTTGCTGCTCCACGGCACCGGGGGCAGCGAGACCGACCTGCTCAACTTGGGGCGACGGCTCTCCCCGGGCGCAGCGCTGCTAAGTCCGCGGGGGAGGGTCCTCGAGAACGACATGCCGCGCTTCTTCAGGAGGCTCGCGGAGGGCGTCTTCGACATCAACGACCTCACAGAGCAGACGCACGCCCTGGCGCGGTTCATTGAGTCGGCCTCCCAGTCCTACGGCTTCTCGCTGGACCGCGTAGTCGCGGTGGGCTTCTCCAACGGCGCGAACATCGCAGGTAGCATGCTGATCCTTCACCCGGAGTCCCTCGCCGGGGCCATACTCATGCGCCCGATGGTCCCCTTCATGCCTGACACGTTGCCCGACCTCTCGCGCAAGCCGATCCTGATCCTGGCGGGGACGCGCGACGCAATCGTCCCGAGGGAGGAGACGGAGAGGCTTTCGGGGCTGCTCGAGCGGGCCGGCGCCGACGTGGCCCTGCGGTGGGCAGAGGCGACCCACGGGATAACCGGCGATGAGGTGCGGATGGGGAAGGAGTGGCTGGCCGACAAGTTCACGGAGTGAAAATAACCCCTCAGCTCTCCATTCCCTCGAGGAACCACTTCGCCAGATTGACCTCGTTGGAGTTCCCTTTCTTCTCGACATGAACGATGCCCCGCTCGGCCAGCGCGGCAACGACCCTGTGGGTCTTCAGCCTCGAAAGACCCGCCTCTTGAGTGATGAACTTCTGGATGTAGCTTCCTCCGTGGACTTTGAGGACGCCGACCACCTTCTGCTCGTCGGGCTTCAGGGTCCGCATGACCATCGAGGTCGCCTCTTTCCCCGTAGGTTCCGAACCGGTCGAATAGTATTCTTTCATCTCGGGCAGGACGAGGAAGTAAATCACACCTACCATGCTGGCGAGCACGGTGCTGAGGAAGAGGAGGGACGACAGGGGGAAGAAGAACGACAACCCCGGCGGGAAGTCCCCGGAGACCACCTGGTAGAGCACCGCTATCGGCGACCCCGACGGCCCGAAGATGAGGGCGAGGAGGTAAATCGAGACCGCGAGGCCCGAGGTCGCGGCCACGAGCAGTATCAGCAGCACCTTTAGCTTCTGCAAATCGCTCGGACCTCGCGCTCCCTCTGGGTTGGACGAGTCTTTACGTTGTCCGCGAACCGATTTCCTAAGGCTGGCCCGTCGGCGCGTGCCAGGTGAGGGCCATGATGCCCCCGATTATCCCTAGTATCGCGCCCAGGATGAACCCGCCAGCCCCCAGGAAGCTAAGGACCGAGAACACCAGTATCAGAGTCCCCCATAGGGTGCGCTGGGTCGGACTTGTCGTGAGCATCACTCCGGAGACGAGCACGATGACCCCCGAGACCAGCCCAAAGATGCCGACGGACGTCACGATGCCCCCCACGAAGCCGGGGACGGTCGAGGACAGGAAGTTCGTGCTGTTGACATGGTTGAAGAAGCTGTTGTTGAAGCCAGGAGAAGTCACGTTGAACTGCCCGGAACGTATCCCCTGGGCGATGAAGTCGTTGATGTGAGGCATGATGTATGCGGAGACTGTCAGGATGATGACCCCCGCTGCGACCATGAAAGCGCCTCCTACGATCGCGAGGACCGAGGCATTGGTTGGATGGGTTTCTTGCGTCATTTCCTTTGATTCACTGACGGTGTATGGTAGCGTGCCGGTAAAGCACTTCACTGAAACAATCTCGATACTGTGGGCACCCTGTGTGAAACGAAAATGAAACAGTCGTGTTTGCTCTTAAATAACAGGCCGCAGTTATTCGAGCAGCATGCCGAGGATTGGTGAAAAGATTCCCGGTTGGGTGGAGAGGCTGCTCATCCCGACTCTTGAGTCCAAGATTCGCAGCATTGTTAGCGAGGAGGTCGGACATCTGGAAAAGGTCTTGGACGCGCGTTTCTTGGGCATTCACTCCGAAATAAGACGCGTCGACGAAAAGATAGACTCGCTAGAGAAGCGCTTCCCTTCAGTCCAAGAGCTAGCGGAGATCAAGGCAAGGCTCAGCCAGGTCGAAAGCAAGGTCTCGTCCAGATAGCCGCGGTGTCGGCGCGGCGCTCGCGAGCTTAAATCCGAAGCGCCCATGACCGGGCACTCCTAACAAAATGAAGTTCTGTCCCAAGTGCGGCAAGCGCCTGAGGCTCCTCACGGGCAAGTCTCGCGGCCAGGCGATCTGCCCCAGCTGCGGCACCCGCGTCGCCGACACCGGGATAGTGGAGGAGGGGCCCGTTATCGAGACAGCGAGGACACCGCTGGTGAAGTCTTTCCCGTTCAGCACCATGAGGACGTACCAGAGGGACGTCTTGGAGAAGATCGAGTCGGCGATAAACGCCGGGAAGAAGTTCATCATCCTCGAGGCCCCGGTAGGGTTCGGCAAGTCTGCCGTCGCGGCCGCCGTGTGCCGCAGCCTCAAGTCCGCCTACGTCCTCACCTCCACCAAGCAGCTCCAGGAGCAGTACTCCTCGGACTTTGGCTTCAACATGGTGATGGGAAAGTCGAACTTCACCTGCTACGTCCCGACCAGCTCGGGGCACTCGGTCGCTTGCAGCAGGGGGAGGTGCCAGGCCGACTGGAGCCTCTCCGATTGCCCGCACTATCTCTCGTTCGACCAGTACGAGGACCACCTCAAGCATCTGTGCGACAAGGAGTCGAAGTGCGAGCTGCAGTTCCGGACCGCCGGCGACAGGAAGCTCTGCACCTACTACAAGCAGAAGTGGGACTCGTTCAGGGAGAAGGTCACGGTCGGGAACTACGCCTTCTTCTTCAGCGAGCTGAGGTACACCGAGGACGTAAGGAAGAGGAAGCTCCTGGTGTGCGACGAGGCCCACGACCTGGAGAGGCAGCTCGTCGGGGCCGCCTCCTTCACGTTCAAGGCGTCCACGATACGCCAGTACCCTCCGGGCGAGGGGAAGGAGTTCTCGATCGAGTACGAGGAGGGGATGGACAACCACTCCGAGGACTGGCTCAAGGCCCTCGGCGCCGCGAGGGAGTCTCTGCAGGGATTCATGGACGCTCACGACGGCGACCTCGCCCTGCAGGACCGGCTCATCGCCTGCAGGGGGATGCTCGAGTCGATGGAGGGGTTCATCGACGGGCTGAAGTCCGCCCCCGAGAACTGGGTGATCAGCGGGATCAGGAAGGCGACGGCGATCGACGCCTACGGGGAAGAGTCGACCCTCGTCGACGAGGTGGTGTTCCAGCCGCTGGACGTGGCCGCCTACACCTCCCAGCTCTTCGGCACCGCGGAGACGGTGCTCCTGATGTCGGCGACCGTCTTCTCGGAGGAGCTCCTCTGCCGGACGCTGGGGATCCCCCTGGAGAAGGCGCAGTTCGTGAAGGTCGGGGTGTCAACGTTCCCCGTCGAGAACAGGAGGATCCACGCCATGGACATCGCCGTGCTGAACCGGGCGTCCATGGACGCCTCTATGGAGGGCATCGCGAGGTCGGTCGACGAGATCATGGACAGGCACGCGAGCGAGAGGGGCGTCATCCACACCACAAACTACTCCCAGGTGAACTACATCATGGAGCACGTCTCGGAGCAGAACCGGAAGCGGCTCGTCACGACGCAGGGGAGCATGGCGAGGTCGGAGCTTATCCACTCCCACGGCGCCAAAGACGCGTCGGTGCTCATCTCCCCGAGCCTGTACCAAGGGGTCGACCTGAAGGACGACCTCTCGAGGTTCCAGGTCATCGTGAAGGTCCCCTACCCGGACCTCTCGGACAGGAGGACGCAGGTCAAGATGCACAGGGAAAGGGGATGGTACGAGTGGCAGACGGCGTTGCGCCTGGTCCAGACATACGGAAGGTCGGTTCGATGCTTTGACAGGGAAACCGAGATCTTGACAACAGCAGGATGGAAGAGCTGGGAGACACTACAAGTTGGTGATATCGCCTATGGAGTGGAACCGAAGGCATTCGAGCAAGGTCGTCGGCCGCTCCGCTGGGGGAGGGTTCCAGTTGTATCAAACCCAGTAGTCGCGATAAACCGCGGAGGCGAGCTCGAAAACACCCTCGCGATCAAGACAAACTGTGCTGATATCGTCGTTACTCCGGACCATGCGCTGCTAGTTCAAAAAAGGAAGGTCTCTTTCGTTCACCAGACGACCAGGCGGGACGGCAAATCGTGGACGTACTCGGTGCCATATCACCATAAATCGACTTCACTTGGAAGAATTGACGCCAAGGATCTCCCCGCCCGTTTCAAGATTCCATGCGGGGGATGGGTCAAGGGTCGTCACAATGGCAGCCGTCTCGAAGACGATTGGTTTTGGCTTATCGGATTCATCATTGGAGATGGGTCGATTCATCCTACCAAGAACGAAGTAACAATTGGCCAATCATGGTCTCCCCTGAAAAGGAAGCATGCTGAAAAGATTGGAAGAGTGCTTCGCCGTCTTGGGCTCAAGTTCAGGTACTACGAGACGACGAAGGATGGCCTGGTCTTTGGCTACAGGAGGAACGGACCTGTCGGTACCTGGGTTCTTTCAGGTTTCGACTCGGCCAGGGTCAGAGACATCTTTGAACGCGGCTCCAGACGCCGATACTCGAGCAGACTCTCGTTCGGGAAGGTAAAACACGGTGCCGTAGATGGATGGAAGCACCCTGAAAAGACGATCCCGAGGTGGGTTCTTCAGAGAGCCTCTCCGACGCAGATGCTTAGGCTCCTCGAAGGCTTGATGGATTCCGACGGAAGCTCCAAGTCTTCCAGCAAGAGGTCCAAGAGTCACGTCAACGGGCAGTATTGGACATCGAGCCGCGAGCTGGCAAATACCGTTCAGGAAATGCTGGTGCTTTGCGGGTTCAGAAGCGCGATTTCGGTCAAGGATGTAGTCGATGGCAAGGAACAGCTCTACGTTGGTTTCGTGAACCCGGCGACGACCGACGTAACGCGTTCCCGCTGCGTGAAACCCGGCCCGAGGGTTCCTGTTTGGTGCCCATCGACAGCATTGGGAACAGTGATCGCTAGAAGAGGTGGAAGGACATTCATCTCCGGAAATAGTGAGACCGACAGCGCGGTCACCTACGTGCTCGACTCGAACTTCGGGAGCTTCGTAAAAGCAAACAAGGAGCTCTTCCCTTCGTATTTCCTCGAAGCGCTTTCCGCGTGATTGTTTGTTAGGGGTCAGGCTTCGATCAGCGGGACTTGCATCGGCGCTCTCACGTCCTTCAGCACGACCGAGATGGCGGTCGCCCTTACGCCTTCGATGCTCCTGATCTTGTCCTTGAGGATCTCCCTGAATTCTGCGCTGTCTCTGGCAGAGATGAGCGCCACGATGTCGAACTCTCCCGTGACCTCGAAGAGGGCCTCCAGGTTGTCGAGCTTGCTCAGGGCGCGCTCCACGGCGTCGAGGCCTGACGTCTCCGCGAAGATCTGCACGAGTGCCGTGAATCTAGCCAATTCTATCTCTCTCCGACCCCCTTCGACCCTCGATATCGGGTATTACGCCCGGCTATCGAGAATTTTTCTCCTGGAGGTCATGTCCGTTACATCTCCGGCGGGAGGTCGACGGGGTCGCGCCCGACCGCCGGGCACCGCCTGCAGAACCTTTCATCCTTGTGTAAAGGCGTATTGACTTCCGGCATTATGAGCCCGGCACACGGTTACGCTATGATTACTGAATATGAGCAAGGTAGAGACCCAAGTCGACGACGCGAAGAAGCTTGCGCTGAGGTGCAAGACCCTCGAGGTGCAACTGCGGCAGACGGTGTCCAAGAAGGAGCATCACGAGATAACCTCCAAGCTCGAAAAACAGATCGACTCCCTTGAGAGGGATCTGGACCGGGCGAGGGTCGAGAACCAGAAGACGATAGCAATCAACAAGCAGGTCGCCGGCGTGGAGAGTCTGATCGAGTCCATCATCAAGACGTCCAACTCCCAGGGCAAGACTCTCGATTTCATAGAGGAGGAAGCCTCCACGCGGGGCAAGGCGCTTACCGCTCAGGGCAAAGTCCTCGACGCCCTGGCCGCTAAGATCTCCCAGGGGACGGTCCCCTCCAACGTCCACCTCCAGGCCCTCTCCAAGATCAGGGACCTCGAGGAGGACAAGCGCGGGATGGTGAGGAGGTTCGACTACAACTCCCTCGAGGGGCGGTTCGCGGAGCTCTCGCGCCAGGTGAGCACGATGGTCCCGGCCTCGGACTACGCCTCGCTCAAGGAGAGGTTCGACGATGCCACTAGACAGATGGCGGACATGGTCCCCGCGTCAGACTACTCGGCCCTGAAACAGAGGGCAGAGGAGCTCGAGGGCACGATCTCCTCGATGGTTCCCCGGGAGCAGCTGGTCTCGAGCGAGAGCAGGGTGAGCGAGCTCGAGGCGAGGCTAGCGGAGCACGTTCCCCAGACAGTATACGACGAGCTTGTCTCCAGGGTAGTCTCCCTGGCGGAAGCCGTGACCGGAGGGGCCATCCAGCCCGAGGAGGCGAGGGCGGAGCTCCAACAGGAGACCGCCGGACCGGAGCCGTCCCCGCAGACGAGCGCCGAGCCTCAAGCCGAGGACATCGCAGCCGCCGCGCCGGAGCCTGCAGCTCAGATTGGCGTAGAACCACAGCCGGTGGTCGAAGCCATAGCCCCGGAGGCCGCTCAGGTCGCAGCCGAGGCAGTGGCGACCGAGGTCGTCGTACCGGAGGTCCCCGCTCAGATCGCGGAGACGATTGCGGAGACGGTCGCGGACGCCCAGCCTGAAGCCATCACGTCAGAGCCTCCAACAGAGATCGCCATCGAAGTGGCGACGGCCGGCGTAGGCGAGCAGTCGATTCCAGAGGCCACGGAGCCCAGCGCTGAGGCGGAGGCCCCCGCGCCTTTCGTCGCACCAGAGAACCCGGTCCCAGAGATCCGGGAGGTGGCCTCACAGCTAGCAGAGAT
>Ga0307374_10013657_pt1 | contig 11195 bp, 11 predicted proteins | sample OX3MG_FD_202532 | JGI IMG/M metagenome (GOLD analysis project Ga0307374, IMG submission 202532) | Soil microbial communities from Risofladan, Vaasa, Finland - OX-3 | ecosystem: Environmental > Terrestrial > Soil > Coastal area > Acid sulfate soil | place: Finland: Risofladan, Vaasa | collected... | reverse complement strand
AATCATTGTTCCTCCTCCAAAGATGGGATCTGCCTTGTCTTGCTGTTGACGCTCAGACTCGTGCTGCCTCACCACGAGTCTTACCGCACAACCTGAAGAATAGCCGGTCTCGAAGAGCTGAGTCTACACGAGCCCTTGGATGCTGCCCACGCTTCGTATCAGGCACCCTGCCCCATCGAATCTCGCTTGGGGTATCATCCGAAAACCAATCGGTCACTCAGTCGCGGCTGTCCACATCGTTGCCCACGGTTGCATCGGGACAGAGAAGGGGGAATAGAGGGGTATAATGATGCTGTCGCTTCTGGTGGGCGCACCAACCGGGAACGCGGAGGCGCCGTTAGCCACAGTGATGCATGGTCTAGAAAACCATCGTGCGTTCAAGCGTACAGGGGTTCGAGTCCCACCCATTCTGTTGAACTCAGCACGAGCCTGGTGGCGTATCATAGGCGTAACGATGAAAGAGACGCTGCCGCATGCGGGGTCAATCGTCCCTGTCGCGATGCGAGTGCAGCGGCTGCGACGGCGCGGGAGGTGATCCGGCGGTTGACGGATGAAGGTTGGTATGAGGTGCTACGATCCGGCAGTCACAAGCAATTCAAACATGACCGTAAACCCGGACTTGTTACGGTTGCCATACAACGAAGCAAGGAAATCCCGCCTCGGACGCTCGCGAGCATTTACAAGCAAGCGGGCTGGAGATAGATCTAATGATCGAGTACGCAGTCATCTACGAGCGCGGTCTCGAAGGAGAGGAGAACTGGGGCGCCTATGTTCCTGATCTTCCGGGATGTGTGACGACAGGCGACACACTGGAAGAAACCCGACGTCACATTCGAGAAGCCATTGACATCCATTTGAAGGGCATGAGAGCCGAAGGAATGCCCATCCCAGAACCATCCACGCATGTGGAACGGGTCGCTGTTGCCGCCTGACGGTCGCTCTCAAACCGGAGCGCGAGGCATAGCGTGGTGAGCGGCGGTCGGGCGAATCTCGGAACGGAGCGGCAAAGCGGATCGCGCCTTCAGGCTTTCATCACGGCTTGGCGAATGGTCTTCACCGGCAGGTAAAGCTTCATGGGATGGTCGATCAGCTCGTTAAAGCCGAATCCCAGGTAAAAGCCCTTGGCACGGTTGTCGAGCGCGTCCACGACCACGGCATAAACGGCCATTTGCTCTGCGACGGCAAGGCAGCGCTGCAGCGCATCACGAAGGAGCGCCTCCCCTACTCCCTGTCGCCTGAGCCGGACGTCGCGCGCAAGCCGACCGACGAGCGCTGCGGGAATCACGTACCTCGGCAGCCCTCTTTCCGCCAGGCTCTGGCTTTCCAAGGAGTAGCTCGATAGGGTATAGCACCCGACAATTCGGGGCGAGCCGGGCAGTTCAACAGCGACGAACGTGCGCCCGATGTCTCCGGCCTCGTTCTGACGTGCATACCTGTGAAGATAATCGTTCAGGGAAGCCTCGCCACAGTCGAACCCTGCCCTGTTATGATGAGACCGCAACGGCTCGAAGCACAGCTCCATAAGCCTTTACCTTACCATGAGGCGCTTCAGCTTTTCATTCGGCTCCGGTGGATTATCCAGCGCGGCGAGGAACTGCCGCATGCTCTCTTCTGAGAGCGCCAACCGCTGCTCGTGCTGCAGCACTTCGTCGGCACGGGCCAGCACAGCCGCCTTCACGAAATCCGTTACCGTCTGGCCGCGTATGCTCGCGGCGTCCTCAACGCGCCGCTTCATGTCCGCCGCGAGCCGTACGTGCAGATGTTCTCGCTGCTCTTTGCTGTTTACTTCCCGATCCATTCGGTCCATTTGCCCTCCTATCACAGCGCTCTGCTTCCAAAGGCCCCGCCGTATAGCCCGGAAACCAATGTCCTCACCCGCAGCGCGATTGCATGTTCGCATAACCTGGCTGCGCGTCCGTCCTGCTTATCATACCATTTGATGTTGCAGAATGCAACACGATTCGGGCCGGCACGCCGTACCTCCCGCCTAGCCCGCAACCGGCGAGTGTCACCAATCGGCGCCGGGAAACGCGGCCTTCAGTTCGCAGAGGCAATGAAGTGGCGGGCGTTTCGAGGGCTCAATTCGCGAGTCCCCTATTCCTCCGCCCCCATCGTGCCGAATATCCTCTTGCGTACCATTCCGTTTCTCGCGCCGCTGAGGCTGTTGGCGCGTCGCTATGCAACGGGATCAGGTTCTAACGCTGGAGGATGTGGACCACGTTCTCTGGGCGTCCGGCGGGCTTTTGAGGAAGCACTATCCGATCGAGAAATTAAGGTTCCATGCCACCCTTTATCGACCCCACCAGCGTCGTAATAACGCTGATAGCGCTTGCGATTGCCGTTATACTGCTTGGTTCGGTCATGGTTCCCAGTCGGCCGGACCCGAAACCGGGGCAGCGGTACATTGACAGCCACACTGGAGTACCCACTCATCGGGCAGCCATACGGCAAAACCCATCCTACGGGGTCCAACATGAGCGGGCGGCCCCAGCATTAGGCGGAACAGAGACCGCCGCACGTTTACCGTACCGGGTCCGACACGGGCTCCTCTCTCCAGCGGAAGTCTCATTCTTTGGAGCGCTGAAGCTCGCAGTTCAGGATCGGTATACGATCTGCCCCATGGTACGCCTTGCCGACCTGTTCTTCCTCGCGGACAGCAATTTCGGCAGCTTTAAGAAGATCATCGGCAAACACGCGGACTTTGTGCTTTGCGAGCCTGGCTCAATGCGCCCCGTGATCGGAATCGAGCTCGACGACTCCAGTCACCAGGCCGCGAGGAGAGTTGAGCGCGATGAGTTTGTGAATCGCGTGTTCCAGGCAGCCGGGCTTCCACTCCTCCGGATCCCCGTCCGTCAGGGCTACAATCCACCTGATCTTCAGGCGCAGATTCTGAACGCCATAGAAAACAACGCGGCAGCGAGCCGGGTTCCCAGGGCGCCCGAAATCGGCGCGAAGCCACTCTGTCCGCAGTGTGACATACCGATGAAATTGAGGACCGCACGCAGAGGCGCGAATGCGGGAGGTCAGTTCTATGGCTGCGTCAACTATCCCGACTGCCATCAGATCGTGCAGTGTCCGCAGGTGACCGCGGTGGGCGGAGATATCCCACAGAGATAGGAACAGTTCAGAGCGCGCCAGGATCGATGCCAAGCTCCCGCAGCTTCGCCCATGCCCGCTCCCGGGCTTCGCGTTCCGACTGAGCTTCCGCGCGCTGCGCTTCTGCTTCCATCCTCGCCATCTCGGCATCTATCGCCCGCGCTTCGGCCTCGGTGAGGCGCTGCTCTCCCAGCGGGTCGTACAATCGCAGCGCAGCGCCATCGGGAACCAGCCAGCTATCGAGCTCGTCACCCCAGAACCAGCCCCGGCCGTCGGGCTCCTGCTCGTACGCGACTCCATCCACGTTCTTCCACATCCGGAAGGGACGATACCCCTTCCTCCGCCGTACCGGGATCTCTGAGAGAGATCGGGGATCGTAGTAGACGTACTCGTGGACTCCCAACTCCGCGTAGCGCGCCGGCTTCTCGTCCACGTCCCGCTCCCACGTCCCCTCGGAGGCTATCTCGAACGCCACGGCTGGCGGTACCCAGCCAGGTACTGACGGCGACCAGCTCTTCGGCCACTCAGTCTGGTCTACCGGCAGAACATAACCTTTGAGCACCATCACGTCCGGAGCGAGAGGCTCTTCCCCCGGACCTTTGCGACCGCAGTACACGTTGACATTGTGCATCACAGCCCACCACTGCTCGTGAAACAGCCACGCGACCAGATGTTTCAGATAGCGGCTCAGCCAATCCTGCAGCGGGGTGTCGCCCAGCAGGTCTTCCTGGGTGGGATGGGTGTCGTAGTAGTAGTGGATCTCGGGTGTGGTTACAACTGACATGGCATGACCTCGAGCAATCACGGCCAGTTCTCTTGCGCGGACCTTACAGAGATTCTACCACATTTAGGCCTGGCCGCGAGACGCCCGTCCGCCCCCGCCGCTCTACACCTCGTTCGCGTTCCTCACCCACTTATAATCCACCCCGAGAGTTTGGAAGTGGCGCTCTCCGCAGGCGATCTTCTGGCGCTCAGTCTCACGCAAGTTGAGGAAGTCCTGGGTCCCCTTCGTCTCCCGGACAAGGTATACCCGGTCGTCGCCCTCCTTGACGATGGCCCAATCGGGATTGTACGTGCCCAGCGGCGTCTCAACGGTAAACCAGCGCGGCAGTTTCACAAAGAGACTGATGTCGGTGCGGCGGTCCAGGGTTTCCGCGAACTGCCGCTCGATTTCTGAGTCGAACTCTATGGCGTCATAGATGGAATGGTCGACGGTGAGCGTGCGGTTCAGGTAGCTCTCCAGCTCCTGCTCCTCAAAGCGCCGCATCTCGTACTCGGCGCCGGCGATTCGCTCGTACTCGATATGTTCGACCATCAACGCGTGCAGGGTGTGCCGGATCGCCGAAAGCGCCTGGTCTAAGAACTGCTGTGGGTTGCGGGGCGCGTCGGACAGCCGCCCGCTCTCTATCAGGATGCGCGCCAGCGTAATCCGGGTCAGCTCGGTTTCTCGCTGCAGGTAGCCGATAAAATCGGGAATCGGGACGTGATACTCGCTGTCCCGCGGCGTGTAGGATGCCCGCGCTTCCGCCGCAAGCCCCTCCCGCGTGGCGACCAGCTCGCCCTTTTCCACCCGAAACCGGGGCGGGGTAACCGGCGGCAGGCTGCGAAGTGTCCCCGCCGCACGTCTGACCAGGTCTTCGCTGCTGTACGACACGGCGTAACGGGTACGGTGCTTGATGCGGTCCCAGAGAGCCTGGAACTCGGGGTTGAGCTGCCATCCCTTCTTGAGGATGATGGCCTTTCGCTCACGTTTGTTTTCCACCCGGCCGGCGAAGGAAACGCCGCACTCCTGCTCGATTTCGGTCTGCAGCGCGCGGGCGAACTGATCGTAACTCTCGTTGGCGATCACGGTCAGCCGATTATAATTGGAATCCAGGCACCGCTCGCCGTTCTCTCGCACCGGCAGCCGGAGACCACGGCCGATCTCCTGGCGCTTTCTCATCTCCGATCGAGATTCGTTGAGGGTGCAGATCTGGAATACGTTGGGATTGTCCCAGCCTTCCCGCAGGGCCGAATGGCTGAAGATGAATCGCAGCGGCTCGCTCTGATACAGCAGCCGCTCTTTGTCCTTCATGATCAACTGGTACGCCTCATCGTCCGCCTTCGTGCTGCGGGCCTCGCTGCTGTCCCTGGGCTTTCCCCTGTCCTGCGCGAAGTAGCCCCCATGAACTTTCTCCACCGGCAAGGGCTGGAGCGTCTGGTAGCGAGTCATAGCAGCCAGCTCTTCATAGGCTTCCACAAACCACCGGCGGATCTTGCCGTCGTCTTCCGCATAGTTGGCGACCCGGTCAATGAACAGCAGCGAGAGGACCTTGATGCGCTGGCCCTCGGGGAGCTTTTGAATCTTCAGCTCCTTCTCGAAATGCTCCCGGATGGTCTCCCGGACCTGGATGCGCATCCGCTCGTCCTCGCGGCCGCCATGGGTCTCGCCGGTGGATAAGATCACGTCATTCTCGAAGACGATGCAGCCGGCGCCGGCGTCGATGCCGCCCACGACGTAGCCGCGGTACAGCTCGCGCCCCCCAGAGAGATCGAAGAGGTCGGCGCCGTTCTTGCTCACGGTGATAACCTTGCGGACCGGGCCGGACGCGCCCTTCACGTCAATACGAAGCGCGGCCGAGATTTTGCCTCCCTTCGCCGTAATGGATTCGACTAAAATGTACGGCCGGTTGAAGTCGGACTCTTCGATCACCGAGTCAACCTCGATCCGCTTGACCAGCCGCAGATCATAAGCCCGCACGGGGTCCAGCCGGTAGAGCAGATTGTAGAGATGGCGGTGGGTAGCCGAGTAGCGCAGGGTGAAGAGCGGATTCAGGCTCTCGATGGCCGCCTTTGCCGTCTCGGTCTCCATGTTCTGTGGCTCATCGATGACGACGATGGGAGAGGCGGCCTGGACGAACTCGAGCGGCCGGCGGCCCGAGAGCCGGTCATTCTCCTTCCGGATGACGGCGGCATCCTTGTTAAAGGCGTCGATGTTCATCACCAACACCTGCATCTGGTTGCTGCTGGCGAACTGCCGCAGCGCCGAGACCTGCGCCGAGCTATACACCCGTGACTCCATGGGGATGTTGCCGTAAAGCTCGCGGAAGTGGTCGCCGGTCAGTCGTAGGCTGGAGAGCGCCCCCTCCCGGATAGCGACGCTCGGAACGACAATAATGAACTTCTTGAACCCGTACCGGACGTTCAGCTCGTAAAGGGTGCGCAGATAGACATAAGTCTTGCCGGTACCCGTCTCCATCTCCACCGAAAAGTTCCGGCCCTGCAGGTTGGGGGTGAGTTCGATACCATTTCTCGCCTGCATGGCGCGGACATTATCCAGCAGGGCGTCGTCGGAGAGGAGCAGTCGGTTCGCCACTCCAAGCTCCGTGAGCATCTCGCCCGGCGCCGCCTCCAGCCGCAGCTCCGAGCTTCCGCCGGCCAGCGGCTGGCCTTCAAAGACATCCATTACCGCATTGATCGCCTCCCACTGGAACTCCTGGTTAGCGTCGAATTGGATTCTCACCCGGCGCTCCCTCCTGATAAATTCGTGGTCTCTTCATCGCAGAGGCGCAGGGGGTGGAGAAGAGAGCCATGACTCAACGCGCAAGTCCTGGCACGCCTGCTGAATGCGGGAAAAATGACCGTCAGCCGTAACCAGGATCGCTCCGCAGCTGATGGCCGCGGCTGCGATCCAGATATCGTTTTCAGAGAAGCCGATCGTCTTGAATTCACGTTGCCGCCGATCTTTTTTGCTCTTGGGGCCAAACTTTTCCCAGAGCGCTGCCTTCACTTCACCGTAATAGCGGGCGACCTCGACCTCCACAGGAACTACCCGCACAGTCTTCAGGAAACGCTCCAGCCGCTCCCAATTCTCCTCGCGTCTCTCCGAATTCCAGCACATGTACGAAAGTTCTCCAGCGACCGTAGCACTAATGCACACCTCGTCGGCATCCTCCTGCTCGGCCCTTCGTCGCAGTTGCTCGTCATTGCCGGCAAAAAGCTCACTGCAGTGATTGGTATCCAGAAGATACGCCATCAGAAGCGGGATTCGATTCGCGAGCGGTAGACCATCTCCAGCAGCTCCTCAATATCATCACCCTGCCAGCAACCATAAAAATCAAGAAGGCTTCGACCGGATGCGGACCCAGGCTGCCCCTCGACGGTCTCACCGATCGAGTCGGTCGGAGGGGCCCCTTTGCTGCGGCTTTCGCTGCTGTCCTCGGAGGGCGCACGATCGCGACGCCGGACCGATGCGACGAGCGCGCCGGAGAAGGCCCGCCACGGCGCCGGAAGTCCAGGCGTAACTACAGCGCCAGGAATGACGTAACCGGGGTCGATGGCAGCCAGCACCGAGAGCATGCTTCTGCGGAAGGCCTGCGGATCTGAAGGACGGCGCGGGCGGAGACGAGTTGGTGAAGCTTTCATGGCGTATGCTCCTCAGTCGGCTGCTTGACCCAACAGGTGGACCGATCCAGGCTCGATATAATGAGAAGAAGATGAAGAAGGAGATCGCAGGCGGACCGGGTACACTCCTCCGGCTGTGCCAGGCCGTGCGCGATGCGATTTCGAAGATTCAGCCCGTACCGGTCATCCAGGACCCACCGGGCGTACTCTACCAGAGCAGGATTCAAGACAGTTTCGAGTTCGCCCAGCAGCTCGCTAAGGGTCTGAAAGTCCCAATCGTCCGACCTTCGCTTCCGCTGGTACACGTCCATCCCATGAGCGAGCATCCATCCGCGCAGCATCGCTTCTAATCGCGGCGCAAGAATGTGCGCCGCACCAACCCAATCTCGAGAGTAGTAGAGCTTGAGACCGGCACCACAGATCGCCCGGTCGCCTTCGCTCAACGTACCTTGTGTCGACAGGTGAGCTAGGATGTCCTCGACCGTCATCTTCTTGCCGGAGCGCAGCCGATCGAACAACTGCTGCAGAACCGCTGCGGTCTCGCGCATAAGGACGCCTTTAAGCAGCACCTCAGCCGCGGGCGGTCCCTCGCCGCTGGATGTGGGCAGGCCCTCGGCTACAACCATCGTCGGGATCTTCGCGATGGCGAACCCTAGATTCCCATATTCTTTTAACAACGACGAAGCGCCTTGAAGATCTGAAATGAGCGCCTCCTCAGTCGCGATCCGAACCAGACACTCCAGAATCGTGGGAGGCTGCAGCAGCCAGTCGATGTACTCTTCCAAGTCCTTTCTCACCTCGGCGGGCGTCTCCACCGGAGCAACTTCCCCCTCGCCCTCAAGGTATTCGTTGCGCATATCCAGCTTCACGGCCCTCAGCTTCATTTCGACAAACCGAACGGTGTTCGCGTCGCCAACACTTTGTGCGCTCTTCAGGAGTTTTTCGTACTCGTAGATGGCGAGGCGGTAAAGGCCGGCGGCTCTCAGGTGGGATGAACTCGGTTTGGCCAGGCTCGTGTGCGCTTGCTCTTCCAACGCCACACAAGCCCTGGCGCCGAGTTCCAGTGCTTCCGCCGGCTGAGCGCGCTGATTCGCAACCCGCTGTGCCAACTCCAGAAACTCGAAAGCGCCATCATGGTCGCCCTGCTCACGATAACCCCTCGCGGTGCGTTCGGCCAAAACCTGAATCTGCAGGAGCGACGCATCCTCAACCGTTGCGCGCGGCCGGGTGGCCACCCAGACCAGCAGGTCCGACAGCTCCAATGTACAGCGCGCCTGATCGAGATCCTCCAAACGACCGTCGGAGGTCAGGCGTGCGCCTTCCCGAATGCTCCCCTCCAGAGCCTCCACGACATCCTTCAGCAGTTCGGCATTCTTTGCACGAGCGGCGACGACGGCCGCGTAATCCAGATGAACTGCAGCATCGTGTGCATCATGTCGGCCCGTCCTATTTTCGTGCTGCAGAGTGAAGCGCCTCGCGCTCTCCAGATAAGCTGCAACGGCCTGCCCCGCATGCGCCAGCTTATCCCTCGATTTACCCGGAATGCAGAACAGAAAGTCGTGATACCTCCCTCGCAGCACAGGATTCCCAACGCTGTCGGCTCGCTTCTCGAAGTATGAGGAGCCTTCTTCGGCCAGCTTCAACGGATCGGGCCAACCGCCGCCGAAACTGTTGAATCCGTCCACCGCGGCGCCCTTCTTCTTACCGGGGACGCCAGCGGCCCCGGCCTCATCCTCATCGTACGCGCCAAAAACGCGGCCCCGCCGGTGCAGTCGGCAGAGCAGAAAGTCAAGCTCCAGTCCACGAGGCGGCTGACCCTCATACTGTTCGTCGATCAATCGCTGAAGCCGGGACGCGATCCGCCAGCACGGCTCCAACGGCTCGCCGCGCTCTATCTCCGCCAAAATATGGTCCGCGTCGCTCACGGACGCGGTAGGTTCCGCAGACATTTCCTGCCTCCAGGCATATCATACCACGCCGCCGCCGGCCGTACTATACCGTGTGAAACAGAATATCGTGCGACTTCATCTCTAATACGACGTTGGTCTTGAGGGAGTCGTCGCCATGAAAAGCCTGGTCCAGGCAAAGGATCTGCTGCGGTTTCAGCTCCATCATCGAGCGGAGCGTCTCCTTTGCGACCGGATCTTCCAGGCAGACTAACAGCCTTCCCCTCTCGACGCTGTATGCCCTCTGCCCGGCGAGAGTGCGTTCCTCGATTGGGACCGTAAGCGCAAGGCCGAGCTTAAGCAGCAGCTCGTACAGGATGTCCAGCTCGGACCGGTCCGTCGCCACGTGGTTGGCATAGAGTTCAAGCTGCTGACCCAGAACTTCGGCGTCTTTCGGGACAGCGTCCGCGTCCCAGAGCGTAAAGCTGCTGGAAGCGAGCTTGAAGACGCGGAAGCCCAGGTCCGGCGCCGGCGCATCTTCCAGAGCAAGCTTCCCGTCCGACCCCTTCTCCAATTTCTGGATGACCCGTCGCACCCGCTCCTTCGTGATGTCGGCGATGGTCGGAAAGTCATCCTTGCCGGTTGGCTCGGGAAGCTGGACCAGGATGAACTTCCGGTTACCGCCATCCTCCTGGTTCAGTTCCAATACAGCCTGCGCCGTTGTGCCGGACCCGGCGAAAAAGTCGAGGACGATGTCATGTTCCTGATCGGTGGTGGCAATGCGAAGCATTCGTTCGATCAGCCGGGGAGGTTTGGGGGTATCGAAAACGCTGTCCGAGGTCGAGAAGGTGACGAACTGCAGCAGGCTTTTCTTGGCTTCTTGCGTGTGCCCCGCATCCTGGTACTTCCAAAGCGTTTGAGGGACCAAACCGGCTTTAACTTCTGCCAGGAACCGCTTCAAGCGAGGCATGTTGTCGCCGCTTGGTCCCCAGTAGACACGACCATCTACGTCTATCTCGCGAAACTTGTCCGGTGAAATGCGCCAATATGTTCCTGTTGGAGGACCCGCGATAACCCGCCCAGACGGACAGGTCACCGAATATGTGCCGCGACCGTAATAATTCCGAGCGCAAAGATCGGATGATGCCCACGCTCCACGGGGGTCGTCATCAGGATTTGAGTAACGCTCCTGCATTTCTTCGGTGCGCGGAAGAAGTTCCGGCGTCCAGCCGGCGGCATCCCGGGCGTACAATAACACGTAATCGTGGTCCTCAGAAAAGTGCCTTGCGGTGTTCTTGGGGCTGAAAACTTTTTGCCAAATAATGGTCGCGACGAAGTTTTCCTCGCCGAAGATTTCATTCATCAGCAGGCGAAGATTGTGGACCTCATGGTCGTCGATGGAGACAAAGATGACGCCGTCCTCCCGCAGCAGGTTGCGGGCTAAGAACAGCCGGGGATACATCATGCTGAGCCAGCGGGAATGGTAGCGGCCATCGGTCTCGGCGTTGGTGGTGAGCCGGACTCCGTCGCCATCCACCTGCCCCGTGAACCGCTGGTACTCCTGCAGCCCCTCCCGGAAATTGTCGGGGTAGATGAACTCGTTCCCAGTGTTATATGGCGGGTCGATATAGATCATCTTGACCCGGTCGTGATAACTCCGCTACAGCAGCTTGAGAACTTCTAGATTGTCCCCCTCGATAATCACGTTCCCCGTAGTCTCGAAGTTCACCGACTCCGCCGAAACCGGCCGGAGCGTACCGGCGCTAGAGGTCTGAAAGGCCCGGATCGCGTCCGACTTACCAGCCCACGACAGACCATATCTCTCCGGCC
>Ga0307374_10013655_pt1 | contig 11195 bp, 10 predicted proteins | sample OX3MG_FD_202532 | JGI IMG/M metagenome (GOLD analysis project Ga0307374, IMG submission 202532) | Soil microbial communities from Risofladan, Vaasa, Finland - OX-3 | ecosystem: Environmental > Terrestrial > Soil > Coastal area > Acid sulfate soil | place: Finland: Risofladan, Vaasa | collected... | reverse complement strand
GAGGAGTTCGCGTTCGTCAGCGAAGTGCCCAAGACGAGCGTCGGCAAGTTCGACAAGAAGCGGCTGCGCGCGGCGCTCGCCGAGGGACGGTTGGAGGGCCGGGTGCGGGTGGAGTAGGCGAGCCGGGCGATGCGGACTCAGCGGCGCGGAGGCTCGGTGAGCGAGAGGACGTTCGCGTGCGGGTCCTCGAACCACGCGACCCGGGCGCCAGCCGGCGCGCGCCAGATTCCCGCCGCGTCCTGCTCCAGAGCGGGGTAGCGGTTGAACGCGACGCCACGGCGCGCGAGCTCTGCGACCGCTGCGTCGATGTCGGGCACGGTCCAGCCGGCCACCGTGTAGGGCGCGCGAGCTGCCGCCTCGACGAGCGTCACGCGCAGCGTCGCCCCGCCGGCGCGATAGACGCCGGCGAATGCGCTGGTTTCGACCAGCTCGAGGGCGAGAACGTCGCGGTAGAAGCGCTCCGAGACGGCGAGGTCCTCGCTGCCGACGAAACTGACGAGCTCGGCGCCGCCCAGCACCACGTCACAGGGCCTCTGACGGCGGCGGCGCCGGGTCGCTCTCGCCGAGCAGTCTCCGCGGCCACAACCCCTTGGAGCGCACGACGTTCAGCTCGGCTGAGTACAGCGTCGCCTGGGCGCCGAGGTGCAGCCAGGCCAGCGTGCCGAGGACGATCGCGAACAGGCTGTAGACGTCGGCGAAGTGCTTGAGCTGGTGTACGACGATGTAGCCGCCCGCGTGCTGGAGCAGCTGCCAGAGGATCGTGGCGAGGACCGCGCCCGGGAGGATCTCGCGCACCGTCGCCGGGTAGGAGGTCAGCAGCACGAACGCCGCGACGAACAGGCCGAGGTCCAGCGCCGTCGACACGACCAGGGCGGCGAGCGTCCCGACCACGCCCGGCGCCGACCCGGCGTCCACCCAGCCGACGATCACCGTCGCGGCGATGTTGACGCTGCCGAGGATCGCAAGCAGGGCGAGACCGCGAAGGCGGGTGCGCAGAAACGAGTTGCGCCGCGCCGGGGCGACGTCCCACATGCGGTCCTGTGCGATCTGCATCGCGTGCATCACGCCGAGGCCCGCGAGCAGCGCGGTCGCGATTCCGATCGCGAGCGGCAGCCCGCCGACGTTCAGCGAGGGCAGGTGCTTCTCGATCGTCGTGCCGATGATCGGGAACGACGCGAGCGAGGAGTGGACGATCTGATTCTGCAGGTGCGGATTACCGTGGAGCAGCAGCCCGAGCAGGGTCACGAGCACGAGCAGCAGCGGGAACAGCGAGAAGAAGGCGTAGTAGGCGATCAGCCCGGCCAGTTGGCCGCCGTTGTCCTCGCCGAACTTCTTGATCACCGCCAGCGGAAGGGCGCTTGCGCGGTGGCGCTGCTGCGCGCTGTCGATGGCATGCAGCCGGAGGCCGATGGCGCCGCGGAGCGACGTGGTGGGGGACACGAGAGGAGGGTATTCCGCGCTGCGGACCGTCAAGGGCATACACTCGCGCCCGCGGTTATGGAAACCTACGTTCGCGCTGTCCCGGTTGATGCCGAACCGTCGGAAGAGCCCACGATGGGGCTCGCGAGTCGCGATGTGGGTGGGGATCCGGCTGAGGAGGTGGCGCGGATCGCCGCGGCCCGGCGCGGGAGGCTGCTCCGCGTTCACCGGCGACGCCTGCGCTGGGAGGACCTCGAGGACTGCTACAGCCAGGCCACGCTCGAACTCGTCACGCGCTCGCGTCGAACCCCGTTCGTCAGCTATCAGCACATCCTCAATTCGCTTGAGCAGAAGTTCCTGAGCCGGATCGAAGATCGCCGGCGGGCGATCGGCGGTCGAAGCGCGATCGAGACGGCGATCGCGCGAGCGGTGCCGGTTGACTCCCCAGACCACGGGGCCAGCGAGCTGGAGGATCGCGGCGCGGGGGTCGAGCATCAGGTGATCGCCCGCATCGAGTTGCAGCGGCTGCGGGAGGTGATCGCCGACCTGAGCCGTGACCAGCAACTGGTGCTCGCGAGCCAGGTCTATGTCGACATGGGCGCGGGCGAGTTCTGCAGCCGGCACGGCTGGTCGGTGGAGAAATACCGCAAGGTGGCGCAGCGCGCCCGCGGCAAGCTGCGTGCGCTGATCGAGGAGTACGAGCGAGGCGAGCGCTGCCGGCGTCTCGAGCCAGATCTGCTGGCCATGTGCGCGGGTGTCGCGGAGGACGAGGCGCTGACCCGCGCGCGTGTCCACGTCGGGAACTGCCCGACGTGCGCGCGGATGGTCGGCGAACTCGATCGCGCGGCGCGCTCAGTGGCCGCACTGCTCCCGATCCCGGGGCCGGTCGTCCTCGGGGGCGGCGGGGTGGCCATGAAGTTGACGGCCGTCTGGACGGCGGTACGTCGAGCGGCGACGATCGTGCGCCACCCGCTTGCGGAGACCGGGATGAGCAGCGGCCCGGGAGTTGCCGGCGGGTCGCTCGCGGGCGTCGGCGCGCTCAAGGTCGGGATCGCCGCGGTGTGCGTTGCCGGCGCGGCGGGAGGCTATGCGGTGTGTGCACGGCTCGGGGTCCTGCCGGCAATCGGGATCGGACTCGGGCACCAGATGGCTCATCAGGCCGCCCACCACCCTCGCCGCGCGGCGCGGCGCCGGGACGGCGCCGCTCCACCGCCCGCCGCTCACGCTCGGGTACCGAGCGTCGTGGTGGCATCCGCGGGTCGTGCCGGACATGGCCAGCTGCCGGTCCGTGTCAGCGCGATCGCGCAGATCCGCCGTGAGTTCGGCAGTCCGCCGGCACGCACCGCGTCGGCCACGAGCCTCGGCGGTGGCGGAGCGACATCGAGCACCAGCGGCGGGCCGGCGCCGGTCCCGGTCGTATCGAAGGCGCAGACGAGCCAGACGCAAAGCGAGTTCGGCTTCGAGAAGTAGCGCCGGTACCGGCCCGTCGGTCACCGGCGGCCGACTCGAGATCGCCGCTGTGTTCGCTGCTCAGCGCGTCGGCGTGGATCAGCGTCACTGAGTTCGTGTGTCCCGCGGGGCGACTCACGGTCGGTACTGACCGTTGAGGACCCACCGTGACATCCGTCGAGCCGCCTGATCATCGAGTTTTCATCGTCCGCGCCGCCTGCCCGGCGCCGGGCGCGCGCCGGCGCGGATACCGGCCGCCGATCGGCGTCGCCCCCCAGGCGCCGCGCGGTCCGGGCCGCGCCGGCGCAATCGCCGCCGCCCGGTGGTCCTGATGCGCCGGAGCCCGGTGGCCGTCTACCGAATCATCGACGAGGAGGAGCTGCTCGGCGGCGAGGATTTCGAGCTCAGCTCCCGGCCGGAGCTCGCCGGCCGCGGTGCGCGCCGCCGTGCGCTGCGGCGCGCGCGAACGCGCGGGTGGACGGGCTGGGGGTCGACGGCGCTCGGGGTTCTCGCGCTCGCGTGCGTCGCGGGATTGCTGCTCACGCTGTCGCCGCGGGCGCGCCCGCCGCTGCCAGCGGGTTCGACGCACCCGCGCACGAGCACGACCGTGCCGCCTGCCCTCACCGTCGTTCCGGCGGCGATGCCCGCGCACAGGCGCCCGCCACACGCGTCGCGCAGCCGGACACGCAGGGTGATCGTGCGACGCGGGCCGCGCCCGCGAGCACCCGCTCTGGCGGGCACGGTGCGCCGAGCAAGCGCCGTGGCCACCGTGTCGCGCGCCGGCGCATCGGTGACCCCGCCGACGCTGTCCGCTCCCGATCTGGAGTTCGGGTTCGAACGATGAGCACCGGGAGTCCGCGCGGGCGCGTGACGCTCGAGCCACGCCGACTGTGGACGCTGCGGATGTCGCTCGGCGCCACGCGCTGGGTGTTCTACGCCGTTGCGCTGTGCGGCATCCTCGCCACGGCACGCAACGCCATCGCGCCGCCGCGCCAACAGCTTGTCGTCGAGGTCGGCCCACGCACCCCCGACCCGGGCGCGCAATGGTTCGCCCTGCGCTTCGCTCGCGCGTACCTCACGTGGTCGGGTGACCTCTCTGGCCACGAGCAGGGGCTTGCCCCGTTCCTGGGGTCAGCCGATGACCGCGACGCGGGTCTGACGCCGGTGGCGGGGAGCACCGAACAGGTGCGGTGGCTGGCGATCGCCGGCGAGCGCGACCGTGCGGGCGGGGAGCAGGACTACACAGTGGCTGCCGACACGGGCAACGGACCCGTCCGCTACGTCGAGGTCGCCGTCTCGCGGAGGCCTGATGGAAGCGAGATGCTCGCGCACTATCCCGCGTTTGTCGACGGTCCGACGCCGGCTCCGGCGAGCGGGCTCGATGGCGGCGCGCTGCCGACCGTCACCGATCGCGCCGTCGTCGCGGTGCTCGACCGCGCGCTGCGCAACTACGTCGGGTCCTCCGACCAGAACCTCGCCGCGGACCTCGCCCCCGGCGCAGTCGTCGCTCCGATTGCCCCAGGGCTGTCGCTCCGCGCCATCCAACGACTCGTGGTCGAGCCATCGGGCGCCGTGCTCGCCACGGTGATCGCTGCCGACCGGGGTGGCGATGCATTCACCCTGGCCTACGAGGTCTCGGTTACCGAGCTCGCCGGGCGCTGGGAGATCGCACGGATCGAGCCATGACCACCAAGCGGAGGACACAACGATGAAGAGATGGATCGCCGCCGCGTTCGCAGCGGCACGCGCGCTGCTCGCGCCGGCCGTCGCAGCAGCGGCAAGCCCTCTGACGAGCGCGAACGGAACCTCACTCGAGAGTGCTGCGAATCACGCGAGTGCCACCGGGCGGACCGTCGCACTCAGCCTGATTGGTCTCGCACTGGCCGTGGCCGCCGTCGTCCTGGTGTTCAAGCGCGACTTCAAGGAGGCCGTCGGCGTGCTGGCGATCGGCGTCATCGCGGTGCTGCTCGCGAGCCCGGTGGGACTCAGCGTGCTGCAGAACACCGTCGCGCTGCTGTTCGGCTCGGGCTAGGGCGGCGTGAGCTCGCCGCTCGAGATCCGCTCGTTCCGGTCGGTCTTCGCCCTCGAGCGCCGCATCTACCGAATCGACACGCTGCGCCTGAACCCGAGCGGGATTCCGCTGCTGGGCATCGGCTACGCCGCGTCGCTGGTGGCGGTGGCGCTGATCGCCGGCGCGGTCCCGCCGACGGCGTGGCTGGACCAGCTGATCCCGTGGTATGTACGCGACCTCGGCCTCCCGCTCACCGCCGCGGTCCTGCTCGGCGCGGTGCGCGTCGAGGGACGCGCGGTGCACCTCGCGGCCGCTGCGCTGGTCGGGCATGTGCTCAGCCGCCGCCGGCTCAGCGCACTGGCGCCGCTCTCTGGCCGAGGGGCGCGCTGGCGCCCGCCACCGGTGCTGTGGATCCCCGATGGCTCCGATGGCCGGTTTCGCTCTCTGCGCTACCGCGGTCCCGGCGTGGTGCTCGTCCACCACGCGCACCTGCGTGCCGAGTGGTCGCGACGAAGGCGCGCCGACGTCACCCTGCATCCGCTCGCGGGCCGCCGCGGGCAGCCCACAGCACTCGAGCTCGCCCCCGGCGCCGTGCTCGAGGTGCGCTCGCGGTGACGTCCTGGCGCCGCCCGCTGTCGTTCGTCTACGGCAACTGCGTACTGGGCTCATCCGGTCCGTGGGCGCTGTTCGCGCTCGAGCCCTACAGCTACACGACGCTCGCCGCCGAGCGCAAGCGCGAGCACCTCGGGCGGCTGCTCGCGGCGATCGAATTGCTCGAAGCCGACATTCAGATCCTGCGCGTCGCACGCGCCTGGGATCCGGAGCGCGAGTTCGAGGGTCTCGCTCGCGAATACGCCGGTCCGCATCGCCGCTCGCACGAGCGCTACCTCGCGGCCCAGCTTGCGGCGCTGCGCGACGAGCGTGCTGAGCTGCCGGCGGTCTATCTCGCGGTCTGTCTCGATCCTCCGCAGCGCGACGTCGGCGCGTTCGTTGCGGGCCTCGCCGAACGCCCGCCAAAGGAAATGCTGACAAGCCTGCGGCGCATGTTCCGCGGGGCCGCCGCGCGGCAGCTCTCCGCTGCGGAGTTGGAGCGGCTTCGGATGCGCGCCGACGAAGTCCATGCTCGGCTGGCTTCGAGCCTGGACGCGCGCCCGGCGCGGACGATCGAGGTGCAGTGGCTCGTGCGACGGGCATTCTGCCGAGCGCTTGGAGAGCCGGAGCTCGACGGATTGCACGAGCCACAGGCCCTGGTCTTCGAACGCAATGGCACCGCCATCCTGGCGCCGCTCGAGGCCGAGGTCATGCGCTGGAGCGAAAGTTACGTGGAGCACCGCGGGCGCTTGCTGCGCATCGAGTCAGAGCTCGGAGTGAGCTGGCAGTCGCAACTCGTGGCCGGGGCGCTCCCCGAGCGCGCGGTCTTCCCGAGCGCGCGCCTGGAGTTGATGTTCGCGCCGGTCGAGTCGCTGGCATTCGGTGTGGATCTCGCGCTGTGCGCCCGTTACCTGCCCAACGACTTGGCGATCCGCCTGGTGCGCCGCCGCGTGCAGGACGCCGACGAGATCGCCCGCGCCGAGGCGGGCGGGGACCAGGGCGTGTCCGATCGCGGCTACGACCGCACTCAGGAGGCGCGCGATCTGTTGTCCTACCTTCAGTCGGCAAGCCACCCGCCGCTGCTGCGGGCAACGCTCGCCGTGGCCGTTTCGGCAACCGGGGAGGAAGCGCTCGAGCGACGCATCGAGGCGGTCCGTCGCGCCTTTGGCGAGGTGCGGCTGCACCGCCCGCTCGGCGACCAGCTGCGCCTGTTTGTCGCGGCGCTGCCCGGGCAGCGGTGCGCCGTCGCCGGCTACGACGACGTGCTGACACCAGAGCAGGTCGCGGCGATGATGCCGCTCGCCACCCACCGGGTCGGTTCGCGCCGCGGCTTCCTCCTCGGACACACCCTCAGCGGCACGCGTCATCCGGTCCGCTTCAACCTCCGCGAGGGCTCCGATGACGATCGCAACGCCGCGATCCTCGCGATCGGCGCACTCGGCACCGGCAAGACGACGCTCGACCAGAAGCTGGCCTACGAGGCGTTCTTGCTCGGAGCTCGGGTCATCGACTGCGATCCCAAGGGCGATCACCGGATGCACGAACTGCCCGACGTGGCGCCCCATGTCGAAACGATCGCGCTGCGGGGCGAGCGGGCACTGCGCGGCATGCTCGACCCGCTGCGCATCGCGCCCGAGCACCTGCGCCAAGACGCCGCCGTCTCCTTCCTCTGCGATCTGCTGCCGGCGCGGTCGGAGGCGGCGTGGGAGACGGCGGTCGTCGGCGCCGTCGACGCCGTGTGCAGGCGCTCGAAGGCCCCAACGTGCTTTGAGGTGATCCGTGCGCTCGGGCAGGGCGACGCCGTCGATCGGCAGGTAGCCAAGACGCTCGCGGTTTATGCCGGCGCCGGCCTGACCCAGCTCGGCTTCGCGGATCCCGACGTGCGTCTGCCTGCGGTCGGCACTCGCCAGGTCACCTACGTGCCGATCCGCGACCTCCCGGCGCCCCAGCCGGGCACCGCCCGCACCGACTACTCGCCGCTGGAGCGCGTCGGGGAGCAGATCGTGCGGCTGATCGCGATGTTCGCGATGGCATTGATGGCCGCCGAGCGCTCGCGCCTGAAGGTGTTCTCCTTCGACGAGGGCTGGCGCCTGCTGGGCGATCCGGTCGGGCGGATGCTGCTCGCGTCGTTGCAGCGAATGGGCCGCAGCGAGCTCGCGGTTCCGATCATCTCGACGCAACTGGTCAGCGACACGTTGCTCGATGGGCGCGCATCGCTGGAGAACCTGATCGGTGCAACGTTCGTCTTCGGGCTGCGCTCGGAGCGCGAGGCTGAAAGGGCGCTCGAGCTGCTCGACCTCGACCCGGACGACCGGCAGTTGCGCGGGCGCCTGCTCGAGTTCGATGCCGGCCGCTGCCTGATGCGCGACCACCGCGGGCGTGTCGAAGCGGTGCAGGTGGAGGTCCTCGTGCCGCGTTTGCTGACGGCCTTCTCGACGACCCCAGTGCCTCGGTGACGCTGGCGCGCTCGGTCATCGCGCCGACGCTTGTCGCGTTCGCCTTGCTGGTTGGCGCGCCAAGCGCACAGGCAGCCGGCGCTTCGGCCCCGGTCGATGCGAGCCCGCTCGCGGCGAACGGCTTCGCGAGTCCCTCGTGCACCTCGGCGGCACTCACGGCCGAGCTCTCCGTGGCCGAGAGAACGAACTGCGAGGTCTCCGGCGTCGCCGTCGCTCCGGTGCCGCTCTCGAACTACGCGATCGACATCAACATCCCGTCGGGTCTCGACGCCAGCTTTCACCAGGACCTCGACACGATCGTCCAGGACCTGCTCGTGACCCCGGTCTGGACAGCGCTGGTCTGGCTCATCCACGTCGTGCTGATCGCGCTCGAGTGGTGCTACTCGATCGACCTGCTCGCACCGACGACGCTCGCTCGTGCCAGTTCCGCGCTCGGCGGGGCGAAGCGCGTCTTCACCGATCCGTGGCTGGGCCTCGTGCTCGCTGTCGCAGCCGTCGGCTTCGCCTGGCAGGGACTCGTGCGCCGCCGCGTGCTCGACACGCTCGGGCAGGCCGGTCTTGTCGCGGTGATGGTCGGGTGCGGTCTGTGGATCATCGCCGACCCGGTGGGCACGGTCGGCGCGGTCGGTGACCTCGCCGACCGCGCGGCGCTGACCACCGTCGCCGCCAGCGCAACCGGCGATCCGAGCCAGCCGGTAGCGACGGTCGACGGTGCCTTTGGCGAGGTCTTCGACGCGGCGACGAGTGGCCCATGGTGCTATCTGGAGTTCGGCGACGTCGACTGGTGCCGCGAGCCGGCTGCGCTCGATCCGCACCTGCGCGCGGCTGCCAGCCAGTTGGAGCGGCTCCTTCGCTCCGAGGCCACCTGTCACGGATCCGCGCCCGGACTCGTCCAGTGCGCGGCGGGTGGCAGTGCGCTGCAGACCCAACTCGCGGGCGCCGCGACCGCGCTCGGCGAGGCGCGCACCAACGGAGGTCTGTTCCTCGCGATCCCGCCCGAGGCGCTGGCTCGCACCGCGCTGCCCAGCCAGACACCGACGCCGACGCTCTATGGGACGTTATGCGGTTCCAACGATCCGACCGCGTGCACCGCCCCGACGGCGCCGCAGGCGGAGTTTCGCACCGCCTCGGGGACGTGGCCCCGGGTCGGCGGGCTGCTGCTGATCGTGGCGGGCACGCTCGGAATGCTGCTGCTGTTTGGCTTCATTGCGCTGCGGCTGCTCGGAGCCGCGCTCGCGACCCTGCTTTACCTGCTGATGGCTCCGCTCGCCGTGCTCGCGCCCGCTCTCGGGGAGAGCGGGCGCGACGTCTTCCGGCTGTGGCTCACGCGGCTGGTGGGAGCGACGCTGGCCAAGCTCGTCTACTCGGTCGCACTTGGCGTCGTGCTGTTGGTCGTGCGGCTGCTGAGTTCGCTGAACGGTCTCGGCTGGTGGACCCAGTGGCTGCTGGTCTCGGTGTTCTGGTGGATCGCGTTCGAGCACCGACATCGCCTGCTTGCGCTCGTGATGCACGAGCGCGGCGAACCGGGGCGCCGCGCGCCGCTCGCAACGCGGCTGTGGCTGGCCGGCCGCAGCGCCCGCGCCGGCACCGATGCGGTCCGGGCCCCGGGACGGATCGCGGTCGGGGCCGGCGGTCGGGCGATCGAGACCGTGAGGCGCTGGCGTGAGCTTCCGCAGGACGGCGGTGGGGGTGGTCTGCCCACCGTCGGTCCCCGGCTCGCCGGGGCTGGTGAGCCACGCCAGGAGCCGCGTGAGCGAGCGCGCGGGGAGCTTGCCGAGCAGGTCCGGCGGGTCCACGCGGTGGAGGCGGGCACGGGGATAGAGCGCGCCGGCGGCGGCCCGCCGGCGACGGCAAGTCGCGGCGAGGTCGCGGCGCTCGAGGCTCGGCGCTCGCGGCTCGCAACGTCGTTACAAACCGCGGTTGCCCTCGGAGATCGGCGGCGGACCGTGTCGTTGCAGTTGCGGGCGCAGCGGGTCGGGGCCGATCTGGCCGAGCGTCGGCGGGAAACCCAGGGCGGCCGGGAATCTGGCCCGCTCCGCGGGGTGCGCGAGCGTCTGGGCCGCGTGGCGCCGGCGTCGTGGTCACGGTCGCGCGAGGTGCGGGCGCTCGCGCGAGTGCTTGACCGGGCGGCGCAGGCGCCGCCCGGTCAAGCACTGCGGTCGGGGACCGGCGCGGCGCCGCTGGCCGGTCTGGCCGGGATCAGCCCGGCCGAATACCTCCGTCGCCCAGCCGCGGAGCAGCACCGTGCGCGACTCGAGATCGAGCGGGAGTTGGCAGGTCGCCGCGAGCTTCTGCGCGACGCGGCGTCGGCGCGCTCGGGCCGGAGGGGTGCGGCCACGGATCGCGTCGCCGGCCGCGGCCACCACGAAGAGCCGGACCCGGTCCCGATCGCGCGGCGCGCGCGCCAGTTCGGCTCGTGGCTGCGATGAGCGGGCGGATCGCGCTCCCCGCGGCGCTGCTCGGCGCGCTGCTGGCCGGGCTGGTCGTGGTCGGCGCGTGCGCGCTGCTGCTGCTGTTCAACTTTGCTCGCGCGACCGAGAATCTCGCTTTCGGCAGAGACGCTGCCGGGGTCGGGGCCGCCACCGGTGCGCCCGTGCCATCCGCGGCCGCGCAGGCGGACATTCCACCGCTCTACCTCGCGCTGTATCGGCAGGCCGGCGCCCGATTCGGCCTTGACTGGGCGGTCCTGGCCGGGATCGGCCGCGTCGAATGCGATCACGGGCGCGATCCGGCACCATCCTGCACGGTCGAGGGCCAGTTCAACTCCGCCGGGGCCGGCGGTCCCGCGCAGTTCCTCGTGTCCACCTGGCGGCGCTATGGGATCAGCGCCTCGGGCCAGGGTACCCCGGACATGTGGCGGCCCGCGGATGCGATTCTCAGCATGGCGAACTACCTGCGGGCCGCTGGTGCGCCTGGCGACTACGACCGGGCGATCTTCGCGTACAACCACGCCTGGTGGTACGTCGCCGAGGTGCTGGCGTGGGCTCGCCGATACCGCACGGCGTTCGCCCCGACGGGTGCCTCGGCCCCATGACATCCCGCTTGGCCGCAACATTCCCGCCGCTCCGGGGTCTTAGCGAGGGCGGCGCTTGGGGGCGACGCGCCGAGGACGCCGATGCGACGAGCCAAACTGACAGCCCTACTGACCGCGGCAGCACTCGGCGCGGGCGCCCTCGGGGCCGCTCCGGCGTTCGCCTCCCACAGCGAGACGGTCTTCTTCGAGGCGCCGCGCGACCTGCTCGGCGTCTCGGCGGCCAACCAGGCCGCCA
>Ga0307374_10013654_pt1 | contig 11197 bp, 12 predicted proteins | sample OX3MG_FD_202532 | JGI IMG/M metagenome (GOLD analysis project Ga0307374, IMG submission 202532) | Soil microbial communities from Risofladan, Vaasa, Finland - OX-3 | ecosystem: Environmental > Terrestrial > Soil > Coastal area > Acid sulfate soil | place: Finland: Risofladan, Vaasa | collected... | reverse complement strand
GCTTCGTCGGCGCGGAGAACGTCGAACGGGGACGCGACTATCTCGAGCGACTCGATCCCGATCTGCATCGCTACATCCTCGATTTCGTCTACGGCGAGGTCTACTCCGGCGACGCATTGGACCCGAAGACCCGGGCGCTATGTACGGTGGCGATGCTCGCCAGCCTCGACCAGCAGCTGCAGCTCGGGGTCTACGTCCAGGCCGCTCGCCGCCAAGGCGCCAGCGAGCAGGAGATCCGCGAGGTGCTGCGCCAAGTCGCCGTCTACGCGGGGTTCCCAAGCGCGTGGAACGCATTAGCGACGATGAAGGCCGCGCTCGAGCGCTTCGACGAGGCCCGCGGGGAGCGCACGGGATGAGCTTCTCGCTTGACCTCACCGACGAGCAGCAGGCACTGCGTGAGAAGACGCACGCGTTCGCGCGGGACGTGATCCGTCCCGCCGCGGCCGAATACGACCGCGCCCAGGAGCTGCCGTGGCCGATTCTGCAAGAGGCTGCCAGTCAGGAGCTGTACGGGTGGGAGCTGTATGCCCAGCTGTCGGTCGATCCCACCGGGCTGTCGCTGCCGATCCTGATGGAGGAACTGTTCTGGGGCTGCGCCGGGATCGGCCTGTCGATCGTGATGCCTGCGCTGGCGCTGGCGGCGATTCGCCAGGCTGCCACCGACGAGCAGCTCGCCCGCTGGGCGCCTCAATGCTTCGGAACGCCAGATGACATCAAGCTCGCGGCACTGGCCGTTACCGAGCCCAGCGGTGGCAGCGATGTGCGCTCGATCCAGACCCGGGCGCGCAAGGCCGGCGATGACTGGCTGATCGACGGCCAGAAGGTATTCATCGGCAACGGCGGTATCGCGGACGTCCACGTGGTCGTGGCGACCGTCGACCCCGAGGCTGGTCATCGGGGACAAGGTGTGTTCATCGTGCCCAAGGGGACGCCCGGTCTGCAGATGCTGCGCAAGCTCGACAAGCTCGGCTGCCGCGCGTCACACACCGGCGAGATCGTGTTCGAGGACTGCCGCGTGCCCGGCGATCACCTGCTCGGAGGCGAGCAACGTCTCCAGGAACGGATCGCCAAGGGGCGCGAGGCCGAGCAGGGCTCGCCCCCACCGGCCTCGACCGCGGAGGAGGGTGGCACCGAGAAGGCGGTGCAGCGCCGCAGCTCCGCGGCGCTCGGGGCATTTGAACGGACCCGGCCAATGGTCGCGGCGCAGGCGATCGGGATCGCCCGGGCGGCGCTCGAGTTCGCCCGCGACTACGCAGTCGCGCGCGAGGCGTTCGGACAGCCGATCATCGAAAACCAGGGGATCTCCTTCCCGCTCGCCGACCTGGCGGCCGATATCGACGGCGCCCGTCTGTTGACCTGGCGGGCGGCGTGGATGACCGCGCAGCGGCACCCGTTTGAGCACGCCGAGGGGTCGATGAGCAAACTGAAGGCCTCCGAGGTTGCGGTCCGGGCCTCCGAGCAGGCGATCCAGACGCTCGGCGGATGGGGCTACATCAAGGATTTCCCCGTCGAGAAGTGGTACCGCGACGCCAAGCTCTACACGATCTTCGAGGGCACCAGCGAGATTCAGCGGCTGGTGATCGGACGCGCCCTGAGGGCTGATGCCAACACCGAGCCGCTCGACCAGCGAATGGAGGCGCCGCGGTAGCACTCGCCACGGCGCAGCCAGTTGTTCACCGAAATCAGCGTCGTGGTTGGCGCCCTCGAGCGTGAAGAAATCGAGCAACGGCTGTCGTTGGGCTGGCCGTCGTCGATCACGTCGTAGGCGTCGAGCCACTGCTGAACCGCGCCGAAGCCGGCCGCGGGTCCCAGTAGCTCGCTCGTCCCGCGTCCCCGGCTTCAGGGCCCGATACCCGCGCGCCGCCACCGGTTTGGTCAGCGAAGCGATCGGGCGCTCGCGCTGTCGCTGTGGCGGCGGTGCGGATCAACGGAGCATGGGCGAAAAGCACAACTGGACCGCGCATATCGCTACCCGGTTCGGCGCTACTCACCCCGCAGCGAGGATCTTCGCCTTCTCGGCCTCGAACTCGGCCTGAGTGAGAACGCCGCGGTCGAGAAGGTCGGCCAGCTTCGTCAGCTGGTCGGTGATGTCGGGCTTGGGTGCCATCGCCTGGCGCCGTGCGGCCACCTTCGCCATCTGCTCCTGAACGTACTCCTGCTGAGCTGCGGGATCCCTGGCCAGCGCCTTCCACCTGGCCTTCTCGTCGTCCACCGGGTCTTGTCGAGATCGCAGCTGTCTGGCCGGTCAGGGTCGTAGAGAACGTATGTCCAGCGCCCTGGGCGCAGGCGGTCGGCGTCCTTAGCCCACACCGACATCTGGGACTGGAACTCCGGTTGCCCATTCTCGGGAGCGACTCGGAGCAGGCAAATCGAGTGCAGCGACTTGCCGGCGTCCCCAGGATTGACCGACGCCTTGAGGTACTTACTGTCCTGAAAGCTGGTCAGCTGAGCTTGGGCTCCGACCGACCCCTTGGACCTCGAGCGAAGAAAGCCCACGCTGACGGCCTACTGCGACAGACACAGGGCCGAACAGCGCTCCGGCCCGCAGGGGTGCTTACGTCCACAATGGCCTCCGCGCTACAGCCGCACCGAGCGGGCGTATCACGTGGACCTGCTGTTGGCGAGGAGCGGGGCGACCCCTCCCACCTGTGACACCCGCTTCGCCGTGAACGCGGTACCCAGCTCGGAGCGCTGTGCCCGGCCTGATCGCCTGCACGTCCGGTGCGCTCGCGACGATTGACCGATGCCGCTTCGAGTGCTGCGGTCCGCTGCTTGTGAGTTTCGTGATGTTCTCCGGGCGGCAACGAGCACGCATCGCCGGCTGCGAGACCAGCTCGTGACGATCATCCTGGCGACCGTCGGTATCGACCTGCTGTGCGCGATCGCAGCGTTTCTGCTCGAACGCCACTCTCAGCAGACCGAGGTCAAGACTTTCGGTAGCGCGGTGTTCTGGACGACGACTCAGATGCTGACCGTCTCATCGCAGATCAAGAATCCGATCTCGGTCGGCGGACGAATCCTCGATGTGTTCATGGAGATCTACGCGATCACCGTGATCGCGACGCTGGCCGGCGCATTCGGCAGCTTCCTTCAAAAGCGCGGCCAAGAGATCGACGCGAAGCGCTGACAGCCGGCGATCCCGTCGGGTCCGCCCGACGGGATCGTTGTGTTGCCTGGTTCTGCACGCCTCAGCGGGCGCGGCGGCGGCTGTAGCCGAATCCGCCGCCGGTCAGCAGCAGGATCACGACGATGATGAGCAGGATCGTGAGCATCGGTCACCTCCTGAGGCTCGGTTGGGTTGGCTCGTCCATGAGGCGCCGCTAGCGGTTGGTCCGCTTGCGGCCGCTCAGGGTGTCGGCGACCTTGTCAACGGCGTTCTTCGCTGACCCCTTGGCGTGGTCGACGCGACCTTCGTTCTTCAGGTGTCTGTCTCCGGTCAGCGCGCCGGCAGCTTCCTTGACGCGACCCTTTGCCTTGTCGATGTTCTTGTTGGTCATGAACGCTCCTGATTCGGGGTGGGCAAGGAGCCCGTGTGGGCGTTACCGGTGGCTGCGGCTGAGTAGCCGCGCGATCAGTCCGCCGATGAATAGGTAAACGACCGCGGCGATCCCCCAGTTGACAGCTGTCGCGACGGTGGCGTTGCGGAAGCTGAACATGCCGTCGAACGGACCGGCGAGTGAGCTTGCCCAGCTATGGACGTCCGAGACGATGCTGTTACTCGGATTCGCCTTGAGCGCCACGAGCACGAATCCAACGACGAGGATCAACACGACGACGATCACAACCAGGTGAACGATGCGAGCGAGCAAGCCCGCGGCGTTCGCAAACCCGCCGGCGCCGGTACGCCTACGCTGCCGGCGCGAGACTCCGACCGGCCGATCGACTGCGGGAGCAGCTCCTGCGGTTCTGGCTCTAAACATGGGAGGAACCTCCTGTTGGTCTTCAACCCCGCCGAGCAAGGCCCGGCGGGCCGCGAACCCCCGGACGGGGATCCACGAGGGCGGAGGTCAATCGGTCGGCGAGTCGCAGCGACGGCAAATGTCAGCTGCAGCGACGGCTGGTCGGCTTGGTCAGCGACCGTCCACGAGAAACCCTACTCCTTTGTGCGGATCATTGCAATCTTGCGAGGCCGGATTCAGCCGTCGACAAGCAGGCCGTGGAGCGGTCCAAGCAGCGCCATCGAGCGGCGCGAGACGCCGGGGAGCTCTAGCAGGCGATGGGTTAGGGGTTCGCCGCGGCGTCGGCGCGCCAGTTGCTCGCTGGCGATGGGGCGCCACAGCGCGTCGACGACTTGGGCCGGTTCGCCGGACACCTCCTCCACCGAGCATTCCAGATGCTCGGCCCAGAGCCGCTGCCGGGTCTCGCGCGCGAGCCGAGGATCGCAGGTCACGATGTTCATCTCGGTGTCGTTAAAGAACGAGTGCTCGTTGAGGTTCGCCGAGCCAACCGTCAGCCAGGCGTCGTCCACAATCCCGATCTTGGCGTGAACGTACAGAGGACCGGTGAGCCTCCCACTGCGAGCCGAGATCGTCGCCGCCAGAAACCGACCGGCGCCATTGTCGGCGCCGGCCAAGACACCGAGCTGCCCCCGCGTCGTGTCCGCTCCGTTGTTGGGCTTCGCGGGCAGCAACACCACGACGCGAAAGTCCTCGCTCGGCGGCTCGCGAAGCTTGTGCGAGAGGATCTCGACCACCTGTGCCGACCACAGAAACTGGCTCTCGAGATACACGAGCTTTGAAGCCGACCGCAGCGCGCGGGTGTAGGACTCCAAGATCCGAAAGTCACCCCGCGGCAGGAACTCATACACCTTGTCAGGAACGGTGCGTACCACCTGTAGCTCCACCTCGCCCGCGCGCGCTGGCGGCGGCGTCTGCTCGATCTGCTCGCCGGTCACTTCGCGCCAGCGGGCGGAGAAATGCGCTGACACATCCCCCACCGCAGGGCCGTGCACCCGGCTTGAGGCATCATGCCATCCCAAGCGCCCGCGCATCGGATGATCGCTCGTGTCGAAACGATCGCCGCCGAGAGCCGTCAGGTCGATACCTCCAACGAACGCGACCTCGCCGTCGACGATCACCAGCTTCTCGTGGTGGCAATGCATCGGCCGCTCATGCGAATCAAGCGCGCACCGCACGCGCGTGCCGCGGACCAACTCCTCGCGCACACGGCACACAGCCGCACGAGCCGGCGTGAACACCCGCACCGGCGCGCCCGCCCACAACAGCACCCGAACCTCGACTCGCTCGGCCAGATCACCGAGCAGATCCCGCAGCGCAGACGCCCGATCGTCGCGCGTCAGCCCAAAATCAGGCGCCAGGTGCCACCCGGCGATATGCACATGCGAGCGAGCGCCGGCGAGCGCCTCAGCGATGCACGGCAGCGCCTCCCCACCATCAACCAACACCTCAAGCGTGCCCCCCGAGCGCGGCGGCGGATCGCCGGCAGCCCACAGCGACCTGCCGCCCGGGGGTTCCAGCTGATCGATCCGGCCAACCCGGTCCAGCCGGCGACGATGATGCCTACCGGTCACGGCCTCGATGCCCTTACCCGCCCACCCATCGACGCGCTCAACCAAGCCACTCGGCACCCACAGAGCCTACCCGCGGCCCCATAACTGACTCCCGGTTCGATTGTGCTTCGGGTTGCGGACACCACGCCACGAGGGTCGGCCCTCGCGTTCGCGTGTTAGCAAGGTCGCGATTGCGATCGCAGGGGGGCGACGCGGCGGAATCGCTCAGAAGTGGCCGGCTGATCGCGTCGGGTACGCCGGAGCCGGTGGCCCAGCGCCCCAAGTCCTATACGGGCCGGTTCCTCAGCGAGATCCTGCCGGTGAGGGCGGCGCGGCCTCCGAGTCGGAGCCGGGTCGCGACGCCCGTCGGGTAGAGCCCGGCTGTGGCGCAGACTGTCATCCCGGCGGAACACCTGCAGTGAACGGCCGATGATCCGATTGGCAGACGCTTCCGCGGGGCGGAGTGATCAGCGCGACGAGGTATCTCTTCATCGCACGCTCCACACATGCGCTTGGATCGTTCTCGCTGGTGTGACCGTAACCGTTGTGGGTCAGCAGCACCGCGTTGCCCAGCAACCGCGCCACGCGGGCGGCGTTGCCGAATGGTGTTTGCGGGTCAAACCGGGTGCCGATCACGAGGATCCGGTTGCGCGTCGAGGCGGTCCACGGTCCGTTGTAGCGGTCAGCACTTACGACCGGCCATGAAGCGCACGGCGCCCACAGCCACCAGCCTTGCATGGGGCCTTCGATCCTGCTGATCCGGGTGAGCCGCCCGATTACCCTCGGCCACGCCTTCGGGCCTCGCGGGGGCGGGGGCTTGTCCGCGCACTGGAGCGCGACCGCCGAAACCAGCGCCGACTGATATCCCGGCCTTTGCTGTTGGAAGTCGGTCTCGAGCGCCGATCCGTCACCACCCGCGGCCTGGTCCAGACCAACGGCCAGTTGCCCCCACTGCGCCGGGGTCCCGAGCCGCGCGAACACGTCGATCAGCAGGTCGCCGTAGCTCAGGCGGTGCGGTGGGGCAGCGGACGGCGCCGGGATCGGGCCGCGCCGCAGCCGCGCCAGCAGGCGACTCACACGCGCGGCGACCAGGCCGTGACCGGCGAGCATGCACCGTCCCTGCCCGGCGCTCTGGCAGAGCGACTGGAATTTGGCAAATACCAGATCGCTGTCCGAGATGCCGTTGGCCACCGCCGCCTCGACTGACGTCGTGAACGCGGTTGGGTTGACGACGCCGTCGAGCACCATCGCACGGAGCCGCCGCGGGAACATGTTCGCGTAGGTCTGGCCGATGAACGTGCCGTACGAGACCCCTAGATAGGTGAGCTGCCGGTCGCCCACGAGCCTGCGCAAATAGTCGAGATCGCGAACTGTGTCAGCGGTCGAGACGTGCGCCAGAAGCCGGCCGCTCAGAGCTACGCAGCGCTTGACGAACGCCACGGTCTTGGCGATGTAGCGCCGTGACGCGGATGGGGTGGTCGGTACCGACCAGTCGCTTCCCCAAAATCGCTCCTGGCTGCGCTGGTTGGCGAAGCACCGAACGTGGATGGACTCGCCGGTCCCGCGGGGATCCCAGCTGACCACATCGAACCGTCCCTGGCTCAGCGCATCCAGTTGCGGTATCGGGGCGGCCCTCAGCGTCGCCACGCCGGGTACGCCCGGCCCGCCGAAGTTGACGAACAGCGACCCGATCCGCCGGCCCGGCCGACGAACCAGATAGCGACTCACCGCCAATGAGATCGTCGGTCCCTGAGGAAGCGCCCAGGCCAAGGGAACCCGAACCCGGGCGCACTGCAGCCGCACGCCGCAACTGCGCCAAGCGATTCTCGTTGTCACGTGAGCCCCGCGGGGTCCGTCCGGCGAGCTCGATCCGATCCCGCTCGCCGCGCCGATCGCAGGGAACAACAATCCCGCTATGCCTACGGTCAGCGGCAGCATTCGCCGCCCGCGTGACACCCCATTCGCGCCCCTCGCCGAGGATAACGGCCGCATCCGTGGACCCTAACCGAGGCTTTAGACTCGCGCAGTGCGCAGTGTCGCCGGCCTGGAAGCGGGACAGAGGCCACTCCACGGTCCGCAAACGACGGACCTACCGCGAGCTGTCCACCCCGGAGCACTCGATCGTCGAGCAGCTCGACGAGGCCGTGCCCAGGCGCGATGGCGTGGCCCTGCTCGCCGAGGTCTACCGACCGGGTGGAGGGCGGTCGAGGGCAATTACAGCTCCGGTGATGGAGCGGGACAGAACGCGGCAAGCGCATTCTCCTATGCGTTCCCGCTGGCTTCGACTCCGGTGGGGTTGATCCCCAGGGGCATCGGAGCTGGCAACGGCAACGTCGATGGGTTCTACGTCACCGCTATCGCCAACAGTTCCGGCTATTACCAGGACACCGGAACCTGGGCCGTCACCGGCTGACCATAAGAAGTCCCGGCTAACGAGCCAGGATCGCCCGGGGCGATCCACTGATGTGGGGCCTTAGGTACTTGCGCTTCCCGCCAAATGCAGCGGTCGCGCGAACCACACTCCGCGCCGCCGCGTCCGCGTGAGGCTGTCGCGTAAAGGGGGTCTGTCCGGCGTGTTTAATTGAATTCTGGGCATGGCCCAGAATTTCATTGTTTGTGATCGTGAGTAGGAGTTTTTGTTGCCGCCGTCGTTGCGGGAGTGACCGTCGGCCCCAGTCCATCCGCCAAAGGTTTCCGCGACAGCCTCACGCGGGAGCAGCGGCCGGGTCGACGTCCGCGAGATGATCGAAGCGGACCACGTCCGACAGCGCGCCGCGGATGACCACTCGCTCCTGCTTGGCGCCGGCATTCCGGTAGTGACGGCCCGCTGTGTTGGTCTTGAGCAAACTAGGCCATTCGGAGCGGATCGCAGCGGGCTGCCGCTCCTCGGCGATGGGGCAGTCTGCGACGGCGCCGGCCGCGAGCAGCTCCGAGGCTTCCTCATCGCCGGGCGGATCCAGTCGTCTGCGGGGGTCGCGACCGCGACGAGCGTCGCAAGGAGAAGACTTCCTCGCGGGGCCGGACTGGTCTTTCGCTGGCGATACGCGAGGGATGCCGGAGGAGGGCACCGAACGCTCGACGCCCGATTTGGTACCCGCTAGGTACCCTCTGGGGGAGATCAGCCAGCGTCTGGCAGCCAAAATCCGCTGTTACCAGCGAGTTCCCAGCGCGCCCGGAGAGATTCGAACTCCCGACCTTCGGTTCCGTAGACCGAATCGACGGTTGCGGGCCTTTACGGCTGTTCAGCGTTTGTCCTGCTAATCGCCGGTTTCGTCGGATGAGGGCGGCTCGACGATTGCGGCGATTTCCCGACCGCTGTTTGTCGTGGCGTTTGTCGTGAGCGGCGCCAGCGGTTCCCCGAGATCCCCGTCGAGCAGATGGACGTAAGTATCGAGGGTGAAGCTCGGAGAGTGATGCCCGAGCCAGCGCTGCACTTGCACGACGTTACGGCCCTCCGCGAACAGCCGCGACGCGACCGTGTGGCGGAACGTGTGGAAGCCGGCCCACTCGACGCCGGCCGCGGCGCATGCCGGTGCCAGCACACGGTCGGCGACGTTGTCCGGGTCGAGGATCGTCCCGACCGTCGAGCGGAACGTCAGCTCGCGCTCGTCGCGGCCGGCGACGTGTGCGGCAAGCCGGCGGGCGAGCGGCAGGTCGAGTGGCAGATCGCGGCGGGCATGCCGCGACTTCAGTGGGCCGACGACCAGCCCGACGCCGCGCTGCCGACGCACCCGCTGGCGCACCTTGACGTGGGGGCTCTCCCCGTCCAGCGCTAGATGGCGGACCTCGAGCGCGAGCAGCTCCGAGCGGCGAACGCCGGTGGCGGCGAGCAGTTCGAACATCAGCCGGTGGTCGGCATGCGCGAGGGAGACGACGAGCTCCATTGCGGTGCCCGGGAACGGTCGCGGGCGATCCTCGTCCTCCTCGATTCGCGGTCGGTGGGGCAGCGTCGCGTCGGTGCAGGGATTGTGGGGGATCAGCCCATGGCGCCGCGCCGTCGCAAGACAGGACGACAGCGGCCCGAGCGCGTTGCGTATCGAGCGGTCGGTGAGCGTGCCGCCGCGCCGGCTCGGCTGCTTGACGAGCCAGCCGATGAAACCGTCGACCTGTTTGGGGCCGATGTCGGTCAGCCGCGTCGGATCGGGGAAGTAGCTGAGCGCGTAGCGCTCCAGCAGCCGTCGGGACTCGTCGCGCGTCTCCTGGCGAAAGCCGTGCCGGCCGGTGCCCTGGTAGGTCTCGACCCATTCGCGCGCGTACTCGTGCAGGGTCGGCTCGGCCTGTTGGCGCTGCTGGCGCTCACGCTCACACTCCGGACATTCGTCCTCGGGTCTGTCGCGGTGGAGACCGATCGCATGAGCTTTGGCCAGAGCCACCCGCCGCGCCGCGAGCCGCTTGCCCTCGATCGCCTCCGCTCTGGTGCGAAACGTCTCGCGCTGCTGCCCGGCGTCGGCGCCGCGGTAGATGATCACGTACGGGCAGCCACAGCGGTCTCCGCGCGTGCAGCCCTTGGCATGCCGGCGGTAGATGCCGGGCAGGCCGGGCACCTTCACAAGTGCGCTGTCGCCGCTTTTCGTGCTGATGGTCTTTGGCATCGTGAAATCCGTTCTTCTCTCGTCGCAGGCTGTGGCCCGCGCAGCTACGTCTTACCAGCTTGGATCGGGCTGCTGCGTGCTGGGACCTGCTGGCCTGGTGACATCGCCCAGCGCCCTGACTGCTGGGCGGCGGCGACCTCGGCGTGAGCCGGTTGGGACTGCTTCGACTTGCGTTACGGCCGCTTTCCGCCGCCATTTTGCAGCCACGAGTCGAGCTCCGATCGGCGGGCGACCAGCGCGGAGCCGTCGCGCTGGACGGGAATCCGCCTCGCGGACGCGAGCGCGTAGACCCGGCTGCGCGGGCTGCCGATGTAGGCGGCGATCTCGTCCGCGCCACGAAGCCAGCCCTCGCCGGAGGCCGGTGGAACGAGGCGCTCCACGAGCAGCGGGGCGAGCTTGTCAGCGAGGCGAACGAGCGCGCTGTCGTCGCCTTCCGTCAGCTCGTTGAGCAACGCGTCCAGGATCGCGCTCACTGGTCAGCCTCCGGCCAGATCAGGCTCCGGATGTTCGCGTCGCGAGCGTCCTGCTGGGACCATCCCGCGCCGACGAGCGTAGTCATCAGCTCGCCGGCGAGTTCGCCGGTCTCGGCTGCTAGCTGTCGACGGCGCTCCGCTGCGTCCTGGTAGCTGATGAGCGCCTTGTGGATGGTCCAGTGCACCTGCTGGACCGCGCGCAGCGGGTCGGGTGAGTCGAGGACCTGAGAGCGGTTGCGCGCGGTCGCGACCTCGACCGCAGCCGCGTGCTCGCCGTAGATCATGGCGATGCCGTCGGGATGCAAGCCGGACCAGAGGCGGTCGTTGGCGCGCTGTAGGCGCCGCTGTGCATCGTTCAGCTCAGTCGCCAGCTCGGCGTCCTGTCCGAACCGCAGGTCCAGCTCGGCCGCGAGCCGCCGTGCCTGCTCCGGGACCGCCCGACTCATCCCGACTGCTCCCGCCGCTGGCCCGGTGCACCCTCCCGTCGGCGCGACCTGGTGTGAGACTGCAGTGCCGCGCGCACGCCAGCCGTGGATTCCTCGTGATCGCTACGCGCAGTCCCGAGCTTCTGCCCGAGTCGCTTCTGAAGCGTTGCGTGCAGCAGGTGCCGTGGCAGCAGGGCG
>Ga0307374_10013653_pt1 | contig 11197 bp, 9 predicted proteins | sample OX3MG_FD_202532 | JGI IMG/M metagenome (GOLD analysis project Ga0307374, IMG submission 202532) | Soil microbial communities from Risofladan, Vaasa, Finland - OX-3 | ecosystem: Environmental > Terrestrial > Soil > Coastal area > Acid sulfate soil | place: Finland: Risofladan, Vaasa | collected... | reverse complement strand
CACGACGCGATCGTCGGCGCCCTGCTCACGCCGCCGGTCGAAGCGGGGTCCGCGGCCGGCGTCGTGTTCTTCAACGACGTCGGGTACCTCGGCATGTGCGGCCACGGCACCATCGGGGTCGTGCGCACGCTCGAGTATCTGGGCCGGCTGGCGCCCGGCGACGTGCGGCTCGACACCCCCGTGGGAACCGTGGCGGCGCACCTCGACGCCGACGGCTCGGTGACGGTCACCAACGTGCCCGCGTATCGGTGGCAGGCCGGCGTGGAGGTGCAGGTGGAGGGCGTCGGCGCAATACGCGGCGACGTCGCATGGGGCGGCAACTGGTTCTTCCTCGTCGAACACGCCGTGCCGGCGCTGCGCGCCGACAACATTCCCGAGCTCACGCGCCTCACGATGGCGATTCGCGACGCGCTCCGCGCGCAGGGCGTGCGCGGCGCGGACGGCGCCGACGTGGATCACATCGAGTTGTTCGGGCCGGCTTCGCGCCCCGACGCCAACAGCCGCAACTTCGTGCTCTGTCCCGGCGCCGCGTACGACCGTTCGCCGTGCGGCACCGGCACGTCGGCCAAGCTCGCCGTGCTCCATGCCCGGGGCGAGCTGGCGCCGCGCGAACCATGGACGCAGGAGAGCATCACCGGCAGCACCTTCACCGGCTGGCTCGAGGAACAGGACGGACAGCTCGTGCCCCACATTCGCGGCCGCGCCTACATCACCGGACGCACCGCCCTCCACTTCGACCCTGGCGATCCGTTCCGCTACGGGTGGAACGCCGGATGAACGGTGCGGCGCGCCCCGACGCCGTGATCGTCGGAGCAGGGATCGTCGGGGCCGCCTGCGCACATGCGCTCGCCGCGCGCGGACTCCGCGTCCTCGTCTGCGACGCGGACTTTCCCGGCGGCGGCGCCACGGCGGCCGGCATGGGCCACATCGTGGTGATGGACGACTCGCCCGCCCAGCTCGCGCTCACGGTGCTGTCGCGTCGCCTCTGGTCCGAGCTTGCGCCCAGTCTCTCGCCAACGTGTGAAGACGAGCGGCCGGGCACGCTCTGGGTGGCCGCGACTGCCGACGAGATGGGCGTCGTGGCGGAGAAGCACGCGCTGTGCAAGCGCATGGGGGTGGCCTCCCACGTGCTCGACGAATGCGGGCTCGCCGACGCCGAACCCAATCTGCGCCCGGGTCTTGCCGGCGCGCTGTTCGTGCCCGACGATCGCGTCATCTATCCTCCGGGCGCGGCGCGCTGGCTGCTCGACGCCGCCGTCGCCAAGGGTGCCACGGTGCGCCTCGGCACGCGCGCCCTGTCGGTGGCACCGTCGTCGGTGACGCTGCACGCCAATGGCGCATCGGAAATCGTTTCGGCGGGCGCGATCATCCTCGCCATGGGCATCGATACGCCGTCCGTCGTTCCCGGACTCGCCATCGTGCCGCGCAAGGGACACCTGGTGATCACCGATCGCTACCCGGACCTCATTCGCAGCCAGCTGGTGGAACTCGGATACCTCCAGAGCGCCCATGCCATGACCGGCGCGTCCACCGCGTTCAATCTCCAGCCGCGCGCCACCGGGCAGGTGCTGATCGGATCGTCCCGCGAACTCGTCGGGCGCGACCCGTCGGTGAACCGCCGCATCGTGCACGACATGGTGCAGCGCGCCGTGGAGTTCGTTCCCAAACTCGGCGACTGTCTGGCCATCCGCACGTGGACCGGGTTCCGACCGGCCACGCCCGACAAGCTGCCGCTCATCGGACCCTGGCCCGACGTGCCCGGCGTCTGGATCGCGGCCGGCCACGAGGGACTCGGCATCACCACGGCGACCGGCACGGCGGCGCTCATCGCCGCGGGCCTGCTTGGCGGGCCGCCGCCGATCGCGGCCGAGCCCTTTCTGCCCACCCGCCCGATGCCGGCGCTGGCGGTGGCATGACGTCGCGCGCGCTGACCGTGACGATCGATGGCCGCCGCGTGTCGGTGGCGGCCGGCGCCTCGGTAGCCGTCGCGCTGCTCGATGCAGACGTGGTGCGCTTTCGCCGCTCGGTGCGCGGCGAGCCGCGCGGGCCGGTGTGCGGCATGGGCATCTGTTATGAATGCCGCGTGACGATCGACGGTGCGGCGCACCAACGCGCCTGCCTCGTGGATTGCGAAGAAGGGATGGTGATCGAGACCGGAGCGCCGCCGCGTGACTGAGTCGCTCCGTCAGGACGTGGTGATCGTGGGCGCCGGGCCGGCTGGACTCGCCGCCGCCGTGCGCGCCGCGGAGGGTGGCGCCCGCGTGACCGTCGTCGACCAGTCGGCGCACCCGGGCGGGCAGATCTGGCGCCATCGCGACCGCGCCACGCTTCCCCCAGCCGCCCGGGCCTGGATCGAGCGGTTCCACGCCTCGGGCGCGCGATGGATGCCCAATGCGTCGGTGTTCGACGCGGCACCGGGCCGCCTCTGGATCCATTCCGCGTCCGGGGCAACCGCGATCGAGGCCGGCGCGATCGTCCTCGCCACGGGAGCGCGCGAGCTGCTGCTGCCGTTTCCCGGGTGGACGTTGCCCAACGTGATGGGCGTTGGCGGGCTACAGGCGCTCATCAAGGCGGGAGCCGACGTGCGCGGCAAGCGCGTGGTGATCGCCGGGTCGGGGCCGCTCGTCCTGCCCGTGGCGGCCACCGCCGCACAGCACGGAGCACGCCTGTCCGCCGTCTGTGAGCAGGCTCCGCTCGGCGACGTCCTGGCATTCGCCGCCGGCCTCTGGCGGTCGCCCGCCAAGCTGATCACCGCCGCGACGTACCGCGCGAGGTTCCCGCTGGCGCGGTTCCGCGCCGGCGTCTGGATTGAACGGGTGCACGGCGACGACCGCGTGCGCAGCGCCACCCTCACCGATGGCGACGCGAGTTGGCGCGTGCCGTGCGACCTGGTGGCCACCGCGTGCGGGCTGATTCCGAACGTCGAACTCGGGACCTGGTTGGGCTGCGAAGTCCGGGGCGGCGCGCTGACCGTGAACCACGATCAACAGACGTCGGTGCCCGGTGTGTTCGCGGCCGGCGAGTGCGCCGGCGTGGGCGGCGAAGACCTGGCGATCATCGAAGGGCAAATCGCCGGACTCGCCGCCACGGGGCAGGGAGCACGCGCCGCGGCGCTGCTCGGCGCGCGGCGCCGCGGCCGGCAGTTTGCGCGCCGGCTGGCAAACGCGTTCGCCGCACGGCCGGAGCTTCGGGCGCGGCCCGAAGCCGACACCGTGGTGTGCCGATGCGAGGACGTGCGCATGGAAGACCTGCAGGCCGACTGGGGCGCTCGCCAGGCCAAGCTCGCCACACGGGCCGGCATGGGCGCCTGCCAGGGCCGCGTCTGCGGGGCCGCCATGGCATGCCTGTTCGATTGGACCGCGCCCAGCGTCCGCCCGCCGGTCACTCCGGTGCCGGTGCGCGAACTCGCCCACACGCCCGGCGCGGCGCGCTGAGCGCTGAGCAGCGCGGCGCCGAATCACTGCCGGAGCGGTTGCCCGGCCTCCGGCACGGCCTTTACCTTAAGCGACGCTCTTCACCGTGCGGTTTCACCGTTCACTACAGGCGCCCCCAATGGCGACGTACAAATACGCAACCGTCCCCGCGACCGGGGAACGCATCGGCTACGCCAACGGCGAGCTGAAGGTCCCCGACCACCCGATCATCCCGTTCATCGAAGGCGACGGTACCGGCGCCGACATCTGGCGCGCCTCGGTGCGCGTGTTCGATGCCGCGGTGGCCAAGTGCTACGGCGGCAAACGCAAGGTCGCCTGGATGGAGGTATTCGCCGGCGAGAAGGCGTTCACCAACTATAAGGATTGGCTGCCGCAGGAAACCGTGGACGCCATGAAGGAGTTCCGCGTCGCCATCAAGGGTCCGCTCACGACGCCGATCGGCGGCGGCATCCGATCGCTGAACGTGGCGTTGCGGCAGATGCTCGACCTCTACGCCTGCATCCGGCCGGTGCGTTACTTCGAGGGCGTGGGCAGCCCCATGAAGCAACCAGCGCTCCTCGACATCATCGTGTTCCGCGAGAACACCGAGGACGTGTACGCGGGCATCGAATGGAAGGCCGGCTCCCCCGAGGCCGACAAGCTGCGTGCGTTCATCAAGACGGAACTCGGCGCGGACATCCGCGAACACTCGGCCATCGGGATCAAACCGATGTCGGAGTTCGGGTCCAAGCGGCTCATCCGCATGGCCATCCAGCACGCGCTCAAGCACAACCTGCCGTCGGTGACGCTGGTGCACAAAGGCAACATCATGAAGTTCACCGAGGGCGCGTTCCGCGATTGGGGGTACGAAGTGGCGCGGAACGAGTTTCCCGAAGTCACCGTGGCGGAAGCCGACGTCGGCAAGGCCGGCGTCAACGCCAGGGCCGACGCCGTGATCATCAAGGATCGCATCGCCGACTCCATGTTCCAGCAGATGCTCCTGCGGCCCAACGAATATTCCGTGCTCGCCACGCCCAATCTCAATGGCGACTACCTCTCCGACGCCGCCGCGGCGCAGGTGGGCGGGCTGGGCATCGCGCCAGGCGGGAACGTTGGCGACGGCGTGGCGGTATTCGAAGCCACGCACGGGACGGCGCCCAAGTACGCCAACCTCGACAAGATCAATCCGGGCAGCGTGATCCTTTCCGGTGTGATGATGTTCGAGTATCTCGGGTGGAACGAGGCCGCCACGATGATCGTTCGCGGTCTCGAGAACGCCATCACGTCCCGGCACGTCACCTACGATCTCGCCCGTCAGATGCCGGGGGCCACGGAAGTGTCCACCTCGGGATTCGCCGACCAGATCATCAAGGGGATGGCGGGCTGAGCGGCACACCGACCTCACGTATTCTTCTTCCTTCGGAGCCATGCCGATCCCCATCTCAGCCCAACCAGCCGCCTTCGCCGCGCTCGACACGCCGTTGCTGGCGCTGGCGCTGGCTGACGGCGCCGCCCTCACGCCCGATCTCGCCCCGGTCGACGCCGCCACCGGCGGGGCGCTGGGACGCGCGCTCACGGCGCGCGACTTCCGCGGCAGTCGCGACGAACTCCTGTTCCTTGCCGGTGGCGCCGCCGGCATTCGCCGCGTGCTGCTCGTGGGCATGGGCAAGGTCACGCAGCGCACCGATGCGCTGCGCCGGGCCGCCATGCTGGCCGCCCGCCAGGCCGCGCGCCTGGGCACCGGCTCGGTGGCGTTTCATGCGGGCGCCCTCACCGCCGCCGATGCGGAGGCGATCACGCTCGGCCTCATCGCCGGTTCGTGGCGCTACGACGACGTGAAGACCCCGCCGCCGGCCGCCGAGCAGCGCGCGCCGCTCACCAACGGCGTGGTGCTTGGATCCGACATGGCCGCCGCCGAGCAGGGCGTCGCGGCGGGCGTGGCGATCGGCGCCGGACACTCGCTGGCCCGCACCCTCGGCATGATGCCCGGCAACCTGTGCACGCCCGATTTCCTGGCCGAGACCGCGCGCGATATCGCCAAGCGCCACGGCATGCAGTGCACCGTGCTCGGGCGCGCGGAGATGGAGCAGGAGGGCATGGGATCGTTCCTCTCGGTGGCCCAGGGCACGCCGCAGGATCCCAAGCTCATCGTCATGGAATACCGCAAGGGAGCCAAGGGCGCCAAGCCGGTGGTGCTCGTCGGCAAGGGCCTGTGTTTCGACTCGGGCGGGATCTCGATCAAGCCTGCCCAGAGCATGGAGTGGATGAAGTACGACATGTGCGGCGCCGCCGGCGTGCTCGGCGCCATGGAAGCGATCGGCCGCCTCGGGCTCCGCGTGAACGTCGTCGGACTCGTGGGCTCCACCACCAACATGCCGTCCGGTACCGCGGTCAAGCCGGGCGACGTGGTGAAAAGCCACCTCGGCAAGTACATCGAGATCATCAACACCGACGCCGAAGGACGGCTCGTGCTCGCCGACGTGCTCTCGTATGCGCGCCGCTTCGATCCGGCCGCCGTCGTGGACGCCGCGACGCTCACCGGCGCCTGCGTGATCGCGCTCGGCCATCTGGCCACGGGCGTCATGGGGTCCGACCAATCGCTCGTCGCCGAAGTGCTGGCCGCGGGCGATCGCTCGGGCGAACGCGGGTGGCAGCTCCCGATGTGGGACGAGTACAAGCCCCTCATCAAGTCCGAAGTGGCCGACATCAAGAACACCGGCGGGCGTGGCGCCGGCACGATCACCGCCGCGCTGTTCCTGGCCGAATTCACGGAGTCGTACCCGTGGGTGCACCTCGACATCGCAGGCACCGCCTACAGCGAAACCGATCTTGTCGTGATGCCGAGCGGCCCCACCGGCGTGCCGGTGGGAACGTTCGTGGAACTCGTTCGAGGGCGCGCGACCTGATCCGGCTCCTGCGACGCTCGCTCTGGTGTGCCGGCCTCGGCCTCCTGGTCGGGGCCGTTTTGCCTGCCGCCGCGCATGCCCAGGGGCGTGACACCCTCGCCCGGCGAGATACGCTGGCCAAACGCGACTCGCTGGCCAAACGCGACTCGCTCGCCAAACGCGACTCGCTGGCCAAACGCGACTCGCTCGCCAAGCGCGACACCACGGTGAAGTCCGACACCGGGGGCGCGCTCGTGCCCCTGCCGGCCGTACCCGATTCCATCGCCAAGCGCGTGGTGCCCAAGGACACCATCAAGGCGCCGCTCGCGCACGCCGAATCGCCGCAGCTCGCGGATCCCACCGGCAGCTACCGGCTGGACCGCGCCCAGATCTTCGCCAGCGGAGCGCGGAGCGTGGGCGATCTGCTCGATCGCCTGCCCGGCGTGACGGGACTCCGCACGGGATGGATCGCCACCCCGATGACGTCCGCCTATCTGGGCGACGCGGGACGCGTGCGCGTGTTCATGGACGGGCTCGAGTACGATTCGTTCAATCCTCACGACGGCGGGGCGGTGGACTATTCGCAGCTACCGCTGTGGCCCATCGAGGAGATCACCGTCGAGCGGTCGGCGTCCGAGGTGCGCGTGTACCTCAACACCTGGCGCGTGAATCGCACCACGCCCTACACCCGCACCGACATCGCCACGGGCGACCAGCAGACCAACCTCTATCGCGCGTTCTTTGGACGCCGGTTTGCTCACGGCGAAGCGCTCCAGTTCGGCGTCCAGCAGTACGGAACGACTCCGGAGCGCGCCGGCGCCACCAGCGACCAGCTCTCGCTCATGGGACGCGTTGGCTGGGCCCGCGGCGCGTTCAGCGTGGATGCCTTCATGCTGCAGGTGGCCAGCCACCGCGGATCCATCGTCGATCCGTACACCCTCGATTCGATCCCCCAGCTCGCGTCCACGCGCCGCGACGCCTACGTGCGCCTGGGGTACGGCGATCCGGATCAGGGGCCCTGGATCCAGGGAGTGGCCGGCACCACGCGGTACGCCTTCGGCGGCAGTCCGGCCACCACCACGGGGGTGACGATCCCCACCGACACGACCGCCGCCGACTCCGCTGCGGTCAAGAGCGATACCGCGGTGTCCGGCAGCCAGTATCTGCTCACCGGCGGGTTCTCCCGCTGGGGCGTGCGGTTCAGCGGCGCCGAACACTACTTCGTCGCGCTCCATCGCTCGCTGGCGGTGCCGAGCGTTCGCGCCAGCTACGACTGGCGTGGCCTCTCGCTCGCCGCGTTCAGCGAGGGTAAGGGACGCGACTCCACTTCGCGCCGCGAAGTCAGCGCCACCATCATGCCGCTGAGCTTCATCCGGTTCTCGGCGTCCGTCGGCCAGGCCCGCGACGCCATGGTGCGCGACAGCGTGCTGAGTCCGCAGTATCGGCGGCTCGAAGCGGGTTTGCGCATCCACGATTTCTGGATCGGCGGCGGAACGATCACCCGAGGGGCCGTCGCCCTCGCCGCCCCAACGCTGGTCAACGACTCGCTGACCAGCGTTCGCGAGCCCTCGGCCAGCGCCAAGTTCGTGAACGTCCAGGGGCGCGTGTGGCGGGGCATAAACGCCGACGTGTTTGCCCTGCGGTGGAACGACAGCACCGGGTACTACCGGCCGCAATTCCAGGCCAGGAGCCAGCTGTATATCAGCACGTCGCTTCTCAACCGGTTTCCCGACAACACCTTCCACTTCTTCCTGGGCCTCACGCACGAGTACCGCTCGGCCACCTTCTTCCCCCTGGCCGACGGCTCGGCCGAGCGCGTGGACGGCTACCGCACCATCGGCGCCCAGCTGGAAATCCGGATCGAGCGAGCCGTGCTCTCCTACCAGTTCAGCAACGTGCTGGGGGAGAAGTACACGCAGGTGCCCGGATTCTTCATGCCTCGCCAGGCCTCGATCTACGGAGTTCGGTGGGAGTTCTGGAATTGACAAGGTCATTGTGGTGCCGTAACTTACGTGACTGCCAATGATTCGAAGCATGACGGGGTTCGGGACCGCGGAAGGAGCGGTGGGTGGGGCACGGGTCACGGTCGAAGTGCGCTCGGTCAACCACCGCTTTTTTAATCCGTCCATCAAACTCCCCAATGCGCTGGCGCGGTGGGAAGTCGAGGTGCGTGAAGCCCTGCGGCGCGGGATCGGCCGCGGCGCCGTGACCCTCTCCGCCCGCATCGATCACACGGCGGCGTCGGGCGTCGGCATCGACGAGCATCGCTTGGGCGAGTACGTCACGCGGCTGCGCGAGTTGCAGCAACGGTTCGGTTTCTCCGAGCCGCTCGATCTGGCGACGGTGCTGCGACTGCCCGAGGTCGTGGTGTCGGGTGGCGCCGAACCGGCTGCGGGAACGGTGGAGGAATTGCTGGCGGTGGTGGATCGGGCGGTGGCCGCGCTCACGGCGATGCGCGGGGCCGAAGGGGAGCGGCTGGCGGAGTATCTGGTGGAGCGCCTGGAGAATGTCGGATCGGCGCTGGACCGGATCGCCGAACGGGCGCCCAAGCGGCTGGTGGAGCAGCGCGACCGCCTGCGGGCGTCGGTACGGGAGATCGCGGCCGGCGTGTCGGTGGACGATGCGCGGCTGGAGCAGGAGATCGCGATTCTGGCCGACCGGTTGGATGTAAGTGAGGAACTGTCGCGGTTCCGCGCCCACCTGGCGGCGTTCCGCGACACGCTCCGGGCGGGACCGGAAGACGGGGTGGGCAAGCGGCTGGGATTTCTGTTGCAGGAGATGCTCCGCGAGGCCAACACCACGGGGAGCAAGGCGAACGACGCGGTCGTGGTGGGTGACGTGGTGCTGATCAAGGAAGAGCTGGAGCGCACTCGCGAGCAGGTGGAGAATCTCGAATGAGCGCATTCCCGGTCATCCTCTCGGCGCCATCAGGAGGCGGCAAGACGACGATCGCCAAGGCGGTGCTCGCTCGGCGCACGGACGTCGGATACTCGGTGTCGTGCACCACGCGGAGCCCGCGGCCGGGCGAGGTGGAGGGCAGGGATTACCAGTTTCTGTCGCGTCGGGAGTTCATCGATCGCCAGGAGCGGGGGGAGTTCGCGGAGTCGGCTGAAGTGCACGGCAATCTGTACGGCACGCTCCAGTCCGAGGTGGACCGGGTGTTGCGCGCCGGACAGCACGTGATCATGGACATCGACGTGCAGGGTGCGCTCCAGTTCCGGCGCGCCTTCCCGCAGTCGGTGAGCGTGTTCGTCCTGCCGCCCTCGGGCGAGGTGCTGCTGCAGCGCCTGCGCGAGCGCGATACGGAAAGCGGGTCGCAATTGGTGAGCCGGTTGCAGTCGGCGCTTCAGGAACTGCAGGCGGTGGACGAGTACCAATACGTGGTGGTGAACGACGAGCTCGAGAGCGCGGTGAGTCTCGTATCGTCGATCATCGATGCGGAAGTGGCCAGTCGCGAGCGGGTGGCGGACCTGCGGCATCAGGTCACGTTGCTCATCGAGCGCCTGGAGCGGGAAATCGAAAGCCAATCCTTCTGACGGACTCAATCATGCGAGTATTCACTCCCCTCGAAATCGCCAAGCACGCGGCCAACAAGTACCTCGGCGTGCTCGTCGCGGCGAAGTACGCCCGGGTGCTCAACGAGTTCCCGCGCGACCGTTCGGCCATGGGCGAGAAGAAGCTGACCACGCGCGCCATGGAAGATCTGTCGAGCGGCAAGCTCACGTATCGCGTCGTGCCGCGCCTGCGCGGCGAGTAATCTCCGCCGCCGCGGGCCGGCGCTCGCCCTCTCATCGCGTCGCATGAGTCTCACGCCCACTCGACCCTTCGCATCGCGGCGCATTCTGCTCGGCATCACGGGCGGAATCGCCAGCTACAAGTCCGCCTGGGTGGCCCGGCTGCTCACCAAGGCCGGCGCGGAAGTGGACGTGGTCATGACGCGCGCGGCCACCGAATTCGTGGGGCCGATCACGTTCGAAGCCCTCACCGGGCGCCCGGTGCACGCCGGCCTGTTCGACGCCGGCCATGCCCTCGAACACATCACGCTGGCCCGTGCGGCCCACGTCATCGTCGTCGCGCCGGCCACCGCCGACTTCATGGCGCGCGCCGCGGCGGGGCAAGCCGATGACCTGCTCACCGCCTGCCTCCTTGCCGCTACCTGCCCGGTGCTGCTCGTCCCGGCGATGAACGACCGTATGTGGGCCCACCCGCAGACCCAGCGCAATGTCGCCCACCTGGCCGGCCTCGGGTACCGCGTCCTCCCGCCCGACGAGGGCATGCTCGCCGCGGGCGAGGGCAGCGGTCCCGGTCGGATGCCGGAGCCGGAGACGATCGTTGCTCACGTGGGGCGTCTGCTCGAACCCGCCGGTCCGCTCGCCGGAAAGCGCGTCGTCGTCACGGCGGGCCCCACGCGCGAAGCGCTCGATCCCGTGCGCTACATCTCCAACCACAGCAGCGGCCGGATGGGCGCCGCCGTTGCCGCCGCGGCGTGGCGCCGCGGCGCCGACGTGGAGCTCATCGCCGGTCCGCTGGCCATCCAGCCCCCGGTCGGGCCACGACTGACCCAGGTGGAGTCCACCGAGGAGATGGCCCGCGCGGTGCGGGAGGCGCTGCCGGACGCCGACCTGCTGGTCATGGCCGCGGCACCGGCGGATTTCACGCCAGCCCACCCCATGCCGAGCAAGATCAAGAAGGGCGCGAAGGCGCCGGCCGTTGCGCTCGACTTCACGGTCGACATCCTCGCCGCTACGCGCGGCGCCCGCCGGCCGGGCGCCGTGATCGTGGGATTCGCGCTCGAGACCAACGACGTGCTGGCCAATGCCCGCGCCAAGCTCGAAGCCAAGGACCTGGACCTGATCGTGGTGAACGACGCCACGGAGCCGGGCGCCGGATTCGGCGTGG
>Ga0307374_10013652_pt1 | contig 11199 bp, 14 predicted proteins | sample OX3MG_FD_202532 | JGI IMG/M metagenome (GOLD analysis project Ga0307374, IMG submission 202532) | Soil microbial communities from Risofladan, Vaasa, Finland - OX-3 | ecosystem: Environmental > Terrestrial > Soil > Coastal area > Acid sulfate soil | place: Finland: Risofladan, Vaasa | collected... | reverse complement strand
GCAACCAGTTCATCGCCGCTCTGGGCACGGACCCTCACAACGTGATCGTCTACCTGAACTCCCCCGCGGGCGGGGAATGGCACCTCAAGCGGGCCCCGGGCTCGGCCCCCATCAGCAAGGTCGAAGAGGCCGACGTCTCTCCGCCGCCCTCGATCAAGGCCACGGTCCGTCACCGCGGCAAGCACTGGGCGCTCAGCTACCGGGCGAAGAATCTCGTGGCCGGCACGAAGGTCCGCTTCTATGAACGCGGCAAGGACTCGATCCACGGCCTCGGCACGGTGTCCGCGGCGAAGGGCAGCGTGGTGTTCACGCCCACGGAAGCTCTCGGGAGGGCTCGCAAGATCTATGCGACGGTGATCGCCGCGACGGGCGTCCCATCGCAGACCGTGACCGTCACCTCCTACAGCGCCCCGCGGCCCTTCCGGCCCGGCCGGCCAGGGCATGCGCGCTTCCTGCGCAGGGGCAACACGGCCGTCCTCAGCTGGGGAGCGGTGAACGGCGCGAAGGTCTACCGGGTGAAAGTCACCGGCAGCGACGGGCGCATCGACACGTTCTTCGCGAAGCCCTCACATCGCTCCGAGACGCTTCCCGGCGTGCTTGCAACGGAGAGCTTCAAAGCCACGATCACGGCCGTCGGCGGCAAGGATCTCCTCGAAGGGCGGCCAGTGAGCATCAGGCTGAAGCCGCTGAAGGTCAGGACACTCAAGAAGCCGTCGTCTTCGAAACGACGGGCAGGCAAGCGGAAGAGGAAGAGGTAGCTCAGGCGGGCCTGTGCGCGCGGGCCTGATAGACGGCGGTGATGCTGGTGTCAAAGCCATGCCTGGCGGCGCGGAGATATAGCCGCCAGATGCGCGTGCGCTGCACGCCCGCGAGTTGCTCGGCCTCATCCAGGTGCTCGTCCAGCCGCTTGGTCCACTCGCGCAGCGTGCGGGCGTAGTCCTCCCTGAAGCCCTCAACGTGGCCGGTGTGAAAGCCGGCGCGCTCGAGCGCGAGCTGCACCCGGGAGAACGCCAGGGCCTCGCCGTCGGGGAACACGTAGCGCATCGAAAACTCATCCTCGAGCGAGTCGTACTCGGGGTCGAGCGCGGCGATCGCATGATTCAGCAGCACTCCTCCCGGGCGTAGCAGGCCAAACAGCGACTTTGCGTAGCAGTCGATCTGGCTCTCGCCGACGTGCTCGGACATGCCGATGCTCGCAATCGCGTCGAATGACCCTCCATCCAGCTCGCGATAGTCGGCCACGCGGATCTCAACCTGCTCTGAGAGCCCGGCCTGAGCGACCTTTTCGCGGGCGAGCTGCGCCTGGGATGGCGAGAGCGTGAGGCCGGTGACCGTGACGCCGTAGTGCGTGGCCGCATGGATCGCGAAGCTGCCCCACCCGCAGCCGACATCGAGCAAGCGCATCCCGGGCTGCAGGGCGAGCTTGCTCGCAACCAGATCGAGCTTTGTGCGCTGCGCATCCTCCAGCGTCTCCGCGCCCCGCGAGAAGATCGCGCAGCTATAGGTCATCGACTCGTCGAGGAACAGCGCGAAGAACTCGTTCCCAACGTCGTAGTGGTAGCGGATCGCGGCCGCGTCGCGCTGCAGGGTGTGGCGCTCGCCGTGCAGGATCAGCTCGAGGCTCGGGCGCTTGGGGATCCCGCCGGGCAGAGCGGCGGCCACGATCCCCAGCCCGAGGCGCGCCTTGTCCTTGACGCTCAGCTCGGGTGGTTCCCATTCGTCGACCACGATGAACCCGGCATCCAGATCGTCGACCTCCAGCGAACCGTCCACGTACGCGCGTCCCAGGCCGAGCGTGCCGGGAGCCCGCAAGAAATGCGACAGGGCCGACGGCCGCCTGATGAAGAACACCGGGGCGCCCTCGCTCGTCGCCTCCACGGCCCCGCCGTCCCAGAAACGAACATTGAACGGTCGCTCCGGAAACGCCTGCCGCAGGGCCCGGCTGAGCGGGCTGCTTGCTCGAATAAGCGCCACGGGTCTACCTTAGCCAGCCCTTTACACGAGCGGCAAGACGCGCATGACGGGTAGAATCGCCCGGTGGCGGGCGTACAGAGGATCCGGTGGCTCGATGAGCCAGAGGAGAAGGACTACCTCGCTGCGCACAGCTTCCTCAGCATGGTGCTGGCCCCCTCCTCGCTCTCGGAGACGATCGCCGCGCTGCGCACCGCGCCACTCGGTCACTGGACCGCCAAGGACATCCTGCGCGCGGCCGGACTGCCGCCGCTGAAGCCCAAGCAAAGCGCCGAGGTCGCCGAGAAGCTGAAGAAGATCAAGGATGGCATACCGATCTCACCCATTCTCCTCGTTGGCGGGATCCGGGACTACCTGGTCATCGGCGACGGGTACCACCGCGCATCGGCCGCATGCCGGGTCGACGAGGATGCGCTGGTACCCGGCAGGCTGCTCTGGTCGAGCTGAGCGCCACGCCTGATCATTCAAGCGTTCGCGAAACAGATCGCGAGCGGGCAACCGGCGGGCACCTCGCGCGCGACGCCTGGTGGGTAGAACGGTTTCAGAATCCCGCGGGAGAATGGCGTCGCCTGTTCGCTGAGGTGCTCGGCACCTTCCTATTGGTTCTCGCCGGCGCCGGCCCTGGAGTGGTCGCCGCGGCCACTCACGTGGCCATCGGCCGGGCGGCCGCGGTAAGCGCCCCCGGGCTCACCGTGCTCGTGGTCATCCTGTTCATGGGCGCGGTGTCGGGCGCACACCTGAACCCGGTGGTCAGCCTCGCGTTCGCGCTCCGCAGGGACTTTCCCTGGCGTCGCGTTCCGGGCTACATACTCGCCCAGTTGCTCGGCGGGACCCTGTCTGTCCTGTTCCTGCTGGCCGTCTTCGGGCGTGTGGGGTCGCTGGGCGCCACGGTTCCTGGCGCAGGCATCAACGACGCGCAGGCGGCTCTGATGGAGCTCGTGCTCACCGCGGGCTTGGTTTCCACGATTCTCGGGACGGCCTCGCGGGCACAGAACCTGGGGCCGATCTCGGCCTTTGGCGTGGCCGCCTACATCATCCTGGCGGGACTGTGGTCGAGTCCTGTCTCCGGGGCTTCGATGAACCCGGCGCGGTCCTTCGCCCCGGACATTGTCCTCGGTGACTTCTCACACTTCTGGCCCTACCTTGCCGGACCGCTGGCTGGTGCCATCATCGCTGTCGGTTTTGCTCGCATCCTGCGAGGCCCCGCGGGGCATGATCCCCTCGCGTCCCGCGCCGCCCAAGGAGCCTCAGAAGGGTGAATGCGGCGGCTAACGGGGGTCGTCGCGGTCGAGGTTCCAATGGCGAACCGTCGCGCAGACCCACATCCAGCTCTCATCGAACGCTCGTCTAATCGAACCGCAGGCCGTCGATTCCCCGCCGCAGTGGCCGATACGATCATCAGCAATGCAGCGGCAGATACAGATACTTCGCCAGCTCGTGCTCGACTCGCAATATGCGGTCGATGAGAGCACCGTGGCCGAGGCGATCATCGCGCGGGCTACGGCACGCCGCACAGTCTTGGGAACCACGTTCCGAAACGACACCCGCAGTCCGGACACCGGCAGTCCGCAAGTGCGCTCGTTCCGCCCCAGCAGTCAGGCCCGGTCCTTCCGCCCGTGCAACGTGAAGCACGCGGAAGACGGCCTGCTCACAATCGCACCATGGCGCCGCCCGTAGAGCAGCGGCCGCGCCACCCGCGCCACCGCGGCAACTGTCCCATCCTAAGCGCGGCCTAGGTTACGAGGATGGGCAGGACGTTCCGGCTCTCACGCGTTGTTCGTGGGAAATCCCATCAGAGCTCGCTGCTGTTCGCTCTCCTCAGCGCGATTGGCGCGCTCTGTGGCGGTGGCTGTGCGGCCGGATCGCTTGGCCATTCCCAGGCGGGCACGCTCGCGCGCGGGCGGGAGGAGGGTGCGGTCGTCGATCACGTTGTCGACGGGGACACGCTAGACGTGTGGCTGGGGAGCCGTGATGTGCGGGTGCGCACGCTGCAGATCGATGCGCCGGAGAGCTCGACGTTGCGCTTCGGGCACGCCGATCGCTGTGGGGCGCCAGCCAAGGAATACGCGAAAACGCTCGTGCACCGGGGATCTGTAGTCACCCTTGAGCTCGCTGGCTCGGAACGCTATGACTCCTACGGACGTCTGCTCGCGCTGGTCCACTTGGGTGGCCCGAGGGCGGTCACCTGGCAGCAGCGGGTGGTGAGCGCCGGCTGGGCGGAGGTGTTCGTCTATGGCGAAAATCGCACATGGCTGCTGGGGACACTGCAGTCCGATCAAGCCTACGCTCGCAGTCATCGCCTCGGCGTCTATGCCCGCTGTAGAGGCGAATTCCACGAAGCGTAAGCAGGCGCGAATAGGGGCGGACGTCGAGCAGACGCTTCACCCCGGCGGCCTTCAGGCGAGAGAAGAAGTGCTCAGCCGTCGTCTGTGTGAAACCGATCGTGTAGATCTCCACGGCGCCTCCTCGCTGAACAAGGTCTCCTGCCCGTTCTGAGAGTCCAGGGCCACGGAGTCCTCCTCATGAACGGCTCCACTCGGGAGGATATGACGTAGGAGCACCCCGAAGTCAGCCAGAACCTTGCCGACGAGCAGGCGGCGGTGGCACTCGCCCGGCTGGCCCTCGCTGCAAAGCAGCGCGACCCGCTGCTTGCGAGAATCGCTCAAGAGGCTCTGAATCGCCATCTGGAAACCCGGCTGCCCGGCCATGAGGTCGTAGCGAGCATGGCCGTCCTCGTCGTAATGCTCTTCCCGCGATGGCCGGCCGCCCAGCTCCTCGCCGAAGAAGAGATAGCGCGTACCGGCTCCGCGAAGCGCCACATCGAGCTCCTCGCGGTTGAAGTGCGGCGCGTAGCGCGAGTACGGGTAGGACCGCACGTCTACGACGACTTCGATGCCCTCGGCCTCCAAGAGCGCTGCGAAATGCTCAAACGTGTGGTTGGAATGCCCAATCGTCCAGATAACCGGTGAAGATTGCACGACCTCAGGGTACCCAGCCATACGGCCGGCCGGCCGGGGCAACTCCTCACACGCGAGAACCCCCGAACTGTGTCAGATGGAACGTGACGAAGATCTGCTCTTCCCCCCCGCCGCGATCGACAGGAAATGCCGACCCCTTCAAAGCTCAAAATGGCCTGAGCGGCAGCGAATTCGAGAGCATCGTGCTGTTTAGATAGAGACTGGATGGGTATTACTTTCAGCGGAGTGTCCTTCCTCAGTGCGCGGGGCGTAGCCGTCGCCCGAGCCCGCTGCGCCCCGCGCGCGCACCTTCGGTATGAGCCCTTCGGCCTTGGGCTGGCGCCGTTGAGACCCCATCGGAGGTTGCTCAGCGGTCATCACTCGCTGCATTACGACGTAATTTCCGTGATACCATCGGACAATGGCTACGAAGTCGGCTCCGTTCAGCATGCGCCTGTCCAAGCGGATGGAGGCGCTTGTCGATCGTGAGGCGAGGCGCACGGGTCGCAGCAGGGGCGCGATCGTCGAGGCGCTCGCGGAGGAGGCGCTGCGGATGCGGCTGTTCCCGGGAATCGCGTTTCGCGGGACGGACTGGGAGCGGCGCGCCTGGGTGATCGGGACTGCGCTCGACGTATGGCAGATCGTCGACGCCCACCGCGACATTCACTCGATCGAGAGCATGGCCGCAGGCGGCTCCGCCAACGAGCGCCAGATCCGGCTGGCGCTCGACTACTACGAGCTGTTCGCAGAGGAGATCGACGCAGCCATTGCCGAGAACCGGCGGCCGATCGAGGAGCTCGAAGAGGAGTTCCCCTTCATAGCCGTCAGCCGTTTCGATGTGTAAACGAGCGCCAGACGCTCCGTGAAGCTGTTCCTCGACGCGCACATCTCGGGCCCGCGGATCGCCCGGGCGCTGCGTGAGGCTGGGCACGACGTACGCGCGGCCGATGAGGAGCGCGAGCTCGACGGTCTCACCGACGAGCAGCTGCTGTCGATTGCCGCAGCCGAAGAACGAATCTTCGTCACGTTCGATGTCAAGGACTTCCCCGTGATCGCACGCCGCTGGGCAGAGGCCGGACGAACGCACGCGGGCTGCGCGATCGTGGTCGGCATCGACCACGGCGAGTTCGGAGTGATCCTCGAGACGATCGCCACCGCACTGGCGGCCCGCCCCGATGAGGCCGGCTGGACCGACCTCACGCTGTTCCTCGCCCGGACTCCGCCAGGGTAGGGCCAAGACATGTCCGGACACTCGAACCAATGGCCGGCGATGGGCGATACTGGGCTCGAACCAGTGACCTCCGCCTTGTCGAGGCGGCGCTCTCCCAGCTGAGCTAATCGCCCTGGGAATAGGCCAAGCCTATCAACGGTCCCGGGCACCCGAGGCCGCTATGCGCAGTGCGCCCGATACCCTTGCAGGCGATACAAGGCGTCGTGGCGGAGTGGCTACGCAGCGGCCTGCAAAGCCGTTTACACCGGTTCGATTCCGGTCGACGCCTCTACAAGCAGTGCCTGGGCGACTCGCTGTGGCGCTTCCAGCTGTGGCCAGTGCGCGACGTCCTCCAACGCGAGCAACGGCGCGCCGGGTAAACGCTCTCCGATCCGCTGCGCCATGTGCGCGCCGGAGATCGGGTCGAGCATGCCCCACACGAACGACAGCGGGACGTCGGTGGTCTCGAGCGCACTCACCCAGCGCTCGGCGTGCGTGGCGCGATCGTTCATGTAGCGGATCAGGCGGTGGATGATGCGATGCCCATCGTCGCGGCTCATCGAGCGCCAGATGCCGGCCAGATCGGCGCTCGCCTCGAAGTCCTCGGCGAACGTCGGCGCGAGCGCCATGCTCCACAGCTCCTCGTTGATATTGGCGCTGATCTGAGGTCCCTGCACCGGGTCGAGCAGCGCCATCTGTCCCGGCTGCGGTCGATAGACATCCGGGTAGAGCCCGCCGTTGAGCAGGTGCACACCAACGATGTCAACCCGGAGGGCGCCTTCGGCGTGACGTGCGAGCAGCTCCTGGGTGACCGATACCGCGTAATCGTGTGCGACGAGGATCGTGGAGGTGATCCCGTTTTGCTCCCAGAGCGCCGCCACCAAGTCGGCCTGCTCATGGATGCAATAGTCATGGGCGGCCGGCTTCTCGGATGCGCCGAATCCGAGAAAGTCAAAGAGCAGCAGGGTGTGACGTTCGGCAAGCGCCGGCAACACCCTCGCCCAGTCATGAGAGCTGCTCGGGAAACCATGGAGCAGGGTCATCTGTGGGCCCGTGCCAGTGTGCCGGCAGAAGATCGTGCGCTCGTGTCCGCCCAAGCGAACCTGCACCCGCTCGCCCTCAGCCCACCACTGCTCGATGCTGCTCATGCCCGCATTATCGCGCCAGTCACCGATACGATTGCCCCATGCCCGACCGCCTCTACTTCACCGAATCCGAAGAGGCCAACGCGCTGATCGCCTCCGACCCGATGGCACTGCTGGTGGGCTTCGCACTCGACCAGCAGATCACCGTGCAGCAGGCGTTCACCGGACCACTGCTGCTGCAAGAGCGCATCGGCGCAATCGACGCGGCCACGCTCGCCTCAGCCGACCTCGAGCCGGTGTTCCGCGCCAAACCCGCGATCCATCGCTACCCCGGCGCGATGGCCAATCGCGTCCACGATCTGGCGGTGCATGTGCTCGACCGATACGGAGGCGAAGCAGAGCGCGTGTGGACCGGCGCATCCGACGCCCAGGAGCTGCGCTCCAACATCGCCGCCCTTCCCGGCTTCGGCGAGATGAAGGTCAAGTCGCTGGGAGCGGTGCTCGCCAAGCGCTACAAGCTCAAGTCCGCGAAGGCCCTTGTTCCGCCACACCCCACGCTCGGCGACGTCGACTCGCCACAGGCGCTCAGCGACTACCAGGCGGCCAAGCGCGCCCACAAGGCTGAGTGGTCGAAGACGAAGGCCCGCTAGGCGCCCACGGCTGCTCGCTAGAAGATCTGCTTGTCCAGGAAGCCGGCGACGAGAACGAGCCACCCACCGATCTCAGCAATGATCAGCGCGACCATATACGGCTTCAGCCCCGGCACCTGATCGCGGATCAGATTGTCGGTATCTCCCAGCAAGCCGTGCAGGGTGTAGTTGATGACGGACATGAAGAAATACAGCGTCATCGCGCCCGCCGCCAGCAGGTTGACCAGTTCACTGAAACCGCTCAGCTGCACGAAGGTGGCGATCAGCAACAGTGCGAAGCTGTAGAGCAGAGCCGCCCGGTGGGCGGTGTCCACATACGGATGGGCAACGCCCTCCTCGGAGCCAAGCATCTGGCGGTACTTCAAGACGCCGAGCGACAGCGCAACCAGGAACATGAGCGCGCCGGCGAGGAGCACTGCCTTGGTGTCCGCCGCCAGCACGAGACCGCTAGGCGGCGAAGCGTTCGGCGGAGCGCGCGCGCCGCTTGGCCGCCTCGAGCTCTCTGTCCTTGGGCGGAGCCGAGGTCACGAGCCCATCGAGCAACCGCTGGGTCGCCGCGGCCACCTCATCCACCGCACGCGCGAACACCTCTTCGTTCGCGTGCGAGGGCTTGGTGGACCCGCTGATCTTGCGCACGTACTGCAACGAGGCATCGCGTACCTCGCCATCGGTCACTGGCGGGTCGAAATTGTGGAGTGTTCGGATGTTTCGGCACATGAGAGAGAGCTTAATACACACGACCCTGCTCGCACACATGACCCCGCTCGTGCCGGCGCGCAAGAATGAATGGATGACCAGCACCGGAGAAGAGATCGCCAAGCGCCTGTTTGACGCCTTCAACCGCCGTGACATCGAGACTGCGCTGGGGCTGCTGCACCCGGATGTTGTCTTTGAGCCCGTGTCTGGAGCGATCCTGAACGACGGGCAGCCCTACCGCGGGCACAAGGGCATGCGCCGCTACTTCGCAGACATTCAGGAGCACTGGCAGGAGTTGCACGTGACTCCGGTGCACACCCGCGCGGCCGGTGACGCCGTGGTCGCACTCGGCCAAACCAGCGGCAGGGGCCCAGCAGGCCCTCTGCACGGCGCGCCAACCACCTGGGTCTTCAAGTTCAAAGATGACCTGGCAGCTCACATACAGGTCTTCTCCGATGAGCGCCTGGCCCGCCAAGCGCTCGCCATTGAGGAGCAACCCCAGAGCTCAGACGACACTGAGTAAACCGCTGGCGAAATGTCGCTGCGGCCGGGACGAACCGTCCGGGTCTTGCCTCGCTCCATTTTGGGCTTTCAAGAAGCTTGGCATGTTTATTAAAACCTCACCCGCGCATATATCGCTGCACCGCGACCGTCGGCAAGAAACGTTGCAAACCTCCTCATGCGACACATCTTGCGGTCCGGCGTGCTACGTTGCTCCGCGTTCGTGCCGAGTCCTTGCCCCCACGGGGCCAGGGAGCGGGGGACCCAAAGCAGCCAAGTTGAAGGCTGCGGGGGCGAATCGCCACAACTGTGGCGTAGCGTAATTCACGCGAGCCCGACAGCTAACCCCGTAGGCGCCAAGCGATATTGAAAGGACGCTCTATGTCGGGATTCCCGCGTGATCTTGCTGTTCTCGAGCCCTGGGAGCTTTCGCTTCATCGCTCGCGCGAGCGCCGCCAGCGGGCGGGCCGGCGTAGGAGTACCGCGCCCAAGAATCCCTCCATCCTGTCGCTGTCCGCACTCGCCGCTGCGCGCAACCGCAACGCCGCACGAGACCTGGCCGAGGAGCAGCCGTGGGATCTGTCGCTGGGTCGCTCCCGCGCTCGCCGCCGCGCCGCCGAGCTGCGCTTCGTGCCAGCCAGCTCGCGGGCGAAGCGCATCTCCCTGGGCACTCTTGTGGCGCTCACCGCCGGCCCCGCCGCCAGCCTGGCGGACGGTAGTGCAGCCGCCAGCCCAGGCATGCCCAACCCCGAACCGGCGACCACCACCGAACACAGCATCTCACTGAGCTCCGAAAGCAAGGGCCGGCAGGTGGAGCTGCTACAGCAGGCCCTCGGCATCAGCGTGGATGGGATCTACGGGCCGGAAACCGAAGAAGCGGTGCGCTCCTTCCAGGCCAGCAGAGGGCTAGCGGTTGACGGGATCGCTGGTCCAGAAACGAGTGCCGCCCTGCGCTCACACGCCGCCACCAAGGCATCGGCCGCTGGCGTCCGCCGCGACGCCGTCAACTTCACGCCCTCAGAAGCTGTACTGCCGGGCGCCGGCAACGCGGTGGCGCGGCTGCAGCACGCGCTGCACATGCAGGCCGACGGCAGCTTCGGCCCTGAAACCGAGGCGGCGATCCGCCGGCTTCAGGCCCGCCACGGGCTGACAGTCGACGGCGTCGCCGGACCGGCGACGTGGAGCCTGCTGGGCATACATGGCGAGGAAACCATCTCTCCGCCCTCCTCGGCTCTCCCCCACTCCTCCCGCCACCACGCAAGCAACGTATCTGCCACCACGAGCAGCACGTCCAGCGCTGGGGCGCCGGGCAGCTCCAACGCGGTGGCGCGGCTGCAGCACGCGCTGCACATGCAGGCCGACGGCAGCTTCGGCCCTGAAACCGAGGCGGCGATCCGCCGGCTTCAGGCCCGCCACGGGCTGACCGCCGACGGCGTCGCAGGCCCCGCGACATGGGCCCTTCTCGGCATCAGCGACGAGCCCGAACTGAAGCCACCCGCCTCCGCTATGGCACATGAAGGATCCGGAAGCGGCTCCACCAGCAGCACCGGTGGCGGCGGTGAATCCTCGGGCGTCGTAGCGCGCGTGATCGCGGCCGGCGATGAAATCGCGACCAGGCCGTACGTGTTCGGTGGCGGGCACGGCTCGTTCCAGTCGACCGGGTACGACTGCTCGGGCTCGGTCTCCTATGCACTCCATGGTGGCGGCCTGCTCAGCTCGCCCGAGGACTCCTCCGCGCTCGAGTCCTACGGCGAAGCCGGACCGGGACAGCACATTACGATCTACGCGAATGCCGAACACGCCTTCATGGTTATCGACGGCAAACGCTTCGATACGATCGCCCAGCAGGAGACCGGAACACGCTGGTCTGACTCGATGACCTCGACTGCCGGTTACGTGGCGCGCCACCCCGCCGGGCTTTAGGAAACCGCCCGAAACTTCGCAGCTCGCGTTAGGACGCCCGCTGAGAAAGCTCGGAGTTTTCGGACGTCCTGAGACGACCGGTCTCCTAGAGGCAGGCCTTCCAGGGAGCACCCCAGGAAGAGACCGGACCACCCCGATCGAGTATCCCGTCCCAAGCCGGGCCTAGCTTGCTTGTCTCCGTCCAGAAACGGCGACAGGAAATTAGA
>Ga0307374_10013650_pt1 | contig 11199 bp, 7 predicted proteins | sample OX3MG_FD_202532 | JGI IMG/M metagenome (GOLD analysis project Ga0307374, IMG submission 202532) | Soil microbial communities from Risofladan, Vaasa, Finland - OX-3 | ecosystem: Environmental > Terrestrial > Soil > Coastal area > Acid sulfate soil | place: Finland: Risofladan, Vaasa | collected... | reverse complement strand
GCTTCATCTCCATGAACTGGCGGGGACGACCGCTTGTGACCTACCGGACCATCATCGAGCTGATCAGCGCCACCACGACCAAGTCCGGCTTGCGGATCAAAGTCGAACGCGACTGGCACCACTACGAGACCGGGACGAAGGTGAACAAAGCGGAGCTTGCCGCCCTCCCGCTCGCCCGGCACACATTCCACGGCGACTGGAACTACACACTGGCACCAAAGTCGAACGCGTAATCAAAATCGCGGCGGGCCCTAAGGGCTGGTGGGCGAGCAGCCCGTAGCCGTCGATCTTCTCGACCGACAAGTGCACCCCGTCGGCGGTTTCGTAGGCGAGCCCGCGGCGCACCGGCTCGGCGACGACCTCGACCATGCGCCCGACATGGGCGGTGGCGTGGGGGACGTCGCTGGGTCGCTTCACCCCCAGGACGTCCATCGCCTCCCACCACGCCCTCTTGTAGCGGGCGGCCACCTCCTCGACACCCCGCACCTCCTCGGCGGCCCGGGCGATCACTTGTCGTCGATGTCGGTGATGTTGGACATGTAGCGCACCTCGAGGCCGCTGAACTCGAGGCAGCGCCGCAGCACGTCGAAGACGAGGGCGTAGCGCCCGAGGCCGAGGTGGGGCACGTCGTAGACGGTGGGGCCGCACACATACATCGACACTCGCCCCTCGTCGCGCAGCTTCAGTGGCTCAAGGGTGCCGGTTGCGGTGTCATGGAGGCGCAGCCCGGGCCGCTCCGGTGCGAAGCGAGGCGTCGGGGAGGCCTTCGGGGCCACCGCGACCGCTGGGCGCCGGGCGCCTCGGGAGGCGACGGTGTCGTGGCGGCGTGGGACCGTGGGCCGGGGCTCCGGTCCCACCTGACGGCTCACACGGACAGGACCGAGGCGCCGCCCCCGCCGTCGACGACGAACTCGGCACCGGTGAGGTAGCGCGACTCGTCAGCCGCGAGGAAGACGATCACGTTGGCCACGTCGGCCGGATCGGCGAGGCGGCCGAGCACCGACATGTCGCGGCCGAGCTCGTCCAGGGTCTTTCCGGCCGTAGCCGCCCCGTAGTCGGCCATCGCTGTCTTCACGTAGGTCGGGTGGATCGAGTTGACCCGGATGTTCTGCGCGCCGAGCTCTGCGGCGAGGTCCTTGGTCAGGATCCGGACCGCTCCTTTGCTCGCCCCGTAGCACGCATGTCCGGCAGCCCCGAGCAGACCGGCCACCGAGGACAGGTTGATGATCGACCCACCGCCGCGCTCGGCGAGATACGGGACCACGTGCTTGGCGCCCAGGAACACCCCCGTGACGTTGATCGAGAACAGCCTGTTCCACTGCTCCAAGGTGGTCTCGGCAAGCGGGGCGATGACGTAGATGCCGGCGTTGTTGACCAGCACGTCGATGCCACCGAAGCGGTCCTTGGCAGCTGCGAGGACGCGCTGCCAGTGTTCTTCTGAGGCCACGTCATGGGCGAGGAACAACGCTTCTCCTCCGTCGGCCATGATCTTCTCGACCGTCTCCTGGCCTTCTGTGTCCTTGATGTCGGTGACGATCACCTTGGCACCGTTCTTCGCGAACAAGGCGGCCGTCGCTCGGCCGATCCCTGCGCCCGCTCCCGTGATCACCGCAACCTTTCCCTCCACGTGTCCCATGTCACTATCCCCTTTGCTCGTGGACGCAGGCGGCCCAGACGGCCGCGAGCTTCCTCCCTCGGGTGCTCGCTGACACCTCAACCTACGTCCGGGTCACGCCTGGCCCGTAGGGCCGAAGGTCCCTGGCAGGACGCTGGGGCCCGGTGAAGGGGCCTGGGTCACTGGCAGGTGCGGAGGTGTGGCGATGGCTGGTCGGATCCTGGCGGGTGTTCGCCGGCCTGACTATCTGTCGACGCGGGCGCGGCTTTCGGCCGTGCTCTTTGCGCGCCTCTTTGGCCTCCGACCGGTTCGGCCAGCGAGGAGGCTGCGGTCCGGGGGGCGGCCGTCCAGGCCGTGATCGCCTGGAAGAGCATCTCCGATCCCGTCGGGAAGTCCGGTGAGCTGCCTCCGGGTGAAGTGAAGGTGGCCGAGGGCGATGGTCGTGGCAAGGACCATCTCCGAGATCGCCGGCCAGGACCCGGCCGTCGCGACTCCGAGATCCCTCCCACGTGTTTGCCTAGGATGTTACCCGAGCCCAGCTCGAGGGCGACCCACGGGGCCGGCGCGAGCGGTCAACGGTCAGGTGCCGGCAGGGCCAGGCGAAAGGGTGGGCCAGCGGCGACCGTGCCGATGAGGGTGGAGGCCTTGAGGTACCCGTCGCGAAAGGCGGGAGATTCGTGAGCTAACCAGGCCTCGCTGCGAGCCGACGGCTCCGAGGCGTACTGGTGCTCCTCGGCCGCCTTTACGACCCCCGCGTAGCTCGCCCGTCCCCTGCCCTGCCGCCTGAGCTTCCTGACGGGCATCCTCTGCCAGTTGGCGGAGCGTACTTCGCAAGATGATTTGCGCACCAGCACTTACCTTATGTTCCCTCCTCGTCGATCCTACTCAAGTGCCCGATTTCGCCCGGGCCCGAATGTCATGAACTCGCTACGGGCGAGATACCGGTGGTGGCGATCACGCGCTCACGATCAAGACGCGCGCCTCGCCTTCAGGGGATACCGGCACCCGGCGCGGTTCTGGACCCCGGCCGGTGCCGCGAACTGCAAGCGCTCAGGCGGCCCGGATCTTCTCGGCATCCAGGCTCTCGCCGAGGAACAGCTCGCGGGAAAAGGTCCCCTGGGGGCGTTCGCACACCACGGTGTCGACGCCCTCGCCGTCCCTGTGACGCTCGGCCTTCACGCTGAGCACATTCTTCTCCACGGTGATCTCGATCGATCGAGTCCGGCTTCACCCCTGGCAGGTCGAGGTCGACATGGAAGACGTCGCCCACACGGTAGGCGTCCATCGGCATCGTCCGGGCGCGGCGGCTGTGAGGGAACTGCTCGGCCAGCAGGTCGAACTCGTGGAAAGGGTCGAATCGTATGAGCATGGCCATACCTTCCGCTTGCCTTGTTCGTCGTTGTCACCCAGGTGAACGCCTGGCGGTGCCGACATGCTCCCCGACGAAGGTCACGACGGCCAGGGTCCAACGTCCCTTTCTCCGGCCGTACCGGGGAGTGTCTTTGGATGATCGGGTCGCGTGGTGGCCGAAGGGCGCCCGAGCGGGTCGAGTGGCACCGAGAGGGCAGCGATCACAGCGCAGGGCTCGTCGGCCGACGTGTCGACCGGGACGATCCACGCTCGGGCGCCGAGTTCCTCGAGCTCGAGCCGGTATCCCTCGCCTTCTCCGGCGGCGAACGTGACGTCGACGGCGCAGACCTCGCGGGCGATGTCGTCGGCGGATCCGGCCAGCTCGTCGAGTCCCTGAAGGTTTATGATCCCGGCTCTTGCTGGCCGGTCCGTGCCAGGTGTGTGTGCCCGGCGGAGGTGGACCCGGACCCACGAGCCGTGCCCCGGGCACCCCTGGTGCGCTGTGCCCTGGTCCGCGTGTGCCCTGCGAGCCTTACCGTGATCCGCTCGGCGTCGGGCCGCGCTCGCCCCCTCACCGCTTGTGCCCCGGAGGTGGCCGGGGCAGGTCGTCACGTCGACCCGGCGTGGGTCAACGCAGTCCGAGACGCTCGAGGATCCGCCCCATGACCCGCTCAGGCGAGCCTTCGCCGTCGACCGGGACGATTAGCCCCCGGCGCTCGTAGAATTCGAGGACCGGTACCATGTCGCGTTCGTAGGCGGCGAGGCGCAGGTCGATGGTGTCGGGGGTGTCGTCGCTGCGGGCGTCGACTCCTGCCCGGGCGAGCAGCCGCCGCCGGCACTCCTCGAGGCTCACCTCGAGGGACACCGCGACCTGCGGGGCCACTCCCGACGACGCGAACGCGGCCAACACCTCTGCCTGGGCCAGGTCGCGGGGGAAGCCGTCGAGGACGTAGCCGCCGCTGGCGGCGCCCTGCTCGAGGCCAGGCCCGATCACGGCCGCGACGAGCTCGTCGGGCGCGAGGTCGCCGTGTTCGAGAGCGGGCGCGATGGCGCGGCCGAGCGCCGAGGACGACGCCACCTCCCGGCGCAACAGCGCCCCGGTGGCGAGGTGCGCGACCCCGAAGTGCGCGGCCAGCCGCTCGGCCTGGGTGCTCTTGCCGGCCCCAGGGCGGGCGAGCAGCACCAACCGGCTGAGCCCGCTACGGCCGGTCGGGGTCGTCGGTCCATCCGGGGCCACCGGCGTCTGCAAGCCCCGGACATCGCCGCGTGGGCCGGCCGGCGGCGCGGGTCTCGACGGAGGAGCCACGGCGCTGTCCGTGCCCGACCGGGGGCGGGAGATCGCCACCCTCGCTCTCTTCCCTGACCGCTCCGCCGGTGGACCGTGCCGGGGTGGCGCCGAGGGGGATGGCTCGGATGGGCCGTCCGGGCCGGGTCCATCGGTGGGCAAGTGGCGCAGGCGGTGCACGGTGCGGGTGATGGTGACCACGGCGACTACCACGACGAGGACCACGAGCAGGGTGCCGATATTGATCTGGTCGAGGTTGTGGACGTCGATCCCGGTCGAGATGCCAGCGGTCATGAGCGAGGGGACGACGAGCCCGGCGGCCCCGGCGGTGACGAAGAGGACCCCGCCGACGAGCAGCGTCCACCCTGCTCCCTCCTGGGCGACGCGCTGGGCGAGGCGCTCGGGGAGACGCTGGTGGCGGATGAGCGAGCCGATCACCGCCCCGGCGGCGACCAACACGGCGGTCGTGCCCAGGCCGAAGGCAGCACCGGGCACCCAGCCGAGCGCAGCGGAAGGCATCTGGGGTGCGAGGACGGTGGCCATGATGAGGGCGAAGGCGCCGAGTCCCCATCCGGCGACGAAGCCGTGCACGGCGGCCATGGCCGGCGTGGGGGTTCGCCCCGCCCACTCGGCGCTGTCGGCATGGCTCGGGCGATGGCAGCCCCCGATCGAGGGGGGCCATAGGTGCAGGTGCAGCGCGCAGCGCAGGCGCAGCACGTAGAAGGCGGCGAGGGCCATGACCGCTCCGACGACGACATAGATGACGGCGCTCCAGGTGGGGTTGTCGGTGATCTTCAGCATGCCGAGGTAGGCGAGCTCGGAGAGAAGGGCGCGTTGGGCGGTGAAGGCCAACGAGAAGGCGAGGGCCGAGCGCATGCCCTTGCGGGCCGAGAACGAACCGAGCGCGTAGGAGAAGGTGATCGGCCAGGTGTGCTCGTCGGGGGTGACCCCGTGGACCACCCCGAGCAGGAAGGCGGTCAGGATGACCATGCCGAGTGACAGCCCGTGATGCGGGCTCCACAGGTTGACGGCAAACAGGGGGCTCACCGGGTCGGCCCACCCGGCGTCGCCCGGGCTCGGCGCAGCCCGATCGCCCCCACCGCCAGCGCTGTGGTGGCGCCGAAGATCACGAGCGCCACCCCGGTGCCGAGGTGCCCGGCGAGCTCGCCGAGGACGAACGCCCCGATCGGGGTGGTCCCCCCCATGAGCAGCACGTAGATCCCCATGACCCGTCCGCGGAGGTGGTCGGGGGTGAGCAGCTGCAGTCTGGTGTTGGCCGTGATCGAGGTCACGATGCCGGCGATGCCACCCAGGCCGAGGAGCACGAGGCTCACGGGGTACGAGCGCGAGAATCCGAGCGCCACGAGCACGCCGCCGAGGGCCACGCCGCCGACGGTGAGGCGACCCTCGGTGGCCCGGCGGTCCCGGGCGAGGGCGACCGCCGCCAGGAGCGAGCCGGCTCCGATCGCGGCCATGAGGTCGCCGAAGCCGGTGACCGACCGGTGGAGCACGAAGCGGGCCAGGAGCGGCACCGCCACCTGCCAGTTGAACCCGAGCAGGCCGACCACGGCAAAGAGCGCCACGACCCGGCGCACCGGCGTGGTCTGCAGGGCATAGGCGAGCCCTTGGCGGAGCTCGGAGAAGCCCGAGCGCTGGGACAACCCCGAGCGGGCGACGCCGTGCGCGGGGCGGATGGCTGCGAGCACGCCGACGATGGGGAGGAAGCTGGCCGCGTTCAAGAAGAGGGCGCCGTCGATCCCCCAGGCGGCGATGGCCAGGCCCCCGACCGCACCGCCGAGCATGCGGGCGGTGTTGAACTGGACGCTGTTCAAAGCGACGGCGTCCGCCACAAGGTCGCGGCCGACGAGCTCAGGGACGAAAGCCTGCTGGGCGGGGTTGTTGAGGGCGTTGGTCGTGCCCAGCGCGACCGCCAGCAGTCCGATCTCCCACAGGGTGACGACGTGGGCGGCGACGAGGACGCCGAGGGTCACTGCCTGGGCGGTCAGGGCGATCTGGGTGGCGACGAGGAGCTGGCGTCGCCTGACGCGGTCGGCGATCACCCCGCCCACGAGGGCGAAGGCCAGCACGGGGAGGAACTGCAGCATCGTGATGGTGCCGAGCGCGACCGCCGAATGGGTGAGGTCGAGCACGAGCCACGCCTGGGCGACCGCTTGGGACCAGGTCCCGATCCCCGACAGCAGCTGGCTCGCCCAGTACCAGGCGAAGGCGGGCACCGCGAGGGCGGCCACCATGGAGCGCCAGGACACCTCGGCCACTCCGGCGTCGAGGGGCGCCGGCGGCGAGCTCGTGGGCTGGTCCTCGCCTAGGGTCGCGACGTGCGGGCTGAAGACCTCTGAGGAGGTGGCCGGCCCGATGGCGCGGCGAGCGTCGCCATCTGGGGGATCGGGCGAGGAGGGGTGGGTCGGGGCCACACCGTCAGAAGGGGCACCGTCTCCGTTCGGCCGGCGATGGCTCACGGCGCGGACCCCTCGGCGTCGAGGTAGAAGGCACCATGGACGAGCGCCTCGCCTTGGGGGTAGGTCACCACCAGGACCCGGTCGCCGACGCGCAGCCGCAGGGCGTCATCGACCGGCATCGGCCTGCCATCACGGATGACGGCGGCCACCAGATCGCCCTCGGGGAGGGACAGCTCCGCCACCGTCGCGCCCAACGCCTCCGAGGCGGCGGTGACGTTGACCTCGACAAGGATGAGACCCGCGTCGGCGAGATCGGCCAGGCGGACGGTGCGGGCCGACCCGGTGGCCTCCTCGATCAGAGCCACGAGCGCGGCAGCTGAGGAGATGGCGGCGTCGACGCCCCAGTCCTGGTCGAACAGCCATCGGTTGGCGTCGTCGCGGACCGTGGCGACCACCCGCGGGATCTCGAAGTGGCGCCGGGCCAGCACCGAGATCACGAGGTTGTCCTCGTCGCGCCCGGTGCAGGCCACGAGCACGTCGGCATGCAGCGCGCCGGCGGCCTCGAGCCTTCTGGGCGCGCAGGCGTCGCCGGCGACGACGTGCAGGCCCCGGGCGCCGAGATCAGAGGCGCGTGTCGCGTCCACCTCGATGACGACGACCGTGTTGCCAGCGGCCTCGAGGGCCTGGGTGGCCTGCTCGCCCACAGTGCCTCCTCCGGCCACGATGATGTGCATCACTCCCACCTCCCGCCGAGGAAGCTCTTCAGTCTTCCGAGGGCACCCGAGGCGACGACGAAGCTCACCCGGTCGCCGTCTCGGAGCGTGGCGCCGGCTCCGGGGATCATGGAGTGGCCGCCCCGGGTGATCTCCACGACGCCGATCTCACCTTCCACGTTGAACTCGCTGGCGCGCCGTCCCGCCAGGTAGTCGGGCACCGGCGCGCGCACGAGGAGCGATTCCCCGTTGCCGAAGCTGTACTCGGGATCGAGCGGACGGTGGCGCAGCATCCGGTGCACCCGGTCGACGGTCATGCGCACCGAGGTGACCATGTCGAGGCCGAGTTCGGTGGCGATGAGGGCATGCTCGACGTCGGTGAGCCGGCCGACGACGTGGGGCACGTGAAAGACCTCACGGGCCACCCGGGCGGTGACGATGTTGAGGCTGTCGCTCGAGCTCAGCGCCACCAGCGCGTCGGCTTGCGCGGTCCCGGCTTCTTCGAGCACCGGCCGACGGATACCGCTGCCTTGCACGAACTGCCCGCCGAAACCGCCCGGCAGGTGCTGGCGCGTCTGGCCGTCGATGTCGACGACGCAGACGCTGTCGCCTTCGGCGTCGAGCCGCACGGCCAGGGCCGTGCCGGCGCGCCCGCAGCCCACGATCACGACATGCATCACTCCTCCTCTTGCGCCGGGCCGAGCGCGGCGGTCGCCAGGCGGCGTCGATCGGCCCGCCGGTGCCAGGCTTTGCGGGTTTCGTCGGCTGCGAGCAGCAAAGCGCCGAAGCCGACCAGGATCAGCCAGTCCGAGAGCCGGAGGGGGGCGGTGTGGAAGACCGCCTGCAGCGCGGGGAGATAGCTCACCGCGGCCATGAACGAAAGGCTGATCACGCCGGCCGCGATGAGCGGCGGGTTGGAGAACAGCCCTGCTCGCAGGAGGCTTTCGCGGTCGGTGCGCACGGCGAAGCTGTTGAAGAACTGGCTCACGACGATGCCGGCCTGGGTCATGGTGAGGGCCTCTCGGTAGGTGGGGTTGGTGGCGGTGAACGCGCCGAATCCCAGGTGGGCGGAGTGGATGCGCCAGAAGAAGGCGAACACGACGCCGGTGGATTGGATGGTGCCGAGGAACAGGAACCGGCGCACCACTCCCCAGGAGAAAAGGTGCTCGGCCGGTGGCCGGGGAGGTCGGGTCATCGTGTCGGGCTCGGGACGCTCCGCGCCGAGGGCCAGGGCAGGGAGCACGTCCGATCCGAGGTCGATGGCGAGGACCTGCAGGGCCGACAGCGGTACGAGCGGGAAGCCCACGAAGGTGGCGGCGAGGATCGGGGCGAGCTCGGCCAGGTTGTGGCTGAAGAGGTAGACGAGAAAGCGCCGTATGTTCTGGTACACCGCGCGTCCGAGCTCGACGGCGGCCGCGATGGAGGCGAAGGAGTCGTCGAGCAGCACCATCACCGCCGCGGCGCGCGCCACGTCGGTGCCGCCCTCGCCCATCGCCACCCCCACGCTGGCGCGCTTGAGTGCCGGGGCGTCGTTCGCCCCGTCGCCGGTGACCGCCACGATCTCGCCGAGGCCCTCCAGGGTGGCGACGATGCGCAGCTTGTGCTCGGGCCGCACCCGGGCGAAGAGCACCTGGCTGTCCCCTTGCAACGTGGCCACCCGCAACATCTCCGCGAGGACATCGTCGTTCGTGGCGTCGAGTTCGGCTCCGGTCACCACCCGCGCCGGGCCGTCGCCGACGATGCCGACACGCCGAGCGATGGCCTCGGCGGTGAGCCCGTAGTCGCCGGTCACCATGTAGATGGCGATCCCGGCCCGCCGGCACGCCTCCACCGCGGCGGTGACCTCCGGGCGCGGCGGGTCGGCGATTCCCACCAGACCCAAGAAGCTGAGCCCGCTCTCGGCCTCCTCCTGGCCCACCCGCTCCGAGGCCACCGCCTTGGTGGCGACGGCCAGTACCCGCAGGCCCTGGGTGGCCATGGCGTCGTTGGCGTCTTCCACCTGGCGGCGCAGCTCGCCGTCGAGCGCCACCACCTGCCCCTCCCACAAGGCGTCAGTGCAGCGGTCGAGCACGGCCTGGGGTGACCCCTTCACGTACGCCTCGATGTCGCTGCCTGCCCGGTGCAAGGTGGTCATGAGCTTGCGGTCGGGGTCGAAGGGGAAGATGCCCACCCTCGGCGTGCGGGCTGCTTCAGCAGCGAGGTCGATTCCCGCCTTGGCCGCCCCGACGAGGATCGCTCCTTCGGTCGTGTCGCCGAGCACCCGCCAGCCGTCGGTGCCCGAGGGGGCGAGAAGGCGGGCATCGGAGCACAGCGCCCCGGTCCGCAGCACGCCGGCCACCGCCGGTGCCAAGTCCTCCACCGCCCCCTCAGGGGCGTAGCCGACCCCGCTCACGGCGTGGAGCCGTCCCGAGGCGTAGACCTGCTGCAGGGTCATCTCGGCCTTGGTGAGCGTGCCGGTCTTGTCGGTGCAGATCACCGTGGTGGACCCGAGCGCCTCCACCGCGGCGAGGCGTCTGATGAGGGCGTGGCGGCGTGTCATGCGCCGCACCCCGATGGCAAGCGAGACCGAAAGGGTGGCCGGCAGGCCCTCGGGCACGAGGGCCACCATGACCCCGAGGGCGAACACGAACGAGAGAGCCGCCGCGTCGCCGGAGAGCACCCGCAAGGCGAACAGCAGCGCCCCCGCCGCGATGGCGACCGCCGCCACCCGGCGGGCCATGTCGGTGACCTGGCGCTGGAGCGGGCTCTGCTCGGCGGGCATCTCCGCGGTGAGCCGGTAGATGCGGCCGAACTCGGTCGAAAGCCCAGTCGCGACCACGACCGCCTTGCCCGTGCCGGTGGTGACCGAGGTCCCCATGAACACGCCGTTGCGGGCGTCGACGGGCGCGACCTGAGGGTCGACAGGTTCGGCGATCCGTCCCACCGGCTGGCTCTCGCCGGTGAGCGCAGCCATCTCGATCGACAGCGCGTGCGCCTCGAACACCCGACAGTCCGCCGACACCGCGTCGCCGGTCTCGAGCACGACCACGTCACCGGGGACGAGGTCCTCGGCCTGGATCTCGGTCAGCTGGCCGGCGCGCAGCACCCGGGCCGTGTGCGGCACCATGGCCTGGAGGGCCTCGGCGGCGCGCTCAGCCGAATGCTCCTGGGCGAAGCCGATGAGCGCGTTCAGGACGACGACGCCGAGGATCCCGAACCCGAGCTCGAGGTTCGCGGCATTGCGCGGCGAGGACAGGAAGTACGTCAAGAACGTGAGTACCGCTGCGACCTCCAGCACCACGGCGAACATGTTGGTGAGCTGGGCGGCGAGTTCGACGGCCACGGGGCGGCGCGCCGGGCGGGGCAGCGAGTTCGGACCGACCGACGCCCGCCGCCGAGCGGCCTCGGCCTCGTCCAGACCCTGGCGCGAGCTACCGAGCGCAGCCAGCGCCCAGGCGACCTCGAGGGCCCAGATCGCCGCGCCCGCGCTCGGCGCCGGTGTCACCCCGCCCCCGCTTGCGGCCCCGCCCGGCAGGCCGCCCGAGCGCAACGGGGCGCCGTGGCCGGCGGAGAGGGCCGGACGGCTCACGACGCGATCGGTTCTGGCTCGGCGACGCCCACACCACAGATTCGTGTAGGGAGGCCGCCCCTGGCCAGGGGCGAAGGTCACCGTCGGCTTCCGGGCCCGACACGCTCTCAGCGACGTCGAGCCCGTAAGGATCCACGCCAGGTTAATACGCGCGTAGTATTCTGGCCGTGTGGAGGTCACCGAGGAGGCGCTCGCGCGATTCTTCGAGGTGGTTCTGCCGCACATGAACGAGCGCCAGCGCCGGGTGGTGG